>Ga0114918_10001786_pt1 | contig 19317 bp, 7 predicted proteins | sample LantaG_FD_87015 | JGI IMG/M metagenome (GOLD analysis project Ga0114918, IMG submission 87015) | Deep subsurface microbial communities from Baltic Sea to uncover new lineages of life (NeLLi) - Landsort_02402 metaG | ecosystem: Environmental > Aquatic > Marine > Oceanic > Sediment | place: Baltic... | reverse complement strand
GCGGGGGGGGGGACACTGCCTCTCTCTTCCATTCATTCTCTGGATAACTGCATTCATCTCCATCTCTCTCATGAACTGCGTGCGTGTGCGTGTAACAAACGAATGACTAACGAACTGACAAAACAAGCGCGGAGAGGCGTGCGTGTGAGGAGAGAGAGAAGACGGAACGGATGGAGAGCCGCTGGGAAGGAACCAACCCTCTCACACGCTCCTCATTTCTCCTCTCACACCCCCACGCCACACCCCCACGCCCTCTCTCCCACTCTCCCTCGCTCTCCCACTCTCCCCATCCGATGGGGGAAAATTTTCCCGCCCCAATCAAATCTGGAGCGTCGCCGCGATGGGCGCCGCCAGGGAGAGGACCTCGAAGGGGCGCACGCCCGCGACGGCCGCCGCGGTGGCCGGGCAGGAGTCGGTAATCCAAAAGTACCGAAACTCTGCGACGCTGCCGCTGGCGCCGTTGCCGCCGCCGGCCGCGCTGCCGCTGCCGCTGCCGCCCGCCGCCTCACCGCCGGCCAGGAAGCGCTTGTAGGATCCATTGGGGAAGACGCCGTGCGTGGCGAAGGCGGACACGGCGGCCGCGCCCGTCACCGTCAGCAGGCGCGCGCACTCCAGCAGAGTTCCACCGGACTGGACCAGGTCGTCGACGATGACAACGTGGCGGCCGCGCGGGGCGCCCTCCTTCAGGCGGACGATGCGCTTGTCGCCGTCGCGGACCTGAAGTGTGTGCGTGGGGGAAAGCGAGAGCAGAGAGAGCGGAGAGGCGCGTTGAGAAAGCGAGAGCAGGAGGGGAGGAGGTCTCCCGCGGTGCACGCCCCCTCTCTCCATTTCCTTTCTCTCTCTCTCTCTCTCTCTCTCTCTCTCTCTCTCTCTCTCTGTCTCTTTCTCCCTCTCTCTCTCTCTCTCTCTCTCTCTCTCTCTTTTCCGACCTTGGTGCAGATGACCTCTGGGTAGTCGCCAAACTGGTAGTGGAACCGCTTCCAGGCGCCCTCGTCCGGGTAGGCGATGGTGATGGCCTCCCGGTCGGGGAGGGCGGCCAGGCGGGCGCGGAGGAGCGGGATGCCCGATTCGAAGAGGGGCAGCACCGTGTCGCCGAAGTAGAAGCGTTCCTGGAGGGCGTGGATGTCGAAGATGACGACCGAGGTGGGCCCGCCCCGGGAGAGCGGGATGTGGGACAGGATGCGGGCCAGGGTGACGGCCGTCGCGACGTCGCCCTCGGCCTCCACCCGCTCCGCCGTGCCCGTGGGGAAGTAAGGGAGCACCAGCGTGAAGGAGCCGACAAACATGCGGGGCAGCTGGTAAATGATAGACAGCTGCTCGAAGATGGAGGCCGGCGACTGGAAGGAGGCCAGGAAGGCGACGTGCCGGTTGCGGATGCGGGTGGCGTCCTTGACGAACAGGTTGGGGAAGCCGTCGGCGAAGGTGCTGGGTGGAGGAGGGGAGAGGGGCGGGGTGAGGTTGGATGGGACAAGGGCAGGTGGGCGCGAAAGCACACCCCACGCCCCTCTCTCTTCGCACTCTTCCTTACCTCCACTTGATCTCGCCCAGCTCGACGCGGCCGCCACCGGCCGCCGCTATCTTGCGGGCTAGGGCCTCGGTGTCCTGGAGAGTGAGAGAGAGGAGAGAGGGGATGAGTTTTTTTTGTGCTCTCTCGCACCGCGCCGCCTGAGGCGGCGCGGTGCGCGCGCGTGCACGGTCGAGGTCTGGGCGCGCCGGCCGCCCTCTCCTCTCCTCTTTCCCGCTCTCTCTCCTCTCATTTTCCTCACCACCCCCCCACGTCCCACGCCCAATTGGCCTATGGGCGCGCCCTCCCAGCCACATCCACCTCTCAACTCACGGGGTGGTAGAAAAGCACGCAATCCTTTTTCAGCAGGGACGGCAGGTCGTCCGCGCTCACGTTGGGCGCGGTGATGCGGATGTCGTCCACGCTGAACGTGGCGGCCGGCGCGGACGGCGCGGGCGGCGTGCCGGCCAGGAGTGGGGCGGCCATGAGGCGCGAGGGGAGGGGGGTGGTGGACGCAGCGCTGCGCGGGGCCGGGCGGGTGGCGTGCGAGGCGGCCGACCGGCCGGCGGCGGCGGCAGCGAGATGGATGGGCCGGCGCGTGGGGGACCGGGGCGGCGAGGCGCCGGACATTCACGCGCTGGTCCGCACTCTGCGTGGCACGCGGGTGGGTGATGCAAACGTACACTCACACACACACGCATACAAGCAAACACACGCACGGACGGAGAGGGGCGGTGCCTAGCAGGGGGGCGGGCGAAAAGAGAGAGTGTGCCAAGCTGGGGGGACCACTCTGCAACGACAGAAGAGTCGTGTTTTTCGAGTCGGCGCGGGACAGGGCGGAGCAGCGCGCGCGCACCGCGCCACACGCTCAACCAACCATGCAGCCCGCCCCACCCCCTGGCGACTCAAGCGCCACCGCTCTGAAAACCTGGGTCCGGGCCTTCGTGGAGCGGGAGGGGCGGCCGCCGGGGAAAGGGGACCTGCCGACCGACGTTGGTGCGAGAGCGAGAGAAGCGGAGGGAGAGCATTCGAGAGGGAGAGGGATGTGGCGCCCGCGCAGTGCCTGCCCCCACTTAGGTGGTGGTTGTCTCCTCCAAGAGCACGGGGAGGCGCCTGGGTGGCTGCGCCGAGGGGCGTCCCACACGCGGGGCGCACGCATGCAAAAAAAGCCCGCGCGCTCGTGCCGACGCAAGCGCGCACGCTCAACCACTCTCTCCTCTCATTTCTCTCCTTGCCAGCCTCCGTCCTCCGCGCCTACAAGGCCTCCTCCCGCCGTTCGGTCGGGGGCGGTGGCGTCGGTGGCGAAAACATGCCGCCATCGCCTTTTGTCGCCAAGGCGGTGGAGGCGACGGCCGCGGGCCCGCCCCCACCGCCCGCTGCCGCCCCGCCCCGCCGCCTGCAGCCCGCCAACCCCTTCCTCCGGTCCGCCCCGCCGCCACCGCCGCCCGCGTCGGTGTCTGCTTCGGCGGCTGCCGCTGCGGCGTCCGCGGCGGCCGCAGTCGACGTGGCTGAGGCTCGCCGCACCGCGGCGGCCGTGGCCTTGGCTGCTGCCGCCGCGGGCGCAAACTGCGCCGGCGGCGGCGGCGCCCAACCCCGGCGGCCCTCCTTCATCGGCCGCGTGCTCCTGCCGCCCGCGGCGGAGGACGCGCCGGCGGCGCCTGTGCCCGCACCGGTGCCAACAGCAGTCCCATCACCAGCCCCCTTCGCTGCTGCTGTCGCTGCGCCGTCGGCCCTGCGCCCTCGCCCCGGCCGCCTGGCGGCCCTCCGCGGGGCCGCCGCCGCCTCCCCTCCTCCTCACCCCCCGCCGCCCGGCCGCAAGCGCAAGGCCCCGCCGCCCCGGCAGGCGCCGGGGACGGGCGAGGAGGAGGGCGGTCAGGCGGCGCGGCCGGCCCAGGCCTGCCGCCCGCGGCCGCGCCGGGTCGCCGCGGCGCCTGCGGCAGCAGCGGCGGCGGCCTCGCCCCCGCCCTGCACCCCGCCCCCGCCCCCGGACACCGTCCCGGACTCTCCAGAGGGCCCGCCGCCGCCCGTCGCTGACGCCGGCCCGGGCCCGGGACCCTCCTCGGACGCCGCCGCCGCGGCGCCCCCGGTCTCCCGCCTCGCCCCCCGCCCGACCGCCGCGGCGGCGGCCGCGGCGGAGGCGGCGGCCTTCATGGGCGTGGCCAAGCCGCCCAAAGCCCAGCGCGGCAAGCGGGCCGCGGCGGCGTCGACCGGCGGTGTCGGCCCCGGCGGCGGCAACTTCGTGCGCATCAACATGAAGGGCGGCACAAAAAAACCGTACCACTCCTCCCGGTCGGCCGCCGCCGCGGCGCGCGGGCGGCGGCGGGGCGGCGGGCGTGGCGGCGGGGGCAGCCGGTTTGGTGGGCCCACCCTCCTGCCCCAGGCGGGGGACGGCGCAGACTTCCTAGACGGCGCCCGCGGCCCCCGGGCGGGGCAGAGCGGGCGGTGCTTCAAGTGCGGCGGGTCCGGCCACTGGGCCAAGGACTGTGGCGGCCTGCTGGCGGACGGGACGGCCGCGGACGAGGTGGCCGCGGGGGAGGCGGCCGCGGCCGCCGCACGCGAGGCCAAGAGCGACCCAGCGGCAGCGGCCGCGGCCGCGGCCGCCGCCGCCCGCCCGCCGCCCCCACCCTCCCTGGTCGACACCCTCCCGCCCGCGCCCGCCCCGCTGGATGACCCCACGGACGCGTCCGCTGTCGAAGCCGCCGTGTCCGCCGCCCACGGCGGCCGCATCGCCGCGTTCCGGGGGCGCCAGGCCGAGGTGGTGGGGGCACTGATGGCCGGCCGCTCGGTCCTGGCCGTCCTGCCCACGGGCGCGGGCAAGTCGCTCTGCTACACCGCTGCCGCCCTGGCCCGGGCGGGGACGGTGCTGGTCGTGACGCCCCTGCTGGCCCTGGCCCGGGACCAGCTGGCCCACCTGCCTCCCGGGCTGCCGGCCGCCGCCCTGGACGGAGCCATGCCGCGGCCGGCCGCGCGCGGCGTGCTGGCCGCGCTGGCATCCGGCGCGCTGCGCGTCCTCTTCGTCGCGCCCGAGCGCCTGGCCTCGCCCTCCTTCCTGGCCGCCATCGCCCGCATGCCCCGGGCAGCGGAGGGCCAGGAACCGTCCTCCTCCCTGCCCCGCAACCCGCTCCCCCTCGTCTGCGTCGACGAGGCCCACTGCCTGGACGAGTGGGGCCACACCTTCCGCCCCGCCTACTTCCGCCTGGGCCGCATCCTGCGCGAGCGCCTGCGCCCGGCCGCGGTCCTGGCCCTGACGGCCACCGCCACCGTGCGCACCCGGGCCGCCATCGCGGGCGCTCTGGGCATCCCGTACCCGGACGGCGCCATCGTGGACGCGGGCGTCCGCCCCAACCTGCGCCTCGCGGCGGTCACCTCCAGCGGCGGCGTCGACGGTGGAGGGGCGCGCAACGCCCTGCTGCGCCTGCTGCGCCCGGGCGGGGCCCTGGCCGGCTGCAGGCGGGCCATCGTGTACGTCCCCTTTCAAGCAGCCGCCGAATCGCTGGCGGGCGGCCTGTCCGCGGCGGGCGTGGCGGCGGTGTGCTACCACGCCGGGCGCGCGCACGCCGCGCGCGAGGCCGCGCACGCGGCGTTCGTGGCCGGCGCGGCCCGCGTGCTGGTCGCCACCGTCGCGTACGGCATGGGCGTGGACGTGCCCGGCGTGGACGCCGTCCTGCACGCCGCCCTGCCCCGGTCGGTGGAGGAGTACGTGCAGCAGGTGGGGCGGGGCGGGCGCGACTGCTCGCCGCCGGCCGCGGCGGCCGGCCGACCGGGGGCGGGGCGGCCCGCTGCCGGAGGGCCAGGCGCGCCCGACGCGCCGCCGCCTGCGCGCCCGCCGCCCCCACCCGAGGCCCGGTGCGTGGCCCTGGTGGACGACGCCGACTACCGGCGCCTGCGCTCGCTGACGGAGGCGGACGGCGTGACGCCGGCTGGCGTGGGGCGCCTGCTGGCGGCCATTTTCGGGGGGGAGGCGGAGGAAGAGGGGGGAGGCGCGGAGGCGGCGCCCGGAGCGGTCGAGGAGGAGGGCGGCTCCCCTCCCGCCCCCGCCCCCGCCCCTCCTCCACCCCCGTTCCCGCCCCACCACTACCGCGTCCTGGACCTGGCCTCTTTGGCCCTGGCCCTGGACGCCAAGGCCGAGGTGGTGGAGACCCTGCTGGCCTATCTTGAAGACCTGGGCGGCGGCGGAGAGGGCGGCGGCCCCCTCTCTCAACCCCCGCTCCTCACCCTGCACGCGCCCGTCGGCCCGCGCTTCCGGGTCGCCTTCTACCGGTCCGCCCCGGAAACGCTCGCCGCCGCCGACCCCGTCGTGTCCGCCATCCTGGACGCCGCGGGTAAGCCCCGACGGGGGCTGTACTCGGGGTCGACGGCGGCCCTGGCGGCCGCCCTGGGGCGCCCGCCTGCGGACGCGCTGTCGGCTGTGGCGGGGCTGGCCGCCCGGGGCGAGTGCCGCCTGGACGCGGACGCGGGGAAGGGCGGGTCCGCCTTTGGCTGCACCGTTGTCTGCCTGATCAGCCGGCCCATGAACGGTGCCGCTCTGGCGTCGGCCCTGGCCGCCCGCCACGGGCGGGTGGTGGACGCCGCCCGGGCCCGCCTGGACGCGTCTTATCGGGCCTTGAAGGGGGCCGTGGTCGGCGGCGAGGACGGCGGCGGCGCCGCTCCGGCCTCGCCGTCCGCTTTACCCCCGCCCTTCTGTGCGGCCGCGGAGGGCCGCCTGCGCGCCGCCATCACGGCCTACTTTGAGGGCGGCGACGGCGGCGACGACGCCGAAAAGGGAGAGGAGGGAGAGTCGGACCGCCTGGCCGGCCTCCCCCTGGCCACGGCTGACCGCCTCCTGGCGGCCGACCTGCGCCTCCTCCTGGCGCACGCCCGGTCGGCCTCCGCCCCGCCCTCCCCACACCCGCTCACCCCGCGCGCGGCCGCCCGCATCCTGCACGGCCTGGGCACGCCCGGCTTTCCCGCCATCGACTGGGCGGGCTGCGGCGTGTGGGGGCGGTACAGCCACCTGGACTTTGCCTCGGTCATCGCCGCGGCGTCAGACGCGTGGGCCGAGGACCGGGCGGCGGGCGGGGCGCCCTTAGAGGCGGTGGGCGGGCTGCCGTCCAAGCGTGGGCGTGGGCGGGGCGGCTTTGGCGGCCTGGGCGGCGGCAGCGGGCGGCGGGCGGGCGGGGGGTGGCCCGCGGGCGGTGGCGGCGGGTGGGGTGGGGGTGGGGGGCGCGGGCGCGGCTTTGGGCCCGGTCGGGGCGGGCGCCGGTGAAAGAGAGTCACGGTAGCATTTCCCTTTTCCTTAAACAAACACAACACGAACGCGCACACGCACGTCACACCGCGAACGCGGGCGGCAGGCGGCCATAACTCATGACGGGCGACGCCAGGGCGAGGCCGGCCGCGGTGCGCAGCGCAGCCGCGGCCGCGGCCCCGCCGCCCTCCCCCTCCCCGGCCCGCGCCCGCCCCAGCTCCCGCCATCCGCCCGCCCGGCCCGGGTCGGACCGCAGACCGTCTTCCACATAGAAGCGGGCCAGGGCGGCGGTGGCGGGGTCGATGGAGGGCGGCGAGGCGGCAGCGGGGTTGTGGGCGTCACCACCACCACCACCACCACCTACCGCACTGCTCCCACCTTCCTCCGCCGCGCCGTCGAGGACCGCCCGCCCCAGAGCAATAGCCGCCTTGGCGTACGTCGGGCACAGGGCCAGGGCATCGCTCCACCGCGCCCGCGCCGTCTCGCCATCCCCCGCCGCCGCCGCGACGCGCCCGGCGACATGCAGGACCGCCGCGCAGTGGGGCGCCGCCTCGGCCGCGCGCGCGGCGCAGGTGGCCGCGTCGGGCAGGCCCGCCCGGCCTGTGCCCAGGTAGGTGCGCGCCAGCTCCAGCCAGGCCCGCCCCGCCGGCGTCAGGCCGCCCGGGGACGTGGGGACGGGGCGGGAGGGCGGGGGCTCGGGCGGGCCGCCGCCGCTGTTTTGTTGGTGCGCGCCCGCTGTGCCGTCCCCCTCCCCGCCGCCGCCCCACGCGCCCGCGATGGCCGCGCCGACCACTGCGGCCGCCTCCGCCTCCCGGGCCCGGGCCAGCGTGGCCGCCTGCTCCGTCAGGGCCGCTTCCACCTCCCCACCAGCCGCCAGGGCGCGCGCCCGCACCTCGCGCAGGCGGGTCAGCGCCGCCTCCGCCTCGTCCGCGTCCGCGGGCTGCAGAAGAGAGGAGGGAGGAGGCCGCGCACCCTCCACGGCCGCAATTCCCACGCCGGCCGCCGCCGCGGCGGCGGCGGGGCGGCGCTGGGACGACAGGATGAGGGCGACCAGGGCGTAGGCGGACGCCAGGGGCGGCCGCGGACGGGCGGCGCCGGCGTGGGCCGGGTCGTGCCCGCCGGAGACGACGCCCAGGCGGCCGCCGGGCGAGGGCGGGGCGTGGTCCCCTGCGGCGCCGGCCGCCGCCGCGGCTGCGGTCGCCAAGTCCACTGCCCGCCGAGCGGCGGTCAGGGCCGCCTCGCTGCCGCCGGTCAGCGCGGCGGTCGTCAGGGCGGCCATGTAGGCGGCCGCTGGGCAGGCCGGGTCGGCGGAAGCCGCGGCCGCCGCCTCGGCGGACGCCTCCTCCAGGGCGGGACCCCGGGTGGGGCCGGGCAGGCCACCCGCGGCCGCGGCGGGGCCCGCATGGGCGGCGACCCACAGCGCACCGGCCAGAGCGACGCGGGCGCTGGGAGAGCCGTTTGACAGGCCCACGGCTTCCCGGGCGGCCGCGACCGCGGCGACGGGGTCGGACCGGGCGAGCGCGGCGCGGGCGGACAGGAGGCGCGGGGTCGGGTCGCTCAGGGCAGCGCGCGCGGCGGCAGCCAGTGCAGCCGCGGCCGCGTCTGCGGACCCCTCATCCAACAGGGCCTTACCCCGGGCCAGCCAGGCGGCCGCGTCTCCGGCCAGAGGGGTGCGTGGCCTGGCCGTGCCTGGAGTGGCTGGCAAGGACGCGCCGCCCGGGCCCGCCGGGGCGGACGTTTTGATGGAAAGCATTTTTTCTTTCTTTTTCGTTCGATGGGGAGAGTGAAGAGAGGCCGTGTCCTCCATCCACTTTTCTTTCTCTCTCTCTCTCTCGCGGCGCGCACCACACTCCGACATGGGCGACGCGCCCACGCCCACAGGGCGGGACGTTGATTTTCTGCTGAATGACTTGCTGGGCAGCAGCAGCGAGGATGAGGCGGCGACGGCGACGACGACGTCGCGCGGTGAAAGCGGCGCATTGGCATCGGCGCGCGCGCCGCCCGCCGTCATCCCGCCCACGCCCTCGCCGCCGTCCCGGGTTGTCGAGCCTGGACCCACCCCGGCCAGGCAGGCAGACGCCGCGCCACCACTACCAGGACCGGACCTCATCAGCCTGGCGGGCGAGGAGGAGGAGGAGGACGCAAAGGAGGAGGCTCCTCAACCTTCGCCACCCCTCGCCTCCTCGCCCTCGCCCTCGCCCGCGGCATGGGCCACGCCCGCCGCGGGCCTGGCCGAGGCGGGCGTGACGGCGGCGTCGCCCGCGCCTTGGACGGTGCTATCGCCCTCGGCTGGCGGCGGGGACGCCTTTTACACGCCCATCGGCCGAGGCGGCGGCGGCGGCGGCCCCACGCCATCACCACCTCCATCCACCGGTGTACCTCCGCCTGGTGACGCTGCCACAACTGCCTTTGAGGAGGTCGAGGAGGAGGACCTGTCCTCCGCGCCCGCCCTGGACGCGGCGGAGGAGGCGGAGCGGGTCCGGGCCGCCCTGTCCTCCCTCCCACCCCGGAACTCCTCCCTGGATGACGACGGCGACGGCGGCGGTGGCCGCGGGCCTGGCGAGGGCAACGCGCCTCCAGCCGCCCTCCTCTCCAGCGACGCCTTCGTGGACGCGCCGCCCGCGCCCCGCCCTGGCTCGACGCTGCCGTCGCCTCTCCTGGGCAGTGCCGGCCTGCTGGCCGTTCACGCGGCCGACCCGTACCTGGCGGGCGCGCCCCTGGCGGCGGCGGCGGCGGCGGCAGCGGCGGCGGCGGCGGCGGCGGCGGCAGGGGCGCCCACACCCACTCCCAACCCCACGCCCGCACCCATCACCGCTCTCGCCTCCTTCCACGCCGTCACCGCGGTGGGGACGTCCGGCGGGTCAATCCTGGTCGTCATGCCCCGCCTGGGTCTGCCCAACTCGGACGGCACGGAACGGGCCGCGGGCGGGCATGTGGGGCCCCTGGTGCACCGCCTAGGCGGCGGCGGCGAGGAGGGCGCCTCCGCCCAACCTCATCCTCCTTGTCAACCTCCCACCTCCTCTTCCTCGCGCGCCGTCACGGCCCTGGCCTTCAGCCCGACGGGCACTCTCCTGGCCGCTGGCCACGCGGACGGGGATGTCGCCTTCTGGGAGCTGCGCGGGCGGGCGGGCTGGGAGGCGGTCCGCCTGGTGCGCGACGCGCACGTCTCGCCCGTGACCGCCCTGGCCTGGGTGGAGGTGCCGGGCGCGGCGGCGGGCGCGGTGCTTGGCGGGGTGGCGGGCGGCCTGCCCGGTGCGGCGGCCATGGCGGGCGCGGCGGCGGCGGCGGCCGCGGTGGCGGGCGCCGCGTCGGCGGTGGGAGGGGGGGGAGGAGGCATCGGCCCCTCTGCCGGCCCGCCCCTCCCCACCCTGTCCGCCCTGTCCGCGGACGCCCGCGGCCGGGTCGCCTTCCACCCGGTGCCCGCCTACCAGTCACCCCTGGGCGTGGCGGCGGGCTCCCTGGCCGGCAAGCTGGTCGGCCTGGCAGGCGCGGTCGGCCGGGCGGCGGGCGTGGGAGGAGGAGGCGGCAGTGGAGGCGGCCGCCCCGCCCTGCTCCTGGACGGCACGGCCGACGGCCCCGTCTCCCTGGCCGCCGGCCTGCCCGGGTCGGCCGTGCCCGGCCTGGTCCTGCTGCTGACGGAGCGGGCCGCCCTGGTCACACGCACCGTGTGGGCGGGCGGCGTGGGCGGCGTGGGCGGGGCGGCCCGGCTGAGCGTGGTGCACTCCATTCCCAGGAGCAGCAGTGGGGCAGCCCCGTCCGCCCCGGCCGCCGCCGCCGCCTGGCGGGCTGTCTCGCCCGGCGCCGCCTCCCTAGCCCTGGCCTGGGGCAGCGAGGTGGGCCTTTGGGACGTGCACCTGCCCGTGCCCGGCGCTGCCGCTTCCGCGTCCGCCGTCCCGCGGTCGCCCCGGTCACCTGGCCCAGGGGCGTCGCCCGCCAAGGACGCGCCGCACCCGCCCCTGCCGCCGCCGACGCTCGCCGGCTCCTGGGCGGAGCCGGACCCCGTCGCCGCCCTGGCCTGGATGGACGGACCGGCCCTGGCCGTGCTGACCGGCGGCGCCGGTGCGCCCGCGGCCGTGCGGCTGTACGGCAGCGGAGGAGGAGGGACTGCCCCACGCGAAACAGTCGACATGGGCGCCCCTCTCGCAACAACCCGCCCGCCCTGGTCGGCCGCGCCCGACCGCCTGGTGGTGGCCCTGGACCGGCCGCACGGCGGCCAGCAGCAGCATCACCTGGCCCCGCCGGCCGTCGTCGCCCTGCTGGCCTGGGGCGACCGCCTGGCAGCACTCGCTGCCGCTGGGCGCTGGCGCGCAGCGCTCGGGGCGGCCCTGGCGGGCGTGGCCGCCCTGCGCGGGCCGCACGCGTCGTCCCTGTGGCGCGGCGAGGGGCGGGGGCTCAGCCTGCCCACGGCGGTGCAGGCGGCCACTGACATGGTGGCGGCTTACGCGCGGGCCGCCCTAGCGTCGGCCAACCCCTCCTCGCCGCCCGCCCTCCCGCCCCGGGTCGCGGCAACCGCGGTCGCCTACCTGCTCGCCGCGGACGCGGCCTCTGCGGGCGAGGCCGCCTGGCGCGCCCTGGGACCCGTCTTTGACGCCGTACCCGGCGGCGCGGACGCCCTGGTGGGCACTCTGGCGGACGCCGTCCTGGGCGGCGGCCTGGCGGCGCTGCCGCCCGAGGCCGTCCAAGCCCTGGCGGCCCGAGCGGCGAGCGCCGTGCCGTCGTCGTCGCCGTCGCTCGCCTCCTCACCCTCCTTGCCGCCCATTTCCGACCTGGAGCGGGTGGTACTGCGCCTGGACCTGGGCTCCTTGGACTTCAATGCGGTCGCCCGCCTGCTCGCCCGGTCTGGCGGGCTGGCCGGCCTGGCGTCCCTTTTTCTGCGGGGCCCTGGCGACCCGGGGCCGCCCGGCGCGCTGCTCCTCCTGGCGGCGGCCGACCCGGGCGGGACGCCCGCGGCCCGGCAGGCCTGCACCCTGCGATTCCTGGCTTTCCTGCGCTGCTGCGTTCGGGGCGAGGTTTTCCCACCCGGCGCAGGCCCCCTGGCGCCGGGCGACGCCGGCCGCGCGCGTGCGGCCGCGCTCGGCCTCCTCCTCCACTCCACCCACGCCTCCGTGGCGACCGCCGCGGCCGAGCTGGGCGCGGCCCTGCCGCCCGGGTGGGGCGAGGCCTCCTTCCCGGGCCCGCACGCCGCCCTGCGCCTGGCCGCGGGCGTCGACGCGGCATCCGCCTGGGCGGTCGCGGCCGAGGCGTTGGATGGGTGGGACGCGCTGGAGGAGGAAGTGTGTGCGTCCGCGCGCGTGCCGGCGCCCGCGTCCGCCACCTCCTCCTCCACTCGCACGGCCGCCCAGTCGACCGTGGATGCGGCGACATCCCTCCTGGCCTCCCGGGCCCTGCCCCCGGACGGCGCGGCCCGGGCGCTGGCCCTGGTCGCCTACCTGGTCGCCGACGGGCGGGCGGGCGTGGGCGTGGCGGCCCTGCATGCGGCGCTGGAGCATGCCGCACTCGGCAAGTGGCCCGGTGGTGGGGAGGCTGGTGGTGGTGGCGGCGGCGGCGGCGTGGCGTCGCCGCACCGGCGGGAGGCGCTCTTCATCCGCCTGCTGCGGGCGGGGGCGGCCGGCGGCGGGGGCGAGGCCTCCCTCGACCTCGCGGCCGCGCGCGCTCTGGCTCGGTCGGCGGGCTTTGTCCGCGCCGAGGCGGAAGCCCACGCCGCGGCGGGCGACGTGGGGGCCGCCCTGGACTGCTTGCTGCGGTCCTCGGCCGCCGACGCCTCGCCCGCGTTTGCGTACGCGGAGCGCGTGCTCAGCGGTTCGACCGACCCGGCCGACCCGGCCCGGGCGGCCCTGCGCGACGCGCTGCTGGCCCGGGCGGCCGCCCTGGCGGGCGCGGACGGCGGCGCGGCGGCCGCCCTCATCCTGCGACACTTCCCGGACGATGCGGCCGCCGTGTGCGCCGCCCTGGCGGCCACGCCCGACCTGCAGTTCGCCTACCTGCGGGGCGCTGTGAACGCGGCGGAGGTGCTGGGGGCTGTGGGCGGGGGTGCTGCGGTGGGCGCCGGCGGCGGCGTGTCCGCCTCCTCCCACCCGTCCTCCCTCCTGGCTGACCCAGCCATGGGCGACCTATACATCCGCCTGCTGGCCCGGTTCGACCCGGCGGGGCTGCCCCGCTTCCTGGCCTCGCCCGCCGCGGCCTACCGGGCGGAGGAGGCGCTTCGGGTGGTGCAGGCCGCGCGCGCGGGCGCGGGGGGCGGGGCCGCCGTGCCCCCGTCCGCGGAGGCCTTCCTGCGGGAGCGCCTGGGCGACGTCACGGGCGCGGCGACCATGCTAGCGGCGTCCCTGGGCGAGGGCGTGCGGGCCGTCCTGGGCGCGAGGACCGAGGACGAGGTGGGGGCGGCGCTCACGACGGCCGCCCAGCCTGCCCTGGCCGCCGCGGTCGGCCTGGCCACGCGCGCCCGGGACGACCTGCCACCGGCCGCGTCGGCCGCCCTGTGGCTGCAACTACTGGACTCAGTGGCGGACCCGCTGGTGGCCGCCAAGTCGTCGGCGGCCGGGGCGGCGCCCCCCATCCTGCCTGCCGCCCGGGCCGCGGTGGCGGGCCTCGTCGACGCGGCCGCTGCGTCCGCGGCGGGCGCGGCGGGGGGCCTGCCCCGGCGGGCGGTGGGCGAGCACCTGCTGGCCCGCCACGGCCGGGCCCCCCTTGCGGACGTGGGCGGCGCGGTGGCGGGCCTGCTGGGCGCCCTGGCCCGGGAGGCGGCGCTCCTGGAGTCGGCGGCCGCCCTGGCAGCCGCGGACGCACAGCGCGCGCTGCGGGCGGTCGTCGCGGCGCGCGGCCGGGCTCTGGCGCCGGTGGAGGTGGTAGGGGCAGGGAGCGATGCCCTGTCTCGCCGTCCGGCCCGCCTGGTCTCCGCCCGCCTGGACCTGGCGCCGGCGGGCGAGGCCGCCCTGCAGGCGGCGGCCTGCCGGTTAGGGGGTGGGGGTGACGGCGGCCCCCCGGGCTCGCCCCTGCACCGGGGCGGGGTGGACGTGACGTTTTTGAGGGAGCACGATGTGCGGCTGTAGAAACATGAAGATGAGAGCTGAAACTTTGACCGCGTGACCGCGGGTGTTACTCTAGCGCTCGATGCATGAAAGTGAAAGAACATGAAGATGAGAGCTGAAATTTTTGACTGACCTGACTGACCCTGACTGACCGCGTGACTGACCGCGGGTGTCGCGTGGATGGGGGCGCAGGACATGAAAGTGAACGAAAAGCGCTGCACATACTCAGATTGTCAATTTCACTCGCCCGCGCCCGGCGCGCGACAGGCAGGCACACTCTCCCTCGCACATGTCCCTCGACCCCGTCGCCCGGTCCCTGGTCGACCACCACCGCCGTGCGTGCGGTGGCGGCGCGCCCGGCGACGGCGTCAGCAGCCAGGCCGCGTCCGCCGCCCGCGCCGCGCTGGTCGCCCTCCTGGGCGCGACGCCCACGGCCGCCCTGACTGACGCGCTGGCCTCGGCGGCCGGGTCGGCGGGGACGTTCAAGGTGTGTGTGGGAGGGAGCGAACGAGAGAACGTGGCTGGGTGTGCGTGCGTGAGAGAAGGCGTCGGCGCATTTCGCGCCGGCGCATGCGGACTGTCGCTTTCTCGCCTCCGCACAGCGCCGCCCAGACCCCGCATAGCCTAGGACACGCGCCAGGGCCCAGGGCATATGGCAGTCCAGCCTCGCGTGGGGTGACAGGCCGAGTCAAGGGCCTGTCACACCCCGCTCGGGCGCTGCATGCTGCCGTATAGTTTTTTCTCTCACGCCCCCTCTCCCTCCGACCCTCTCTCCCTCTACCCCTCCTCTATCCCTCCCAGGACGTCCTCGCCGCCCTCATCGCGGCCTGCGACGCCGCCTGCGACGCCGCCGCCGCGGCATCCACCCCGTCCCTGGACCCAGACGTCGTCTCCGGGGTCACGGTCGCCGTCGCGGCGCGCGCCCTGGCCCTGGCCCGCCCTATCATGGCCGATGAGGCGCCCGCCTCCTCCGACGACCCTTCTCCCTCCTCCGCCGCCGCGGGCGCGGTCGCGGCCGGCATCAACCCGGATGCGAGCGGCCTAGGCAGCATGCTAGCCGGCCTGGTCGCGGTCGCCCCGCAGGCCTGCCTGGCCTGCCTGGCCCGGGCGGGCGTGGAGGCGCTAGAGGCGTGCGCGCCCCCGCCGCCCGGCGCGCCGCGCGCCGTGCGCCTCGCCCTGGCCGCCTCCGCCCTGCCCGGCCTGGACCTGGCGTGCGCGGCCCTGGCCCGACTGGCGGAGGAGGGCGGCGGTGACGCCGCTGACGCCCGCGCCAGCCCGGCCGCGGTGACGGCCGCAGCCCTGGCACGCCTCTGCCGGGCGCCGACCTGGCCCGCCCCGGCCGCGCGCGCCGTGGAGGCCCTGCGCTCCCTGCCCGCCCTCACCCCCGCCCAGGCGGGCGCCATCGCGGACCGGGCCCTGGCAGAGTGCGGTGGGGTACGAGGCAGTGACCGCGGCCAGCGGGCGACGCTCGGCGACCTGACCGACCTGCCCGCCGTCCTGCACCAGCTGCTCCTCCTGCGCCCGGCCGCAGGCGCGCGCGCGGCGCTGGCGGGCGCGGTCGACCTGTTGGACGCCGCAGCCGGCTCGGCATCGGCTTCCCCTTCCTCTGCCTCCTCCATGGCCACCGCCGCGACGGTGGTGCTGGAGGCCGAGAGGTCGGCGGCGGCGGCGCCCGACGCGGCGCGCGGATGGCTGGCGGGGCTGGCTGCGCGCGCGAGCGCGGGCCCGCACGGCGCCGCCGTCCTGCTGGCCATCGCGTCGGGCGTGCCCCGCCTGGCCGGGCCCGCCCTGGACGAGGTGCGTGCCTGCCTGGGTCGGGCGTACAAGGCGGACGGCGTGCGGGCGGCCAGCCGGTGGGGCGCAGCGTCGCCTGAGCCGAGCGCCGGATCCTTCCCCTCGTCGGCCTCCTTGGAGGCGGCCCTGCTGGCCGTGGCGGGCGGGTCGGCGGCGGGGTGGGAGCGGGGCCTGCCCGCCGTGCTGGCCCTGGTGGACGCCCTGGTGGATGGCGTCCCCGACAAGGCGACCGTGCGTGCCGACGGCGGCGGTGAAGACGCCGACGAGCCCACCGACCTGCCCCCCGCGACCCGGGCGGGCCGCCTGGGCGTCCGCCTGGCGGTGGCCGCCTTTGGCGCCGCGCCCAGCCCCGCCGCCCGGGCCCAGATCTTCAACCTGTGCATCGCCCGCCTGGCGTCCAGCGGGGTGGGTTCAGGCGCAGGCGGGCCGACCGGGGCCGCCCTGGCGCCGCCTGCACCGGCGGCCCTGGCCACCTCTTCCCTCACTGGCAAGCCCGGCCACTGGGTGGCCGCCCTGGCCGGTGTTGCGGCCTCCCACGCGGCCGACCTGGCGGCTCACCACGCGGGCGCCGTGCGGGCGGCCCTGGAGCTGTGCGGCGCCCTGCCGGCGGCCACGTCCGCCGCCCTGCTGACCGCCCTGTGGCCGGCCGCCCGGGCCGCGCCGTCTGCGCGCGACGCGGCCGCCCTGTCCCTGCGCAAGGCCGCCTTCTCCCGGGAGGCGTCCGCCCGGGCGGCCGCCGCGACGGGCATGCTGGCCCTGTCCCTGCACGAGCTGACCGCGCCGCCGCCCGCGCCGACCCGGCCCCACCTGGCCGACGGGGCGGGCCCCTCCCAGGCGCACTTCCAGCCGCTTGCCACACCTGCCTCCGCCTCCGCCTCCTCAACCTCCTCCCTGTCCGGCTCGCTGCAGGAGCTGACCGGCTTCCTGCGGCGGTGCCTGAGCCAGCAGGCCGGCGTGCGGGCGGCCCTGTACGACGGCATGCCCGCCCTGGTCGCGGCGGATGGCGGCGACGGCGCGGCGGAGGCGCTGGCCGGCCTGCTCATGCCCCAGCTGGCCCGGGTCGCGCCGCCAGCGGGCGGTTGTGGTGGTGGAGCGCCGGCCTCGACCTTGCCGCTCTGCCTGGACCTGGCCGTCGTCCAGGCGGGCGATGGCCTCGCCACGGTCGTGGAGCCCCTTCCCCGCCTGCTGGCCTGCGTGCGGCGGGTGTGCCTGCTGGCCGGGGCGGGCTGTGTGGCCGCGGGCAAGGACGGCGGCATCAGCGGGCCGCATGGCCGGGCAGCCGCGCGGGTGGGCGCCGGGCTGCCCCCCAGCCCGCCGCCGGCCACGCCCCGGCCCGGCGGGGCCGTGGCCGCCCTGGCGTCCGCCTTTGCCGCCACCAAGGCCGCCGTCCTAGGCAGCGTCCTGGAGGACTACGACCTAGACAAGGCGGCGGACTGGGGGTTGGGCGGCGGCGGCCCCGCCACGCGCGGCCGCGCGGCCGCCCTGGCGGGCGTGCTGGAGGTCTTCATGGAGGACTCCCTGGCGGGCGCGGCGGGCGGGGGCTGCCCGCCGGCCGACGCGTCTGACCAGATCTCCGCCGCCTTCAGCCTGCACGATCGCCTACGCGATCTGGGCGCGTCCGCGGCGGAGGCTGAGGGCGGCGGAGGCGCGGCGGAGGCGGCGACGGCCACCGCCGCTGCCGCCACCTCCAAAAAGCGGGGCCGCGCCGATGCCGCCGCCTCTTCCTCCGCCCCTCTCCCCGCCCTGTCCCCCTGGGCGGCCGCCGCCCTGCTGTGCGTGGTGGCGGAGGACACCATGCCCTCCCCCGGCGACGGCCGGGGCGTGCCCCTGGACGGGGAAGGAGCCGGCGGGGGTGCCCAGGGCGATGCCGCCCCCCCGCTCCCCTCCGCCCAGCTGTCCCTGGACCCGGGCGCCCGCCTGGCCCGGTCCCCGCGCTTCCAGGCGTTCACCCTGCGGGTGGCCCGGGCCCTGGTGGGGGCGGGCGCCGGCTCGGCCGAGCCGGCGTCGGTGTCCGCCCGGGCGGCCCTGGGGCCGCCCCTGCTGCGGGCGGGGACCCTGGTCGCGACCGCCTTTGCGCGCGGCGGCGGGCCGGCCTGTGGCGGTTGTGGTGGAGGCGGTGGGGGGGGTGCTGGCGCCGCCGCCGCCGCCGCGGCCAAGGACGATGCCCTCCTAGTCAGCCTGGGCGTGGACTGCCTGGTGGCTCTGCTGGACGCGCCCGCCTCCCGGGCCGAGGCGCGCCGCCTTGTGGACGCGGCCAGCGGCGGCGTCGGCAGCGGGTCGACCGAGGGCGGCGGCGGCGGCGCCGCCACGCCTGCCTCGCCGGCCACCGCCCTGTCTCCCGCCTCCTGCCTGCACCCCCTGTCCCGCACCCTGGACCTTCTGGTGGCGGGCGGCTGCTGGAAGGAGGCGGCCGGCCTGGCGGACGCCCTGGCCCGTCTGGCCCGCCGGCCGGGCGTGCTGTCACCCGCCGGGCGGGGCGTGCTGCGGGGCGCGGCGGCGGGCGGCCTGGGCGGCGGCGTGGCCGGCGCGTCCTCGCCCGCCGTGCGCGGCCTGGCCGGCCTGCTGCTGGCGACCGCTCCAGGGCCTGGCGACGACGCGACCGACGCCCTGCGACTTGCGGAGGCGGCCGTGGCGGCGCTCAAGGGCGACGCAGGCGCGGTGCCCTCCACCGCGCCTGGGCCCGGGCCCCAACCCTTCTCGCTCACTCTCCCCGCCATCACCCCGCGCACGGCCGCGGCCGTCGCGGGCGTGGCCCTGGACGCCGCCCTGGCCGCCTGCGCGGACGTGGACTGGGCCTTCGCCACCGCCCGGGCCGCCTCCCGCACTACCGCCGCCTCGCCGCCCTCCACGCACCGCCTGATGGTCGGGGGCGGAGGGCGGGGTCAGAGCCCTGGCAGCGCGCTGCCCGCGGCCGCAGCCCTGGACGCGGCCTCGTGCGCCCGCCTGGGGGCCTGGCTGCCGCCCATCGCGGCCGTGGCGGGCGGCGGCCTGTGTCACGCCGCGCCCCGCCTGGGCGAGAAGGCCCTGCGCGCCGTCCTGGCCGCGTACCGGTCCCTGTCAGCGGGCGCAGCCCGGGTCGGCGAGGCCAGCAAGGCTGGGGATGGTGTGAGCACAGGCGGCGGCGGCGGCCACGCCCCGCGCCCGCCACCCGCCCTGTCCCCCACCTTCCTGGCCATGGTGGCGGCCGCCCACAAGGCCCTGACGCCTGCCGCGTACGCCTTGCTGACGGACGCGGAGAATCATGCGGCCGGAGGCGGCGGCGGCGGTGGCCACACCGCGCGCGCGCCCGCGGTCGTGTTCGCGGCGGAAGACTTTGAGCGCCGCCTCATCCGCCTGGGCGGGGCGGCGGGCGGGTGCGGCGGGGCCGACCTGCTGCGCGGGTCCCGCCGGGCGACGGCGCGCGACTTCAAGATCAAGCTGGGCCCGGCCGCGCCGCAGGTTACGGGGGGGACGGCGTGAAAGATCCGCCCAAAGGGAGAGTGAGAGGGAGGGAGCATGAAAACTGTCAACCCCACACACACAGTCCCCGTCCGCCGCGCGCGAGCGCAGCCATCCACCACCCCCACACGCCCCGTGCCGCCAGTGAGAGAGTGCTGCACCACGCCTCCACTGCGTCAATTGAGTAGTAGTCTCAGAAATCGCATACACACGTCTCTCTCTCTCCCCATTTTCAATGAACATCAGCGCTCTCAACCTCCGTTTCCTCTCACACCCCAGAGCAGAAAACACACAACTCTCTCTCCTCCCTCGTTCTCTCCCCCCTC
>Ga0114918_10001785_pt1 | contig 19318 bp, 15 predicted proteins | sample LantaG_FD_87015 | JGI IMG/M metagenome (GOLD analysis project Ga0114918, IMG submission 87015) | Deep subsurface microbial communities from Baltic Sea to uncover new lineages of life (NeLLi) - Landsort_02402 metaG | ecosystem: Environmental > Aquatic > Marine > Oceanic > Sediment | place... | reverse complement strand
CATGGCCTTCGACATCCTCGGCCGGGGCGCCCTCGGCCGTTCCCGCGTTGATGGCCGGGCTGCCCGGCTGCAAACGCAGGTCGGGCTGCGGCCAGCCGCCGACAAAAAGCGGATCGTCGGTCAGATCGCCCTGGCCCTGACCGCTATAGCCGGCCCAGGTGCCGTCGGCGATCTCGGCGCGGGTAAAGTCGGTATCGCGCCCACTCGCAAACTCGGCGGTGATTTCGCCATCGGCCCGGCTGAAGAAAAGATTGTTCCCCTCGCGCACCAGGCTCACCCCCGGACCCAGGTAGATGCCGGTCGCCCCGCCCTCGATGGGGTCGGCGTTGAAGACAAAGATGTTGTTCACCAGCGTCAGCATCACCGGCGGCGACTCCATCTCCTCCGGATAGCCGACGACCAGGGCCCAGTTCCGCTCGCTGTAGGTCGTGTCCCACATATTGTAGGCGATGGTATTGTTGACCACCTCCAGCGTGCTGGGAAAGCTGCCGGCCCACACGGCGCTGTTGCCCTGCCCCCAAACGATGTTGTTCTCGATGCGCCCCCCGGCCCAGAGCTTGATGCCGTTCAGGTGGTTGCGGGCTACCACGTTGCGGCGCACGATGACGCCGGTCGCATTTCCGGCCCGGTCACGGGAGTTGAGGTCAATGCCGTCGCCACCGTTGTCGTGCACGTAGCAATCTTCCACCAGGACGGGATAGCCACAGGAGAACCCCAGCCCGTCGGAACCATAGGAGGCCTCACCCTCCAGCCCGGCGTTATAAATCTCCACCCGGCGGACGACCATGTGGTTACAGGGGCCAGGCGTGCAATCTACAGCCGTGTACTGGCTGTCGTGGATGGTGCTGTCTTCCAGGGTGGTGTGTTCGACCGGCCCCTCCGCCGGAGGACCTTCGGTCTCGCCGTAGGTGAAGTGGATGGCTGCCTCACCACCGCCGATGTCCAGATGATCCAGTTGGACATATCGGTTCTCCCCGGCAAGCTCCATTCCCCAGACGGTGAAATTGCGCAGGGTGAAGCCACTGAGGCGCAGATAGAATGTACCTTGGTCCAGGATCAGCAGTTCTCCTGCGCTGCCTTCGCCATCCAGGATGGGCGACTCGCCGGGGTAGGCGATGAAGGTGATGGGGGCGTCGGCCGTGCCCGAACGGGTCAGGTGGGTCTCCTCGGTGGGGTAGGTGCCGCCCCGGAAGCAGACGGCATCGCCGGGCTGGGCGGTGTCGGCGGCCTGCTGGAAAGTGGCCCAGGGCTGCGCTTCAGTGCCAGGAGCGTCATCGCTGCCACCGGGAGCCACGTAGTAGGTGCAGGCCACGGGCGCAGTGGCTCCTGTGATAGGAGGAGGTGGTGTAGGGGTATCGCCCACCGATTCAGGAACAGGCGTGTTGGTTGGTTGTTCTGGCATAGGGGTGTTGATCGGCTTCGGTGCGGCTTGCGTGGCCGCGATAGCCGCCTGCACCGTCGCCTCGATGTCAGGTGCTGAGGTACCACCACAAGCGGCTAACAACAAACTCGTCAGCGTCAGAAGAAAGTAAAAGCGTTTCATTTCTCAGGCCTCCTTCGAAGCGGGCAGGACGCATACGCCGTTCTTACACATTCGCGAGCAATACCTTTATCCACCCGAATGCCCTTACGATTTGTTACGCAGGATGAGCGGGAGGTACACCGCCTCCGGCCACCACATCCGCCCATAGATGTGCTGCTTGATCAGGGGGTCGCTCGTCGAATCCCCCTCGTAGGCGATGAGATAGCCGGGGATGTCTGCGGCCACGGCCGGGGTCATGCAGTCCCACCATGGCCAGGCCGCCACCTCGAAGGTCTGGTCGGTGAGGCCATCGCCCCAACGCCGGCCCCAGATTTGCGCCCCATCCGTGTTCGCCCGCTGCCAGACGGTCAGCCACTCGCCGGTGCCCCCATTGGCCGCCACGGCGGGGTGCGTATCGTTCTGGGTCCAGACCGAGATGCCGATATAGCCACCCACCTTGTTGCCGTTCACGTCGAGCAGTTGCCCGTAGATGTCGTGGTCCGTGGCGCTATACTCGTGGTCCCAGACCACCAGGTTGCGGTCCTGCTCATTAGTCGTCACCCTCGGCGTGTTCTGATGGTTGAGCTCCGTGCAAATGGGGATGACCCCATCAATCACGGCATTGTCCGCGCTCACGCGCAGCCCTATGCGCGCTAACCACTTTTGCGGGCTGGGTGTATCATCTGTCACTGGAGTCCGCCATCACACTCCCTCCAAGGTCAGTACGCCATCAGGTATTTGCACCTACAAGGGAAAGGGTAGTAATGGGCAACTCCTTGGCCTCCAGACGCGAGAGGTTCACAATCTTACTGGCATTGTCAATGTCAATGCCTACCAGATGCCCTTCCGCATCAAAGTCCAGCACCACACCCGGCGCAACCTCGCGCGAGTCTACACTCGTCTTCTCGGACAGGTCAATGTAAAGCGAATCGGTCTCAGGGTAGTAATAGAATTTCACGACTGCACCTCCTTGAAACCCCGATCAGGAAAAGCGTTGTGCACGGTCTCGCCATCCTCCAGTGTGACCACGCGCAAGTACCTCCCCAGTTCGGGAATGAAAATCCAGTGGCGGATGCGCCCGTCAGGTTGAATCTCGCGGCGTACAGCCTCGCGCAACGCTCGCTCGCACCATTCGCGCCGGATATAGGGGCGTTTGCGCAGCACCTGTTCCTCAAAGTAACGCGTTGTTTTCATCTCAATACCGCTTTGTCTTCCCGCTTCTTGCACCTTTCAACTTGCTCCAGAATCTCCTCCGCGCTGCGGTAGGCCGCCTCGCCGCTCGCGCCGAGCATCTGGGCCAGTTCCTCCACACGCGCCCCATCCTCCAACCGCCTGACCCGTGTCACTGTACGCTCATCCGTCATAATCTTCTCCACGTTGAAGTGCACGTCTCCGAACCCGGCCAACTGCGGCAGGTGGGTCACGCATAGCACCTGATGGCGCAGGCCGCCCGGCCCCGTCCCCACCGCCAGGCCCCACAGTTTCTCGCCGACCGTCGCCCCCACCCGCCCGCCGATGCCCTGGTCAATCTCGTCGAAGATGAGCGTCGGCGTCTCGTCGGCGCGGGAGAGCACCGTCTTGAGCGCCAGCATCAGCCGGGAGGTCTCGCCGCCGGAGGCGATCTTCACCAGCGGCTTCAACGGCTCGCCCGGGTTAGGGGAGACCAGGAACTCAACGCGGTCCACGCCGGAGGAGTCAAAGGCCACTCTTGGGAAAGTCTCAAGTTCCAGGTCTAACGTTTCAAGTTGTTCGACACCTGAACCTGAAACTTGAAACTTGAAACTTGAGACCGGTTGAGGCAAGGGCACGCCCTGCGGATCCTCACGCCACTGGAAGTCCACCCCGAACCGCGCTCCCTCCATACGCAGTTCGTGCAGTTCTTCCTCGATCCTCGCCGCCAGCCGCGCCGCCGCCGCGCGCCGCCGCGAGGAGAGTTCCACCGCCAGGGTGCCCAACCCCGCCAGCAGTCGCTCCTCCTCCGCCTGCAACTCGGCGATGCGCTCCTCGCTGTGGGTGATGGTATCCAGTTCCCGCGCCGCCTTCTCGGCATAGGCCAGCACGTCGGGGATCGTCGGGCCGTACTTGCGCTCCAACCGGCGGAGTAATGTCAGCCGCTCTTCCACTTCCTGCAGCCGCTGCGGGTTGTACTCGACCTGCTCCCGATAGTCGCGCAAACCTCTGGCCAGTTCCTCCACCTGATAGTTGACGCTCTCGGCGGCGCGCAGGCGGGATTCCAGCGCCGGGTCAACGCGGGCCAACCCCTCCAAAGTGCGCAACGCCGCGCCCAACAGATCCAGCACCGCCGGGGCCTGCCCTTCGCCCTCCTCAAGCGCGTGGAGCGCCTCACCGGCCAGCGCGGCCAGTTGCTCGGCGTGGGTCAGCCGCAGCCGCTCCCCAAGCAACTCCTCCTCCTCCTCGCCGGGCTGGAGGACCGCCGCCTGTATCTCGCCAACCTGGAACTGTAACAGGTCGGCCCGGTGCGCCAGTTCCCGCTCGCGGAGTACAATATCCGCCAGCTCTCGCCGCACCACCCGCACTCGCCCCGCCAACTCCGCGACTTGCACTCGTAGAGGCCCCAGTTCCGCGTACCGATCCAGCAGGTTGACGTGCTCGCGCACCCGCAGCAGCGAGAGGTGCTCGCTCTGGCCGTGGATGTCCACCAGCCCTTCGGCCACCTGGCGCAGGAGCGCCAGCGTGACGGCCCGCCCGTTGACGCGGCAAACGTTGCGCCCGCTAAGCCGCACCTCGCGCCCCAGGAGCAGCAGGTCGGAATCGTCCTCCTCCAGCCCTTCCCTCTCCAGCATAGGGCCAATCGTGGCCCACTGCTCGGGCTCCAGCCAGAAAGCAGCCTCGATGATGGCGCGGTCGGCCCCGGCGCGCACGCCGGTCGCGTCGGCCCGCCCCCCCAGCACCAGTTCCACCGCATCAACGATGATGGACTTGCCCGCGCCAGTCTCGCCGGTCAGCACCGAGAACCCTGGCGTAAAACTCAACTGCAACTCATCAATGATGGCAAAGTCACGGATTCGCAGTTCGGCCAGCACTCAAGACCTCCTGACCAAAGTTGGGCAGCCCTTCGACAGGCTCAGGACAGGCCCTTCCAGGCTGCCGGCACAGGCTCGAAAGCCTGCCCTACACGCTACACGCGCCGCCCAGGACGTAGCCGGGTGTAGGCTGCTCCCACCGCCGCCACCAGGTAGACGACGTCCCACAACAACCCCATCAGCCCACCTGCGGCGTAGTACACCGCTCCTCCCGGATCCGCCACCAGCCCGGTAAGGAAGAGAAGCGAGAGAAGCGAAAGAAGCAACTTGGGCAGCGCCCCCACGACGATGCAACCGCACACGACCAGCCAGGTGTACTGCCCGCGCCGCCGTCGGATGGCCCAACGCACAGCCTCGGCGATGCCCACGCCGGACAGCGGGCCCAGGACGATGGCGTACCAGCCCAGACTGGGGATGAGCCAGCCCGCCACCAGTGCCAGCGGCAGCGCGACCACGGCGGCGATCAGGTAATGAATGGGGCGGAAGCCGGCGTAGAAGACCTGCTGCTGGGTATGCATGCAGTCCTTGCAGCGGTAGCCGACCGGCGTCAGCACCGCGCACTTGGCACAGATGGGCCGCCCGCACCTGTTGCAGCGCAGGTAGGTCTCGACGTTGGGATGGTTGACACAGTACATCGGTTCGCTCATGCTTTCGGCTCCAACTTGGGCGCTATGATTTGAGATTGAGATTCGAGATCTGGAATTTGATTCCGCGGCACCAGCCGCTCCACCAGTGTCTTATAGAAGTATGTCTCTTCCCGCACCCGCGCAAAGCGGGCCACGTGCGGGCTGGCCTCCACCAGCACCTCGTCCCCACTTTCCAGTTCCGCCTGCACCTCTCCGTCCACCGTCAGCACGGCCGGTCGCCCACCGGTGACGACGATGCGCACTGTGACCCCCTCGGACAAGACAATGGGCCGCTCCATACTCAGGTGCGGCGCGACCGGGACTAGCAGGATGTTGCGCAACTGCGGCGGCAGGACTGGCCCCCCGGCTGCGAGCGCGTAGGCGGTACTCCCCGTCGGCGTGGCGACAATGAGGCCGTCGGCGACATACGTGGTCAGGTGGCCGCCATCAATCTCAGCGCGCAGGTGTACCACGCGGGCCCGCGCCCCCCGCCCCACCACCACGTCGTTCAGCGCCTCGGCCTGCCCCAGCGATTCGCCACCCTTCCAGGTCACTACACGAATAATCATCCGCTCCTCGACCCAGTAGTCGCCGGCCAACACCCGCGACAGGACCTCCCGCCACGTCTGCGGCTCAGCCTCGGTGAGGAACCCCACCCGCCCCAGGTTGACCCCCAGGAGCAGCGTGCCGTAGGGAGCCGCAGCCCGTGCCGCACGCAGGATTGAGCCGTCGCCGCCCAGCGTTACCAGCAAGCCGGTTTCTTGCAGGCAGAGTGTATCCGATGCGTCGTCTGCCGTGCAGACCCGCACCTGCCGCCCCCCCTGCTCTATCCATGCGGCCATTTCCTCTGCCAGAGGATGTGCCTGGGCGACACGGGGGTTGTAGAGGATACCAATTGTATTCACGTCAACTCAGGTCGCGTAATATTGCCGACTTCCTTGAACCGCACCGGCGTCTCAAACCGGTGCTGCATCGCTTCTACATAACGGGGATTGATCTCGACCATCACAAAACGCCGCTCCAGCGCCCGGGCCACGCAGCCCGTCGTCCCCACACCGGCCATCGGGTCCAGGATCAAGTCCCCGGGCTGTGTCGAGGTGAGGATCACCCGGCGCAGCAACTCCACCGGTTTCTGCGTCGAATGTACCTTCTTGTCGTCCTCCCCTTTCAGCCTCTCCCGTCCGGTACAGATAGGCAACACCCACACGCTGGCCCCCACCTTGCCCACGCCGAACCGCTTGGCCTCCTCGCGGTTGAACGTGTAGCCCTTCGCTTCCTTATTCTTCACCGCCCAGATAAGCGTCTCGGTGGCGTTGGTGAAGCGCACCCCCAGCCAGTTGGGCATAGGGTTGGTCTTAATCCAGGTGACGTCATTCAGAAACCAGTAGCCCAGGTCCTGCATGATCTTCCCGATGCGGAAGATGTTGTGGTAGGTGCCGATGACCCACAGGGTGGCGGTTGGCTTCATCACCCGCTTGAGCGACTCCAACGTGCGCTGAATGAAGGCGTCGTACTCCTCGAACGAGGCAAAGTGATCCCAGTCGTCGTTCACCCCTTCGACCGTCGTCTTCGCCTTCCAGCGCCGCAACTGGCGCCCTGAGAGTTGCAGGAAGTAAGGTGGATCCAGGAAAACGCAATCCGCAACCTCCGCCTCCATCTTCGCCAGCACTTCCAGCGCGTCGCCGAGGATCACCCGATTCTCAATCACATTGAGGGAATACAATTCCGCCTCCGGCGTGTCTCGTATCACCTCCAGAGAGAAATCTACATCGTCCTGTAGCTCTATCTGCAATTGCTGCGCCATTATCCTCCTCAAGCCGCTAACGGCTGACTGCTAACCGCTAATTTCAGCCACTCCACCAACCCCGCCCGTTCCACGCTCGTCTGCTCCCCCGCCTGCATGTCCCGCACCGTCGCCGTCCCGGTTGCCAATTCATCTTCCCCCAGGATGACGGTGTAGCGCATGGAGCGCTTGCCGGCCTCGCGGAGTTGGCTCCTCAGCCCTCGCTCTCCGAAGGCCAGCCATGCCCCCACGCCCGCCCGGCGCAGCGCGTCCACCAGCCGCAGCGCCTCCCGACCGGCCTGCGGCCCCAGGTGGGCCAGAAAGACTTGCGGTGCTGGCAATGGCGGCACCCCTACGTCCAGTTGCTTCATCACCAGAATGATGCGCTCCAGGCCAGAGCCGAAGCCCACGCCCGGCGTCGGCGGGCCGCCCAGGAGTTCGGCCAGGCCGTCGTAGCGGCCACCGCCGCAGACGGCTGCTTGCGCGCCGATGCCGGCCGCCCAGACCTCGAAGACAGTCTTGGTGTAGTAATCCAGCCCGCGCACCAGCCGGTGGTTGACGGTGTAGCGGCGGCCAAGTAAGCCGAGATAATCCCGCAGCGTGGCGAAGTGGTCGGCGCACTCCGCGCACAGGTGATCGAGGAAGTGAGGGGCGCTGGCGATGACCGGCTGGCATTGGCCAGCCTTGCAATCGAGGACGCGCAGCGGGTTGCGCTTCAAGCGCCGCTGGCAGTCCTGGCAGATTTCATCGCGGTGGCCGGCGTAGTAGTCCTTCAGCACCTCCACGTACCCCGGTTTGCACTGCGGGCAGCCCGTCGAGTTCAACTGGAAGGCCAGGTCGCGGAAACCCAGACCGGCGTACAAATCCCAGGCCAGCAGCATGACCTCGAGGTCGGCGGCCGGGTACTGCTCGCCCAGGATCTCGACGTTGAACTGAGTATGCTGGCGGTATCGGCCTGCCTGTGGCCGCTCGTAGCGGAAAATGGGGCCGAACGTGTAGAGTTTGACCGGCTGAGGCAGCACGTACATCCCGTTTTCGATGTAGGCGCGCACGACGCTGGCGGTGAACTCCGGCCGCAGCGTGAGTTCGTGGCCTCCCTTGTCGGTGAAAGAGTACATTTCCTTATCCACGATGTCGGTGCCCTCCCCGACGCCCCGGGCGAAGAGTTCGGTCGCCTCGAAGATGGGCAGGTCAATGCGTTCAAAGCCAGCCAGTTCCGCCAGGCGACGCGCGCGGGCACGCACGTGGTACCAGTAGTGCTGATCCTCTGGCAGGACGTCAAGGGTTCCGGTTGGTCGCTGATATCGAGGCATGGGGTATCTCCTCCTGGTCGCAGGTGCACGCTATTATAGCCCAAGTCGGGGCGGTTGTCTAATACCTGACCAGCAAGGATGAGAGTATGCCGAGGCGAGATGATGAGGGACGCAGGAGCGGGAGCAGCCGCACGGCGGTTGAAACCGCGTGCTACGCAGGGCAGAACCGCCGAAGGGCGGTTCTGCCAGTCGACGAAGGCCGACTTTGCCTGAGCAGCCCGCGAATTCATTCGCCGGGCAGCCTGAGACTGAGACGGATGGGCTCTAGGATTGAGGACAGGTCTGATAATCGGCGCCCAGGATCAGGCGGAAGCCAAACTCGGAGGACCCGCCTGGCTGGTATGTCACCTGGTCATCCGGGACGCGGAACATCTGTTGCAGGTACCCCGCTCCGGTGCCCTTAACCTGCCTGCTGAAGACAACGAGGTACGTGGTGGGATAGTCCTGCCGGTCCGAGTCGCCAACCTCCGCCAGGAAGCCAGCCCGGTGCAGCCGATCCACTGCCAGCCAGCCCCAGCCCTGGTTCGGTGTTCCATTCCACACCTCGACCGGCATATAGGTGCGGCCCAGGCGGGCCTCGGGCGGGGGAGCCATCGCCTCCGCCACGATGGGCTGAACGTCCTCCCAGCGAGGGAGGAAGACGTGCCCGCCGTAGGGTGTCGTCCACGGCGTCACCGCGTCCGCGCCGATGTTGTAGAAGCGCACGTTCTGATCTTCTAGCGTGAGGGCTATCCGTGCCATGTCCAGGATGTCAGCAAGCGCCAGGTCCGTCTCCACCATATCCCGCCCTTGCTTCCACAGAGCCGGAACCCGAGTGAGCATCCCCACCTCCCGCGCCTTGTGCCAGAGCGCCTGAAGTACCTGCTGCTGGCGGCGTTCGCGGGAGAAGGCGCTGGTAGTCAGCCGCGAGCGGGCGTACCAGAGGGCGGTCTCCCCGTCCATACGGTGCACCCCCGGCTCCAGCGTCAGGATGGGGTACTCCCCGTTCTCGTCCGGGTAGGGCCAGTGGTCGCTGAGGCGACAATGTACCGGGATGTCCACCCCGCCTAACGTGTCCACGATGCCGATCAGTCCGTCAAAGTTGGTGCGGACGTAGTAGTCCACCCGGATACCCAAGTTGTAGAGCAAAGTGTCTCGCACCAGCGCCGGCCCGCCCCCCTCGTAGTCATAGGCCTCGCCATAGAAATCAGCGAAATTGATCCGGCTCATCCACAGGCTGGGAATATAGACGTACAAATCGCGTGGGATGGAGATCACAGAGACCGTGCCCCGGTCGCGCTGGATGGAGACGACTTGAACGACGTCTGTGTGCCACTCCGACCAGTCCGGTCGTTGGTCGCTGCCCAGGACGACGATGTTGACAGCATCGGAGGCCACCGGGACGGGCAGGACGGGGGTGGGAATGGGAAGGGTAGAGGAGGGTATGGAAGAGGCACTTGGATCGAGGGTGGGGAAAGGTGATGGAACAACAAGGGCGGCGGGCGAAGGAGATGATGTCGGCGTCGGGCTCAGGGTTGATGTGAGAGTCGGTGTGAGGGCCGGTGTGGGAGTAAAGGTGGGCGATGGTGTCCAGGTCGGGACAGAGGTGGGGATGAGCGTGGCCGATGGGATGGGAGGGACGGTGGCCGTCTGCGGGGGAGAACTGGGGGAGGCTAAGGCCAGAGCGACCACAGGCGGGGGCTCCGTCCAGACCAAAAGATGAACTCTTGGCCAGATCAACACTCCCAGCGAAAAGCACCCCAGTGCGACCAGCCCCACGGCTACCGGGTGTGCTTCCCAGCGACGTCGGGAAGGGCTCAGCGGAGAAGCGGCCCCGGCAGGCAGACCGATCACACGTCGCCACATCCACCACAGCACCGCGTAGGCGCGACAGTTCTGCAGATAAACCCTCAGCGCACAGGTGATGCAGGCCAGTCTGCCGTGGGAGTCGTCAACCAGGTAGCGAAGCCACAGAAACGCCGCCTCGTTGAGGGGGTCCTCGCGCAGAACAGCCCGAAAGGCATCCAGAGCCTCCGCCCTCCGTCCGGCCCACGCTGCCCTCATCCCCTTTCGCAGGTTCTCTCTGACCGGCATCTCCGCCCTCCTCAATCAGACACATCCATTGTATCGCGCTTCGAGTGGGGTGGCGTTACAGCCGGGTTACAGGCCGGTTACAGGGGACAGGACAAGGACAGAGAGCAGCGCAATTGACGGTGTAGGCCAAAACAGGTATAATCCAGGCAACTTTATGGGAGGATACTGGCCATGATTGACGTCAATGAGCTGCGTAGAGGTGTCACCTTCACGATGGACGGCGAACTGTACAAAGTGCTGGAGTACCAGCATCACAAGCTGGGGCGGGGCAAGGCGACCATCCGCACCACGCTGCGCAATCTGCGCACCGGCGCGACCATCCAGCACAACTTCATCTCCGGCGACCGGGTGGAGGACATCCGCATCGAACGGCGCGGCGTGCAATACCTCTACACCGACGGCGACCTGTATCACTTTATGGACACCGAGACCTACGACCAGATGGCCTTGTCTGCCTCTATGCTGGGCGACCAGGTTCGCTACCTCAAAGAGGGGACGGAACTGGTTCTGGCAACCTACGAAGAGGAACCGCTAGACGTGGAACTGCCGACGACGGTAGATCTGAAGGTGGTCGGGGCTGAGATGGCCGTCGCTGGCGACACGGCAACCGGCACGCTGAAGAGAGCGACGCTGGAGACTGGCCTGGAGGTGCAGGTGCCACTCTTCGTCAAGCAGGGCGACGTGATCCGCGTGGACACCCGCAGCGGCGAGTACGTCACGCGGGCGTAGTTTGTTGGTTTGTTAGAGGGGATAATCTTATGGAGCAAAAGTCTAGACGTACTACCATCGGATGCCTCATCACCGCCGGAGCGATCGTGGCCCTGTTCGTCGCCTTCGCCAGCACGGTCGGCATCTACACCGACTGGCTGTGGTTCGACAGCGTGGGCCAACTGAGCACGTACCAGACCCGGCTGTGGACGCAGGTCGGGCTATGGCTGGGAGGGGCCCTGCTGGTGATAGCCATGTTAGCGGTCAATTGGTACATCATTCCACACCGGCTGCTGGGCCAACTGCAACTGCGATGGCGCAGCCACAAGCGTCCACACTTCACCCTCAGCCCACGCGGGTTCACCATCATCTTGAGCGTGGTGATCGCCCTCGTCACCCTGGTGATGGCCTCGGAGACTGGCGGCCGGTGGATGACCTTCCTCACCTTCCGCCACGCGGCCCCCTTCGGCCTGAGCGATCCCATCTTTGGCCTCGACGCCAGTTTCTACGTCTTCAAACTGCCGTTTTACCGCTTCCTCTTGGACTGGCTGCTGGGGTTGATCATCGTGACATTGATCGGAACCGCCCTCGTGTATCTCATCCCCCAGTGGATTCAGGAGCGGGCAGCGACGATGCATCTCTCGGTGTTGGGAGCATTCTTTCTGATAGGGAAAGCAGTGGATTACCAACTCCAGCGATTTGCGCTGCTCGATTCGTCGCGGGGAGTGATCTTCGGCGCGGGCTACACGGACGTGCACGCCCGCCTGCCGCTGCTGCACCTGTTGACCGGCGTGGTCGCGCTCGGCGCACTGCTGCTGTTGGTCAATGTCTTCATCCGCCAGTGGAGATTGCTGCTCATCGCGGGGGGAGTCTGGCTGGCCCTGAGCGTCCTCGGCCCGCTCTACCCGGCCTTCGTGCAACGCTTCTCCGTCCAACCCAACGAACTGGCGCTGGAATGGCCCTACATTGAGCACAACATCCACTTCACCCGCTACGCCTACGGCCTGGAGGATGTGCAGGAGTCCGACTATCATGTCGCAGGCACACTCACTGCCGGGCAACTGGAGGCCAACGCCGATACCCTCGACAACGTGCGGCTGTGGGACTGGCGACCGCTGCGCACCACCTACGAACAGCTCCAGGAGATCCGCACCTACTACACCTTCGCGGACGTGGACGTGGACCGCTACACACTCGACGGACGCCTGCGCGAGGTCACGCTGGCAGTGCGCGAACTGGACGTCGAGCAACTGCGTGAGGACGCGCAGACCTGGATCAACCAACACCTCATCTACACGCACGGCTATGGGCTGTGCCTGAGCCCCGTCGCCGAGGTAAGCGAGGAGGGGCTGCCACACTTCCTGGTGCGCGACATCCCGCCCCAAAGCGCCGATCCCGCGCTTGCTATCACCCAACCGGGAATCTACTTCGGCGAGAAGACCACTAACTACGTCATCGTCAACACCAGCGAGGACGAGTTCGACTATCCCAGCGGCGACGAGAACGTCTACGCCCGCTACCGGGGGCCCGACGGCGTGCCAACGGGTGGCTTCCTGCGCCGCGCAGCCTTCGCCCTCCTCTTCGACAGCCTGCCTATTCTCTTATCGGGCGCCATCGGCCCCGAGAGCCGCATCCTATTTCATCGCTCCCTCTCCGACCGCGTGGGGACACTGGCCCCAATGCTCTGGTTCGACGCCGACCCCTACCCGGTCATCGTGGACGGGCGCATCGTCTGGCTGTACGATGCCTACACCCGGAGCGTTCGCTTCCCCTACTCAGAGCCCGCCCAGGGGCTCAACTACATTCGCAACAGCATCAAGGTTACGGTAGATGCTTACACCGGCGAGACGGTCTTCCACGTCGTGGACCCTTCCGATCCGCTGATTCAGACCTACCAGGCTATCTTCCCCGACCTTTTCACACCCGTCGAGGAGATGGACACGGCGCTGCGCGAGCACTGGCGCTACCCGGAGCAACTGTTCCGTATCCAGGCCGACGTATATGCCGCCTACCATATGCAAGATCCGCGGGTTTTCTACAACCAGGAAGACCTGTGGGAGACACCGATAGAGATGCGAGAGACGGAGAAGGCACAGATGTCCCCCTATTACGTCATTATGCGACTGCCTGGCCCTTCGACAGGCTCAGGACAAGGCGCGGAGGAGACGGAATTCATCATGATCCGCCCTTACGTGCCAGCCAGCAAACAGAACATGATCGCCTGGCTGTACGCCGATTCCGACGGCCCTGACTACGGCCAACTGGGCGTCTACAAGTTCTCCAAAGAGACGCTGGTCTACGGGCCGATGCAGGTTGAGGCCCGCATTGACCAGGACCCCTACATCTCGCAGCAGCTGACGCTGTGGAACCAGCGCGGCTCTTCGGTCATCCGGGGCAACCTGATCGTCATCCCCATGGACGGCACGTTGCTCTACATTGAGCCGCTCTACCTCCAGGCCGAATCTGGCCAACTGCCCGAACTCAAGCGCGTGCTGGTAGTACATGGCAACCGCGTCGCGATGGCCAATGACCTGGCGACGGGGCTGGCACAGGTGCTGGGCGAGGCGCCGGTGACGGCCCCGGTCGAGCCATTGCCGACCGACGTGGCGGCGCTGGCCCGCTCGGCCCAGGCGCACTACCAGGCGGCCCAGGAATGTCTGCGACGGGAGGACTGGACCTGCTACGGCGCAGAACTGGAGGCGCTGGCGGCGGACCTGGAGGCGCTCGTATCTGCCACGGGGGAGTAGTTGGTTGATTAGTTGGTTGGTTGATGCGCACACCTGCTGGGACTGAGTGTCCCTATTACTACGAGGACTTCTACCGTGGCCGCTCCACCCAGGAGTGCCGCCTCGTCGGGCGTAACCCGCACTCGGAGCAGTGGAAGCCCAAACTGTGCGCCCGTTGCCCGGTGCCCGACATCCTGCGCGCCAACAGTTGCCCTCAAATGGTGCTGGAGGCGCGGGTAGCCCGGCGCTGGCTGGGACTCGTCCGCCGCGTCGAGGTCTACGCCGTGTGCACCAAGTACCAGGTCGAGGTAGCCGACCCTTATGTCGGCTGCGGCCACTGCCACCCCCAGGCGGCGACGATTCTCGACGCGCCAGAAGTCGGCAAACCTTCCCGCAAGCCCAATGACTCCTAGATTGACCAGAAACTCGCCTGAAAAACTCCGAGGCACACCCGGTCGATTCCTCGCTTGAAGCCTTCGGGAAGGTGGTAGAAGGAGTAAGCAATGCTTAAAGCCATCCTCTTCGACATGTCTACCAGAAGAACATAGTCGTTAATGGGGGCTCTATTTTTTGTCGCCTGGTGCCTGCATGCCTCCTCGCCCGACCGCACGGGCGCGCTCGCGTCGTTTCGCCGTGGTCTTCGCACTCTTTGGCGGCGGCCATCGCGGTGTCCCGCCGGACCGGGATAGAGGGAGAACGACCGACGATTGTGTGAATCGCCGCCAGTTCATTTGCATCCGGTCTGAAGTTGTGCTATACTAACATCACCTTTGACGACGAAAGAGCCTCGCGGCTTCGTACAGCCCGAGGCAGTGGCCAAGGCGGCGGAGCGCCCTGGCGGTGGTATTGTACTACATCAGGCCGCCCGCCGCAAGGTCGGGCGGCTTTTTGCTCTCATCACAACGTAGCCCCCAGGGAAGCCCGCCTTGCGTCCCGTCCCTGAGAAAGCATTCGCGTTCGATTTCAACAGAGAGAGCCCGCCCGACAATCTGGGCAGGAGCGTCCCACAGATGCTTCGCCACAGCCCGAAAGCCTCAACACAAACACCTCGGAGCCGGTGCCGGCAGCGTATGCTGTCGCCCGGCTCCGTCTGTTTACGTACGATAGTATGTGCAGGATTGCCGATGACGGCTGAAGGTCGCTATGCTATGATAGAGCGATATGGAAGAAACACAGATGACTGATGACGCAGACTACAAAAGGGTGACGTGAAATGCGGTGACGCCACTGTTCTTGGGCAGGGCAGAGCTGAGGAGTATACGCTATGAGTGAATTTGCTCCATATCAAACCCAACATCTCTTCTTACTGGTAGGGAAAAACCCTTTGCCCAACTATGTGGCTGCCCGCCTGCTGTTGAAGGCCGGCGGCACTCTCTACCTGATCCACTCCGCAGGCCCCCAGGGCACGGGAAAGGTGGCCCAAAACCTGATGGCTCAATTTCCACAACATCACCCCCAGCTCATCCCCGTGGACTTGCAGAATACTGTTGCCCTCCGCCGGCAGGTGGAAGACTACCTGGAACACACATCCCCCGGCTCCATCGGGCTGAACTACACCGGCGGCACCAAGGTCATGGCCATCCACACCTACCAGGCCGTTGAGGAATTCTGCAAGCGCCGGGGTCGTGAGGTCGTCTTCAGTTACCTGGACGCCGATACGCTAGAGATGCCCATCGAACCCCAACCAGGCCGGCCTGCCTTCCGGCGCAAGGTGGTGCAAAGCGTCGAACTGACAATCAAAGAAGTGTTCGACCTCCACGGCATCAGGTTGCAAGGCCGCCGTATTCAGACCGAGCCTGTGCTGCCCGACATGGCCCGCGCCCTGGCCCGGATGTACGGCACTCCTGACGGCATTCAGGCCTGGCAGGACAGCCGCAAGGTGCTGAAAGCGTGTGATGGACGTCCCTGGCGGGATGTGAAGGCTGAATTGCTCGGCGTTGGTGCCACACCCGGCGTGGTGGAGCACCTGGAACGCGCTTTGGATCTCAAGGGTCTGGAGCCGGTCAACCTGCGCGCCGCCGCCCGGCAGGCTGGCCTGAAGAGTTCGAGAGGGCTATCGCTATGGCTGGATGGCACCTGGCTGGAGCACTGGGTGTTGGCCTGCATCAAAGAACTCGGCTATGAGCATCGAGCACAAGACCTGGTGGGGCTAACCCCCAGCCGCTTTCAGATTGATGTGGCCGTTATGCGCGGCTACCAGCTCTTTGCGCTATCCTGTGGCGTGACTACTGTTCCCCAGAGGGCCAAGCTCAAACTCTTGGAGATCTATACCCGCGCCCGGCAGATCGGTGGTGACGAGGCCCGCGTCGGCCTGGTGTGTGCTGTGGACGACCCCCGGGGACTGGAACAGGAGATCGCCCGCGAGTGGGACGCGGGCAACCGCGTGCGCGTCTTCGGCATCTGGCAATTGCCGGATTTGCAAGCCCATCTCAAAACCTGGTTCGAGACCGTATAGGGCGGATTTCTGCCCGCCGGAAAGGAGTGACTATGCCTACCTACACCCTGACTTTCTTGGACACCGTCGGTATCCAGAACTATGTCTTTGGCAGCAACGTGCTGCGCGAAAACATCGGCGCCTCGGAACTGGTCCGGCGCGCCACCCGCCTATGGCCGTTTGAGGAGGTACGCAAGGCAGGCAAAACCAACGTCAAACCAGGACGTGACCTCGCCGGCGACCCGGATGACCTGGACGACAACCTGCGCATCGAGGACGGTGACCTGACCGCCGAGGTAATTTATGCCGGGGGCGGCAATTGCGCTGTTCTCTTTGCCAACAGGGATGCTGCCAGGGATTTTGTCACGCGGCTCAGTCGCCGGGTGCTGGCCGAGGCCCCCGACCTGGACCTGGTGGCCGTCCACGTGGAGATGAACTGGAAGAGCGACGCGCTGGCCGACAAGATGAAAGAGGCTATAGACCGACTGGCGACCAAAAAACAGGAGCGACGTGTCTCCACTCCTCTACTGGGCCTAAGCACCACTGTCAACTGTCGGTCAACAGGCCTGCCTGCGGTGGGCACTGACGCCGACGAACCGGACCTGAAGCCGAAAGAAGCTCCAACACGACCTCTGTCGGCCGGTATCCTGGCCAAACTCCGCTTCCTCAAGCCCGCTAACGAACGCCTGGCCAACTATCTGCCCCTATTCGGTGATGCTGGCCTGGAGGTTCCACATGACTTTGACCACTTTGGCCGTGAGGCGGGCGAGATCAGCTACATTGCCGTGGTCCACGCCGACGGGAACGGCATGGGCAGCCGGATCGAAGACTTACGGGACGACTTTCCCCACCCTGAAGACAACCGGCTGTACATCCGGGCTATGCGCGATTTCTCAAAGGCCGTCGAAGTCGCTTCCCTGCAAGCGCTCAGCGATGTTAGCACCTTGCTCCTGCGCCACTGGAATCCCGTCAAAGACAAAGATGCCATTATCGGCAAGACGCAAGATGGGTGGGGAGAATGGGTAGAGGTCGGCAAGGTCAGCCTGGGCAAAGAGAAGGGGCGTCTCTACGCTCCCTTTCGTCCTATCGTCTTTGGTGGCGACGATTTGACTTTTGTCACCGACGGGCGGCTGGGGCTGGGGCTGGCAGCGGCCTACCTGGAGGCCTTTGAAAAGGCGATGAACGCTCAGGACAACAAATTCACAAAAGGCATCCGGGCCTGCGCCGGAGCATCCGTCGTCAAAGCCCATTATCCTTTTGCCCGCGCCTGTGACCTGGCCTACGATCTGTGCAGCAATGCTAAGAAGACCTGGGATCGTAAACATTCGGCTCTGGACTGGCATTTTGCCGCCACCGGTCTCTTTGGTACCGTCGAAGCCATCCGCCTGCGCCAATACACCACACCGGATGGCCACCTGGAGATGCGCCCCGTGCTGCTGGAAGAACAACCGGGCTCCTGGCGCTCGTGGACGGGGTTTGCCCGCGTCACCAAAGAGTTTCTGATCGGCGAAGAATGGAAAGACAAACGCAACAAGGTTATCGCCTTGCGACAGGCTCTGCGCGAGGGACCGGAAGCCGTGGCCCGGTTCCGCAGCGCCTACGGACTGAAACCATTGCCCCCTTTGGCCGCCGGTATCGAGGCATTGCAGACCACCGGATGGGACGGCACCGGGCGATGCGGCTATTTCGACGCCGTCGAGGCTCTGGACTTTTTCACACCGCTGGATTGGGGAAAGGAGGCTGCTTGAGATGGAAACCTATTGGCTCTGTTTTACGCTGTTGAGCGATGCCACGTTTGGCCGGGGTGAGGGTCTGGCCAGCCTGGTAGACCAGGAAGTCGGCCACGGCCGGTATGGCCTGCCCTACCTGCGGGGCCGAACACTCAAAGGATTGCTCAACGAAGAGTGTGCCAACATTCTGTATGCCCTGGAACAACAGGGAAACGACCTGGTGCGTTGGAAGAAGGCTGCTCAGCGGCTTCTGGGCGGGCCAGGCAGTACGCTGGCCGACGACGCCTTGCTACGTGTCGGTGACGCCCGCTTACCGGCCGACCTGCGCCAGGCCATGCGTCAGGCATTGGAAGCCTCTGGCACAAGACTGCGCCCCGCCGACGTGTTCGACTCGCTGACAACCATCCGACACCAAACGGCTGTGAACGAGGAGACCGGTGTGCCAGAAGAGGGCACTTTGCGCGCCATGCGCGTCGTCTTGCGCCAGACCCCTTTTGAGGCCCGGTTGACCTTCTCCGACGGCGTCGCACCGGACGACCTGCCGCTGCTGGCGGCCTGCATCCTGGCCCTGCGGCGAGCCGGTACCGGCCGCAACCGGGGGCGAGGGCGGCTGCGGGCAACCCTCCACGCCGGCCGAGAGGATGGGGATGGGCCAGGCGAAGACATCACCCAACAACAGTTCAGGATCTTTGCCCAGGAGGTGCGCCGATGATCGCTCTCACCTTTGAGATTCACACGCTGGAGCCGCTGCTGGTCACCCGGCTGGAGGGTGACCCCAACAGTGCTGTCTCGTACCCTTATGTCCCGGGCAGCGCCATCCGGGGGGCACTGGCCAATCGCTATCTGCCAACCCCTGGTTTCGATCTGGCCGGGGACTCCGACGGTCGCCGTCTCTTTTTCGACGGTTCGACGCGCTATCTGAACGGTTATCCGCTGAACCGCCTGGGGGCCCGCACACTCCCTGCGCCGCTATCCTGGTTCCACGAAAAAGGTGCCGACCTGCGGCAGGATGGTACCCCGATCTATGACTTCAGCGTGGAGGTCGCCGACTACCTGGACGAGGCCAAGGGCCTGAAGGAACGTTTCTGTCGGCCGGACGGCGAGGAGATCGAGTTCACCAAATCGCAGGAACAGATCAACGTCCACACCGCGCGAGAGCGGGTCAAGGGCCGCGCGACCGAGGAGGAGGGCGCCGTCTTTCGCTACCAGGCCATAGCAGAGGGCGAACGCTTTGGGGGTGTCATCCTTGTCTCTACGCCAGAGGACGCCGAAAGGCTGGAGGACTTGCTGAACAGCGACGATATGTGGCTGGGCGGCTCGCGCAGCGGGGGCTATGGCCGAGTGCGCATCGAAAACGTG
>Ga0114918_10001784_pt1 | contig 19323 bp, 31 predicted proteins | sample LantaG_FD_87015 | JGI IMG/M metagenome (GOLD analysis project Ga0114918, IMG submission 87015) | Deep subsurface microbial communities from Baltic Sea to uncover new lineages of life (NeLLi) - Landsort_02402 metaG | ecosystem: Environmental > Aquatic > Marine > Oceanic > Sediment | place... | reverse complement strand
TTTGGAAGATTACTATTATGTGGCGATTTATCCTAATGAGTTGATAATGGGAATGGATATGATAACAGAAAAATTAGATATTCTTAAGTAACAACAACGCTAAGTTAAAGTTATGAGTCTGCCTGAACCCATTAACTGGCTTCATAAGAGGCGTTCAGAAGATTATATTTACTTGGTATCAACAGGTCCATTAAAACTTGCACTCTCCACAAGTGATAATGATTTTTTCAAATCATTTCCTGAGCCAGTTCCGAAAGTGCCATCGGATAGCCCACAGGCCAGTAATGAACCATATAGACCAAGATTGAATGCATTTTGGAACTTAGCCGAATGGGAATTTTACTCAAATGAGGATGAAGCGATACAACGAGCCAAATATATTTGTCAGCAAGGTCATCGCAACATAATTGCTCCATCCCAATTCAATATGAAAAGCCTTGCAGTAAAGTATAAAACACCAATGTTAGGGGTAGAGGTGTATAGTAAATATGGCATTATTAATCCAGAAGATAAACAATGGTATCGTCAAACTTATGTGGTTAGAATTAAACTCCCGCATTTACGCCAATAAAAGATAACCATTCAATATCAAACATATCTGCTGGTTCAAACACCCAATCATGTCGGTTGCCTCTTGTAACTTTCTTACAGTTGATTCCATCTTTTTTATTCTTCTCTATTTCCTCTTTTGAAAGCCAACCTTTCAAAGTTAATTCATTTTGACCCTTATTTATTTGAGCATACAAATAAATGTCAAACTTTTCCTTTTGAATCCACATTACATCACTAAAAGTAGTTTTCAAATCAATGGTTTTATTGTCTATCACAAAGTCAGGGTCATTCCAACCTTGTTTATTAAATTTAACCCACTTAAAATCTACACCTTCTGCTTCCAAGTAATCATTTAATACCATTTCACCCAATAATCCAATATAATTAGTATCACATTTGAATTTATCGTATGTCTTTTGTGCATCAAACTCTTTCTGTTGCTTTTTTGCAGACAGAAGTTGTTCTAAACTAATGGGTAATTTTAATTCTCTCATTCAATCCAACCTTATTTCTTTCCACTCAATCTTTCCAGCCTTAACTAAATCTCTTATTCTTCTTTGTTTAGTGGTTAGTCCGGCTTTGCCTGATTTTACATCTAACATCACAATTACGCCTTCATCTAAGTTCTTTTCTTTATTCTCATACCAATTGAATACTAAATAATCAATAGGTTGTCCAATAAATTGCCAATCTTTTGCATCCCATTTCGGGTCAATATCTGGATGTTCTAAAAACGGACACCATTTCTCTAATAATTGTCCTCGTTGAGTATGTGCCGAAGCCGCACGACCTTTCTGCTTTTTCATTTCCCCAGTCATAGTTAAGAAATCCCTCCGCAAGATAACAATTTCAGACTCTAAAGTTCCATTATTCTGCCTAAGTATTTGGATTTCTCCTAAATAATCGTTCAACATAGCCTCCATTGTATCTGAAGATTGCATCATTTGTAATTCTACAATCTTCAAATCTGCTTCGTGAATGGCTTGCAGGTATTCTTTTATTTTGAACCAAAGCCACAAAATGACTCCACCCAACCCAATAAAGGACAATTCTACCCACATAATAATCCATTGTGCTATTACCTATTTAATAGGACTATTCAAACCTGTCGCATTTCATTATTATTGGTATCAAACCAATAGATGCTACCACTTGTGGTTTGGAATTTGCTATCGTGTTCAAATATAGTATTAGCAATAATGTTCATGTCCTCAAAATCTTGTGTAGAAGCAATACTAAAGTAAGGACCTAAATTATCCAAAGTTTCCTGCGTATCATTACCTTGACAATCCTTTGGATTGCCATACTTCTGAGTCGGCAACCAAGAACGAAGTTGTAATGGGTCAGTTATCCCATGTTGTTTCCAACAATCTACCCCATAATCTATAATTATCAAGGATTGGTTTGTCATTTTATCTCCTCATGGCGCAATTGGGGTATCAGGGCTAATATTTAGAGTAAGACATATTTCTTTATATCGGTTCCTAATCGTAACTTCTGTAACTCCAGCAGACATGGCTACCTCTCTTTGTGTTCGGGTAACTCCATTGATACGAGTAGCCAAATATACTGCGGCTGCCGCTAATCCAGTTGGACCTCTACCAGTTCCTAATACATATTGTAGTTCATTTAGTTCAGAATCATTTGGCTCATCATCTGGCTCATCATCTGATGGTGGTGGAGTAAGTTTAAACTCTAAAATACGAGTCGCTAATGCTTGAGTTTTGGCATCCAATTGTAGTTGCGAGGAAAAGCGAGGCACATATTCTGCCGGTGGTGTTGGAAGAATACGAATCCCTAAGTCCTTCATCACTCGCTTGTAAGTGCGGCCTATTTCCTTACGCCCTGTGCGTGAGTGTTGTCCAATCTCGTCCAATGTGCGACTCATGTTGTTAAGTCGGCAAGAAGCGTGAATACAGGCTGCTACTACACCCTCAATAGAACGGCCACGAACTAACTTCTTCTCTACGGCTCGCTTGTAAATCCTTGCCGCATTTTCACGAACTGGTCTTGGTAGTGACATTTGAGAGCCTAAACGGTCTAACTCATTCAAAGCCGTTACCAAGTTTCTTTCCTTCGCATCACGAATGCGTGTTCTTTGATGTTGTCGGCGTAGTCGGTTATATTTTTGTCGTTGTTTTGAATTAAGTCGCTGTCCTGAACCATCCATAATTGCTGGTGCCATTTCAGTAGTGAGTCCTCCATCGTGATATAGATGTGACTTAGGCATTCCCCATCGCTCACCATCTGCTCCAGACCCATCTGCAAAGACACGATTATCCTTACCCAAATCTACAGCCCACTCTTTCGCTACCAATCCACAATCATTACAAAATGGTTCTTCTGCTCCGAAGTCAATATCTTTGGAGTTACATTCACCACAAATGAACGCATCATAATGATAGTCGTCTTCTTTTTTAACGGGTTTCTCTTCCATCTCCTTCACCTATTATGTGGTTGTTACGATTACCTATATAACCATTTAGTTATGTTTAAGTAGGTCATTACGCAGAATGGTTATAAAACCCCATCCCGCATTTGGTTTTTTCATCCATCTGATACGCCATGTTTCAGACTTTGCCTCTAATACTACATAGCCACTTTCAGTAGTCTTTACTTTGGTGATGGTGAAATCAATATCCTTAACTTCTGTTTTAAAGGGGATTCTTTCCCAATCCTTCTTTTCTTTGTTCCATTTCATCCATGATAACTCATCATCAGAAAACAAACGGAAAATGTCTATTCTTTTAACCGTCTGACCTTCCTTGAATGAAGTTATAGGAGTTTTTGCAGACTTCTTTTTACTCTTCTTAGGCATTTCGGTTCCTCTCCATTAAATAATTTTGTTCCTCTCTAATGGCTCGGTAAGAGCCAATAATGGAAAACCATCTATCCTCATCCACATAGTTATGTGATTTCACATAAGACTCTACATAAAAGGCCGGAATAATCAAATGCGCCCACTTGTTATCAGTTAGGCTTTGTCGGCGTAGCAAGGCAAACTCTGTTTTTGGATACATTCGTTCCAATTGTTTGACCGCATCACCCACACGCACATAGGTCTTTCCATATGCTGTGTATTGTGAGTCTTTCATACACTTCTTAAAATATCGCTCTTCTTTAGTTTCTAATTGTTCCATTGTGGCTCTCTCCTATGCTAACCTAATTATTCCAACCTATATAAAGAATGCGGTTATGCTGAATACATCCTATATTTGGTTTTAGCAATAAAGAAATCACCAGGTTCTGCATTGGCCTTGTCATCAGACCCACTACTTCTAATATCAATAGTAATATTACCGCTTATGTTGGTTAAATTGACATAATACAAAGTTTGATTTTTTTGTTGGGTTACACTAAACACAGTTTCATTATTATACATCAATGAATAATTCACAAAGCCTCGTTCCCAAAGTATTGGGTCGTGAAAGAAAGCACTTAACTCTAAAGTTAGATTAACATAACCACTATTATTAAAAGAGATTACAGAAATATTTCCCATACTCATTGGTGCTGCATTCCAATATTGGAGTGATTGATTATCTGTGCCTTCCATTACCAATTCAGGCTCTGGTTCCATTTGCGGCGATTCTGCATCACCCACACAACCTGCTAATGTCAAGCAGATACATAATAGGATAGTTAATGCACGATTCATTCTAAATCCTCCTCTGATGTGCCACGCAATACACGATAAGGTGATGAATGATGGTATGACCTATCTCTACGACCAATTAATTTCACCGGATGACTACGATTTCTCGCAATGGTTCCAATAATTTCATCACCTAATTCACGAAACCGCTTGTCGCTTCTTAATACGAATGTAACTCTCCGAGGGCTTGGTGGATAACGACCACCTCTCCCAGAACTTTTTAATAAATCCGCTATCTCTGTTGAAAGCATGGCTCTATCGCCTAATATTTCAACCACTACTTCAACCCATAAATTTGCTCTTATTGACATGATACCACCTACTCAATTAAGTCTCCATATTTGTTCTTTAGTAATAGATATTGTAATGCTTTAATATGCTTACAGTTTTCTTTACGACCACGAATGCGAAAATCTTGACAATTACAGGCGTATCTGTCACCCCAATTAATTACTTGATATTGTTTGTTGCTATTATCTGTTTGACTCCTAACAAGCCAAACATCTTCTGATTTACGAACCACACCGTTTTCACCTAATGCTATTGTTCTCGCTTTCTGATTCCGACTCATCTTTCTCTCCCCGTATGAGAAGTAGTGCGATAACCTATTTAACCATTGACTTCAAAACCCTATATTCATTAAAAAATGGATACTTCCACCACTAATATATTGATGAATATAATTAATGCTAACAAAGTAAATAACCATTTGCCCGAATTTTGTAGTTTCTCCGATTTATTTGGAGCGGTTCGTGGAGGTTCATAAGTTTCCCATCCAGCCATTTATTCCACCATTCCAAAATACATTCCACAAGCATTACACACTAATGATTTCTTATCTACATCACATCTGCGAGTGCAAGGTCCACCATACATTATATATTCAGTCATCTAATCTCACTCTTCCTTGTTCCTATTAAACTCTTCCTTAACTATGCGGTTTTCTTTCAACTGTTTATCTATGGAAATCATATACGAACACCATGGGCAATTATCATCAGGAGAGTTCCTCTCCTGATGACCATATACACTCCCATCCATATCTAAATTATAACCACAATCCATGCACATTTCAAAATAGTCTCCTACCGTTTCTGCTATATCATTATCAATATCTTTGATAAACATTAATATATTATGTATTCTCCCTCTCAATTTGGAGGTTTTTTTTCTATGTTCTGTTTTCATGGCTCTTCTCATGGCTTTTTGCTCTTGATAGTTTCTGTAATAGAACTCTGTTTCCTCTTTTAAATGGCGGTATTTTTTAAACATTAACATTATGTATTCATTCATGTTATCACTCCTAAGACATTACTACGACTCGGCGTATATCCCACCAAATCACATCATCGCCACCTATGCGTTCAAAACCTTTCAGTATCTCATCAAAATGTTCTTCTGCATCTTCTCTGGTGCGAAATATAATTTCAGAAATCTCCGGAATTAAGGATTCTGACATCCACAACAATAAATATCCAGCCGTCATGCCCATTCCCCTGTGAACTCTGTTGAAAATGTTCCATCTTCGTTGAAATCTTTTGAGGTTATATTAATAGCATCTGGATTTAATTTTTCCTGCCAATTATCTATCCCTTCTGCTAAATCCCCTAAGAAATTAGATAATAATTCTTTGAGAGCATCTCTAATTTGTCCCATTTCAGCGATTGTTGCTAAGGAACGGCGATTGGTGCTGCGTTCATGGTTTCTAATCTGTTCAAATATAGACTCCCACCCATTCAATTTAGCATCATTAAAATCAAAATCGTTGGCTACAACAGCCATCTGAAAATCTAATAGTAATTCGCAGATAGATTCGCCATCCATAATACCTTCCATTTGCATCATTTTATTTTTCCACTCAATAACACCTGCTGGATATTGTTCATCACTTGGTTCAGTGCAAAGAATTTCTGCCTCTCCGTCTTCGTCTTGACCCAATAAAAAGGCTCCTGCAATAAAGGCTTCAGAAGTTACCGATGGTATAAATCCAATAACAGGAATAATGGTAGCATCTTTCCAATTTGTAATGTAGCCAGACTTGGCTGTTTCTCTGATTTGTTCTTCCAAACCGTCTTTTAACATCTTCTTAAATTGTTTTCTAACATCTTCCATAGCCTTCCCTCATATTATCCACTATTGTATTACCTATATAACCATTGATTATTTTACCGTATAATTTGTATAAACCCACTACGATTAGAGGGATTGTAAGCAGAAGAACCCAAAGTTAAAAGTAAATATTGATATTGTTCATAGCGTCTGCGTCCTGACCCAGCACTCTGACGAGATTTTCTGCTTGCCTTTCCGTATAACCTTGCCCTAAATACAACTCCAGGCCGAATTCGTGATGCAAAATCATCTGCAGCGACACCATAAAGATTTACAAATCCAACTGTGCAGTTCGGATTGGACGGAAACCCTACGGGGAATCTTAATATTGAATAAGTTATATCTATTGGGCCTACTTCCGAGAACAGGTCTTGCCTTCCACAACCTGGGCACTGGTTACCGTAGCCTGCTGCTGATTGTCTGACGCTTCTAACCCAATTAACACTACAATTTGTGCAAGTTAGCCTCATTTCTTTTCCTTGCCCTTGTGATTGCTGTGGCCCATTGACATATCTGAAGTCTGATGCATCCCTTCCATCAGTTACGATATATTCCAATTCAGGTAATAGTCCTCCGAAATGATGTCTTCGGGGATTCCATGAACTTCTTTGTCCACTTTTACTATTTCTTAATGTTTGAACCCATTCTGCCGCTGGACCCCAACTTCCACAAGAGGGATTTTCAAAATCATAAGGCGTTCCAGAGGTAGCACTTAGGCGAGCCGTAGGTCTTACTACTGCAGAAGGGCCTTCGCTAATCCTGTTAATTCCACGAGAAGCATTTGGTTGTATATAATTAACAATTACTGTAGATTCCAGCATTTCCTTCATAATTTCATATGCAGGCACTTCAGTCATACAGTATAGTTAAACTTTCAACTATTTAATTGCTTACAAAATCTTCCAATGCTTACGGGAGATTCCAATTGACTTAACGCCATCGTAAGTCATCTCTTCATAGTGCTGTAAATAGTCATTCCACAAAACATAATACGAACTTCCACCGACCTTTGCACAAGGATTCATCTTCAACTTACTTCCATAACCGATAACTGCCATCCGTTTAAACTCTTGAACACTCATCACATAAAATCCATTGTGTAACTTGACATTTTTAAGCCACTCTTGTTGAAAATCTGCTTTGGCTCTTGATTTCGTTGGTTGAGAAGATGCACCTTCCATTTCTTTGGGTTCATTTCTTAAGTCATGTCCACAACTATTACATTTAACATAAGTGACTCCATCTTCATCCTTAGCATATCCTAAATCAAAACAAAAATCTTGATAGTTTAGGCTCCACTTAGGTTTGGGTTCACCCCACTTAGCATCCCATTCAAATAAAGTAGAACATTGTGGACAGTAGGCTGTAGTTGGAACATAATTTTTACTTCTGCCCCTCATCTGTTCAAAGCCTTGCGACTCGGAAGGAATTTCATATTTCTCCATTCCGGATATGGCTTCTCCCACAACTGCGGTGATGTCTTCCATAGTATCTCATTAAGTAACCACTTATTTAACTATTCCCCTAACATCCCTTATTAATCATTAACTGCATTCTTCTTGGCAGCCGCCTTCTTCCTAAGTTTATCCCTTCTAGTATGGTTGCGTAGGCCATCTAATCCAGATAATGATTCCTTAAATGGCTTGCCACGAATCGCTGGATTGAGATAATAGACTCTAGACTCCTTTCCATTTTGGTTTGGTTTCACTTCAAATGTAATTATACCACGAGGTATCATAGTTCTAATTCTCATGGAGGATTTCTGATAATTCATAGGACAGCCATGAATGTCTCCTAACTTAGCAATTTCTATGGCCGTTAATCCAAAATCTTTGACTTTTAGTATATTGGCAATAGCATAATATTTTTGAATACCTTGCGCCTGTAAAGAACAATGCCTATTACAAAAAGAGGAACTCTTTTCTCTATTTCCATAACGATATGGATATTTATCACCACACCAATTACATGACCTCTCCAAAATTGGTTTAGCCCCTATCAATTTTTCATTTCTAAGTAAAAAGCAATACTCGGTGCAAAATGGTTCGTATAATGTATCTTTATAGAATTCAGAACAAGCCCTGTGCTGACATCGCTTCATAACTTAACTATTAACCATTACCTATTTAATCTTAGGCCATTTATCTAAGGGACAACTTTGAGAAGCCATCTGCGATTTTATTTTCATATTACATCCACAGATATTGCAGAAACTTCCAGTTAATTTACGAGTTAATTCAGGACAGGCTCTGCAGATAGCCATCCGCTCATCATACATCTTCAATTTAGTCATCCAAATCCTCTATATTATGGTTGTTTGTCATTTTATTTAACTCTTCTGCATATCAAGGATAAATTGAAATAGTCGTAAGGAAGAATATATACTATGGGTAGATTCGGTGGTGTTTCTGCTGGAGCCAAAATAATCGGCAAATATGGCGATGACATGGCTTCGGTTGCTATAAAGGCAGGAAAACTTACTAACGATGCTTCTTCTATTGCTAAGTTCAAGAATGCAAAAATTCTGGAAATTAACTCAGGAATTATTAAACAGACTCAAGCGTTCACAACTCAGTTCGGTATTGCTGCTAAAGCGAATCCTTCTAAGTTAATTGGAATGGGTAAAACAATCAAAGAGCAATCTGCTAAACTTGCTGATGAGTTGGCAGTATCTATTGGTGACCCTCAACTAGCAGAACCTCTAAGAAAGGCCATGGACAGTAAGACTACTAGTATTTACAAAACCGCTATGAAAAAAGGTCAAAGAAATTTGTTAGGAAAAACTGTGGACGATGTAGGCAAAGGTGGGTTAAAATCTGTTGATGAGATACCAACAAATCCCGTATCTAAATTTGCTAATGGAACTTGGGCTGGAAAAGCCGGTCCTTTCGTAAAACCTGCATTAATTATTGCTGGTGTGGGTATTCTGTTTAGTGAATCATTTTTGGACTTAGGTGCTGGAATTATAAAAACTTTAGAAACTGTTGGTTTCTTACCTGAAGGCACAACTAATGGATTTATCTCTCTATGGGGTAAAATTCGTGGATTTATCACAGTTGCCTTGTTTGGTGCTTTGATATTAGGGACTTTTTACATTGCGAATATAGTATTTGGTGCAGCCAAAACAGCCAAAAGTGTTGTAGATAGTGTTACCGATAATATAGTTCCAGATGCTAAACCATCTGGTGCGTGATAATTTGCCTACAAATGACGAACATTATGATTTTATTATCATTCCAGAAGATTACGAATTTACCACCGGTGCTGCGGCCCTGTTAAATTTAGCCGGTCATGGAATTGGAAAGACAGGTATCCCACAGGAAAACATTAGAGTATTTGAAGATGCCATACCCTTTCATGTAGGCGGGTTTGACTTTGGAGATGATAATTATTGTGGCACAGGTTTAATGACTGAAATTACTCATGTTGATAATAAAGGTCGTGAACATCCATTCGGGCATAGCACAAATTGTGCTACAAATGATGCTTGCGGGACATTTGATTTAGGGAGTCCTGAAGATAAAAACATATTCCGTATCAAAGTAAAGACTCTATCTGCTAATTTAGGCGAAGGCAAATATCAGCCATCTATATTAGATATACAAGAATTAGGAGAATATATTACTCAAACAGGTGATTTCGGTGGTCGTTCCGATAGAGTTATTATTCAGGTTTTCCAACTTAATATTCCATATATGGCATCTCTACAAGCCAGAGTGCTCGCAGAATCTGATAAACCTGCATTCTTGTTGAGTAACCCTGAATTATTAGAGCAAAAAGTTATGGCTATTAGGGATGACCAACTTTTATTAGCCACAAGAATGTCTAAAACGGTTACTACTGATGTAAATGGAGATTATACTACTGATATTACCATACCAGGAGATTGGCCTCCAGGAACTATCTATATTTCTATTGGTTATGGATATGATGCTAATTCAGAAAAAAGCACCGATGAAAGTGTTGCTGATAATGTAGAACTTGTTGCTACTTTGGCATTAGTGGCATTTGAAATTGCTTTAACAGTTTTATTCCCACCTTTGGGCATTATAGTTTTCGCCACAGTAGATATATGGGAAATAATGACTTTATTCTCTCGCATCCCATTTGGTGGGGTTAATAAATATGGTTGCAGTTTTAGTGAATCAACACCTTTGCTGGCTGCCTATGAAATTAATTATAATCAGGATTCAATGGCTATTTACTCTGATATGTCTGCTCAACAGGAACAATTTATGAAACAATTGTTAGCCGATGAAGAACAAAACCAAAAGAATTCTTATATTATGGTAGCAACTGCGTTAGGTGCTCTACTCGTAGGAGGAATTATGTATTCTACAATGGGGAGGAAATAAAGATGACGGAAGCAAAAAACGATAACTTAGAAGAATCTATTTTTGATTCTATGAAGGAAGCGTTTGATAGTGGAAGGCCGCAGAGACTGTCTGAGGTTTGGGGTGAATCCTACTTTACCATTTTTGATATAACAGATGCGTCAGCATCTAATAGATTTTGGTCCTGTGATGTAGAACATGAGTATGCCATTGGGACCTCAGAGGCTAATGCAGATATAAATAATTTAAGGTTATGGAATAACGACATATTATTCGGATTCAAAGCGAGTGATACCAGCGGTTATTGGAATACAGACATGAGGTATAATAGCACCCACAAAGTTAGACTTTCTATTTCTCACATCAACAGCCGAGGAGTAACTAAAAGAGATGTTCACAATTACGACCATATGGCTGGAGATAGAACTACTGGAAATCGTTATTTTGCTTTCTTCCCTTCTGAAATCGGAAGATATACTGTTACCATTAACCGAGTCATAAGTGCAGGAAATTGTGAAATTCCAAATGAAGGTAACAATAACTTCTATCAATTTTCTTTTGACATCAAACCACCATTAGAAACCGATGACTATGCACTAGGTTTTGATATTGACTATGATGCATTAAAAGTTGAATACAAAGATTTAATCACTACATTAAATAATTTAGGTGCTGAACCAGTAAGTCCAGTATCACCCGTCCGATTGTTCGGAATTGCCACAGTAGTTTCTTTATTGGGCTATTGGATGTTTAGTTCAATCAAATAAGTGTTTATGGCGTGACCAAATCTCTGACATCGGGGAAGTAGGAATCATTTCTCCATCCCACCGCTCTGTTTCCCACTTGAATAATATATCTGCTATCTCATAAGGCGATGTAAAATCTTTTTCATTTAACTTATCAATTTCAGATTCTGATAAAGGCCAAACCGGAAGACCAGTCTTACCATTCAGAGAATAAGGACAACGAATGATTCCCTGACGATGTGCTGGAGCCAAATCATAACGATAAAGTGGTTCGTTAGTTGCTAAGATTGCTATTTTTTGAATAACTTTACGATATTCTTTCCCTAACTCACGCAAGGGGTCCCTTTGCTCTACCGTCCGCAGATTGTATCCACACAATTTCTCTGCATCTTCTGAACGCAGCCACACATGAAATCCCTTACTTCCTGAAAATACAATTTCTGGGCTATATCCAGATTTTTCTAAGTAAAGATATATTTTGTAAGAGATATTCCATGCTTTCCCTAAATCTTCGTCATCAATATCCCAAACCATATCTTTACCTTTCCAAATTTTATGGTATTTCTCTAATCCAATAACTGATGGGTCTAAGTATTGCTTCCACACCTCAGCATATTGTTCTCTTTCTGCTTTATTCCAATTAGTCGTATTATTTTCTCGTAATCTTGGTGGTAGTTCAACTTCGTTCCAATCAATGATATTAGTTCCAATATATACAGAAGTAGGTCTTTTATCTGCACCTAAAATATCTAACCATTTGAGTGTATCTTCAGAATGATTAATTCTACACTTGCGGATGCCAAATTCACCAATTTCTGAATCAATGACTAACCATTTAACTTCCTTGCGGCGAGCCTGATTCCAAATAGCGGTGCCAATTTCCCGCCGACCATACCACTCCATACAGAGTAATTGTGCTAACTCCTATTTAACCTAATAACTTAGCAAACATATCCATGGCTTGCTTTTCGGAAATAAGTCCCATTCGGATGTTGATTTCTAATTCCAATAAAGCATCTTGAAGTCTTGCTTCTTGCATCATAACTTGCATAATCATGGTTTTCTCTACTGACCCAGCAGTATCCCATCGCTTTGGAGCCATAACTACACTATTAAATTCTTGAACTTCTGCATCCATTTTTGCGCCGATTCCAATGTGCATTTGTGCTTTTGTAATCTTTCCAGTTTTGTAAAGCCACCGCAATTCACCATCAGAGATTTCCCACAACTGTCTTGTAATTGTTTCCGCACGGCGTTCTGTTGCTGGTCGGAAGTTCTTGCCTAATACTTCATAAATCTCTTCTTCAGTGGACCCACCAAGATATTCGTTGGTTTCTCTATCAAAGATACCATATTCATTAAGTTTCATTCCCTTGCTCTTCGCAGACCTTCGTATTCCAATATTGTATCCGGCTGGTCCAGTAAAATAAAGTAATGCTGCTCCTTTGGCTCGTGGAGTAGTGGTTCTAACATCTACTTTAACTCCATCTATTATCATTTGTGTCTTCTTTTCTCCTACCCAATTAACTGCGGTATATTCATCTGCCAAATCTTCCACAATTTGAGGAAGTGTAATACGAGGTTTCATAATAATTACAATGTCAAGGTCTCCAGGGTTTTCTCTTCCTCTTCGGAAACTGCCGCAGACATCTATTGAATCACAATAAGGTTGTAATAAGTTAATCATTTTTGCTGCTAAATCTTCTGCTTGCGTTCTGGTCATCCGCTCTTCTTCCGGTCTGTCTTCAGCACTGAACATTTCTATAACCTTTCGCTCTTGCTCAGTAAGTTCCTCTACTGGAATTTGTTCACCAGGATTTCCCCCAATTCCCGAAATTTGTGATGCGCTGGCAGGATAGCGTGTAATTTCATACAGGTGTTGCCCTGAACCGCATTTCCAACAACTCATTGATAATCCCTCCCTTCCATTTCTGCATCCATAGGTTTGGTAATATAATTTGAACCACACTTCCAACAAGAACAATAACTACCAAAGCCAGTATTAGAGTCATGTTGAAACATCTGCGTTCCACAATCCGGACAGGGATAACTACAACCTCTTTCTGCATCAAAAGTTTCTGCATGAAAATACTTGTTTCTTCTTGAGGTAGTTTTTAATTTAGATGTTGTTCCTTGTGAAACCACTTCAAATCTTGCGCTACAATTGTCACATTCTACAGGTTTGTTATTTACTCTCTCATAACGAGGTATATCTTGAAGAAATCCTTGGCGACAACGATTACAACGCACACCAGAAGTATCTTCTGATTCTGCATTCTTAGCAGAAGACTTTTTATTACCTAATGGTAATACTCCATAGTTATTCCAGTGTGTTGAAAAATAATCGTTTCTTCCCACCATAATCTCTTCTTCCTTACCATTTCTGACAATCTTTGTGGTTCTAATAATATAATGATTACAATCTGGAGCACAATTAGGGATTGGTTCAAATCTTTCAATGATTCCCTCAAAATAACTGTCATCATTTAAAATATGATTTCCCACCACAAAGTCATAGGACCTAACTGTTGTGCCAATCGGTATAATATCTTGCTCTTCCAACTCTTCCGATTCAAAAACATAATGTTCGGCCGTATCTAATTCTAATGGATAGTCTTTAGGATAGCCCATATATTCATTAGCACATAAAGAGCCACAGAAATGTCTAAATCCTATTGGAGTTTGATACCCAAGTTCACAATTCGGGGTTCCACAATTATTACAATCTTGTGTCTGAAAATTATTCAGGTAAAAACCCCCATTTTTTCCAAAAATCTAATAATAACAAATGTTCATGTGGATGAAAGAAGCAATTACACGAATCATGGACTTCATAATTCAAATAATCTTGAAGTTTCTTACCAGTTAATGCCCTTCCAGTTCGGCGGTCTAAATATTTATTTGAATATTCCATCTTAACACCTATCTTTGTATCGGTCTGGATGTTTCCCATGCTGGATTAACCTGGTCTGGATGTGCTCCGACTCCAGCGATTTCATCCGGAGATGCAGGATAACGAGAAATTTGTTGAAGATGTTGTCCAGAACCGCATTTCCAACATGAATTAAAGACTTGATTTCCTCCTTCTGTCTCTGCACTAAATGATTCAGCCTTTTTAGAGTCATATCTACATTCTGAACAAAATTCTGCATCAAAGGTATCCACTTTTTGAGGTCGTGCCATGTAATTTTCCTCCTCCCAATACTGAATAGGATAGCCATTATTAGTAGCCCAAGAAATAATCTTCTCTTTATTATCTTCCCATTCGTGCCTATGATGTAATGCTTGTCCACCCAAATTAGGTTCTTTAAAGACAGATACTAATGCAGTTATTTCATCTCTCTTTTTATCTTTAACAATATGAACATATGTTTCTGCCTCATATCCTTCAGCACCCATCCACTCTTCGGGTTCATTATCATGTTCATTTTTACAGGTTGTGCAAACCCAGTCACCCCGAACAGTCGTTGTAGGTTTGGCATCGGAACAGAAATCGCAAAGACAATAACATAATTGGTCGCCATCTTCATCAACCGCATTATACGATTCATCACATACAGGACATTCTTTATCAGATGCTAATGATTCTGCACCAAAGGATTCGGCTAATCTATTCAAAGCCTTATCAGATTCCATCACACTTACAAAATCTTTCCATTCATCTGCCTCTACATCTTTGGACTCATAAGCCTCTTGATATTCTAAAAATTTACGGAGTCTGCGTAATTCATATAAACTAATGGATAGACTCATACCTAATACTAGTCGTTCCGACTATTTCAATTTGACGGTAGTTTATATCTGCGTGAATTGCATTTGGAACCATCATTTTTGTGATATTTACTAAGGATTGGATGGAGCGAATAATAGGTTTTACTAAATCCGCCCATAGATAGAATTCTGGCATAGATAGAATCGTGTTTTCTTAATGCAGTTAGTAATTGCCTTCTAGAGGATATAGTATATTTGGCGACACCTGATGAAAAAAATCTATTCAACAAATGATTACCCTCTATGGCCTCCTCATCGTTGGACAATAAGGTTATGGCAAAAGATACGAACTCATTTTCTGCCTTCCTAATTTTACTCATAATAAGGCTACTGCTTAATGACCTATATAACATTAGGGTCGGCGATAACCCCTTACTTACCAAACATTTTTCCTAATAAATTACCGCCAGTTCCAATTGCTTGTCCAGCCACCCAGTAGCCTGGATGCTTAATCATAAAGTAAATATAACCTGCTCCTAAAGCACCTAATCCACCTAAAATATATCCTGCAGGGCATTTCCAACAGAATAAAGGTTTCATTTCAGTGCCATCAGAACCTCCATTTCCTTGGTTACCACTACCTCCATTCTGATTGCCCCCATTTCCATAATTAAATGATTCATTTTCTTTCTTGCCTTCATCTGCACAATCAACTTCTTTAATTCGTAATGTTTCCAAAACCTCTGTTATCCGATTCTGAGAGTCCGATATTTCAGAATGACTTAATGCTGAAGCCTCTTTTTGACCACTTGCCAATTGTTCATCATTCGTGGTATCATATAACCACCAATATAGTTTAGTCCCATATTTAGCCTTATTGTGACACCAACGGTATTCAAGATTTTTCATATCAGACTGTTCACCTTCTCCATAATCCAATAATTGCCATGTAGTCCCAACCATAATATCTTTTGCCTGAGTATCTTTTGCCTGGTATTGTTGAGTATCTAATTCAAATTGACGGTCTATTGTGGTATCTTCATCCCATGTGCTGTTCCAGTCAGGTTCCACACCCTCTATAAAGTTAGCATAATAATCCCCCCTCCATGGAGGACAACCTATCACTTTATCAATGGCAGTTTTATTACTGTCTGAACTACAATATGGCGATGCATTGAATGTTTTCATAGGTATATCTAATGCACCGTGACCAAACATGGTATTATGTTATGGCTTTTGCTATTTGAACTTGTTTAATCTAATCAATGCGTCCGGTCTTTAACCATAATGCGTAGATTTCCCTACCCTCAGTTAATTCTTGTGAATTAACCTTGCTGTTTCTGCGATTTTCTCTCACAAATACTTGATATACACGATTTCTACGAGCCTTGTGCTCCATCTTGCAGTCTTCACTACACAATGCATATGCATCACCTTTGAATTCGTATTCACATTCGCACACTTTACAATTTATCATTATTCCCATTATTTCTCCTCATAATTACATTCTCCTCACCCTATATAAAGAATTCAACTACTGCCATAAATCACTATAATCTGTCTGAAAAATGTCCTAGCCTGTCTGCTAATGTCCGGACTTTCTGAAATGCAACTATTGGTAACTACGCCAAATGCGATTATCAATCGCAAGGGGCAGGACAGGAAACAGACGGATATGGGCATTCCAGGACACGAGTTGGACAAACTGAGAGCGCACAAAGGGTAAAAAATTGCCAGATTGCCAGACTCCTCGGCCCTATGGTCCTCTAAACGGGCAACTGCGGACATATTATGCACATTTTAAGACCTAAATAAATTGCCAGACTGTTGCCAGACTGTTGCCAGACTGCCAGACTCTTTTTGTTAAATTTAATAGAGCAGATTAATCACAGATTAATCTATGAGCCCATAACTACGGCGACACAGTTTGTGGTGATGCTGAAATAGTCTAAGTTAAATTTAATGTTACTATAATTTAGGATACCCACTGTGCTCCCAGTTTAAAGAATTTGTTTGCGATAAGAGCATCAGGTCCGTCATAAAGTGTGTATTTAGTAGAGATAATCTTATGATTAACTTATCTCTGCGATGGAACCAGGCAGTGGAGCACCATATTCTTGCGGAATATCTCTTACAAAATTTATCTAAACGATGCACTGCGAGCCTGTTTTATTACTTGCATCTTGCGTCTTCCGCAAGGGACCCTTGGAGATATGCATATCTCTATCTCACAATAAGTTAAAGTTAAAGTTAAAGTTATTCTAAATCTCCATGTTACCAGGTAAATTTACCGTCCTGCGAAGTCATCAGAGAATTCTGCTGATGCCAGTCAGATAGTTAAAGTCATCAACATATCATATTAATGATAAGATACAGTTAATTTTACTTTTAAATTATAATAGTCTGCAGAGTCCTGCAGTCATCGCCCTGATGACTCATTTCAAATAGGTCGTGTTATAACATACACATATGGAATTAGATGTTCATCAAAAAGCCTGTTTGGATGCCATAAAATCATGGGCCACACAAAATGGTGAGACTCCTTTTTCCTGCCATGCATTAGAAAAGGTGTCTTTAGAGATGAGAAATAAGAAGAATAAAAATGCATTCACTACAGTCACTGAGACAATGCTGAAGAAAGGATACCTAACACAATCTTCTACAGGAATGCAACCTTATTTTGTGTCAGATAAACAAAGAACAATGCTTATAGAGATAATTAAGGAAACAAAAACCTGGATAGATGACGCTCAGGAGGCTGTGAAACTATATGGGCACCATTGGCCTGGTATTAATTGGGACTTAGAATTAAAAAGATGTCTGTCTGGGAAAGACCGAGACTCGTGGATGAACTGGTTTCGTAGAGCAAGACTGCCTGCATTGCTCCATGACCGGTTTTATTTAGATGGATTTAATAGAAAAGGAGCCATTAAAACTATAAATCCCCATTATGTGGTTGGGAAGGGCCCCCTGTAGATGTTTTAAACTGATTCTAATCAGCACCGTGTCTTTTAAAAAAAACATTCTGTGTAGAATTCTCTGTATCCTTAAATTTACACCATATCTTGCCATCTATTCTCAGAAGTCTTATGTTTTATCATAGGAACTACAATATAATCTCTAATTTCTGGGATACTACTGAATTTAACTATCTGATTCCAGTCTTCCCACTGCAGAAAATTAAGGTCAGGTGTATGATAATCTTCCATAGAACTATGTTCAGCAACTGTTTCTTCTACTTCTTTTAAAATACTTCCATCAGGAATTCTCTTTCCCGAAATAGAACAATCATAATTGCCAGACTTTCCGCCGGAAATATGAATTTTACCTTGCGGTGTCAGATAACACATTAAAGAAACTGCCATGTATATCATTCCTTCTCGCTATTATTTAACTGTTGGGGCTGCCAATTACTAATTCGGAACCCTTCTTCGGTAATATACCAAACTTTTCTCTTACAATTCTCCTCTCTCACAGTGCGACTGGCTACCCAACCACAACTTTCGTAATAATGTAATACCGCTCCAATCTGTCTTGAAGTTAATTCGGAATTGCTTCGTCCCAACCTGGACGCTCGTGTAGCAATTGTTCTTGAATTAAAGGTTTCACCGTTACCATAAATATCATGTAACTCTTTTAGTGCTGTCGGGACTACTTTCCATTTATAATGTGTGAAACTTACCATATCTCTCTCTCCTCTACTATATCCTATATAACTCATAGTATATAAACAATTCGGTCACCTTAACCGCCACAGCCTTTCCAAGCCTCCGGTTCTGCGGAGAGACTAATATTTTAACTTAAAACTGTAGAGAACTTTCCTGTTTTCTTAGAAAAGTCAAAGCAATCAAAGCAACAAAAGACGGAAACGCTTCCCTCTCTTGTAAATTCCTTCATCTCCGCTCCGCAGTCGCAAGTAATCTCTGTCCATCCTTCTTCGTCCAAATATTGTTCCATATTTTATCCTCATAAACAATATAACTTCACCCTATATAAACTATTAAAATAATTGTGTCAAATTTGACACTAATCCTCTGTCCCCAATCTATTCCTCTGCAGTCCATGGCACTCTGAACAAATAAATATCTAACTTATGATTTTATGACCAACTTATGGTCCCTCCTTCCCGCTAACACTCGGAAAATCCGATTGTTACCTTTCCACGCCGAGTATTCTGCGAATTCCTTCGGCTCTTACACGCCGGAGGGGTTACCCC
>Ga0114918_10001783_pt1 | contig 19331 bp, 11 predicted proteins | sample LantaG_FD_87015 | JGI IMG/M metagenome (GOLD analysis project Ga0114918, IMG submission 87015) | Deep subsurface microbial communities from Baltic Sea to uncover new lineages of life (NeLLi) - Landsort_02402 metaG | ecosystem: Environmental > Aquatic > Marine > Oceanic > Sediment | place... | reverse complement strand
GGCCGCGGCGGCGGCGGCGGCGAGGAGGAGGGCGCGGGCCGCCCGCGGTCGTCCCTGTCGAGCAGCGCCCGCTCGAGCGCGCCGGAGCGGTTGCCCCTCGGATTCACGAACGGCAGCAGCACCTTGTCGGCGGTGGCGGCCCAGGCGTCGGGGTCCCAGCGGGCCGCGTCCGCCGCGGCGCAAGCGGCGCGCTCGGCTTCCTCGCGGGCCAGGGCGGCGGACTCGGCGCGCACGGCGGCGAGGCAGGGCGGGGCGAGGCTGGACGATGGAGGAGGAGGAGCGGCGTCATCTTTTCTTCCTTGAAAGGCGATCGTCGCAGTCGCAGTCGCTGCTTGCGAGGACGGGGTCGTCTCCATCGCAGTTGGCGCGGCAGCTGGCGCCGTTTTTTCTGACCCGCGCGTTTCAGCGCGGTCTTTCTCGTCCATAGAAGGGTGAGACTGGGCGCTTGAGAGAGAGAGAGGATAGAGAGAGGAGGGAGAGCTTGCAGAAGATGATGCTTTTTTTTTTTCAGAGTCGAAAATGATTTTTTTTCGGTTTCGAAATTTTCTTTCTCTCTATTTTTCTTTATTTACAGGGGACCTGGGGGACTGGAAATGATTGTGTCTGAATTTATTTCGTCTGCAGAGCGAATGTGCTGCTGCTGAGATCGAGAGGGGACGGGGGGACAAGGAAACGCGGGGTGAGCCCAGGATGGAATGCCCAGGAAAAGTAAAAAAGGGGGGGGGAAGGTTGGGGGAAACCCCGAAGTCGAATTATTTGAATATTTCTTCACCAGCCGCTCCCGACCCTGATCATGACGCGCCCGGAGGAGGAGGAGGAGGCCAGGAGGGGCTGCTCCCTGCGCGCTGAGCGGCCGCTGGCGAGGGCGAAGACGTCGAACGGGCAGGACGCGGGGGCGGGGAGCTGTTTTTGGGGTTGAGAGGTTTGGGTTGAAAAAGAGAAAGAGGAGTCAGCGGGGCTTTTTTCTCTCGGTTTTCGGTCATGGGCTCAGACGACGTCGCCGGCGATTTTCGTGGCTCCGCCGTCCTTCCAAAACGGCCCAATTTTGATTCCCGACACTTGCAAGTGGTTCAAGAGAAAATACATCGACGCTCACCTCGGCGAATGCAACGAGACCCGGGTCGAGCAGGTTGCCGCAGGAGTCGACAGCAGGGATGTTTCTTTGCGAGGCGGAGACCGTCATCGTTGTCGTCGTTGCGGCGGCTGCCCTCGGCCTCGGCGGGAGGCGCAGCCTGGCCACTGGCTCGGGGCCTATTGTTCCATGGTTGATTTCCTCTCGCGCCTCGTGGCTCGGGCTCTCCGGAGGGGTCTCTGAGAGGGGGTCGTTGGGAATCACGTTTTTTTTGTCAAGGGTGAGTTTGAAAGGTTTTCTGGCATGAACCAAACGTTTCTTTCTTCGACGCCGAAGCGGAGACTGCGCTCCTCGGCCTCTTCATTGTCTCTTGCTTCCCGCACGTGAGGAGAGAGAGAGAGGCGAAAGGACAGAACAGAGAGGCTCCTACCGTAGATTGGGTTCCCCATGAGCGGCTCGAGACCAGGCTAACACAGGCGGAAGGGATTGAATAAAAAAAACGAAGAAGCGAGACCGAGCGAGAAACGGAAAAAGTGAGCCGTTTCGATCGCACTTTTTTCTCTCTTCCCAAAAAAAACCGCGGAGGCGGCCGGTCCCTTTCGCCCTTTTCGGTCCGAGGGACCGCTCACGCCGCGCGGAGCAAAGTTTCATATATCTCTCGACCGATCTCCGCCGCGAGCGCCCCTGCCGAAGGGAGCACGGAGCCTCCGTCCTCGGATGCCGCCGCTTCCTTCGCCCTTCGGGACCGCTTCTTCTGCTCCCTGCTCTCCTCCTTCCCCTTCCGCTGCTGCTGCTGCTGCTGCTGCGCCGGCGGCGGCCCCTCGACGACGGAGCACTCCCCTCGCTTCAGCGCCTCGAGTGACTCGCACCGAACGACCACGGCGCTGAGGACCTGGACCCGCTTGCCGTTTGAGGAGGCGAGCGGGGGCGCGGCGCTGAAGGCGGCGTCGATGATGCCGCTGCCGACGTTCTTTGCCGCTGCCGCCGTCGCCGCTGCCGCCGCCGCCGCCGCCGTCGCCGTCGCCGCCTCCCCCTCCTTCGTTTTCATCAAAGCCGGATAGAGCGAGAGGGAGCACGAGCCGGCGAACAGGGCGGCGGGGGTCGTCCTCTCGGGGAGGAGCAGCGGTTCTTGAAAGAACCACGAGGTTTGTACGCCGGGCTCGCAGCTGACGAGGCCGCCGAAGAGAGCGGTCGAGGTTTCGTTGCTCCCTGCCGCCCCCCCGCCCACCCGGCAGCTGCCCCCGCCGATCCTCGCGACCAGGCGGGGCAGCGCCAGGGTCGCCGGCATGCGCTTGGCCGGAAGGAAGCGATCGGGCTCGCAGAAGACCCTGACGTCGAGCTCTTCGGGGCCCAGTGTTTTCGCTTCGCCGCCGCCGGCGAAGAGAGACGAGAGCAATGAAGAGAGGTCGGCGGCGCTCGCGGCGAGGCGCGCGTCGAAAAAGGAAGAGGGAGAAGCGGCAGAAGAAGAGTCTGCTCCTCCTCCGTTCCCCACGGAATAGGAGGAGGAGTCTTCCACCTCCGCAGCCGAGAGGCGAAGGAGTCCCGAGCAGGAGAGGACAATTGATGTAAGCATAGCGAGAGGAAGAAGGCGAGAAGCTCTCATTTTTTCTGGGGCGAGAAAGAAAAACAAAAAAAACACGAGAGTGGAGAGAGAACGAGGCGAGCGAGCAGCATGCACTTTTTCCCCCTTTCCAATCGCATCGTTTTTCGAGGAAAACGACAAATGATCCCTCCGACCGCGCCGTCTGCGGCCAGCGACGACGACGGCGGTGGCCGCTCCCTCTCCGTTGCGACGTCCCACGCCGGTCTGGGCTCCGACGGTGGGCGCGGCGGGACGGCGCCGCCGTCGGTCGACGGAGTCGTCATAGATCGTTTTGATGGGGAAGATGGGAAGCAGGCTTCGACGACCCATCGCCGGCCCTCCTCGGTGCCTCCGCTCCCGCTGGGGAAGCCCGAAGTCGCTCCCTCTTCTTCTGCGTCTCCTCCCGCGGCGGGCTCCCGGAGAAAGAATTCGTTCATGGCCAAGCTCATGGCGTCGTGGCAGTTTGCGCAGCGCAAGAGGCTGCGCAGGCAAGGTAAAAAGAGAGAGGTTTTGAGAGGAAGAGGTTTCGTTTTTGTTTCTCTCTCTCAAACCCGCTCTCTCTTTCCCTTGCTCGGTCTTCTCTTTTCCTCCTCACGCCCCGCTTCCCTCTCTCTCTCCACTCCAAAAATTCACACAAAAAACGACAACATCAGACGCGCTCGACTTTCTGGGATACGCAATCCTGGGGCTGCTCTCCTACGCGAGTGAGTTTTTCGGTTGTCTCTTTCTCACTTCGGTTGTCTCGTTCGACGACGCCCCCTTCCAAATGACGACGGCGTCTCACTTCTTGTTCTTCTTCCTCTTCTTCTCTCTTCCTCCTCTCTCCCGCCCTTTCCCCCCCGCCCACTCCGCTCCCCCCCCTCCCCCCCCCTCCACACACACACAAACACACACAAAACAGCCTGCTACCTCCTCTTCGGCGCCACGATGCTCCCGGGAGGCAAGGTGTGGTCGGTCCTCGTCGTCTGGCTCTCGGCACAGGCCGGCGGCGCCCTGATCTCCTTCACGGGCCTGCACCCGCTGCTGGGCATGCTCCTCGCCGGCGTCGCCGTGGCGAACGTCCCGGTCTCCTGGCTGACGGCCCCGCTGCCGGCCTCGTGGAAGTCCAAGATCAGGCAGGGGGCGCTCGCGATGATCTTCCTGCGGTCGGGACTGGAATTGGACTGGGAAGTCTTCCGGCGCGCGGGCCCCGCGGCGGTGCGCCTGCTGCTGGTCCCGGGCATCGTCGAGGCCGTCGTCTCCGGATCCGTCGCCCACGCCGTCTTCGGCATGCCCTGGCTGCTGGCCTACGCTCTCGGGTTCATCCTCAAGGCCGTCGGGCCCGCGATCGTCATCCAGCTGATGTTTGACCTGCAGAAGCGAGGGCTCGGCGCCGCGAAGGGCATCCCGGCGCTGGTCGTCGCGGCGGCGTCGTTCGACGATCTGGTCGCGATCTTCTTCTACACCCTCTTCATCAACTTTGCCGTGCAGAGCGCGACCCCGGTCGAGGGGAAGGCCGCCGCCGCGGTCCCCTCGAAGGCCTCGCTGGCGCTGCAGCTCGCCAACGGGTCGATCTCCGTGCTGCTGGGCTTCGCGGGGGGCGCCCTGCTCGCGGTCGTCGCGGCGGCGACGCGTGTTTGGTCGACGCGGAGGAAGAGGACGGCCGCTGTCGTCGTACTCGGTGAGCGAGAGAGCGAGAGCGAGCGAGCGAGCGAGCGAGCGAGCGAGCGAGCGAGCGAGAAGGTTTTTTTCTTCTCCTTCCGCGTGGCGGCGCCGAAAACGGAAGAACTCAACGATTTTCCTCCTCTGAAAAAACTCTACCGAAAAAAAAAAACAATCACTCCAGCTCTGACCTACATGTACGTCGTGGATCACTTCCACTACGACGGCGCGGGGGCTCTCGGCGCCCTGACGCTGGGCGTCACCTCCTCCGTCCTCTGGCGCACGGGCAGGCCCCGCCTCCTCTCGGCGGGGCCGGGCCCGGCCTTTGCCCGCGACGTCGAGCACGGCGTCGGCTCGCTTTGGTGGTGGCTCGCGCAGCCGCTGCTCTTCGGCTGCATCGGCACCAACCTCAACTTTGCGAAGCTCGGCAAGGCCTCGCAGTGGGTGCGCGAGGCCTGCGCCGTCATCCTCAGCGGGTGGCTGCCTCGCCCCTTGATCACCGCGCTCGTCGTCGAGGGGAAGAGCACCGCGCTGTCGGCCCGGGAGCGGGGCTTCGTGGGAGCGGCGTGGCTCCCCAAGGCCAGCGTCCAGGCCGCGCTTGCCTCGGCGCCCCTGGACGCCATCGTCTCGCGCGGCCTGGGCCCCGAGTGGGTCGACTGGGGCCAGCAGATCCAGCTGACGGCGATTTTGGCGATCCTGATCTGCGGCACGACGGGCATCATCGCGGTCAACGTGCTTGCGCCCCTGTGGCTCGAAAAGAGCCCCGGCGTCGAAGTCGACGTCGGGGGAGGGGGGCCGGAGGGGCGCGATGCAGCTGCAGCGGCAGCGGCGGCGGCAGAGGGAGGCGTCACGGGAGGAGCTCCTTCAGTTGCTGCTTCCGCTGCTGCTCCTTCGCCGTATGCCGCCGCTTCCACTTCGGCGGCCGAGGAAGCCGCCGCTGCCGCCGCCTCGGAACGGCTCCCCCCGCCCCCGCCCCCTCTCCCCCCGCCGCTCACCTCCCGCTCCCGCGCCCTCGAGGAGCAGGAGGCCTACGAGCTCCTCCGCGCGCGAGAGGCCGCCTTCGCCCACTACATGGAGGAGGCCGACGCCCTCGCGGCCTTCGTCGAGGCCGCTGACGCCGGGAGCGCGGGGGCAGACTACGCGAAGCGGGTGCGGCTCGACGCCCTGGCGCTCCGCAGGGACGCGCTACGCTCCTACTGGACTGCCGTGGCGCCCTCGGCGCTGGACCTGTTCCGGATGGACGCGATCATGCGGGCGAGGCTGCAGGCCGACGGCGCGCCGGGGGCGGCCGCGGCCGCGGCGCTGGGGGCCGGGCCGGCGCCGGCGCCGGCGCCGGACGTGCCGCCGCGGCGGAGCTTTGGGTTTGAGAGGCCGGCGGCGAGGAGGAGGAGCCTTGCTTCCGGCGGCGCTGCTGCCGCCGGGAGCGACGGCCCGCCCGGTTCGGCTCCAGCGGGACTCGTGAGGAGGATCTCCCGCGCGCTGCTGCCGTGGTCAACAGCGGAAGGGACGACCGCCGCGAGCGCGGAGGAGGCGCCGCCAGCGACGACGACGACAGCAGCGTCGGCGGAGGAAGGGGCGGCGGCGGAGGCGGAGGAGGGAGAGGGGGTGGCCCGGCGGCTCTCGAGCGACGGAGAAGGAGGCCAGCAGCAGCGCGGCCCCCCGTCAGAGGCAGCCTCGGCTCCCGCCGCCCGCCGCCGCAGCGATAGCAGGGGCGAGTAGCAGTAGTAGTAGCCCAGCTTTATTGTTTATTTCCTTTTCGCACTTTTTTCTCCCCGTTTTCTTCTGCAACGACAACAACAACAACGACAAATTCATTCTCGTCGTCGGTTCCTCGGCTCGACGACGATCGACGATAAAGAAAGCAGGTTTTCTCCTCACGCTCTCTCTTCGTCGATTTCTCTCTCTCTCTCTCTCTCTCTCTCTCTCTTCTGTCGACCGCTCGCTCGCCTCACGCGCTCTCGCGCGCGCGTATTGCAATGTCCTCACCCTCTGTGCAGAAGCCCAACGCGCGGGCGCGCTCGATGCTCCTGCTCGCGGTCCCGAAGAGCCATCGCTCGCGGGACCGGGCGGCGCTCGCCGCCGCAGCGCTGCTCGCCGCGGCCGCCGCGGCGGCGGGCTACGCTGCGCACTCTGCGGCTGAGAAGAAGAAGCGCGCCTCGAGGCACAGGAGTCACTAGAGGTAAGAGAGAGAGAAGAAGACGAGGCTATTCCCCGGTCGGAGAGCGAGCGCAGAATGATCTCAACCTTCTCGATCTCTCTTTCACCCTCAAACCCGAAAACACCTCCCAGCCACGCCGCCAAAGCCCTCGCCGCAGCCGCCTCCCCTTCCCACGGCAGCAAGTCAGCAGCAGCAGCAGCGGCAGCCAATAAGGTGGCAATCCGGCAAAGGCGCCCCCCTCCAGCCTTCTGGCCCACGATGCGATACCTTCTTCCCTTGGCCAAGCCAAAGCTGCTGGCCCTCCTCGCCCTGGCCGTCGCCCGCACCGCCGTCGCCAACCGCCTCGCGCGCGTGCAGGGCTACATGTTCCGGGCGGCGTTCCTGAGGCAGGTCCCGCTCTTCGCGCGGGACTTCGCCGAGAACGTCTTCCTCTGCCTCGTCGCCGCCGGCATCGAGTCGACGGCGGCCTGCGTCGCGTCCTCGGTCGCGCGCGACTGGCGCGCCAGCCTGACAGAACGGATCCACGACTCCTACTTCGACGGCATGACGTACTACAAGCTGGCGGCCGTCGACAGGTCCCACGGCATCGCCAACCCCGAGGCGCGCATCTGCGAGGACGTGCCGCAGCTCGCCGACGGCGCCGCCGCGTTGGCGCGCGAGGCCGTCGAGGCGCTGGTCGACGCGGCCTTCTTCTCCCGCGAGCTGCGGTCCTACTCGGGCACGCACAGGTACACGCTGGCCATCCTGGCCTATATCTTCGGGGCCGGGGGCGCGACGATGGGCGCGGCCCCGAACTTTGGGAAGCTCATCAAGAGGCAGGCCGACCTCGAGGGCAGCTACCGCCACCTCCACGCCCGCCTCGCCGCCAACGCCGAGCCCGTCGCATTTTACGGCGGCGTCGAGCGCGAGGGCGTGCTGGTCCGCGGCGCGTTCTCCGAGGCCGCGAGGCACGCGGCGCACGTGATCCACACGCAGTGGCGGTTCGCCATGCTGCAGGACTTTACGACCAAGTACGCGGCAGCGACGGTGGCGGTCGTGCTGATCATCGGCCCGTTCTTCAGGGGGGACCTGCGGCCGGGGGAGGGGGTGACGGGCAGGGCGTCGATGCTGGCCAACATGCGGTGAGGGAAGGGGTTTTGAGTTTGGTCTTCGAGTGGAGCGGCAGCGGGGCGAAGAAGCTCTCTCCTGTTTCTTTCCCTCGAGTGGAGCGGCAGCGGGGCGCAGAAGCTTTTTCTCTTCTCACTCTTTTTCTTCAAAGGAAAAAAAAAAAAAAAACGTTCACCCTCAACCGCAGCTACCACACAAACGTCATCATCTCGCTTTTCACGGCCCTGGGCAACCTCGCCCAGGGCCCGAGGAAGGCCGCGAAGCTGGGCGCGCACGCGGACAGGGTCGCGGCGCTGCAGCGGGCGGCGGACGACGTCTCCGGCAGGAGGGGAGCTTCGAGGAAGAGCGGCGCGGGCAGGATCGCGGGGGCTTGTCCCGCTCCGCTCCTGCTCACCGACGGAAACGGCGCCGCCCCCTCCTCTTCCGACTCTTCCCCCGCCGGTCCCGCCGCTTCGCCGGGGGCGGGGGCGGGGAGGATCGAGGCCTGGGAGGGCGGCATTGAGTTTGACCACTGCGACGTCGTCACGCCCTCGGGCGCGGCCCTCGTCCGCGACCTCTGCCTTCGCGTGCCGGCGGGCACCAACCTGCTCGTGACGGGGCCCAACGGCGCCGGCAAGTCGTCGCTGTTCCGGGTGCTGGGCGGGCTCTGGCCGCTCTCGGCCGGGGTCGTCAGGAAGCCCGGGGCCGCCGCCGGCGCCGCCGCCGCCGCCGCGGGTCCTTCTTCGGGCTCGGGATCTGCTCCTTCCTCCGCTTCCTCGTCCTCCTCCTCCTCTGCCTCCGCGGGCCTCGCGTCGGACATCTTCTACGTCCCGCAGCGGCCCTACGTCACCGTCGGCACCCTGCAGGACCAGATCATCTACCCCCGCGTGCGCTCCCCCGGCGAGCCCGACGTTGTCCCCGAGCCCCGGCTGAGGGAGCTGCTCGACGCCGTCGACCTGGGGCACCTCCTGGAGCGCGAGGCCGGGTTCGGCGCCGACGCCGTCGTCGACTGGGGCGCGCAGCTGTCCCTGGGCGAGCAGCAGCGCCTGGGCATGGCGCGCCTCTTCTTCCACAGGCCGCGGTTCGCAATCCTGGACGAGTGCACCTCGGGCGTCACGACGGACATGGAGGCACGCTTTTGCGCCGCGGTGAGGAACCTGGGCTGCTCGTGCGTGACGATCAGCCACCGCCCGGCGCTCGTCGCGTTCCACGACCTGGTGCTGGCGCTGGACGGGGAGGGCGGGTGGAGCGTGCACGAAGGGATGCGGCGGAGGCAGGGGGGAGGCGGGAGCGGAGGCGTTTTGACGAGCGGGGGCGGCTTGGGCGGCGACGGCGACGAGGCCAAGGAGAAGCGCCGCGGTGACGACGCCGGGGCGTGCTTCGAAGGGATGAACGCCGCCGCCGAGGCCGAGCACGGGGCCTCCGGTTCTTCTCAAGCTGCCAACGACGGCGACGGCGACGGCGACGGCGCGCGCCTGGGCAGGCTCCTGGCCTCGTCGCCGCCGCCGGGCGCCGAGTCCGCGCGCGCCTTGGAGCTCGCGCTGCATCCCCTCTGCGACCAGCTCCGGCCCACGGCCGCGGACTCGGCCGAGGCGCTGTGGCCGCGGTGGAAGCGCGTGCTGGGACTGCTGCTTCCCGGCGGCGGCGGCGGCGGCGGCGGAGGGAGCGGAAGCAGCAGCGTCAGCACCAGGAAGAGGAGAACGGGCGGCACGCGGCAGGTCGCCGCAATCCTCGCCGTCGTCGCGGCGCGCTCGCTGCTCCAGGACCGCATGAGCGCACTCAACGGCAAGACGGTCGAGTACGTCCTCCGCCAGGACCTGCGCTCGTTCACGCGGCTGATCGGCCTCTCGGTCGCGCAGGCGGGCGCGTCCGCGATCCTGGCGCCGTCGCTGCGCGCGCTGGGAGAGTCGCTCGCGCTGAGCTGGAGGGCGCAGCTGACGGCCGCCCTGCACCGCGGCCTGCTCAGGGGCCGCACCACGCTCTACACCGTGCGCTCGCTCTCCGGCATCTCGGACGTCGACGCGCGCGCCACGCGCGACGTCGAGCGCCTCTGCTCGGACCTCGCGGAGCTGATCCCGTGCCTCGTCAAGCCGGTCTTCGACCTCGCGTGGTTCTCGTCGCGGCTCTGGGCGCTGACGCGCGCGCGCGGCATGGCCGTCCTGTACCTCTACGCCGCCGTCGGCTTCGGCTGCCTGCGCGCGCTCACGCCGGACTTTGGGCGCCTGTCCGCCGAGGACCACAGGCTCGAGGGGGCGTTCCGGGGCTCGCACGCGCGCCTCCGGGCGCACGCCGAGTCGGTCGCGTTCTTCGGCGGCGGCGCGCGCGAGGCCGCGACGGTCGGCGCGCGCCTGCGCGAGCTGCTCTCGCACTCGCGCGCCCTGGCCCGCGCCCGCTGGGCGCACGCCGTCGCGGACGACTTCTTCTCCAAGCAGCTCCCGCACAACGTGACCTGGGCCCTGACGGTGCTCTACGCCCTGGACCACTCCCCGGAGGACGCGAGCGACGTCGCGGCGCAGGGGAGGCTCGTCAACGACATGCGGTACCTCGCCGGAGTCGTCACCGCGTGCTTCTCCGCGTTCGGGGAGCTGCTGGCGCTGGGGAAGCGGCTGGCCGAGCTGGGCGGAGGGGTCGGGAGGGTGGCGCAGCTGCTGGAGGCGGTGGAGGCGGCGGAGAGGCTGCACCCGAAGGCGGGCGGCGGAGGAGAGCAGGGCGGAGGAGAGGGGGCGGGCGCGGGCGCGGCGGCGAGGGACGGAGGGCCTCCTCTCCCCTCGGCCGGCGCCCGGCCCTCTCCTTCCATCGAGTTCGACGGCGTCGACGTCGTCACCCCGGCGGGGAAGCTCCTCGCGCGCCGCCTCTCCGTCGCCGTCGCCCCGGGCCGGTCGCTGCTCGTCACCGGGCCCAACGGCTCCGGGAAGTCGTCGATCTTCCGCGTGCTGGGCGGGCTCTGGCCCCTCGTCTCGGGCACGGTGCGGTCTCCCGGCGGCGGCGAGGCCGGGAGCGCCGGCGGCCCCCTGGACACCGCCGACGTGTTCTACGTGCCGCAGCGGCCGTACACCACGATCGGCACGCTGCGCGAGCAGGTCACGTACCCGCTGTCGGCGCGCGCCGCCGCCGCGAAGCACTCGGAGGGGAGCGGCGCGGCGTCGGAGGCGGCGGCGCTCGCGGCCCTCGACGCAGAGCTCGACGCGCTCGCGCGCGTCGTGCGCCTCTCCTACCTCGTCGAGCGCGAGGGCGGCTGGGGCTGCTCCGCGGTCGCCGAGTGGGGCGAGGTGCTCTCGCTGGGCGAGCAGCAGCGCCTCGGCATGGCGAGGCTCTTCTTCCACCGCCCACGCTTCGGCGTGCTCGACGAGTGCACCAACGCGACGAGCGTCGACGTCGAGGCCTCGCTCTACGAGCACGCGCGCAGTCTGGGCATCACGCTGGTGACGGTCACGCAGTGGGCCGCGCTGCTCAGGCACCACGCCGCCGAGCTGGCGCTGTCGGACGGGGAGGGCGCGTGGACGCTGCGGGAGATCGAGCGAGGGGCGGGGAGCGGAGCGGGGAGGGAGGCGGGGGAGGAGGCGGCCCCCCCCGCGTCTCCGAGGCGAGGGCAGCAGCGGGGGCGAGGAGAGGCTCCGGCGGGGAAGAAAAGCGGCGGCGGCGGCGAAGGAGGGGGCATGCCGCGCGGAGGCAAGCGCCGCGGCCACGGGGGCCGGGGAGGAGGAGGAGGGAGCGGGGGAGCGGAAGGGAGTGCTTCTTCTCCCCGCTCCTCTCCCAAGGCGCCCGCCGCTGCTTCGTCGCCGTCGTCGTAGAGTGTTGTTTTTCTTTTTGCCTTGGCGTTCACTGCTCCTTGTTTCTTTTTCTTGTGTACGATTTTCTCGCCTTGTTTCTTTTTCTTGTGTAAGTTTTTCTCGCCTTTTCGATGGCCCTGCCGCACATTTTTTCAAAAGGAAGAGGAGAGCTCTCGAGAGGAACGACAGCTCTCTCTCGCTTCTTTTCTACTTTTTTCCCTTTTCGTTCTTCGAGGCCCCTGCTCTTCTTTTTTGACTTCCCTCGCGAGAGAGATGGCGGCCCCGACGCTCAAGCAGCTCTGGAAGAGGGCGCCGACCGCGCCCAGCCCCCAAGGAGGAGAAGGACAAGTTCCTCCTCCTCTCGCCGTCGACGCCGATGCGGCAGTGATGATGGCAACGAAGGAGCCTTCGCAGCTCATCATCGAAGGCGACAGCGGCAACCCGCAGAAGCCCCCCGCTGTTGATGCTGCTGCTGCTGCTGCTGCTACTGCCGATGCCTCGGTCACGGTCATGGTCGTCGATGATGACGCGGTGAGAGAGAGGAAGGAAGAGAGAGAGAGAGAGGAACAGAGAGAGATAGCGTTGTTTTTCGAAAAAAAACGATTCCCAACAATTGACTCGTTTCAAGCAACTCACCCTTCTCATTCTACCTCCACTCTCCCCCTCCCTTTCTCCAGGCCAAAACCAAGAAGGCATCTGCTCCTCCTCGCCGCGGGCCGGGCGCGGGTGCAGCAGCAGAGAAGAAGAAGGAGAGCGCCGCCACAGAAGACGCGGCGAAGGGCGGCATCGCCGCCGCCGCCGAAGAAGAAGCGTCAAAGCAGGCTCAGCATGGCGACGGTGTTGAGCCGATGGAGGAAGCGGGCGCCGCTGCTGCTGCCGCTCCTCCTCCTGCTGCTGTCAACGACGACGGCGCTGTGATCGACGAGGCTGCTGCCGACGAAGGAGAAAAAGAAGAGGAGGAGGAGAAGGTGCAAGCCCCTCCTGCTGCCCTTGAGGAGGAGCGAGCGGCAGCGACGATGAACCTCGACAACGCCACCGCCGCCGCTGCCGCCGCCGCTCCCACTTCTTCCGCTCCTCCTTCGTCTACCACCGCCGAAACCACATCCCTCTCCGCGGCCCAGCGCCTCTCCCTCGTCGTCCTCTGGGACGCAGAGGCCGCCCAGCTCGCCGCGGCCTTTTCCGCGAGGCCACCGCTGACCCCCTGGTCTCGCCTTGAAGCAGCCCCTCTCCCTCCTCCTCGGCGCCTGGCCTCGCAGGGGGCGCCGACGCCGCTCGAGCTCGCGCCCTTCCTCGTCGACCGCGGCGATCCCCTCTCCGAGCTCTCCGCGCGCGTCTGCGCCGCCCTCGGAGGGGAGACTTCCGCCGCAACCCTGTCCGAGGCGGGGACGGAAGGAGGAGACGCTTCGACTGCCGCCCCAGCCGCTGCCGCCGCCGCCGCCCTCCTGTCCGTCGACGTCGTCAAGAGCGAGATCCTGGCCCTGGCCAAGAGGTCCCTCGTCGGCTGCTCCTCGCTGGCCGAGGCCGAGGTCGCGGCCTCGAGGAGGCTCGCCGGAGGCAACTCGCTCGAGGACGCGGCCCCCGGGCGCCTGTGGCACTGGGAGCTCCGCGAGCCGCGGAGGGCGCCGGCCAAGTTCAGGGCCGCCGCTGCCGCCAGCAAGGCGGCCGCGACGCGCGTCGCCGCCCGCCTCGGCGCGCTCGCGGCCGCTCGCTCGGCCCTTGCCGGGGACAAGCCGGCGACGGAGGCCAACGGCGGGGCGCTGAGCGTGAGGAGCAGGAAGGCGTTGGCCAGGCTCGCCGCGACGCCGAGGGTCGACCTCGATGCTTCCTCCTCCTCTTCCTCCGCCGTCGCTGCTGCCGCTGCTGCTGCTCCTCCTGTTGCTGCTGCTCCGCAACTCGACGCCGCTGCTGCCGCTGCCGCTGTTGGAGCTGCTGCCGCCACCGCTGCTGCCGCAACAGCAGCAGAAGCAGCAGCGTCGAAAAAGGCCTCGGCCTCCGCGGCCGCCGCCGCCGCCGCCCGCGCCGCGCTGGCCGAGGAGCGCGAGCGCAGAGAGCTCGAGAAGGAGCGCGCCAGGCTCGACAAAGAGCGCGCGAGAGTCGAGAAGGAGCGCCTCCTGAAGGAGAGGGCCGAGGCGGACCTGCGCCGCGTCCGGGAGAAGGCCGAGGCGGACGCCCGGAAAGAGCAGGAAAGGAAAGACAAGGCCGAGGCGAAGGCGAGGGCGATGGAGGAGAAAGAGCAGGCGCGGCTCAAGGCCCTGGCCGAGAAGAAGGAGCAGCAGGAGAAGCTCGCCGCCGAGCGCGCCGCGAAGGCTGCCGAGCGCGAGGCCGTCGTGGCAGAGAAGGCCAAGAGGCTCGCCGAGGAAAAAGAAAAGGCCGCGCTCAGCAAGGCCCCCAAGGGCAAGCTGGCCTCGGCGTTCGGCACAGAAAAGTCGCTCGAGAAGTCAAAAAACTTCTTCAAGACTTTCGTGCAGGCCTCGCCCAGGACGACGACGACGACCAAGGCCGCCGGTGACGGCGCCGTTGGAGGAGGCAGCGTCTCGGGCTCGCGCCAGCGCGCCGCTGCCGTCCCGTCCTCCTCGGCAGGGCCCGCGTCGGGGGCTCGCGACGACCGCAACGGCAATGGCGGCGGCGTGGGCCCCCCGTCGGCGGCCGCCGCCGCGGGAACAGGAGCGGGAGGAGCCCCGGCGACCGTCAGAAGGCAGCTCTGCTACCACGATCGCTTCCTCCCGCCGCCGCCGCACCTCTGCGCCAGGGCGCCCAAGCCCCTGCGGGCCGAGGCCCTCGCGGCCTTCGACGCGGAGCTGGCCGAGGCCGCGAAGAGGATGGCGACGGCGACCGAGGAGAAAGAGGCCAACGGCGATGCCCCTTCGCCTTCCTCCTCTGCTGCTGCTGCTGCTGCTGCTTCTCTCGCCTCCCTGACCGAGGCCGCCCTGGACCGCTGGAAGTCCCAACGCCGCCCCAGGCCCCGGTGGGGTTTTCCGGCCGCCTGGGCGCGCAAGTCCGGCCCGGCGGCCGAGGCGGCGATCGCCGCGAGCCTCGCCGCGGCGCTCGAGGCCGCGGGAAGCGGCGCCGGCGACTCCGAGGAGGACCAGATGATGATGATGATCGATGAGGATGAGAAGAAAAGGCTCTCTTCTGCTGCTGCTGCCTCCCTCGTCCTCCCTCCCCTCTCCGCCCGGCCCCCGACCTGGCGCCGCAAGTTCATCTGGCACCTGGCCGACTCCAAGAGACCCGCCTTCTGGGGCAGCTGGGCGGCCTCGGAGGAGGCGCGCGGCCGCGTCGGGCCTCGAAGGCCGCTGGAGAGAGCCCCCGGGATCGACTACGAGCTCGCGTCCGACGAGGAGTGGGAGGACGAGCCCGAGGGCGAGGACCTGGACTCTGACGACGAGGACGACGAAGGGGGGGGAGGCGGCGGGGGCAGGCGCGGAGGCTCCGTCATGTCAGGCTCGGTCGCCGGCGACGACGGTGACGGGTTCGTCGTCGACGACGGGTTCCTGTCCGACGGCGAGGGGATGCCCCTGGACGCCGATGCCGTGCTCGCGGGGGCCATGGACGTCGACGGAGGACTGGAGGGGGGCAGAGGCGCAGCTGGCCCCGGCGGGATCGGCGCCGCTGCCGCTCCCTATACTTACGCCAACGACGCGACCGCGGTCGACGCGCTCCCGCCGCAACAGCTGGCTTCTCTCGCCTCCGCTGCCCACGGCGGCGGCGTCGCGCCCGACACGCAGCAGCGTTATCTGCGCCTGCTGGCGGGCCAGCTGGATGCGGCGCGCAGGGCCAACAGGCCTGTGCTGATGTCGAGGCTGCGGGACCCGGCGAGCGCGGCCGTGGTCGTCGCCGCCGCCGCGCCTGCGACGACTGCCGACGCCGCCGCTGGCGAGGGAGGAGGAGAGGGCGATGAGGGAGCCAAGGAAAACGCTTCCGCCCCTTCCTCCGCCGCTCGCGCCGCCGCTGCTCCCCCGCCGGCGCGCAAGCACCTCGCCGCCGAGGCCACGCTCCTCGCGGCACTGACGGCGAGGCCCTGGACGGCCTCCGCGCGCATCTGCGTCCCTCCCGAATCGGCCGAGGACGGCGACGACGGGCTCGACGGAGGCGGAGGGGGCAAGGACGACGGTGACGAAGGGGGCGGCGGCAGCGGACGCGGGCGCTCTCCCGGAGGAGGAGGCGACGGCACCGGCTCCGGGCACGGCACCTCTCCTTCCGCCTCCCGCGGAGGCACAGGCACAGGCGCGGGAAGCGGAGGAGGCGGCGACGGCGACGGCGACGAGCCCCGCGCCAAGAGGGCCCGCAACCCGCAGGGCCGCAGGCCGACCGAGCGGCCCGTCGACCTCCTCCCGGCCCTCGCGCAATTCCTGCTCGACCACCCCGAGCTGAGGTCCGGCCCCGCCGCCGCGGACGCGTTCCTGAGGGGCATCGAGGGCGCGCGCGAGGGACTCTCCCCGAAGTGGGTCAGGGCGCAGATCCCGCTGCTGGCCAAGCACCTGGGCAAGACCCTGGGCTGGAAGCTCCGCGGCGACGGCACCCCGGCCTCGGCCGCCGCCGCCGCCGCCGCCGGCCCGCGGCCCCCCGCTCCCGCCCCCGCTCTCCCCGCCTCGGGGGCCTCTGCCGCCGCCGCTGCCGGCGTCGTCGTCGACCCCGTCGCCGCGGCGGCGGCGACAGGGAGAAGGGACGTCGGGGCGATGCTGGCCGCCGCGGCGGCGGCGAAGAAGAACAAGGGGGAGGAGGGGAAAGAGCACGCTCCCGCTGCTCCTTTGGAGCCGTGGCTCTCGGTCGAGGCCGCGCTCCGCGGCGCTCCCTCCCCTTCCCCTTCTTCGGCCGCAGACTTCGCGGCCGCCCTCAAGCCCATGTTCGACTCCCCGGCCTCGTCCGTCCCGCCCTCGACCCTGGCCGCGGCGCTGGCCGCCGTCGGGAGCTCGGGGCTCCCGGCGGCGCTGCGCGCCGCGGCCGCCTCGGCCGCCTCGACCGTGCTCGCCGGCGCCGGCGCCCCGCCGGCGCCGGCGGCGGCGGCGCTGCGCGGGCTCGCCTCGGCGGGCCTGCTGCTGCCGCTGCTCCCGCGATCCCTGGCCGCGGTGCTGCTGCCCCCGCTGGAGCCGGGCGGCGGCGGCGGCGAAAAGGACCAGGCCCTGCGCGACGCCGCGGCCGGCCTCCTGGCCTCCGCGGCCAGGGCGGCGCGGCCGGCGGCCTCCGGCGGCGCGGGGGCAGGGGGCCCCGCCGCCGCGCTCGCCGCGGCGCTCGCCTGCTCGCGCTCCTGGCCCGCGGGCGCGCTCGCCTCGCTCGTCCGCCCCGCGGGGGGCGTCGTCCAGCGGGAGCACGGCTCCGCAGCGACCGCCCTCCTCGAGCTCCTGCGCCGCGCCGTCGAGGAGGAGGGGGAGGCGGGGGGGGCGGCGGGGGGGGGCGCCTCGCCGCTGCGCTCGCGCGCGGCGCTCTCGGCCCTGCTCGCCGCGGCCGACGCCTCGCTGTCCGGCGCCGGCTCCTCCGCCTCGTCCTCCCGCGGCCTGGCCGAGCGCTCCCTCCAGTGCCTCTCGGAGCTGCTCTCCTCTCCCGGCGCGAGGGCGCGGCTGCTCGGAGGCGACGCGGAGGGGGTCGAGGCGAGGGGCGAGGTGCGCGCTGTCGCGGCGGCGGCGGCTGCGGCGAGCAACGGCTCTTCTGGAAGAGGAGGAGCGGCCGCCGCGGAGCACGCGGCGAGGATCCTGCGCTTGCTCGACGCCGCAGGAGAGACGGTCGTCATGGAGGACGACGACGACGACGAGATGGCGGAATGAACGACAATGGACCTTACTTTGGAGAGAGAGAGAAGGGGAGAGGGGGAGAGGGAGAGAGGGTTGGAGAGAACAAAGACAGAGAGGAACGCCCGAAAATAAAAAACTATCTGAACCAGAGGGGGAGAGAGCAATGCAAAAAACAAGAGATAACCTTATGACTTCAACACCGCTTCCTCCTTTTCTTATCTTTTGTGTTGGCGGGGGGCTGAAAAAGAGGAAAAGAGCGCGCGAGGCGAGGAAAGAAATACTGCAGTTCGTGGGGCGAGTTTTTACAAAAAAAAACAAAAAACGAAGTTACTTCTTCTTCATCTTCTCTTCTCTTTCTTTTTCATCTCCTCCTTCTCCTCCAGGAGAAGGAGGAGATGAAGCCTCCTCAGGTCCTCTTCGTCGCGGCCTGCTTCCCGTCCAGCTGCGTGCGCTTGTCCCCCTCCCACCGACTGTAGTTGAGGATGAGCGTGTTGTTCGGGTCGCTCGGGTCGCGCCGCCTGCGCTCGACCTCGGCCGAGGCCTCCTTGTCCAGCTTCTTCCCCTCGCGGGACTGCTGGTCCGCCCTGCGCTGCAGCTTTGACCTGTTCTTCTTCTTGTTGCTGTTGCTCGCTCCGCGGCCGGCTCCGGGGGGCCCGGCTGGCCGCGGGGCAGGCATCTTTTGTGAGAGAGAGGAAGAAAAAGGGGTCGAGGTTGAGAAGAAGGATTTAAAAAAGTTTGAAGGGTTGAGAAAGTTTTCTGTGGAGCCCAGCAAGTTCTCGCTTTAACCAGCTCTCTTCGACGCTCTCTTTCAGCCCCCCACCCCCTCTCTCTTTCCATTTCCGTGCAAACTGTACGCCTCCTCTCTCGCAACAAAACAGACGCACCTGCTTTCCCTTGGAGGGGGAAGCTCCGCCAGCAGGGCCGGGCGCATTCGTCCTCCTCCGCCACCAGACGAGCGCCGCCGCGGCAGCCGCGACCATCGCGAGGCCCGCGAGGGAGCCTCCGGAGTCCGGCGCCGCGGTCTTCTCCCTGGAGATTGTTAAGGCGTGTTTATGTTGAGTCCAAAGTTGGTGAGCAAGCGCGGACAAACGAAGAACGAAGAACGAGAGGGGGCGGAGAGAACAAAGAACGAGAGGGGGAGATGGAGCGACACAAGAAGCCCAGATCGGGAAAGGAAAAAAACACGTCCATCCGAACCTGCTTCTACTCACGTCTTCTTCTTCTTGTTCGACGCCGAGAGGGCCATTGTGCTGCGGGCCAAAGAGCAAGAGACCAGATGAAGAGAGAGGAAGATCGATCAAACGTCAGCAGAGAGGAGAACAAGTGTCGCTGTTTTTGTTTTGTAGAAAGACAGCGACTTGTGTTTTTTCTTTTTTTCGACGGACAATAGGAAAACGAAACTCGACCTCTTCCGCGCCCTTTTCCGCCCCGGGCTCTCCCGCGCTTCAAACAGGAAAAAACATTTTTTTCAATTTACGTGCTACAAGGGTTGGTTGAGAAGTGATCGATTGGTATAACTGAGAAAAAGTATTTCTAAAGAGTTTCTCTTCAGGCAGCTGCGGTTTCGGCGCCACCACCGCTGCCCGCACCCGCGCTCGCCGCCGGCGCCGAATCCTTGACGTCTCCCCCGCCTCCTCCGGTGAACCTCAGCCTCCCGTCCAGCACGGCGTCCGAGCCCGTCTGCGCCAGGCACGCGATCTCCCTGATGACGTAATCGCTCAGGAGGTTGGCCTGGGGCCTTTTGCTGGAGTCGTCGCCGAAGACGTTGCGCAACAAGGCGTCGGAGAGGGCGTGGCGAGCGTCTGCCGGCGGCGCAAAGGGGCGGGTCGTGAGAGAAGAGCCTCGTCCCTCTTTCCCGCCGCCGCCGCCACCTCCGGGAGACCCAAGCGCCTTGTCGTAGGCCGTCGCCGCGCCGTAAAACATCTTCTCCAGCTCGGCCAGCCACTTGCTGACGCGGACTCGGACCCCCGCGGCGCGCACCCTGACCTCGGCGTCGTCGGAGAAAAAGTCATACAGGAGCTGGGCCGCCTACGCGCCGCTGGCGCCCTCGGCGCGGAGGCGCACGAGGAGGAGCCAGACGTGGAGGCAGAGGAGGGCGTGGGTGTCTGCGAAGTTATCCTTGCGGAGGCCCAGGGCTGTTTGAAGTTTTGTTTCGTTTTGAATTGTGTATTAAATAATGATGATGAGCAAAAAAACAGCGGCGACGAAAAAAGAAAACCAGAAACTCTCTCTCTCTCTCTCTCTCTCTCTCTCTCTCTCTCTCTCTCTCTCTCTCTCTCTCTCTCTCTTTTTCGCT
>Ga0114918_10001781_pt1 | contig 19355 bp, 16 predicted proteins | sample LantaG_FD_87015 | JGI IMG/M metagenome (GOLD analysis project Ga0114918, IMG submission 87015) | Deep subsurface microbial communities from Baltic Sea to uncover new lineages of life (NeLLi) - Landsort_02402 metaG | ecosystem: Environmental > Aquatic > Marine > Oceanic > Sediment | place... | reverse complement strand
TACCCTTCGTACTACCCTCCTACCTCGCTTCTCCTCCTCCTCCTGCTCCTTCCCACTCTTCTCACTCCTTAGCTCTCCCGTTCGAGTCCGTCGCCAGACCGCGACCTCGACGCAAAGGGCGCATTGCCTCCTCATGTGCGGGTCGCTGAGCCCCGAGGGCAAGTCGCATTTCTCAAAGGGACCCACTCCGTCGCGCCAGGTCTGCGCCTGCAGCCTCTTGAACCCTTCCGACCACGTCGACGGTCGATCCCGCCAGGCATGCTTGGCAGCATATGCCACGTCGTCAAAGGCGAGCCTCGCGATTTCTTCAGCGGCCCGCCGCGCCCCTCCAAGAACACGCACGTCGATGATCGCGTCGCGGTGGGGCACATAGTCCAGAATGTTGGGCGCGCCAAAGTAGATCGGGACGCACCCTGCGACCAGCGCATCGTACACCTTCTCGCTGACGTAGTGGTCGTCTTCGGAGTTTTCCATGGCGACGCAAAACTTGTAGGGCCGCAGCGCGTCAATTTTCGAGCCCGAGCGGGCGACCCGGGGCAGGTTGTTGAGGCACGCCCCCGGTGCCCGCAGGGGCACGCCGAGCGGTTCCAGCGCCTGGGCTATCTGGAAGACGATGGCGTCCCTGTCGGACATGGTGTCGCAGTTGCTGTTGATGTAGGCGACGGCGTTTTCGCGGCGGTGGAAAGGACGGCTTGCTTTTTCCCTTGATGCCGATGACGATGACGACGAGAACGACGATGATGACGACAATGACGACGACGGCGACGACGACAACGATGATGATGATGACGCCACTATCGTCGCGGGATTCCCCTCGGCCTCCTAGCACCTCCGGAACATGTCATCATAGTAAGGGTACCAAATTCGTCGAGGGATCCCCTTTTCGTCGACTTCAGTAGAAGCAAAAGCGCGAACTTTCTTTTCCTCTCCCGTTTCTTCCTCCTCAAGCCGCGGCGGAACGAGCGTCGCCAGCAGGTCGAAGCGAGCCAAAAAGTTCTCATCCGCGAGCAGCGGGTAATTGGCCGACGACTCCACCGACACGCCGAGCAGAGCCTGGTGATCCCAGCGCTGCTTCCGGACTCCGTCGATTTCGTCCAACGCCTCGTCCTTGAACATGCTGGGGATGTGGAAGCTGTTTTCGTTTCGTTTTTTTTTCGAAGGAAGAGGAGAAATTTGTAATAAAAAATGCGTGACCGGAGGATCGGTAAAAAATGAGACGACGAAACTGTTTTGGAACGACAGCGTTCCACAATCTTTGCAAAAAAATGAAAGCCGGCATTCTCTCCGTCGTGTGCTGCAGCAGGTGGCAGCTTTTTCTCGCAGTGTCTGCGACGCAAGTTGTGAAGATTAAAAAGCCAAAATCTCAAACTCACGCGAGCGCGTCGGACGCGTTGAGTCTGGCCTGGTCGGTCGTAAACTCGCAGGGCAGGATCGTGTTCTCGTCCCTCCAGGTGCAGCCGGGCACGACCCTCGCGTAGCGTTCGCCAAAATAAAAGTCGTTCAGCAGCACGATGAGGACGGGGGCGGCGGAGGTGGAGGCGGGAGGATGCACCATCGCCGTCGTCCTACTCAAGATCGTCGTCGTCCTCAAGATCGTCGCTCCCTTTGCCGCCGTTGTCCCCACCGCCGCCGCCGTCGTACCCTTTGCCGCCGTCGTCCCTTTTGCCGCCGCCGTCGTCGAGTATTTTCCCCTGATTTCCACGAGCGAGCGCGTGTATCGGTCGCGTCTTGATGACATGTTGAACAGCAACAAGACGGTCAGAAGGAAGGCCAAACTCGCTGCTGCTGCGGCTGCACCGCCGCAGCGGCGGCGGCCGCTGATGCCAGTGAAGAAGCTCCTGCTGCCAAAGACTGCCGCACGGCCGCAGCAGTCGGGAAGCACTGTCCCGTCGCCGTCATAGCCATCGCAGCCGTAAAGCGCTCTGAAGCAACAGCTGCCTCTTTTTCGCCTGCACCCGCGCGCAGGAGCCGCGGTAACAGAATCAGAAGCGTAATCGCTCGAGGAAGCGTCGGGCGACCACCGTGAGCAGATGCCGCCCCTCTCGACACCCCCGTTGTCGTCGTCCCCGCTGATGCGAGTGATCAGCTTTTGCCGGTGCATCTACTTCTACTTTCTTTCCCCCGTCTCCTTCTCAGCGTACTTTCGATGTTTGCTTGTTCACGATTTCTACCTCGTCGTTTACGCATAGGAAACAAAAGGGCGCAAGCGAGGGAGAAAACAAAAAGAGCTAGCTGCGAAAAAAGAGAGAGGGAGCGGCAGAAGAAAAAAACCAAAAAATGGCAAAAAAAACATATTCTGCGAGATACTTAGAAACCCGGGAGGATTTCCCCACGCGATCTCGTGCTGGTCATCGTGATGAGGGAAGAAAACAAGGCGGCGACAGTCAAGCACCGTCAGTCAAGCACCCACAGTCAAACGAAAGCAGCACAAGAAGCACCAGCTTGCAAAAAAGAGGGACGATAACTTTTCGAGTCGCGCCTCATCTTGATGCCAAAATAAGAACCCACTGCGTAAACGATAGAATCTCGCCTGCAGTTTTCCTCAAAGCTTTTTTTTTTACACATCCGGCATCTCCTCGATAGCCTTTATCACGTCTCCGTACAGCAGCTGCATCATCTTGGACTTGCAGTCCCCCTGGAAGTGGGCCCCGGCAAAGGGCTCAAAGGACCCTCCTCCACCGCCGGGGACCCAGCTGCTGCTGCCGTTTATGCGCGCCAACTGGCTAGTTATGCTGATCTTAAAGTGCGCGTCGAACAAAGCTTGGTTGAGGCAGAGCCACGCTCTCGTGTGTGGCACCTGGGTCACGTAGCGCATGTTGACCATCAGCGTGAAGTAGTTGTTGTATTTCTCGACGCTGGGGTTCCAGTAGTACACGTAGGGAGGGAGGACGGGGGTGGTGCTTGGGGTGGTTTGGTCGTCGACCGTGGCTCCGAGAAGCGTCGTTGCTGCTCGTGCCTCTTCTTCGCCTCCCTGTTTCACCTTGAGTTTGCGCGGAAGCGTGGTGGCCTGGGGCGTTTTTGCGTTTCCCGTGCTGTTCTGTTTGGAAACGCTGCTGCAGAGGAGGATGGGTCCTTTTTCTTCTTCTCCTTTGCCTTCTTTCCCTCCACCTATCCGAGAATGCGCAAACTGGTCGTTCAGAAACCGCTCAAAGAGATACATGTCCGAAAACAATTTCGGCTTGATCCGCATATCGTCAAACGCCGGCTCGCGGTCCCGGAGCCCCTGCAGCTTGGTCGGGTCGAGCTCGTCGTCGCCGTAGGTGTCGATCGTCGACACAATCTTCCGGCGATCGCGCTGCTGGTAAAAGTCCACCATGAAGTCTACAAAGTCGCCGATGGAAGAGCAGGTCAGAGAAGCCAGGAAAGAGCTGCGGTCGTGGACGGTCCACAGGGAATGGTTGGCTGGGACTCGTACTTTTGTTAAGAATTCACGGTCAAACACGATCACATCGGCGTCCAGAAACGTAAGCTCGTCGATGCCCCGCTCGGTGCAGAAGCGGTGCAGCCCGATGAAGCGCGCGAAGCATAAAAGCTCATAGTCGACCTCCCTGGCGCTGCTATGCAGGTACGAACGAGCCAGGGCGTGATACGAGTCTTCTACAGAAAGGTCGATGTTGTGGCGGTGCACCCGAAGGCGATGGTAGATGGTGCGCCAGGGGACGGAGGGCTGTTGGTGGTAGTTGAGTGCCTGTTCCCGTTCTGCTGCTGCTGCTGCTGCTGCTCCAGCCGTTGCTGCCTCCACCTCCTTCACTACTTTCAGATTCAGCTCCCCTGGCTCGTGTCCCTTTCCGTACGTGTGCATAACGACGTGGTGCACGGTGGCTCCGGCGAGCTTCGAGGCAAAGTACAGCGAGACGGCGTGGTACGGCTCGGGCTCGCCAAAGGACGCGACGACGACGTGGGTTGTTGTTGCTTGGGGTGGTGGTGGTGGTGGTGATAGTGGTGGGAACGGAGGCACTGCCGTCTCTGTCTCTGTCGCCCCCGCTGAGAAAGAGCCTGCGCCCGTGCCCGTCATCTTGATCTGCCGCCGCCTTTGGTTTGTCCAGGTCGCATCTTTTCGGAGCGTCAACCTGATGCCGACCCTTTGATCAGGCGCCTCTCTTGCTGCTGCTTCTGCTGCAGCCAAAAATGCATTGCGAGACACGAAAACTGTTCCCAAGACCGACACAAAGGTAAAGAAGGTGCAAAACGTGGATCGGCGTATGCCGGCTGCGCGTGATCGTTTTCTCCTTTGGCGCATTGTCGATTTTGTGAAAGAAAGTTTCTCTTTCTCTTTTCTCACCAAGAGGGAGAAAAGAGACTGAGAGCTCGTCCACAAAATGAGAAAGAAAAAAAGAAAAGGACAAGAGAGGGCAGAGAAGCATCTAAGAGCGCTAGAGAGAGCACGACTTCTGCCTGATGCATACCATAGGAACCATTCTGCCACAAAGAGATTCCTCTTCCTGAAAAAGAGTAAAAAAGGCAAAAGTGGTTCTGTGGAACGTAAGTCTTCCTCACGCTCTACATCCTTTTGATAGAGGTTGAAAAATGAACTAAAGAGAAGACGCGAGAGACCATGCACGCAGATCCTGTGGAAATACAGTGAATCGTGAACCTTACGGTCTCACGTAAAAGAGCAATTAGCTCTGAACTTGTGACTTCTGACAAGAAAACCGTACGGCATCAATTTGGGAGGTAGGGGGAGGCGATAAAGCAGCTTAGCTTACACTTACTTCAAGCAAGGTTTTGTCATGTTTCGCCCCTGGCTGAGGCTGGGCCGCTGCGTTGAAGCAAGTCAACACATCTCGAATCTTTTTTCGTCCCGGGGTCTCCACACACCGAAAGGCAATGTACGCAACCACGCTGCTTGCGGCATATGCCAGCGCGACCAGTGCGTAGATGCTTGCGTGCACGTGCGTCACGATCAGAGACAGGCACATGTAGTGAAATAAGTAGAAAGCGAATGACGTCTCTCCGTGAAAGACGAGCCACGGATGGCTGAGAATGGTGGTCGCGATGGGGCCATTCTGCGCATATCCCACGATAATGCACACCAATGCCGGCAAGTACCACAGCGAGTATCGCACCCATGGTGTCACCTTCAACGTGATCGCCGCGACCACGGAAGCAAGCGCGATTCCGAGTGGGACCACCTCAAACACCGCCGAAAACACGGTGCTATTGCGCGCATCAGAAAAGCAAACCTTTAATTTTCTGTACCAAAAGAAAGAGCACTTGCCGACCACAAACTCAGCAAGTCGAACAAGTGGAAAGATATAGCCAAACCAGTGCTTGAACAACGTATGCCGCAACTTATCGTCAGGGCTAGCCTTGGAAGCATGCATGACGGCAACCGTAGTGATCGAACAGTAAACGATGGCGAGGCCTGTCTTGAGTCTGCGCGACTTGTGAATTAGGAAGCAGATGAACGGAAACGCCGCGTATGAAAACATTTCGGCGGACAGGCTCCACGTTACGGCGTTGTACATTTAGTTAACCCGGCCGGAAACCATGCCTGCAATAGCAACATTTGGGCCAGGAAACCGCAGACGGGAGGCGCGTTGGTGGTGTTCTTGGGCAGGTGAAAGGTCGGCTCAAGAACGAAGGGTAGCCAGCCCACCCGCGTCAAGACGGCAGCAACGACGAGACCAACCATGTGCAGCGGGTATATCCTGGCGACACGCGCCATAAAATACTTTCTGTACTGTGCCGCAAATGCGGTGACCGCGTCTCGGCGGCTTAATGAATGGTCCACAAATATTGCGTAGAACGCGTCATATTAACGGTAGCAAAGAATGAAACCCGACAGCGTGAAGAAGAACGATACGCCGGCGGAGCCTTCTCCCAGCATGCTTAGCACGACTCCCTTGGCAGAGGGGTCTGCAGCGCCAATGAAACCTGACGCGTGGCTCACAAAAATGAGCACCACCGCAAAAAAAAGGAGCGAAGTCAGAGCATTCAGCTTTTCACGTTCTCCCGTTTGGTGGGATTATCTCGCGTCCACCAGCGCACCGGACGTGGACAACGCGTACAGGGTCTTGAGAGGCAGCGTTGCCGATTTTGCGTCCATCGAGGACCCAAACGGCATCCAGGAATAATGAGATGCTTCCAAATAGATAACTGCGACTCTTGTAACAGTCAAAAGACTCTATGAGTCTCCACTGTGGATTTCCAATCTAAAACAACATTGATGTCAGTCTTAAATGATGGTTCTTTCTTATATCCCTCTTATTGCCTTGTCAAAAGTGGTTTGCCTGCCTTAGGCCCATCGTTTGGTTTTTGGTACGCAGAAAAAGGGCAGTGTCAGCAGCGGCAAAAGTGGAGTTGTCATTTCCGCCAGAAAAAGGAACACCTCTTCCTGAGAAAAATGAGAAGGCAACAGTGGTTCTGTATAGCTTACGTCTTCCTTGCGTTCTACATCCTTTTAGTAGAGGTGACTCATTTGGAAAAAAAATAGACAGAAAGAGAAAGCGCGAGAGGCCATGCACGCACTTTTGAAATGAACGAAATCCTCAAAATGGACGAAATCTTAAAATGAACAAACCTCGCCGATTTTGTATGGATTCTCGGTCAAAGGCATGCATGAGAGACTGAGATAAAAGATCGGACAGGTCTCAGAAACCAATTATATTCGCTGTGGCACAAGAGAATCGTGTCACGAAAGCTTCGCTGTATATATTTGCCCTCTGGCGATAGGCAATATTCTCCCTTATTTTCGCTTCTGTCTTCAAAGAAAATTTCCTTACGCTCAAATCTGCTTTCTGTCCTTCTGGCGATACCTTTCTCATCTCGCGCCGCGCACTTCTGCAAACTTTCAAACCACTTCTCATGAAGGTACTGTGCTGATATTTTGAGGGCATCTGAGGCAAGGAGGAGGAACCAATTCTTTTGCGACCAACATCATAGAAGCTGCAGGTCGATGGTGGCAGATGCGACGTCAGAAAACGTCGAAAAGGAGCGAAGCAGGGGCCGGATAGCGTGTCACTGCACTTTCATTTATTCGATCTACGGATCCCTCAAAACCAGCTCCTTCCATTCTGTTGTGCTCGGTCCATAACGTTGCTTTTCTACCGTTCCATTGTACGTCAATTCACGACACAGCCCTCGATCACAAAACGCATGTCTGCCTTGTTTGCGGCGGTGACTCTGTCGGTCTCACTTGCACCCTCCTCTGCTGTCAGCGCGCTAAGGCATCACTCGCTGCACAGTTACGGTTTTTTCTCGAACCACATATCGCAAGCACTTGATGAGGCCGACAGAGATAGAGTTCGCGGTAGCCTTCTTCCCAAGCTCCGTTTTCTGCGCACGATTACGTTGAGACCGTTTATTACGGCCGCGTGCATTGACTGCGAGTGTATGGTCGTGTGTGATGATCTCCGGGAGCACCATGTATGGGCGCCTGTCGAGACGTCCATCTTCGAGCACATTCTGGGCCTGACGCGCGAGGAAGACCGCGTGGTCGTGGACGTGGGAGCGAACATAGGATATTTTACATTTTTGAGCTCCGCTTGGGGGGCCAAGGTCTACTCCTTTGAGCCAAACGTTCATGCGGCGAAGCTCCTTCGCGTCGGCGCCGCGCTACAGCCCGAAGTCGCACAGCGCAACATTCATTTTTTCCCGAATGCCGTCGGCGCGAAAGCAGAAGAGCAACGCGTGACGTTCCCGGAGAACCAGGGCTGGGCCCTTGGAAAAATGGAGCGGAAGGATGAGAAGGAAGGCTCGGGAGCCGCTGCAGCAGCAAACATAACAACGCGAAACGACGGAAACGGCGGCGCCGCCGTCCAAGTCTCTCGCTTATCCTCCCTCTTAACCCTGACCCAACCGATTACGATTCTGAAGGTAGACACCGAAGGATACGAGTCTTCCGTCTTCGACGGCGCATATGACACTCTGAAAAACGTTGAGTACGTGATCGCCGAAATCAAGGAGTTCAACTCGCTCGCGAAACGCGATCTCATGCACCGGATCATGCAAAATGGAGATTTTACACACGTCTACACTTACGGAGAACAGTATTCGTCGAAGCTGTACCCACCAGCTGCTGTGACGGTCCATGACATTACGAACATCGTCGTGAACAAGCTCCACGAGGAAGAATTTCAATTCGAGGACTTCATTTTTTCTCGTCGCGTGTTCCACTTGATATGACAATCTCATGTTCTAGAGGGAAAGTTTTTACGTGTAAGAAAACAGAAATAATCAGGAAAACGAAAAAGATAAGTTCCTCAAGTTACAGCCCATCAAGGTGGTCAAGGAGCTTTGGCTGCCTCGGCGAGGAAGGCAGCTCTGTGTCCTTTTCGAGGCAGACTTAATAGGAATGAGTCATCACAATCGCCATCGCACTCTCGAAATCGTATAATATCGTGCGGAGTGAGTAAGGGTTCATGATGCACGCACGGGCGCGCGGCCCATCAAGCGCAGCTGCCGTTCTTAACCGAAGAAATCTTTTTCTTGCAGTTGTTTTCGCTGGACACGAGCAAGCCGCGCGATTTTGCAGTCCCTTCGTCCTGGACTCCTCTTTCGCTTATGTCTGTTCCTGCCTGAACACGGATGCTCCCGGCAGCAGAGTCGCTGCCACCCTCGCTGCTTTTCTTCTGTCTAGAACGAGCATACCAAAATCCAAACAACAGAACCGTCACGCAGCCAGCGGTGGCCACGGCGTCGAGCGTGCTCTGCACAAAAACTTCGCTCAGAATAATGACAAAAAACTTGTTGACATTGTTTGCGACCATCATCGATGTCGCCGAAACAGCGATGTTGACCATGAACGCGCTGACGCTGAGCGTGCAACCGAGCACGCAGGAAAGGAACAGGACGGCCATGGAGTCGCTGGAGAAAAACGCGCCCTGCGCCATCCGAAGGGGCTCGCCTGTAAAAAGCGCAATCGCTGCCAGCGCAGGCAGCGAGAGCAGGTTGTTCACGTAAGAAAATCCAAAGGGTCCCATAGTTTGCGCCTCAGAAGACGAGATGACGCGTTTTACCCAAACCTGGTACGCTGAGGTCGAGACCAGGTTGGCCAAGAGCCACGCGTACCCTGTCCATGAAAACGTAAGATCGTGCGCCGCATACATAACTGCTCCGGCGATAATGCCGAGGAGCGCGAGCGCCCCCTCAATGGGCACGCGGGTTCCCAGGACGGCGTACTCTAGCACCGCCACTGACAGGCTAGTAAGGTTTCGGAAGACGATGAGCGTCACGGCGCTGACGTGCATGAGCGCAAGCATCGAGCTGACCAGCAGCCCGACAAACATGGCCGTCAGTGGCCACCACATTCGCACGAGGGAAGCATCGACAGATGGCAAGTCCCCGAAGAAACTCGGGCAGGATAAAGAACCTACACGAAGAAGAGCGACCGTCGCCACGTTCTGGAGCAAGATGGCCACGTTCGGGAACGGGAAAAGCTTGATGAGAAGCTTATTAACCAGCGTCAGGAGAGTTCCGGAGACGCAGTACATGGTCAACGTGACGATGAAGCCGGCCCGAGCGGCTGCGGAAGAAGCAGAAGCACGCGAAGGAGGCGCGTCATCGCCGGCACGTGCTTCAGCAGTCGCCGTCATATTGATAGTTTTCTGAGACTTTCTCACTGTTGGCTGGATGTTGACATGAGCCGTCTTCTTGGCATCCTTTATGTCCTCGTTCGACATGAGCAGATAGCTTTTATACTCTGTCTTATAGAGCAATTTGTGAACCCGTCACGAAGACGTTTAAGGGCGAGCAGTCGCTGGATATTCAAAACGTCTTGACAAAAGGGCAGCGTTGTGCTTAGGCGAAGGCTAAGACAAAGTTTCGGCATAATAAACCCTTCCTTTTTTTCCACGACGTTTTTCTTATTTCTTATTTTCCCGCATTAAATTGATTTTAGTCCAAAACAAGCGCATTTACAGCGACATATTTTTTCAATCTCATAATCATTTTCATGATCACCCGTGTGATACAACCACCGTTTCTCTCGCTCGCTTGCTCCCTTTCTAAACCTCATCTTTTTGGCAGCTCATTTTCTCTTGTAGCCTCTTCTAGCAGCTGCACATTCTCGGGAAAGTAGGTTTCGAGGTCGGAGCACCATCCGAGTTTTGTTCTTTTTCGAAGAATCAAGGCAAAAACATGGCCAGAGCCAACTCCGTCATCGACGAGGCAGAGCAAGCGCTGTCGACGAAACTGTCCGGCGGTCCTCGTGTCGTCATCTTCAACCGCGGGTGGTCGGCCTTGTCGCATGCCCTTGGAGCTTGCTTCAACAAGAAGCGCGAGTCTTTTTTGTCTTCTGGCGATGGAATCTTGATTCCCGCCTCTTGTTGGTCGACGATCGCGCCCTCGGTCGCTCGCCTTGGGCTGCGGCCCATTCTCGTTGATGTGCAGCTCTTAACGGCGAACATCGAATATGACGCGTGCGTCCAAGCTTTGAACTCGAGCGCTTCAGATATCAAGGCGATCATCGCCTACAACGTCGTGGGTAACGCTTCGAACATGACTCAATTGGAAACATTCGCCAAGGAGAATGGATTGATCTTCATCGAGGTCGCCCGATGTGCTCCGGGCTTGTCCTTCACAGACCCGGTTACGGAAAGCAGCGGGAACGTGTCTTTGGGAAAAGAGGGCCTCGGAGCAAAACAGCAGCAATATTCCCTCGAAAAAGCTGCCGTGTCTGCGACGGGAAACAAGGGCGTCGCGGGAGACTTTGGCGTGTTCGCCTTTGACCTTTGCGACGAGGACGATTGGGGTTCGGACGACGGAGGCGTCGTGCTGTGCAAGTCGGACGTCGATGCCGCTTTCTTGCGCTCCACTCGCGGTTCGGGATGGACTGCGTACGGAAACAACGGTGGCGCCGACGAGGACGGCCAGAAAGTGGCCGCCCGAGGCCCTGGCCTCGCTGCGTTTGCCATGCCAAACGCTGGGATAGATGCACGACCTACGAAGGAACAGGCAGAGGCAGTCAAGGCCCTGATCGCGAACCTAGACGCCATAAACGAGTGTTCCCGCCGCAATGCTGAGGCGTTCGCCGCCACACTTCTCTCGGTGCTCTCATCATTAAAGACGAAAAATGACGACCGCGAGCACAAGGGCTCTGCGGCCGGCGGAAAGGGAGCCGCTGAAGCCGCCGCTGCGTTTAGCTTGCTCCAAGCCTGCGAAGGCGTCCGTCCTTCCTGGTCAAGCACTTGTTTCATCCTCGGTCGGGAGTACGCTCACCATAAAAACGAGCTTGTGGACTATTTGAATGACGCGATCGCACGTCATGTCAAACAGCCCGACGCTGCGTCTGCCTCCGCCTCAGCCCAAGCCCGTGCGCCTGCGTCTGATTTCGTTTCCGTTCGTCCCCTTTTCGACTCGCCTTTCGTCGCTGAAGCGATGCCGCGCCTGCGAGGGTGCCCGTGCCGGTTCGACGATTGCCCAGCCGCCATCGCCCTGTCCTCGCGCGCCCTGGTAATTCGCGGTCCTCGCGACGCGGTCGTCTCCCAGGATGTCATCGAGGCCATCGCGAGCGCTCTGTCCTCATTCGACTTCAGGCCTCGCAAGTGCGTCCTGGTGACTGGCGCCGGTGGGATGTTGGGCCGCCACGTCAAGGACGTGCTGGCCCAGGATCCGGACTACTCCGACTGCGACGGCGTGTTTGTTGCACGCCACGACGGCGACTTGCGCTCGAAACTAGACGTCGACCGCATGTTTGCCCGCTACCAGCCCACGCACGTTCTCCACTGCGCGGGAATGAGGGACTCAATCCATGGCATGAACTCGCGCCTCGTGGACTTTTGGCTGGGCAACGTCGCCATGAATGACAACGTCCTGCGCGCTTCCCATGAGGTGCAGGCGCACGTCGGTGCGCGCATCAAGGTCGTATCTATTCTGTCTACCGTCATGTTCCCGCGGGACTGCGAGTACCCCATGACCGCCGAGGCTGACCGCCTGTACGGCGGCCGCCACCACGCCGCGGCTGAGTCGTATGCGGCCGCGAAAAAGGCGCTGGCGCAGCTCGCGCAGTGGTACCGCATGCAGCACAGCGATGCCTTCACGAGTGTGCTCCCTGGGAACTTCTATGGCCAGTATGGAGACTTCAACCCGAGCACGGCGCCCTTGGTCAATGCCCTCATCGCGCGGGCCGAGAAGGCGCGCTCCGAGGGCACCAGTGACCTCCCCCTCAAGGTCATGGGCACTGGCAATCCCCTTCGCCAGGTTCAGCACGCCCGCGACCTGGCTCGCGCCTGCTTGTGGGCTCTGGACAACTACGACGAGTTCGACCCGCTCATCGTCGCAGGGGAAGAAGTGTCCGTCCGCCGCACGGCAGAGCTCGTCTGCGAGGCAACCGGGTACCGCGGCGGCCTTGCTTTCGAAGAGGGCACCGTGGACGGTCCCTTGCGTCGCACAGCAGACACGTCTCGCTACCGCGCGCTGTGCCCGGAGAACAAGGACCTGGACTTGCTCGAGGGCATCAAGAGAACGGTCGAGTGGTACCGCGAGAAGCAGGCGGGCGGCGACGGGTCGGCTATCTCTGCGACTGCTGCTGCTGGCTCTGAGCCTGCGGCAACCGCTTTCGCGCAAGTGAGTCTCGTGGGACCTGGAAAAGCAGATCAGCAGCGTGCTCCCCCTTCGACCGCAGCCACTACGCACGCGCCACGAGGTTAGCGAGGAAGAGACAAAGCTAGAGGGTTGACGAAGGGGCTTCGTGAGTTGAGAAAAAAGGGGTGAGAGAGTTAACAAGGAGAGAGAGAGAATGACGGGAAAAAAGAGAAAAGAGAGATCAATTATAATCAAGGAGAGAGAGACTGAAAGAGACTAACGCACGAACAACTCATGACGCTGCCTTTCTTGTTACAGAAAAGCATAGTAATAAACAAGATGAGTAGTGTCGGAGAGAAAGATTATCGAGTCACGGCCGGTCAAAAGCAGCGATGGATTGGAAACCGCTCTAAAGAAGCTGTTTTGCGGAAACTGGCTCAGTGCGGCAAAGAAATCCGTTTTATAAGTGGCAAAAATGGGGAAAAGAATGTAGAGTGCAACGGCTCTGTCACTTGACGAACAAGGAGCGTTTTTCAGCGTACTTGCACCCACGATCATACCACGATCATCGCGTATCGGGGCGTCCTCCTACAACAACGCTTGATTTCTTGTTCTGCAACAAGATGATCAAGACTATAGTCTTCACACTGTGTTGTTTGCAACACGCAGTCGCTGCTCTCTGGACTCCGATCTCTAGCGCGAAGTCCCTCAGCGAGAAGAGCTCCGGAGAACAGCTGCCCGGTATGAGCCACCGCGCCTCCCGTGCCTCCCGCGCCTCCTCTCAAACTTCAAACGACAAGCTGCAGGAGCGAGTGCCTATGAAGGGGTCGTCAGAACAGGAAACTCGAAAGCGGCTAAGAGAAAACCCGTTCCGGGCTTCTTCTGCGCTACCTAGTTTGTCCTCTTCTTCCTCGGTTCCACCTCCGAAAGATCTCATTTCCAGTTCACACGTATGCACAGGTGGCAACCAAGCCTGGAGTGGGGCAAAGCTTCAGGATGAGCCGCACAAGTACGGCTTCCCGAGGACGACGGGCAACGCCCACTTTCGCGTTTGCTACCTTGAAAACGTATGCTGGCAGGCGGGGGCATTGCATTACTACGAGGGAGTGGAAGGTGCCGACGCCAAGGGCTCTGACTCTGACCTGAAACCACTTTCAGTTGAAAATGCGTACGGCTTGCGATCTCTGGCATCAGATGGCGGCGGCCTCGTCAAACTGGGCTACTTAGGTCCGCTTTGGACTCCTGAGATACACAGAGGATTCCTCCCAACCGGAGCGTCGTTTTTCTCCGAGAAAAACCGGCGAGAGCGACTTTCAGGTGCGGTAGAGCGCTACCAAGGGACGACAAAAGAACTAGGGCGAATCAGACAAGATGGAGACTTGATACACACGCTCTTTGACTTTTCGTGGGAGGACAATATCGGCCATTACCTCTTTGACAACCTTTTGCCTACATGGATTGCCCTGGACGCGTTCGGGCTGACAGACGAGTGGCGTTCCGTCGTCCCTACTGCCTATTCCGACTGCGCGCTCCTAGGCGGAGTCAAGACTCCTTATGGGGGAGGCGTTAAGACGAAAAGAGACGAAAGCGGCAACGGCGGCGGCGACGGCGGTGGCGGCTTGGGTGAGTCTCTCACACGACAGCGGGCGTGTCTCTCGCTGGTCTCGTCGATGACAGACGCTTTCTTCGCACACCCGCTCCTAGTGCTACCCCAAAAGTTCGCCGCCGCCCAGAGAGACATTTCCGCAGCAAATGCGACGACGTGCTTTCGACGCATGCTGGTGGGACAGAACTCGGCATTTTCGATCCAATCCCTGAAGTTGGATCTCGGTGGGCACGTCCGTCGTCTACGAAAGCACGCCCTGCTACGGCATCCCTCGTCGCGATTTAACAAGCGACGCCGCGAATCATTGGTTAAGGGGCTCGCTGACTCGAGTGGCAGCACCACTGTCGTCGCGTCTTCTTCTCCTTTCGTCTTCGCCTCTAGGGGGGCGACGTCTGAAACTCGAAAGCGTTCTACTCTTTTTCCCGACGCTCCCTTGTTTCAGCAAGAACCGACCCAAAGTACAAAAGGTTACATTGAGACAACGTCTCCTGAGGTAGTTCACATAGTCGTTGCAGAGCGCGGAGCAGGGTTTACGGCTGGTGCGTGGGAAAATGTTTGCACCGTCGTCCAAGAGCTTGTGCAGCAGTTGCAGGAGCAGCGGCAGGAGCAGCGGCATTCGCGCCCGCACCAGATACAGGACGTGAGCAGTGTACTCGTCAGCTGTATCACGCCCGCATCGATGTCGTTTTCAGAAGAACTGCGATGGATGCAGGAGGCGGACATTTTCGTGTCCGAGGACGGCACCACGTCGCTGGCAGCAATGTGGTCACGAGATTTCACAGTGAGTGTCGTGCTCGGACGGGGAGATGGCAAGAGTAGTCCTCTTTGGAAGGAAGACCAGCACATGCTGTACATGACGCACATCGTCCCCCTGTTCGTTCGCCTCGGGGACGGCACCGGGCTAGGAGAGTCAATTGCTCATGCGATGAGAGTTCGGACGAAACATTTGAGTCGCAACGTCGGACGACTTCACAGTGGCTGAATAACTGTGAGGCAACGCAGCTCTTCAGCTGGAGGCAAAAAGTTGTGCAAAACCCTGGCTTATATACGTGTACAGAAAAAAATTGCGTTTGCCGCATGACGCTGGCAAAATAAAAAGAAAATCCGGGCGTGTGTAAGGTCTGTGCTCTCTGTTGCATAACAAAAGAAGATCACCATTTGGCTGATTCTTTTACGCTAGACGAACACAAAGTTATATAAACGGAACGTTTGCGTCTTTTCTGTGCCTCGGAGCCACCCGGTTTTATCTTACATACGTCACTCCTCCTCATGCAGCGTTGTTCCTACAAGGCCAAATATGGGGTACAAAAGGCGTGCTTTCTTTCGCTGCTGTGCTGCTGCTGCTTTGTTTTGGGCCCCATAGCCCTGGATCCCTTATCAGTGGAATGTTCCCCGAGTTTGGATGACGTGCATCGCGGGAATTCCTTGCTTAAAAGGCCGAATCGCGCGTCTCCCACCTTATGCCGACGCGGTCGGCGATCGCAAGCCTCCACCACCAAGTCCTCTTCCTACTCTAGTTCCGATGCTGTCTCGGTGCGCCAACGCGCCCGCCTTGATTCATACTCGTCTTTTGAGTGCACGGCTTCGGGATCGCAAGCTTTTGACTTCGATGTCCAGAGCGTGGACCAGTGCCGAGGATATCACGATGCAACGGATGTGCACGTCAGAGTCTGCAAGCTTCGAGACGTCTGCATCGTCGACGGGTTGCTGACGTACTACGTTGACCCTTTCGTGGAATCGCGTGCGCCTCGTACGACCCGGATGGAGGCTTTCCCGGGTGGCGGTCCAGCTTGCGCCGGCTACCTTCCATTGGACTGCACATGCGTGCCCGAGCGAACAGATATACGACACGAACCTCGCCCGGAGACCCTCGAGTTCATGTCAGAAGACAAAGTGCATCTTTTGGATCGAATGTCCGATCCATCAAACTATGCACATTTGCTCCTCGATACGGTCATCTCTTCCTATGCAGCAGCAGATATGTTCGGCGATTCCTTGCTCAAGCTGCAGCCCGTCTTCCTGAACAACTGCACGACCTTCACCGACCAGGAAGTTCACGCACACATGCGCAAGGGCGGGATCCATTACATTGTCCCAGGAACGAATGGAAAGACCGCGAAAGACCTTTGCGAGGAAAAGACACGCGAATGGTTACCCCTCGCGTTCGACCATCCTCCCATGTTCCCGCCGCACAAGGACGTGTGCTTCCGTGAACTCGTAGTTGGTCATTCCCACGCGCTTTCTGTGGGCTCGATGTTTCCACACCGTGGAGTTTCCATTCGAAAGCTCCGCCAACGCGTCCTTCAAAAACTGGCGTTGCCGGTTTTGCAGCCTTCGAGGGAAAAGCATCACGTCGTTGTCCTAGAGAAGGTGCAACTTATGACCCCGTCTCTTGGACTCGACGTCTGCGATTTGACGAAGAGAGCGCTCAATCCTGCCACAAAGAACGCAAATCTCGAGCCCGGGGACAGAGAAATTGTCAAGGTCACTTGTATCACTCCGGCAAAGATGAGCATCCGAAAGCAGATGCGAGCAATATCTGCAGCGACGGTTGTCGTCTCGGAGCATGGCAGCACCACGTATCTGAGCTTTTTTCAGAGCCCAGGGACATCACTCGTTGTCATTGGAGCAAAAGAGGCAATGGCGCTTCTATCTAACACGGATGTGCAGACGTGGTTCCACCCGCTGCATCTTGCAGTCCTCCCCAGCGGAGGTGGGTTTGCAGGGCTGCTACATCTCGCGCTGGACAGAGCCGGCAGGCGCCTAGGCCTTCCTTCTTTGCCGCCTTGAAAAAAAACATATATACAAAAAGAGACGAAGCTTGTGCATATCTATGCGTGATCTTACAAGCGTCGCAACAGAATGGATTTCCCCATTTCTGCGCATTCCCTTGTTCAGCATATCTAGCAGTACGTAATATCTAGAGGTGAGTCGCTCTTTCGTGAATGAAGAGAAACTTTTTCTTGCATCTAGGGGACGAAAAAATGTTAGGTAAAAAACGCATTTCATGCGTCAGCAATATATATCGTTACAGGGGTCGCTGCGTTATTGTTTTTACGGAGTTTTCCGGTAGACTTTTATAAAACATAATTCCTTCGTTTGACTGCGCATCAGGCAGGAAGTTTGCAGCGAGAAATCTGTCAGATCCTCTATCAGATCCGCTTCCTGAAAAGGCAGCCATAGGACCATATGTTTGTTCTCTCGAGAGCTCGGGCACTTTGCAGCTCTCCCAAACGCCTTGCATTGCCTCGGGGCATGTTCTTATTATGCTCAACTCGTCCACGCTTAGAAACGGGGTCTTGTGCACGCCGAAAGAAGCCAATCTGGGTAATTCACCAGCTTCGTACGAGAACTTGACAGCTACGTGCACCGGTGGGATTTGCACAGAACTCATATCCGCGTCCCTGAGCTTGTAAATACCTCTCGCAAAAAAAATGTCTTCGTTTTCCGTCTCGTTGAACTTGAAGGTCTCCGTGATTTTGATCATGGTCGAAACCTTGCGCAGAGAGAGCCCGCCGTTGCCGATGTCCATGCCGTACCACCTGTCTATCCAGGGAGCGCCGACAAAGTCGTACTGCAGAAAGTCCTCGGCACGCCAGGGAGACATGGAGCACAGAACGCTGTCCATTTGAAATATGAGCACGTGCTCAGCGCGTATGGAGGTCCAGAATCGTCTGGAAGCCAGGAGTTTTGAGTAGGACGAGGAATTGGCGCTTGAAAGTTTCGGAAACCCATTCGCCTCAAGAGAAGTTGTGTAGAGTCGCTGTTGCCGTCGTTGTGCTTCCTGCTGCTGCCGCTGTACGTACCGTTGCTTGAGCTGCAACCGCTGCCTCAATTTTTGTTGCCGCTGTCGCTGCGGGTTCAACAACAGCCGCGGATGCTTGTCCTGCGGTCGCAGTTGCGGATCCTCTTGCTCCTGATGTGTCCCCGCACCTCTCTTGAGCATCTGCACTATCTTGTTGGACTTGATTGATGGGGTCAAAACCGCGTTGTGAAGTATTAAGAGCGACCATTCTGGCCCGAGGTTCCCCGCAAAATTGCTAAGGGTGTATCCAAGCGTCGAACACGGCTTGTGAAGGACGCTGACGGCGCGAAGTCGTGACCATGGCAGGTCCTCGAGGACAAAATCAGACACTTTGGACGGAACAAGGAAATCAGAAGGCGATAGATGCGAAGAAGAAGGAAAGTGGACCGGAACTGAGTCCCAGTGCTGGATCAATATCAATACCACTATGACAGCAACAAAAACCACGAACAAAATAGCACGACTGCGAGTGGCTCTCGGTTGCCGCGCTTTCATCCATGTGCGGCACATATCTTTCTTGCATTTAATGCTCCCATACAATAGTGAGGATGCGAACGCATTCGTGCTCTGGTGTTTTATCCATGAAAAGTTTATTTTCGATGCTCGCCTGGTTGCTATGAATATGCCATTCTCATGGGGCAATATAAGTTTTATAGCCTCTGTCTTTTTTCCTATTTCCTTTGACGGGTTCTCGCTTCCTTTTCTCGCTTCCATCATTTTGCTCTTTGCTCCCCCAGTCCTTTACTGCAGCTTTACAAGGAAACTAGCCTCCGTAAAGTCGCGTTTGAAAACAAGCCTCCGATTTCCTTCCGATATGCCTGTAAATTCGGGCATGCGGAACAAAGCTTCTCCACTTGCGGCCCCACGCACCTATTGCCGCGCGGCATTGTTTTTTTTTCTTTTGCTGCAACAGGCATGCAACACAGCAGCATCCTCGCGCTCAGCAAGCCGCCGGAAAGACGCCGTGTCCCTCGCCACAGCACCTCAAAGCTATCCGACAACGATCTCGCTGCACAGCACAACAAGCAGCTCAAGTTCTGTGCTCGCTAGCTTGGTCGCAAGCAAGTTCGCATCTCCTCTCTCGTACGACGCGACCCTCCTCAATACGTGGGGTTTCAAGCGCGTCGGATGTGGGAAGGGTGACTTCTTAGTGGCAGACACGGGAATGGTCGACAACTGGATATGTGCCAAACGAGGTGAGCAGCTCGTGACTGCTGCTATGGAAGAGATCCTCAGCGCAGGCTGTAGAAAACACAATGACCGTGAAGCTGATGCCCTTTTTCTCGACGTTGGCAGCAACACGGGATTCTATGGTCTAAACGCCATCTCGCACGGCTGCGCCGCAGCGTTTTTTGACGTTCAGCCCGGGTGCAACAAGGTCGTCAATGCCGCGTTGCTCGTCAACGGTTTTGCTGATCACGGAGTTGTCTTAGCAGCGGGACTGTCCGACCGCATGGATTTCGTGCAAGCCAGCTCGAT
>Ga0114918_10001780_pt1 | contig 19356 bp, 17 predicted proteins | sample LantaG_FD_87015 | JGI IMG/M metagenome (GOLD analysis project Ga0114918, IMG submission 87015) | Deep subsurface microbial communities from Baltic Sea to uncover new lineages of life (NeLLi) - Landsort_02402 metaG | ecosystem: Environmental > Aquatic > Marine > Oceanic > Sediment | place... | reverse complement strand
TATGGCTGTGTTGCAGTCTTATCATTGGCCGGGGAACGTGCGCGAATTGGAGAACGTACTGGAGTGGGCTACGTACATGGTGGAGGGCTGTGAATTGACCGTGGAACACCTGCCCCAGGAACTGCGCATGGCTACCATCGGCGGTATAGACGAGGCCGTGATCACTCTACGAGAGGCCGAGCGCCAGGCAATTATCCGCGCCGGACAGGCGTTGCGGGGCAACACAATCAAGATGTCCGACGCTCTGGGCATCGGACGTACTACTCTGTGGCGGAAGATGAAGGCTCTCAATCTATCTCACGATTCGTTCAAGACGTAGTGCTGGTATTAGCAGTTCGACATCTGTGGAGCACACCGCTGAGCCTTCGCGCGGACATCACTCACCAAACAACGGGTGTTCCAAAAAGAAACGGGGAGGACAGTGTTATAGTTCCAATATGAAACAGATTTGGATAAAACCTTGACAATGCTGCGCCATAGGATATAATAAGTGTGTTCGTTAATCAACTACTGAAGCCAAGTTCTTTATGGGCGGGGAGGCTCAAGTAGTAGTTATGTCTAAACGGCGCATCTATAGAAGAGCCTGCTGGCAAATGTGGGTAGGTAACTACTGTCGGTGGGACAGCATATTTTGAGGTAAAAGACACCTCTCCGAGATTGACTCGGATGGTGTCTTTTTTGTTTTCGCGTTGAAAGGAGGTGGTTGCCACAGACAATAACACGATCAGAGTCGGCGCTCGTAAGTACAGTTCATCTGAACACAGTAGGGTATGATTCGAAAAGGAGAGAACAAACAATGAAAAAGAATACTTTGACAGGAGAGTTCATTGCTGAAGTCTTCGGGACCTTCATCCTGATCCTTCTGGGTGATGGCGTCGTCGCCAACGTCGGGTTGGCCCCCCGCCTGGCTGCACCAGGCTATAACTGGAATACGATAACCATCGGATGGTGCTTCGCGGTAGTCGTCGCTGTGTACGTCGTCGCTGGCGTCTCCGGCGCACACATCAACCCGGCGGTCACCCTGGCGCTGGCTGTGAAGCGTGGCTTCCCCTGGGCCAAGGTCATTCCCTATATGATCGCCCAGATGATCGGCGCTTTCCTGGGTGCGCTCGGCGTGTACCTCTGCTATCTGGATGGTCTGGTGGCGGCGGGTATGCCAAACATCTGGTGCACCGGACCGGGCTCTGTCTTCGGTCAGGCTTTCTGGGGCGGCGCCGGCGCGGCAAGTGCCGGAGCGTACTCACTGGGTGTCGCGTTCGTCTGCGAGATCTTCGGCACGGCCGTGCTGCTGTGGGGCGTCCTGGCCAGCGGCGACACGAAGAACCTGGGCGTCGGGGCCAACCTCGGCCCGCTCTTGGTAGGTTTCACGGTACTGGCGGTAGGCCTGTCCCTGGGTGGCCCCAGCGGTTACTCCATCAACCCCGCCCGTGACCTCGGCCCGCGCATCTTCGGCGCACTCGTTGGCACCACGGGTCTCTTCAGCGGCCTCTACTGGCTGTTGCCACCCGTCACCGCGCCTCTCATCGGCGGTGTTCTGGGCGCGCTGACCTACGACTGGTTCGTCACCCCCTTCCTGGCCAAGAAGGAAGATTAAGCAATCGGGCCAACAGGCTAGTACACAACGAGGCTATATCAAGGCTAGCGGGATCATCAACGGGAGGGAAGCGAGCGGTTAACCCTCTTCTTCCCTCCCAGTTTCACTTGTAGGAACGAAAGGAGACAGATCGTGAAAAAACTGATTAACAAGCCAGAGGATGTGGTAAAAGAAGAACTGGAGGGTGTCGCGCTGGCTCATCCAGATATAGTCAAGGTGCATTTCGAGCCTGACTTCGTCTACCGCGCCGATGCGCCGGTGAAAGGCAAAGTAGTCCTCATCTCCGGCGGGGGCAGCGGCCACGAGCCCATGCACGGCGGCCTGGTGGGCGTGGGCATGCTGGATGCGGCTTGCCCCGGCCAGGTGTTCACCTCGCCGACCCCAGACCAGATGCTGGAAGCCGCCAAAATGGTACATGGCGGCGCGGGTGTGCTGTATCTCGTCAAGAACTACACCGGCGACGTCATGAACTTCGAGATGGCAGCCGATATGGCCCGTGGCGAGGGCATCAAGGCGCTAAACATCCTGATAGACGACGACACGGCTGTGAAAGACAGCCTGTACACCGCAGGCCGGCGCGGCGTGGGCACCACGGTGCTGGCGGAGAAGATCGTCGGCGCGGCAGCGGAAAAGGGCTACGACCTTAAGAACTTGGCCGACCTGTGCCGCAAGGTCAACATCAACGGACGCAGTATGGGCATGGCCCTCACATCCTGCACCGTACCTATGGCTGGCAAACCCACTTTCGATCTGGCCGAGGACGAGATGGAGATCGGTATCGGTATCCACGGTGAGCCCGGCCGCAAGCGCATGAAGATCAAGACTGCCGACGAGACCACCGAGATGCTGGCCCTCTCGATCATCGAGGACCCGGCCTACACCAGAACCATCCGCGAGTGGGACGAGGCCAAGGGCGAATGGGCGGACGTCACGCTGGAGGACCCGCCCTTCAAGGCCGGGGATCAGGTGCTGGCCTTCGTGAACAGCATGGGCGGCACGCCGGACATCGAACTATACATCATCTACCGCAAGCTGTATGGGATCTGCGAGAAGAAGGGCTTGAAGATCGTCCGCAACCTCGTCGGCCGCTACATCACCTCCCTGGAGATGCAGGGCTGTTCCATCACCCTGCTCAAGATGGATGACGAGATGCTCGAACTGTGGGATGCCCCGGTCAAGACCCCTGGTTTGCGCTGGGGGATGTAAGCCAGACGCCCCCGGTTCAGAGTAAAGGCAATGTGCTTCGTTGAACTATTCCCTGCATACTCCAGGTTGAAGTAAAATGCCGGAGGTGGGCAGGGAGAGAAGAAACTCAGTGCCTCGTTGAGTGCCGATTAATGGTGCGGCGAAGGAGATAGCCTACATGTCCATCACAACTGCTGACGTTCTAACCTGCCTTCGCAAGATGGCGGACGTGATTCACGAGAACAAGGAATACCTCACCGATCTAGATGCGGCCATCGGTGACGCCGACCACGGCATCAACATGGATCGTGGGTTCCAGACGATCATGAAGAAACTGCCCAACGTGGCGGATAAAGACGCGGGCACCATCATCAAGACGGCCGGTATGACCCTGGTGTCCAGTGTCGGTGGGGCGGGCGGACCGCTCTACGGCACGGCCTTCATGCAGGCTGGCATGGCCGTGACCGGAAAGTACGAATTGGAGGGCGAAGACCTGTTGGCTGCCCTGGATGCGGCTCTCAAGGGGGTGATCATGCGCGGTAGAGCCAACCTGGGCGACAAGACGATGGTAGATGCGATTACCCCAGCCGTTAATGCTATGCGAGAGACGCTGGAAAACGGTGCCAATACGGCAAAGGCTCTGGAACAAGCGACAGCGGCTGCGGAGAAGGGTATGAAGGACACCATCCCCATGCTGGCCAAGAAGGGGCGAGCCAGTTACCTGGGCGAACGGAGCATCGGCCACCAGGACCCAGGCGCGACTTCCTCGTACCTCCTGATTCGTACTATGGCCGAGATAGCACGAGGGAAAGAGTAAGGTTTGGCAATTCGCCAGGGAGCGCTGTACGCTCCACCAGTTCCAATAGAAAAGGAGAATCAGAAAATGGCAAAGAAATACGCAGCAGCAGTAGACCAGGGTACGACCGGCACCCGATTCATGGTCTTTGACCATGCAGGGCAGACGGTCGCTGCACACTACCTGGAGCATGAGCAGATTTACCCGCAGGCCGGCTGGGTCGAGCACGACCCGATGGAGATCTGGGCCCGCACCCAGGACGTGATCAAGGCCGCCCTGGAGAAGAGCGGCGTTGACGCCAACGACATCGCCTCCATCGGCGTGACCAACCAGCGCGAGACTACCATCGTGTGGGACAAGAACACCGGCAAGCCTTACTACAACGCCATCGTCTGGCAGTGCACCCGCACCAAGGACATCTGCGATGAACTGACCAAGGATGGCGGCCAGGATCGCTTCCGCGCCAAGGTGGGGTTGCCGCTGGCGACCTACTTCTCCGGCCCCAAGATCAAGTGGATCCTGGAGAACGTGGAGGGCGTCCGCAAGGCAGCCAAGAAAGGCGACGCCATCTTCGGCAACATTGACACCTGGGAGATCTGGAACCTGACCGGTGGCCCCAACGGCGGCGCGCACGTGACCGACGTCACCAATGCCAGCCGCACCATGCTGATGGACCTGGAGACGCTGAACTGGGATCAGGAGATCCTGGACACCATGGGCATCCCGCGCCAGATGCTGCCGGAGGTCCGCCCCTCCAGCGATCCCAAGATCTACGGCTACACGCCCAAGGATGGACCGCTGGGCGTCAGTATCCCGGTCTGTGGCGACCTGGGTGACCAGCAAGGTGCACTTGTGGGCCAGACCTGCTTCAGCCCTGGCGAGGCCAAGAACACCTACGGCACCGGCTGCTTCATGCTGCTGAATACCGGCACCAAGCCCGTGCCCAGCAAGAGCGGCCTGCTGACTACGCTAGGCTACAAGTTCGGCGATGCGCCAGCAGTGTATTGTCTGGAGGTCTCCATCGCCATCACCGGCGCACTGGTGCAGTGGTTGCGCGACAACCTGAAGCTCTTCGACTTCTCGAAGCACATCGAGGATTACGCCAAGCAGGTGGAAGACGCTGGCGGCATCTACTTCGTGCCTGCCTTCTCCGGTCTCTTCGCGCCCTACTGGAAGAGCGACGCCCGCGGCGTGATCGTCGGTATGACCCGTTACATCAACAAGTACCACATCTGCCGCGCCGCTCTGGAGGCCTCCGCCTACCAAACCCGCGAGGTGCTGGACGCGATGGAGAAGGACTCCGGCGTGAAACTGGCGGCCCTCAAGGTAGACGGCGGCATGGTCTACAACGAACTGCTCATGCAGTTCCAGTCCGACATCCTGGGCGTGCCCGTCGTGCGCCCGACGGTGGCAGAGACCACCGCGCTGGGTTCCGCTTACGCCTCTGGTCTGGCCGTTGGCTTCTGGAACAACACCGACGAACTGCGCAAGAACTGGGGCATAGACAAGACCTGGGAGCCCAAGATGGACGCCAAGACACGGGCGAGACTGTACAAGGGCTGGCTCAAGGCTGTCGAGAGGACCTTCGACTGGGTGGAGTAAACGCGTACGCCTAAGCGATCCCCGACAATGAACAAAAGGGAAGAGGGAACTGGGAGAGTCTATTTAGACTCCTCAGTTCCCTCTTTACTCAAGGTGGAGTTCCGCTAAGGACGAAGAAAAAAGTGCACATTATCGTTTGCCTCAAACAGATCATCGATCCGGAGATACCTCCTCATATATTTCAGATTGATCCCGTCAAACGGAAACAGATACGCGGGCGACAGGCCCTCGTCATCAGCGATTTCGACGCAATCGCGCTTGAGGTCGCCTTGCAACTGAAGGAGAGAACAGACGGCAAGGTGACCGCCATTACCATCGGCCAGAAGGAAGCAGTGGAGTCCCTGCACACGGCGCTGGCCATGGGCACAGATGAGACCATGCTCATTTCTGACCCGGCTTTTGAGGGCGCCGATTCCTTTGGCAAAGCGCATATCCTGGCCGCCGCGCTGTGTAAGTTAGGTGAGTTTGACATAGTATTGTGTGGCCGGCAGGCCGGGGACGTGGAGTTGGGGCTCGTGGGGCCGTTCCTGGCGGAGAAGATGGGTCTCCCTTGCGTCACCCTGATGGCCAACATCGAGCCCGGGGACGGCAAGGTGCGCCTGAAGCGGCCGATAGAGGGCGGGTATGAGATTCTGGAAGCTCCGCTGCCCTTCCTGGCTACCGTCACGAATGACGAGAGCAACGTGCCCCGCTACGCCTCTGTCCGGGGTATCCGAGCGGCCATGCGAAAGAAAATTCCCGTCTGGTCTGCCGCTGACCTGGGCCTCGACCCGGCTGAGGTTGGACCGGAGACAGCACGAATCGAGATGGAGGAACTGTTCATCCCCAAGCGAGAGATGCGATGCGAGTTCATTGAGGGAGAGTCGGGGCCGGAGAAGGGGAGGCGATTGGCTTTGCGCCTCAAGGAACTGAAACTCATCTGAAGGGTGAAATGATGACGAACATCTTGACATTCTGTTTTGCCTCGGCTGAAGAACTCCCCCGTGCCTCGCTGGAAGTTCTGGCTGCGGGCCGGCGGTTAGGGGATGAACTGAGAAATGGGTGCGTTCAGGCCGCCCTGCTTGGGCCGGACGTCGAGGGGCACGGGGAGACGCTGGTACATCACGGAGCCGATGAGGTCTTCATCATCAGCCATCCCCGCTTGCAGTATTACGAGGCAGATGTTATACTGGAGACGTTGGAGGCGATTGTACAGCAACTCTCTCCCGACGTGGTTCTCTTCCCCCACGACGAGCTAGGCGGGGGGAATGTCGGCCCACGCCTCGCCTACCGGCTGGGAACAGGCATCGTCACCGATTGCGTGGGCTTTGAGGTCAAGGACGACGCAATCCGCTGGCTGCGTCCCGTCTACGGAGGGAAGGCCATGGCCTACATGGTCCCCAACGGCCCGCTGCAACTGGCGACGACGCGCTCGCGCGCCTTTGAACCGCTCGCGCCCGACTCCGCGCGCCAGGGGGCAGTGCATACCCTGGAGGTTGACGTGGATTCCATGTCCTCCCCGGTGTCACTGGTCGAAAGGACGCAGGAGGAGATAGAAGGGATCAGCCTGGACCAGGCCCAGATCATCGTGAGTGGGGGCCGGGGCATGGAGGACAAGGAGGGGTTCTCCGCGTTGGAGCGCCTGGCCGAAATCCTGGGGGCAGCGGTGGGAGGGTCACGGCCGGCTGCCGATTTAGGGTGGGTGCCTCACTCCCGACTCGTCGGCCAGACGGGGAAAATCGTGGCTCCCAATCTATACATCGCCGTGGCGATCTCTGGCGCTCCCCAGCACATGGCGGGAGCCGGGTCGTCCAAGACAATCGTGGCCATCAACAAGGACGAGGACGCCCCTATCTTCAAGGTCGCTCACGTTGGGGTTGTGGGCGAGTGGGAGAATGTCATCCCAGCCCTTACCGTAGCGTGCAAGGAGATATTGGGCAGTTAGAGTCGCTGGGGCCGGTCTCCGACCGTGCCCCCTGGATAGCACCGTCTCAGAAGGGAAAATAGGAGTCGAATAATGAAAAAACTGGAAACACAGGTCGTTGTGATCGGTGGAGGCGCGACCGGGACAGCCGTGCTGCGCGACCTGGCCATGCGAGGTCTGAACGCCATGCTATTCGAGCGGGGCAATCTCTCCGATGGCACGACGGGCAACTTCCACGGCCTGCTGCACAGCGGCGGCCGCTATGCCGTCAAAGATCCAGAGGCAGCGGCGGAGTGCCGTCATGAGACTCAGATACTGCGCCGCATCGCGCCCCACACGATTGAAGACACCGGCGGGTTCTTCGTCACGCTCGATGATGACGACGAGGCCTTTCTACCTCGTTTCTTGGAGGGCTGTGCCAAGGTGAGTATCCCGACCGAGGTGATCTCCGGCGAGGAGGCCCGCCGTCTGGAGCCAGCCCTCTCGCCCAAGGTACGTCAGGCTGTAATCGTGCCCGACGGCAGCATAGATGGCTGGGGCTTGTGCACCGGCAATGTCGCCTCGGCCAAGGAACACGGCGATGTACGGGTCTTTCTGTATACCCCGGTGACGGTCCTCCTGCGCAAGGGCGACCGGATCGTCGGCGTCAAAGCGGTAGACCAGACCAGCGGCGAAGAGTACCTTGTCCACGCCGACTACGTGGTCAGCGCCAGCGGCCCCTGGGCCGCCAAAGTCGCCGCTCTAGGCAACATCAAGATCGGGATGAGCCTCAGTAAAGGCACCATGGTCGCCCTGGACAGCCGCCCCGTGAAGCGGGCCATCAATCGCTGCCGCTACCCAACGGATGGCGACATCATTGTCCCCGTGGGTACGACCATCGTGCTGGGCACCACCTCGGTAGACATCGATGACCCCGACAACTTCGTCATCGAGGAATGGGAGGTGGACAAGATGCTGGATGAATGCATCCAGATGGTGCCCATGATCGAGGACATGCATGTGCAGCGAAATTTCGCCAGCATCCGTCCATTGTACCAGTCTCCTATAGAGGGTAAGAAAGAGGAGAAAGTAACGGGGATAGAGGTCAGCCGGGTATTCTACGTTCTTGACCACGAGGAACTGGACAGCGTGAGCGGTCTCATTACCATCACCGGCGGCAAATTGACCTCCTCTCGCTTGATGGGTGAGAAGACGGTTGACATAGTCTGCGCCAAGATGGGGGTTGATGTGCCCTGCCGTACCCATCTGGAGCCATTGCCCACGGGAGGGTGATGTCGCCTGGAGTGCCTTTGACATGTGACTGGTCGCAGAAGCACGAAAGGCTTACGCCGTAGAGCTGGTTAAATCGGGTCTACGTGGAAACGCGGGGTAAATGTGCTCAAAGGGGATGTGCCATCCCCGTCTGTGGGGGCCGAGACACAGCCTGTCCACCAGATGTGGGACGTGGGCGGCACGCCCGCTTGTAGCACCCCACGAATCCGCGTAGAGCCGTTAAATCTTCTGTTGCTGACCAAGTCTTTGCATCGGCGCAGAAGGCCGCTCACCCTCCATTTGACGGCCATCTGCGCCGATGTTCGCTTTCAAAGCCGGCAGCCGTCACCTTTTGACTAAACCCGCTTTCACGGAACCAGGATGGATCTATGGCCAAAAGCAAGAAACGACGGAAAAAAAAGCCACCTTCAAACCAGAGCCAACAAGTCACGCCACGTACTCAGGATCAGGAAGAGCGACCTGGCAAGTTCGACTGGATTCCACTCTGGGGCTGGATACTGATTTTCCTGGTGCCTTTGATCATCAGCGAGCTCATGTTCTACGCGGCGAGCCGCAGGGTCAGCATGATCCTCTTCCCGATGGCCTGGATCGGATTCTGGGTCGCGATAATGCACCGATCCGGATGGTCGATCCTGAAAAAGCGCAACGATGAGGATGCATAATCGGGTCTGCTCAGATTTGCGGGATAGATGAGCTAAAATATGCTCGAAGGAGACGCGCCGTCCCCACATGCGGTGTCGAGATGATGCACCACCCCTGGATGTGGGACGCGGACGACATGTTCGCTTTGAGCATCCCACTAATTTGAAGAGAGCCATATAATCTCGCTGGCAAACGGGCCAGGTGAGTAGAGGGTTCCTGTGAGTGAGCGCCTACATCGGCCCCTGAAAAAAGAGAGCGTCGAGGAAGAGCCGGCCCCGCCGGAGGCCTTGCCGGAGTCGGTGCCTGGTGGGGAAGGGAAGCGAGAACGGCCTTCGCCTCTGGAGATGTTGTTCCGTGAGGCCGAGGTCATCGCCAGAAATCTCAGGGAGAGCGGCACGCGCCGCTGATTGGCATGGGCCAACTTCTCCGCTGTCTGGAAGCACACACTGAAGCGGGGCGCAGCCAGTTCCGCGAGGGCTTTGCTGACTTCGCCCGCCTTCACGACCTGGTTGACTGGGAGGGATGGTTTAGCCCCTACGGCGAGGAGACGTACAGCGCGGTGTTGGATCACATCGCCCCCGACGACGTGGTGCTGGAGATCGGGGCCGGCGACCTGCGCCTGGCGCTGCGGATGGCGGAACAGGCCCGGCGGGTATACGCGCTGGAGGTCAACCCGTTGGTGGTCGGCCCGGCGCTGGAGATCATCGGCCTGCGTTTGCCGCGCAATCTGTACGTGGTGTGTGCCAACGCCTTCGACTTTCCCATCCCTCCTGGGGTCACGGTTGCCGTGCTCCTGATGCGCCATTGCCAGCACTTCGGCGAGTACTTCGACCGGCTACAGGCGGCAGATTGCCAGCGATTGATCACCAATGCCCGCTGGAGAAGTGGGGTTGAGGTAGTGGATCTGACCGCTTCCCGCCTCCCCTTTGACCAGGTGCATGAGGGATGGTACGCCTGTCGCTGTGGGGCGATAGGCTATGTGGGCCGGGGGGAGCGCCCCCACGCTCCTTCAGTCGAGGTGAGCGATTGCCCAGCGTGTCAGAATGGGAGAACAAGATGAAACTCAAAGGGAAGCGTGTCGCCGTTTTGGTTGGCCCTGCCTACGAGGACCTGGAGTTCTGGGTGCCGCTGATGCGTATGCAGGAGGAGGGCGCAGAGGTCACCGTAGTGGGCCTCAAGGCTGGCGAGACTTACGCGAGCAAGTCCGGCGGGCTGACGGCCACGGCGGACGCGGGCGCGGACGACGTGAGCCCTCAAGACTTCGACGCAGTGCTCATCCCTGGCGGGTGGGCACCGGACAAATTGCGTCGCCACCAGGCGGTGCTGTCCCTGGTGCGTGGAATGCACGAGCAAGGCAAGATCGTGGGCTCCATCTGTCACGCCGGATTGGTGCTCATCTCGGCGGATATCGTGCGCGGGCGCCGGGCCACCGGGTCGTTGGGCATCAAGGACGACCTGGTAAACGCCGGAGCGACGTGGGTGGACGAGCCCGCGTTTCGCGATGGCAACGTAGTCTGGGGGCGGGTGGTGGCCGACATCCCGGCCTACTGCCGCGAACTCGTGGCTGCCATCAGTTAGACTTCCGGGGGAAAGTTTCACTGCAATCACTGCTGAGGAGGTCAGATTGGTCGGCATCGTAGTCGTAGCACACAGCAAGGAACTGGCCCAAGGCGTCTGCGCGGTAGCCAGTCAGATGAGCGCGCAGAGCGATTTGCCCATCGCCGCGGCCGGCGGCCTTGAAGATGGAGGGCTGGGCACAAGTTTCGAGAAAATCCAGCAGGCCACGGACACTGTGTACAGTGATGACGGAGTCCTGATTTTAATGGACCTGGGCAGCGCGGTGATGACCACCCAGATGGTGCTGGAAATGCTCCCCCCGGAGCGTCAGACGCACATTCGGTTGAGCAATGCCCCTCTGGTAGAAGGCGCTATCGCCGCGGCCGTGTCTGCCTCCCTGGGCGACGACCTGGACCAGGTCCAGTGCGCCGCCGAGACCGCTCTGGAGATGCCCAAAATTCCCCGGGAAGCGCCACTCGCGCCCCCGGCGGAGGCTCCACCCGCTCCCACAGGTCCCTCACGGAGCGTCGAGTTGGTCGTTCCCAACCCCATCGGGCTGCACGCCCGCCCCGCTGCCCTTTTCGTGCAGACCGCCTCCCAATTTGACTCGCAGATCACCGTGCAGAATGTGACGCAGAACCGCCAGCCAGTGGACGCCAAGAGTATGATGCAGGTAGCCAGCCAGGGTACCGCACGCCAGGGCGAGCGCGTCCGCATCATGGCCCAAGGCGAGGACGCCGACGAGGCCATCGCTGCCCTGGGCGCATTGGTGGAGGCCGGTTTCGGCGAGATGGAGGAAGGGAAAGAAAAAAAGGAGATCCCCATTCCCCCCCGACCTTCTGCGCCACGGCCGGCCCCGACGCTGGCCGTCCCTCAGGGCCCGCCGCCCCCCCGCTTGCAAGGGATCGGCGCCTCCGAAGGATGCGCAATCGCCCCCGCCTTCATCTACCGGCAACCTGACCTGCACATAGAACGACGCACGGTGGACAACCCCCAGGCCGAGATAGACCGCTTCCGGCAGGCGCTGGACGTCGCCCGCCGCCAACTCAGCGAGGTACAGCAACAAGTGGCTGCCACCGCCGACGAGCAGACCGGGCGCATCTTCGAGTTCCACCGCATGATGCTGGAGGACAATGAACTGCTCGGTGCCGTCAAGGACGAAATCACCGCCGAGCATTGCAACGCCGAGGTCGCCGTGAGCGACGTCATTGGCCAGTGGGTACGCCGCTTTGAGAGCCTGGACGACGAGCTAATGCGCGCGCGGGCCGCCGATGTGCAGGATGTGGGCGAACGGGTGCTGCGTGTCCTGCTGGGGGTCGAGGAAGAACGCTCCCTGAGCGCCCTCCCTGAGCCGGTGATCGTGGTGACCCGAGACCTGACCCCCTCGGACACGGCGCGGCTGGATCGGGAGCAGGTGCGGGGCCTCTGCACGGCTGTAGGAGGGGCGACCTCGCACGTCGCCATCCTGGCGCGGATGTGGAACCTGCCGGCGGTGGTGGGGCTGGGAGAGACGTTGCTGCAGGTGGCGGATGGGACGCTCATGGCCATAGATGGCGAGGCGGGAGTGGTGGAGGTCGAACCATTACCCGAGGTGGTGCAGGCCTACCAGGAACGGGAAGCGCGGCGCGCTGCCCTGCAAGCCGAGGCGTTGCGCCAGATCGAAAAGCCAGCCGTCACGCAGGATGGGCAGCGGGTCGAGGTGGTGGCCAACGTCGGCGACGTGGCGTCGGCGCGGGAGGCGCTGGAGCAGGGGGCGGAGGGGATCGGCCTGCTGCGCACCGAGTTCCTCTACCTGGATCGAGCCATCCTCCCCGACGAGGAGGAGCAGGCAAGAGTCTATCGGGCCATCGCCGAGGTGATGGGCCAGCACCCGGTCATCATCCGCACGCTGGACGTGGGAGGCGACAAGCCACTTCCTTCCATTCCCCGCCCGGAGGAGGCCAACCCCGCTCTGGGGATACGGGCCATTCGCCTCTCCCGGATACACCCGGACCTGCTGCGCGTTCAGTTGCGGGCGATCCTGCGGGCCGGGGTTGGGCACAACCTAAAGGTAATGTTCCCTCTGATCGTCACGCTGGAGGAGGTTCGCTGGGCGAAGGTCATGCTGCGCCAGGTGCAGGAGGAACTGGCGGCGGAAGGGATAAAGCACGCCCAGGAGATCGAGGCGGGGATTATGGTGGAGACTCCGGCGGCGGCGTTGGTGGCCGACGTTCTCGCGCCGGAGGTGGACTTTTTCAGCATCGGGAGCAACGACCTGACCCAGTACACCCTGGCCTGTGACCGGGGCAACGAACGGCTGGGGGATTTATACCGTCCATTGGATCCGGCCGTGTTGCGTTTGATCGCCCGGGTGATTGATGCCGCTCACGCGGTCGGAAAATGGGTGGGTCTGTGTGGTGAACTGGCTGGACAGCGGATGGCAATCCCGGTGCTTTTGGGGCTGAGGCTGGACGAGTTCAGTATGACCCCATGCGCCGTCCCGGCCGCCAAGCAACTAATCCGCTCCCTGAGTATGGCCGAAGCCCGGCAGATCGCGGATCACGTACTCTCGCTTTCGACGGCCTCAGAGGTCAAAGAGCATCTCGCCTCTGTACTTGAGCATTTGGAGTGACCGATCCAGAAATGGCCCACTCCCACGCCTCGATCAAGCGCTCCGGCCGGTGGTGCCACTCGTCCCGCGTATACTCCCTGGCGTAGATCGCCTCCAATGTCTCCGTCAGCAGCCGATTGGCCGGCGTCGGCACACCCACGCGCTCCCCGTAGCGCACGACCGCGCCGTTCAGGTAGGCCACTTCGGATACTTCCCGTCCCCGCGCCAGCCCGTGCTGCAACGAGGGCATCCGGCCCTTGCGCCCGCTTCCCACCAACCGGGGCATCAACGGTGACAGCAACGGCGCAGGCAGGTTACACAACACCCACATCAGCAGGCGCACCGGATAGCCAGGCAGATTCACCAGCCGCACTTCCAGCGCACGCGTCACCACCATCAACTCCCGCATCGCGGCGATCTCCAACCGGAGAAGCCCGATGTGGGCATAGACCTCCCCCGGCGGCATGTCGAGAATGGCGGGGATGGTGTTACCCAGTATGTTGAGCGGCAGTTTGGACCACTTGACCGCTTGATAGTTCCGGTACGAGCGTATCCGCAGGCCGGCCTCTTGGAATACTGTTACCACGTGCTCAATCCCCGTTCCCGACGCCGCCGGCGCTAATGCAAATCCGCCCTTTTCCTTCACCAAACGCACGACGCCCGGTTCCGGCACGCTCACCGGCTGGGTCAGTGCTGCGACGATCACCCGCTCAGCGCCAAAGGCCTGGACGAGCAGTTCCTCGCTGCCGACGCCATTTTGAAGGACGAGGAAGCGCACCCTTTGCAGGCTCCCCAAGCCAGCCTCCTGCATCTCCCGGACGGCAGTGGCCGTGTCGTAGGTCTTCACCGCGAGCAGCGCCAGGTCGAAGGGTCCCTGAGCAGCCGCCTCGGCCACGCTGGGGGCGGCGCTCAACCCCTGCTGTACCAGGTGCTCTTGCTGAGGCTCGATCAGCCGCAGCCCCCGCGTCCGCACGGCCTCGACCAGCCACGGCCGTCCCACCAGCGCGACCTCATTGCCCGCCAGGGCCAACCGCGCCCCGATGAATCCGCCGACGGCTCCCCCTCCCACCACAATAACTCGCATCATAGGCCCTTTCAACAAAGAAGATTAGATAGATTTTAGCACGGGACGGCACGGACCGCGAATCGCCTCTCGATACTCGCTCGCTTGCCTCTTGCAGCCTTCCATGTACAATTGCCTCACCTGTACCGACGGCTCCCACGTTCTCACCATCCTGGCTCCCGACCTGGTCCGCGTCTGCTTCCATTGCCAGAGAGAAGGAACTCTTGACCGCCATCAAAGTCCAGCAACTGACCAAGACCTTCGTCACGCGGGAGAAGCAGCCGGGGCTGCGAGGGAGCATCCGCGCCTTCCTGCGCCCCGTCCGCCGGGAGACGCACGCGGTGAAATCCATCACCTTCGGAGTGGAGGAGGGGGAACGGGTGGCCTTCATCGGTCCCAACGGAGCGGGGAAGTCTACCACCATCAAGGTGCTGGTCGGCATCCTCTACCCCACCTCCGGCCAGGCACAGGTGCTGGGGAAGACGCCGTGGCGGGAGCGGAAGCGGCTGGCCTACGAGATCGGCACCGTCTTCGGCCAGAAGTCCCAACTCTGGTACCACCTGCCCCCGGCCGATTCCTTCGACCTGCTGGCTCGCATCTACGAACTGGACGGGGCGGCCTATCGCCAGCGGCTGGCCCATCTGGTGGAGTTGTTCGAGGTCGGCGATTATCTGCAGGTACCGGTGCGGAAACTGTCGCTGGGGGAGCGCATGCGCTGCGAGGTCGCCGCCTCGCTCCTCCATCGTCCGCGCATCCTCTTCCTGGATGAGCCGACCATCGGCCTGGACGTGGTGGTCAAGCAGCGCATCCGCGACCTGATCCTGGAACTTAACCAGCAGGAGGGGGTCACGATCTTCCTCACCTCCCACGACGCGGTGGAATTTTTCCCCGGCGTGGTGCGGGTGCTGCTCTACACCCTCATCCCGGCCGCCTTCGTCGGCTCCATCCCGGCAGGGCTGCTAAGCGATTTCGATTGGGTACGGCTGGCGGCGTTGGTGGCCTTCACCGCCGGGATCGCGCTGGCGGCGTGGTGGGTCTTCCGGTGGGGCCTGCGGCGCTACGAGTCGGGCAACCTGGTGACGGTGCGGGGGTGATGTAAACCCCCTCGTGGTGGCAAAAGCAGAGCGACGGGCAGCGTTCGTTTGTGCGAGGGGTGCCAGCGGGGTATAATTTGGACGCGCCACAATTCCACATATTCGGTGTAGACGCCATTTTAAGTGCAAGAGAGGACAATCATGGCGAAGGTCAGCAATACCGGCAACCGGGCAACGAAGTGGATGCGCTGGATCGCCCGCGGAACAGGCTCATTAGTAGCGGCGTTTTGGCTGTTCATGGGCATCGCCTACGACGTAGTTGAATCCCGCCCGTGGACGCTGGAGGATACGATAATGGCAGGGTTGGTCATCACTTCCGTGCTGGGCGTCCTCATCGCCTGGTGGCGGGAAGGGATCGGCGGGACAATATTGGTAATCTGCGCCGTCGCGCATAGTACGTTCGCATACATTGTCGCTGGTCACAACAAGGGCCTTGCTATGCTGATATCGGGCGGACCCTTCTTGTTGATTGGCATCCTGTTTCTCGCCAGCGGGTGGAGATCAAGGAAGGCGGGAATTCCTGAGGGCGGCGGCTAATCGGCGGGGCGGGCGGTCGCCCCACCGCCACCACGGAACCGGATGAAGGGCGGCGCTGTCACTGCCGAACAAAGGGCGAGGCCGTTCATCGCAAGGCAAGCCGGCCGTCCCGCGCTTTTTGCCTACCGGCACCGGTCGTGGTGGGGAAAGCGGAGCGGCGGGTGTTGTTGTTTGTGCAAGCGCCGCTGTTGGGTATAATAGGGGCGGGCTGTCGTTTCCGTATAAGCAGCTAGGTGGAAAAACGTCCATATAGTCAGTGTTGGGCGGCGCGTCGACAATTGGGGGTATTTCTCAGCAGGTCATCGGAAGATGGATATGAATGTGGGTAAATTCGTTGATAAATGGCTGGAATCAGAGTTGAAAGAGACAGTGTCGTTTCAAACCTTCTTTGATGACTTGTGTCGATTGGTTGGCCATCCAACTCCGGCTGAGATTGACCCCACTGGTAGACACTTTACATACGAGAAGTACGTGACCAAAACCCGTGGGGAAAAAGGGTTTGCGGATGCGTGGTACAAGGGGCATTTTGCCTGGGAGCATAAAGGCAAGCATAAGGATTTGAACGAGGCCTATCAACAGTTACTACAGTACAGAGAGGATCTAGAAAACCCCCCATTGCTAGTGGTAAGCGACTTTGAACGCATTATCATTCACACGAATTTCACCAATACCCCGAAGACAACATACGAAGTGCATTTGGACGAGCTTCCACGCAAACTGGACATCCTTGAAGCTGTTCTTCCAGTACGACTTACTTAAGCCTAGCAGTCAGTCTGAATTAGAAGCGCCGGTTTCCAAAAGAGTCAGACCTCAACTGTCGTTACGCTTTGATGTGTTGGAGTTACCTAGAGTGTATTCAAGCTATGGCTTGGTATATGCAGGCGGCGGGGGAGCTTGCCCTCCAGTGGAAGGATATGCTAGCTTAGGCGTGGTTCTAGTCAACACAAGTCGGGGACGATCTGCCAAGTCAATCAAGGCAGAACTTGACATTCAGCTACTTCGCTCTACCAACTCCGAATGTCGTAGAAGCTTTTATGTCCCTACTACTGGCTGGCGTTGGAGCGACGCAGGTAAGTCTGCCAAGCATTTCCGTTTCGATGGCAGCTTGGATGATGTGTGTCTACATGAGGATGAGTTGCCTTTGGGCAAAGTTGAATTTAGACTTGAATTGCCCAAAGAAGCTGTAAACCTCCAAGGCTTGATACATGAATCTGATGACCCACAAACTCGAATGCTCTTGAAGCTTCAGTTTGACAACCCAATGCAGTTTTCACAAATGCCAATCTTGCACGAGCGGCTGCTTAGCTTATACAGCGGCAATCCAGCGGAGGATTTCTACAAAATGGAATACAAGGTTGGCGCAGAGGGCTTTGAACAGTGTAGCCACGAGGCATCAGTATCAATAACTTGGTCAAGGTATAGACCGGCCTTTGGAGTAAAGGCAGTAGGAATTTAGTACCAACTCAGCCTGACTCTGGCGAAAAGCCACTGGGGCTTTGCCGCAAATGCCCCCTGAGTCTGTCGAAGAAGGGCCAACCCGAAGATCCGAAGGAGAATCCGTATGCCAGACCTATTCGAGCCCGACGTGGAACTGCGCTGGCGAGGCAAGCAGACCAAAGTAAAGACGGTCAGCCTGCCTTTCCAGACGGTGGAGCGCATTGACCTGGGTGGGTCAGATTGGCAATCTGACCTACAGGGCTGGACCAACCGGCTCATCTGGGGCGACAACAAGAACGTGATGGCCTCGCTGCTGGACGAGTTCGAGGGGCAGATTGACCTGATCTACATTGACCCGCCCTTTGCCACCGGCGCCAACTTCACAGCCAGGGTGGAGGTGGGCGAGGCAGGCGACAAGGCGGAGAAGGCCGCGTCCATCATCGAGCAGAAAGCCTACAACGACACCTGGGGCCGGGGCAGGGCCTCGTACCTGCAGATGATGTACGAGCGGCTGGCGCTGATGTACCGGCTGTTGAGCGGCACGGGCTCAATCTATGTGCACCTGGACTACCGGATGGATAGCTACATCCGGTTGATTATGGATGACATCTTTGGGGATGAGAATCTCAGAAACGAGATTATCTGGTGCTATCGGGGTGGCGGAGCTTCCAAGAACGACTTTGCACAGAAACACGACACGATTCTGCGGTATAGCAAGGGAGACACAGCAACGTTCAATCTTGATGATGTTAGAATCCCGTATTCCGAAGATTCACTGGAAAGACTCCGGTACGAAGCAAGAGTTTTCCGGGCGAACAAAACTTATGAGGGTTACAGACCAGATCCGAGAGGCAAGCAGCCTGAAGATTGGTGGGTTATGCAGCCCATCATGCCGTCCGCAAAGGAAAGAGTAGGCTTCCCCACCCAAAAACCCGAAGCCCTCCTTGAACGTATTATCCGCGCTTCATCCAACCCCGGTGACCTGGTGGCCGACTTTTTCTGCGGCAGCGGCACCACGCTGGCGGTGGCGGAGAAACTCGGCCGGCGCTGGATCGGTTCGGACCTGGGCAAGTTTGCCATCCACACAACTCGCAAGCGGCTGATAGGCATCGCCGCCTCCAAAGCCCTGAGCCAGACTTCCGAAGTCTCCCAGACTTCGGAAGTCTATGGGTTGCCACCCCACCCCTTCGTCATCCAGAACCTCTCCGAGTACAAGACCTACCAGTTCGCCGACACCGAGGAGGAGAACCGGGAAAAGTACTTTGAGTTCATCCTGGAACTCTACCGCGCCGAGCCTGAGCCGGGCCACGATCTTCTGCACGGCAAAAAGGGCGGGCGCTATATCCACATCGGCGAACTGGACAGCGAGATGACCATCGAAGCCGTCCGCCGGGCCGTGGCGGAACTCAAAGCGCTGAACGCGGACAAACTGGACGTGCTGGCCTGGGAGTTTTCGATGAATATGGACCTGGACATTGAGACGCTCCAGCAACGAGAGGGCGTGGACGTGAAACTCATCCGCATCCCCCGCGAGGCGCTGCAGGTCAAAGACCCCCGCAAGGAGAACATCCACTTCTACGAGATGCCTCGCCTGGACGTGGCGGTCGAGCGGCGCGACGGGCAGGCCGTGCTGCGCATCACCGACTTTAACGTCTACAACCTGGAGGACTTTTCCGAGGACGTGATCGAGGTGCTGCAAAGTTACAGCGACCTGATCGACTACTGGGCGGTGGACTACGCCTACGACGGGCAGCACTTTGTCTCCCGCTGGCAGACCTATCGCACCCGCAAGGATCGCAGCCTGGAACTGGAGTTTGCTCTGAAGACCTCCGAGGTCTGAGAGACCTCGGAGGTCTGGGTGGTCAAGGTAGTGGACATTTTCGGCAATGATACCAACAAACTTGTGGAGGTAGAGAGCAAATGAAACGATATCGCAGGGGCAAATCCGGATCTATTGAAAAGGGTGCAGTTGCCCTTATTTACCACAGCGAATTTGTTAAAATCATCCTGAGTTTTCTTGTCAATTTTTCACAAATAGGCAAAGAATCTTCACTGCCTACTAATTTCCTTGGCGAAAATCGGGC
>Ga0114918_10001779_pt1 | contig 19361 bp, 17 predicted proteins | sample LantaG_FD_87015 | JGI IMG/M metagenome (GOLD analysis project Ga0114918, IMG submission 87015) | Deep subsurface microbial communities from Baltic Sea to uncover new lineages of life (NeLLi) - Landsort_02402 metaG | ecosystem: Environmental > Aquatic > Marine > Oceanic > Sediment | place... | reverse complement strand
TCGTTGCCCTCGCGGCTGCGCTCGCCCACGCCAGCGAAGACCACTAGCCCTGCGTGCTCGCGGATGGTGTGGCGCATGAGTTCGATCATCAGCATCGTCTTGCCCACTCCCGCGCCACCGAAAAGGCCGATCTTGCCGCCGCGTGGGTAGGGGGTCAGCAGGTCAATGGCCTTGATGCCGGTGACGAACGGCTCAACCACTATCCGTTGCTCGCGCAGTGGCGGTGACGCAGTGTGGATCGGGTGCCACTCTGTCCCCCTGGGCGCGGGTCGTCCGTCAATGGGCTGGCCCAGGACGTTGAACATGCGCCCCAGGGTCGCCCGGCCCACCGGGACGCGGATGGGGTGGCCGGTGTCTAGCACCGGCAGCCCCCGGCGGAGGCCGGCCGTGCTGCCCATAGCAATTGCCCGCACTGTGCGGGGGTCGATGTGCTCCTGCACTTCAATGGCCAGTTCCGGTCCATCGTCACGCTGGATCAGCAGACTGTTGTGGATGCTGGGCAGGTCGCCGGAGGCGAACTCCGCGTCTACCACCACGCCGGCCACGCGCGCTACGGTTCCGGTTCTGGACAACTCTTCGCTCCTTGGAATTGCATCAGTGTGTATTATACCATAACGGGGCTGAACGGCGTAGCCAGGTTCAGCCCCGTGCACGGAGATTCCTCGACTCGCTACGCTCGCTCGGAATGACGCATTATGTTTTCCCTCACGCCCCACGGCCCAGGATCACAGCGCCCCGCCCGGCTCCCCGACGACGGTCCGGCTCGGCGGGCGTTTCCTCTTCCTCCTCCTCCGTCCCCACCAGCGCCAGCAGTGCCTCGACCTCGTCCAGGTGCAGCCCGAACTGCTCGGCGCGCTCGAGCACTGCCTGTGCCAGGGACCGGGTCACTTGCGCCTTGAGTTCCTGCGGGGACTGAAACGCCGTCCACTCCACGTCTGACTGGCGCAGCAGCATCTGGGCCGAGGGGCTGTAGAGCACACGCTTGCGATAGGCCAGCAATGGCTTGCCCATGCCCCGCGCCTGCCGCCACTCGGCGCCCATTGGAGCAGCAAAGTCGGCCCCCAGCACCACCAGGTACAGGTCGCAGCGCTCGACGAAGGCCAACGGTCCGCGGGCGTCCTCGTCCGCCCTGGGGGTGTGCTTGATCTCCCAGCCCACCGACACGGGCAACTCGGCCACCGTCTGGCCCAGCGCCTCCCGTTCCGGCATCAGATCGGGGCTGCTGCTCACGAATAACCGGATTGGTCTGGCCATTGCTCGTGTCTCTACCAACCAGTTTGATATATATGGAGTCTACCATCTCTCACAGCAAAGGACAAGGGCGCACTTGTGCGCTCGGCGCGCCCTGCGTCACCCTGGTCAGACTGGCCTGCTTCTGTTGTTATCCTTTCCCTCTTGCACTGCACCTCCCGACCTCGCTTCTGGCAGCTAACGAGCGCAACTCCTGTCCCATACAAGCACCACCGGCTTCCTTTTCGTGGTCTTGACAAAAGAACAATTGTTCGTTATAATGTGTACAAAGTTATCCAAATTGGATAGAATGATGAGGAGACTATGACAACCAAAACAATTGGCTCCACTGAAGCTCAGAACAACTTTGGCCGGTTGCTAGACGATGTGGCACAGAACCGTACACGCTACATCGTGAAACGCTTTGGTTCACCTACAGCCGTGATCATCTCGCTGCCAGACTTCCGGCGATTATTGGTCCAGGAGAGCACCGGCCCCCGCATCTTGCGGGAAGCACAACCTGACTATGTGTTGGGTGAAGTACAGGAGTCTGGTACAGTTCACGATCTGGTTGCACTGCCCGAGATGCATGAGCGCGACAATGAGGCTTGTAATGACTGACCAGCCCACTCAGTTGGCGTTTGATTTCGTGGAGCCAATGCCCCTACTCAACCAGCAGGTGCCGGTGAAGCAGCGCGCGCGACTATTCGCTCAGCAATTGCCCTACCGTGCTCGCCCGTATGCTAAGCGCAATTGGGGCCATCCCCTGCACTCGCTTTGTTCCTACCAGGGTAAGCTGAAGCCTGCCATCGCTCATTTCCTGGTCAAAATATTCACTCGGCCTGGTGAGCGGGTACTTGATCCGTTCTCTGGCGTGGGTACCATTCCCTTCGAGGCAGGTTTACAAGGTCGCGTGGGCATTGGTGGGGACATCAATCCAATTGCTTATCATAGCACCTTGGCAAAAGTGCGGCGAGTAGATGCGGACAGGGTTGAACAGATACTGAATGAGTTGGTAGAGTTCCTCAATGATTATGTGTTGCCACCGAGAGTGGCAGAGTCGGTGCAGATTAGCGTCAATCGCCCCATTCAGGAATACTACCATCCTGATACTTTCATTGAGATACTGAAGGCACGTGAGTTCTTCAGGCAGTGGGCCCATGAGCACAGCCCAGAGATTTCGTTCGTGATGGCCTGTCTGCTCCATATTTTGCACGGCAATCGGCCTTACGCGCTTAGTCGACGGTCGCATGGCATTACCCCATTTGCGCCAACGGGCCCATTTGTTTACAAATCCCTTATGACTTCACTGCGCGATAAGGTGCGCCGAATGTTGGCTGAACCCCTGCCAGATACGTTTGTCGAGGGCGATGCTCATCACGCGTCGATCTTCGACCTGGCGCTTGACAAACGGGTAGATGTGATCATCACTTCGCCGCCCTTTATCCAGAGCACGCGCTTCTATTCTAGCAATTGGATTCGGCTGTGGTTTTGTGGGTGGGACTGGGAAGACCAGGTGGCAATGAAAGATCAGTTTCTCGAGGAGAAGCAGCGCAAGGACATCGGCATCTACGCTGATGTGCTGCGGGCTTTCGACCGATTGATCAAGCCGGCAGGTTTGTGTATCATGCATCTGGGCGCTACCAGGGGCCGTCGAATGGGCGAAGAAATCTTGCCTTACGTGAGCGTCAACGGTTTTGAGTTCATTGGATTGGAGAGCGAGAACGTTGAGGACTGTGAGTCGCACGGCGTATGCGACCAGGGTAGCACTGTGCGACACCAGTTTCTATTTCTCCGGCGGCGGGCTAGTCGGGATACAGGCAGCGGGCTGTACCTCCCGCAGTGATTTGACTAACGAAAGTGCGCAACTCCTCAAATTCTTCTCCGTTTTCGATCAATGCCCCTAATTCATAATTACCGGTCAACCCTCCATACTGGGTGAAGTTCTGAGAGCCGAACAGTACCCGCCTCCAGTCTACGATCACTAATTTAGCGTGAACCCGTCTGTTCTCGTACCACACAATACGGTTACGGATAGACGGGTCTTTAGTTCGCTCTATCTCCCGCAGTTCGTTGATGGCCTCATTTATGTACTGGCGTTGGCGATTGGTGATGCTATGTCCTCCATATCGGGTAACGATAGTCAGGCGACGCGAGTTGAAGACACAACGACGCACCAGGTTCTCAATGATGAATACGTCCACGAAGGGAGAGATGGCAACCATCTCTTGGAAATCGGAGTCGGCGAGGGCCTGAAAGTACTCCAGAAAGTCGCTGCGCTCCGCCTCAGGGGATGTGATGATGGGAAAAGTGATCTGCATCCTCGACTCCTATGGAAGATCATACTCGAAGTGGAACAGTGGAGTTCTCTCGGCCAGCCAGCCTTCTTTCGATGGAATTGGGTGAATGCTGAGAACGGTTAGCCTGCTGCACATAGCCTGGGGCAGTTCGGCATCGGGCACTGGTTCATGAGCGGCCAGTCGTGCAATGATCGAAGCCAGTTCCAATGCTTCGTGCTGCGATTCGGCCAGTGACTGGAGATCCGCGAACCATACCGGGTTTCGAGTATCAGCCTCGGCCAATAACCTCTCACCTATCGGCGTTAGATAGACCTCCTGGTACTTTGTGGGGGGCGTTCTCCTGCCCGCCTTTTCATACTCCTGCTGCGTAGCAGACCAATGGGATGGTTGACGGGCGACGGTGTCTACCAGCCCCACTTTCTCAGCGAAGATCAGAAAGCACCATGCCTCGTTAGCAGCGTTGCGGCACTTCTGCTTGAAGGTAATCGGGTCGGAGAACTCTGTGGCCAACTCTGCTTCGACCTCTTGGTGAAGCGCGCGGAAATGGGCTTCGTAGTCAATAGCACCACCCGACCGAGACTGGATATGGGCGTCTATCTGGGCCTTGGGGGATGCCTCCGTGATCGGATCAATCTTCTGCGGCGGATAGAAGCGTAGAACAGACAGCACAATATCATCAGTGTTGAGGATTACCCCAGCATCCTTGGCTTGTCTGAGTGCATAGAGTAACATCACGTAGGGCCGGATACGATAGTGAGCGTAACTGGCCTGTTTCTGTCCTGACCGGTAGCGGTATGTCCTGACCTGCGGGCAGGCCAGTTTGACCTCGACGCCATACTGTCGCAGCAGTTCGTTGGGGTTGGTGCCCCCTTCGACTTGCTGGACGTATCGGATCATGCGCTGGGTGACAATACCGTCGGCGCGAGCCAACCCCAGATACTTCATAAAGACTCGCTTCTCGCGGATATAGGCGGCTGCTCCCGTCAAGTCTAACGCTCGGTCGGGGCGGTAATCGCCCCGGGCGATACCTGCAACGCTCATTCGGGCATCGAACTCCTCGCCATGCAGTTCCCTCGTCAGCAGGTTGGTGACGGCGTCGCGGTGGTCATCAATCCAACTATACATCTTGGTCAAGGCTACACCGAAGCAACGTAAGTGCAAGGCAAAGCCACGACCAGAGACATCCCGTACCTGGTGGCGATCGCGACGTTTGGCAATCATCATCGTCTACTCCTTTGTGTAGGTCAGTATGCTCTCGTGGAGTTCCATCCCACCCCGTGAACGGCGCGTGCGGACGACGCAAGTCTCGTCCAGCCGCAAACCGGCGGTCTGTCCAATTTCACTCAGTAGTCTGTCTGTCGGCACGTGTATCCCGGAGAAAGCCGAATCCCCCACCACGATAGTTGCCTTGCCGCCTGGCTTGAGCACCCGCCAGAGTTCGGTGAATACTGTGAACATGTCCTCAAAGTAGCCTACGACCATCAACGGAATCCGGCGGTCGTAGGCGACCGGTCCAAGCGAGCGCACGATCTCTTCTACGGAGGCGAACGAACTCTTATTCTTAGTCTCTTGTGAAGCCCGGACAGTGTTGATACCCGCTGTGAGCAGGCTACCGTGCAGTTCGCTCATCTGTTCTTCGCAGCGCAGATAATCCAGGATCCAAAGTTCAAGTTTGGTATTGCGAATGTAGTTAGTACCATTCAGGTAGGGTGGAGATGTGATTACAATGTCAACGCTTCTGGTGTCCAGTGGCATAGCACGCGCGTCGGTCAACAGGTTGTGTGCAGTTCCGAGCCCCTGGATGGGAAAGCGGTGAATGTCTTCACTCATCATTGCTAGCACATCGCTAAAGCGCTTGAAGACCGGCGCATCTTCCTGTCGCTTGCGCCGAAAGCGCAGGTCGGCACGGCGCGTCATATTAGAGACGTCTACTAAAATGGCGGCGAGAGCCAGACGTAGCAGACGTGCCAACGGTTCATCGTCTTCGGCGACGGTCCGGATGTAGTGTTTGAGATAGGCAATCTTCTGTAGTACTGGCAACGCGAAGTAATCCTTGTTGAGGAAGACAGGAGAAATCTCCTCAGCGGGGTCCATTTCGGGGGGCGGCTGCATCTGCATTAGCAGGAAGTGGTCGGCCAGTGCTACTAAGTCGAGGGAGCCTTGCTGGACGCGCGCAGCGATGGTCGGCAACGTGTTGGTCTTGACGTCGGCAACAAATTGCATCACAGGGTTAACGTCAAGCCCTATAGCATCTAACCCGCGCTGGAACACTTCAAAAGGGGTCGTTCCACAGCCGGAGAATGGGTCCAGTACAATGCCGTGCCTTACGTTGCACTCATCCAGCACGCGGGCAACGAAGCGGCCAGAGAAGCCCTCCAGGTAGGGATACCAGCGATGAACGGGGTCGCTCTTGTTGGGTTGAAATGTTACTGATAGGTCCTCTGAGAGTGTGACTTGAACCATAACCTAATTCTACCTCTTCGCCGCATTCTCAACAAATCACCTCCCGCAACCGCCCCCACGCCGTCTCCTCCAGGTCGGCTATCTCCATCATCGGGGCCGTCGTCTCCGCAAGCACGGCAACCGGATCTTCAACCTCCGATCCCCGCTTGAAGATTTCCGCGATCTCTTGCCACCTATCACCGATGCGCCAGAACTCGTCGGCACTTTCGTTCAGGCGCGCGTCTCCCGTGATCTCGGCAGCCTCGCGCAGGAAGCGGCTGAACATGTAGCGGAACAGCCCTCCGCCCGTGCCACCCTCTGCGTCAATAAAGATATAGGCATTGAACAGCGTAAAGCGTAGCGCCTTCTCATCCATCAGGTCAGGCCACTTGAGCGCGCGCCGGGCCGCCTTGCGGATGCCCTTGACGCCGATGTTGCTGATGGGCGGCTCCAGCATTCCTTTTGTCTGTTCGGCGATGGCCTCTCGCACCTCGCCGGCGGTGGGCTGGCGCTTCTGGCTAAAGTCGAAGGTGTACCACTTGTGTTTGGGCGGGAAGGGCTTGTGGGTGGAGCCACGCGCCTTCTCCAGGTCCTCCATCGAAACCGGGTGCAATTCCTCGTCCCGGTCAGCGATGAGCACCTGGTGTGTCTCTGCATCATACCCGCAAACCACCACCGCGTGCCCGCCGAAGTGATACTCTTTGTCGCCAAAGTCGAAGTAGGGCAGGAATCCCATGTCGCACTGGATCATCACCGGCTGGCCCACGCCGAGCATCTCCAGCAGCGTCCGCTCCGCCTTGCGCGCGCTGGAGGTGGTGTACGCTTCGACCACCACACCGGTGTGCCTCCCCGCGGTCTTCTCCAACCCCTCTTCGTCTGGCCGGCTCACGTTGCCTCGCCCGCCCATGAAGGGAGTCTGCCCCTTGAAGTGCCAATAACTGAAACTTATACCTGCGCCTATTCCCAGCAGCATGTCCTCGCTGACGTCGTGGTCGTTGTGGATGTAGACGTGGCGCATTGAGCCAGTGACGCAGTGATGTGTCTCCAGCGACTTGAAGCCTTCCAATGGTTTGAGTGTCATTGCCGTTCCTCCAGTTGTGACATAAACTGCGTGATCCACTCCATCTCAGCCCGGATCATCGTCACGCTGTGGTCGAACATCGCGTCCACAAAGTAAGGTAGGGGGCACTGGCTCTCCCGGCGGGCCTGCACGTGCTCCAGCCGGGCGACCAGAGCGTCGTGGTACTTCCGTAACGCCGCCAGTGCCTCGGCGGGCGGAATGCCGGGGAGACCAGCGAGCCCCAACTGCAGGGGTGGGTAACAGCGGCAGGGCACGGAGAGCGCGTCGAGCACACCAGCGTGCCGCGCCTCCACCCCAGCCGGCGTGAGGTGGTAGACCTTGTGTGCCGGGCCGCGCTCGGCTTCCTCCAGTTGCCCTGCGATCAGCCCCGCCCGCTCCAATTTTCTGAGCAGGTAGTAGATGGAGGAGAAGCCGATCTCTGTCCACTCTCGCATCCCGCGCTCCTCGATCACCTGCTCAATCGCGTAGCCGTGGCGGGGCCGCTCGGCGATGAGGCTCAGAATAGCCAGTTCCGCGTTAGTCATCATGCTCGCCTTTACTATAGCAGTAGAATAGTCTAATACTAGAATATCATATTCTGAGTGATTTGTCAAGACCAAGAGAATAAGTGATCTCCCACACTCCCATACTCCCACACTCCCACGCAGCCTCTTTCCAGATCTCCACTATCCTTCCATCGAATCTTCATAATTCCTCCACAAGACTCTTGTAAACTGATGGCAAACTTTACAGGAGGAAACGTATGAGCAAGAAATGGTGGATCGTCATAGCAGTCGTCGTCGTGGTCGGAGGGCTGGGCTTTGCTGGCTACTGGTATATCGCTGGCCAGCGGCAGGCCGTGGCTGAGGCCCAGGCATCAATGGAGACGGCCGTCGTGGAGCGGGGCATGCTGCGGGTGACGGTTGACGCCGGCGGCAGCCTGGCGCCGAACGATGAGGTGGCACTGGCGTTCCTTTCGAGCGGGCGCGTGGCCGGGGTGCTGGTGGAGGTTGGGGACGTGGTGGAAGCGGGCGACGTGCTGGCCTGGTTGGACGACGCCGATGCCCGCGAAGCGGTCGCTGAGGCCGAGGCGCAGATCCGTCAGGCGGAGATCAACCTGGCGACGGCGCAGATCAATGCGGAGGCGGGATTGGCGCAGGCGGAACTGGAGTCGGCCCAGACGGCATACGACGAAGCATTCGCTCTCGCTGCGCGCATCGGCGATCAGCTCACGTCGGCTCGTGTCAACCTGGAACAGGCTCGGGACCGCCTTGCCGACGCCCAGGAGGACTACGACACCGCGTGGGACCCGGCCCGCGATTGGGAACTGAACGTCAGGCGGATGAAGACCGCTCTAGAGAACGAACGTGAGGCGACCGAGAAGGCGCTGGAAGAGGCCCAGTATAACCTGGAAGTCGCGCAGGCGAGCTACAACCTGGAAGTCACCGGCATTAGCGAGCGCGAGGTGCAAGATGCCTGGACAAAGGTGCTCAACGCGCAGGTAGCCCTGGAGAGCGAGCCGCTCAATCTGGAAGAGTTGGAACTCTCGCTCTCTCAGGCTCAATTGAAGCGGGTCTCGGCGCAGCGGGCGTTGGAGGAGACGGTGTTGACCGCGCCGGTGGGTGGCACCGTCACTGTGCTGACCGTCCACGAGGGCGAGATGGCGAGCGCCGGACAGACCGCCGTCGTGCTGAGTGAACTGGCGATGCTGGTCGTGGAGATCAACCTCGACGAGACGGACATCGCGCAGGTGAGCGTGGGGCAAGAGGTCGTCGTGACTTTGGATGCTTTCCCCAATGTCGAATTGAGCGGTGAAGTGACCGAGATCGCGCCGGTGGCGGAGACCCAATCGGGCGTGGTGCTCTACCCGGTGACCGTGCAACTTTCGCCAACCACACTCCCTGCGCGCGCCGGAATGACGGCCGACGTGGAGATCACCACGGCCAGCCAGGAGAACGCGCTGATCATCCCGTTGCGCGCCGTCCATGCCGAGGATGGGTACACCTATGTAGACCGGATGGGCGATGATCGGATTGAGCGGGTGGAAGTGGAATTGGGAATGATGACCGATACCGAGGTCGAGATCACCAGCGGCCTGGAGGAAGGGGATGTAGTCAGCGTCGTTGCCTTGTCTTCCCAGAACGCTGGCGGTGGGCAGCCCGGCGTCGGCTTTGGGCCGGGACGGTTCTTGGGCGGAGGGCATTGATATGATTGAGATAGAGAACGTCACCAAGGTTTACCTTATGGGCGAAGTAGAGGTCCACGCCCTGCGCGGAGTATCGTTGCAGATCGAGCAAGGGGAGTGGATGGCGATTATGGGGCCTTCCGGCTCCGGCAAATCCACGCTGATGCACGTCATCGGTTGCCTGGACACACCGACCTCGGGTGTCTACCGGCTGGACGGCGTCGAGGTGGGCGGCATGGACGAGAACCAACTGGCGGCCATTCGCAACCAGCAGATCGGCTTCATCTTCCAGACCTTCAATCTATTGGCCCGCACCAGCGCGCTGAAGCAGGTGATGCTGCCCATGCAGTACTTTCGAAATGGGGCGCGGATACCGGCATCCGAGCGGGAGCGACGGGCGCGAGAGGCGCTGGAGATGGTGGGGCTGGGGGACCGGATGGACCACCAGCCGACCGAGTTATCCGGCGGGGAGCAGCAGCGGGTGGCCATCGCTCGTGCTCTGGTCAACAACCCAGCCATCATCATGGCGGATGAGCCGACGGGGAACCTGGACTCCAAGTCGGGCGCTGAGGTGATGGAAGTCATCCATCGTCTACACGAGGAAGGGGGCATCACTGTGGTGATGGTCACGCACGATGAGGAACTCGGTGTTCAGGCGGAGCGGATCGTGCGGTTGCGGGACGGACTGGTCGTGGATGAGGTGAGACAATGATAGCGTGGATAGCGGACTTACTGGAGAATGTGCGGGTGGCCCTGGATGGGCTGCTGGTCAACAAGATGCGCTCAGCCCTGACTATGTTGGGCGTGATCATCGGCGTGGGGGCCGTCATCGCGTTGATGTCCGTCGGCGAGGGGGCGCAGGTTTCCATCACGGAACAGATTACCAGCGTCGGCACCAACCTGCTCTTCGTGTCTCCTGGCGCTACCAGTATGGGCGGCGTGAGGGGCACGAGTGGCAGCGCCACCACGCTCACTTACGCCGACGCCGAGGCCATCGCCGATCCGCGTAACGTGCCTGATGCGTCGGTCGTCGCTCCGCAGTATGGCCAGAGCACCCAGATCATCTTTGGCGACACTAACATCAACGGCTCGGTGACCGGAGTGACGGCCGAGTACCAAGAGGCGTTCGGGTTGGAGGTGGCTAGCGGCAGTTTCATCGCGGAGAGGGACATGGACAAACGAGCCAACGTGGCTGTGCTGGGGTATCAAGCGGCACAAGATCTCTTTGGCGGCTTTGACCCCATAGGACAAAAGATCAAGGTTGCCCTCTCCGGCGAGAATGGCGGACGGGTTTCCTTGACTGTGATCGGTGTCCTGGAAGAGGAAGGCGACTCGATGATGAGCAGCACGGATGACGCCGTGTTTGTGCCCATCTCGACGGCCCAGACCAAGATCTTTAGTGGGCGCAACGCCCAGGGGGAACTCGTGGTGTCGCAGGTCAGTGTGGTGGCGGTTTCGGATGATCAGACGGCGGCGGTCGAAGATCAGATAGATGCGCTATTGCGGAGTCGCCACGACCTCGACCCAGACGAAGATGCCGACTTTAGCGTGATGAACCAGGCCGACATGCTGGAGATGGCCAGCGAGATAACAGGCATCATGACAGTCTTCCTGGGGGCCATCGCTGGCATCTCGCTCTTGGTGGGGGGCATCGGCATTATGAACATCATGCTGGTCTCGGTGACGGAGCGGACGCGAGAGATCGGCATCCGCAAGGCGGTGGGTGCCCGGAAGGCTGATATCTTGACCCAGTTCCTGATGGAGGCGGTGGTCTTGAGCCTGCTGGGTGGGTTGCTGGGTATCTTGCTGGGTATGGGCCTGGCCCAACTGGTGGATATGACAGGGGTGATGAACTCGCTGGTCACGCTTAATTCCATACTGCTGGCCGTGGGCTTTTCGTTTGCCATCGGGTTGTTCTTTGGCATCTATCCCGCCAACCAGGCAGCGGGCCTGAACCCCATTGAGGCGCTGCGGTACGAATAGGTTGGTGGATTGGGAAACTGGTAGATTGGTGAATTGGGAGGATTGAAGTGCGATACCAACTCTTGAAAACAGGACACTACGTGATTCCGATGCTTTTGACCACTGTCTTGCTAACAGCCTGTGGCGTACCAGGGACGGCCACCTTAGCTCCAGTGGTCAGGGAAGCGCAAAGCGCTGACCCGCCGGCGGCTACCTATACGCCTTACCCCACCTATACGCCCTATCCTACTTATACCCCGTTACCCACGGTGGCTTCCACGCACACGCCGACACCGACGCCTACAGGTGCCCCATCCGCGACGGTGACCATCGCGCCGACTAACGTGCCGACCGGGATACCGACCGAAGCGCCAGCCTCTTCACTGTCCCAGTCTGCCTCAGCGGGAGCGACCACAACGACCGATGCATCATCGTTAGAAATCACCCGACTTGAGGAGACGAGCCCTGGTCCGCCGTTTACCGTCCAGGTGGACGCTGTCCGCATCGAAGACGGTAAATACAAGGTAACGGGAATGGTGCGCAACGACGGGTCTGAAACGTATGAGGGCGTAGGGATCCATGCTACTTTCTACACTCTGGGTCCCTCCGGTCAGGGGTCCGACGAGGATGGGCTGTATCCGCATGGTCCGGTTGACGCATATTGTCCATGTCCGTTCCTGGAGCCGGGCGCGGAATGTCCTTTCAGCATCGAAATCTACGAGCGGAATTACGTCGCTTACGGATTGCATCCTTATGGCCAACCCGTTGCCTTTCACACGTGGCACGAACCGGCATCTGTGACTGTGAGCAATCTCAATGTATCCAACGACGGTATTGGCAATGTCCGTATCACGGGGATGGTGGCCAACAAGAATGACTTCACCGTCAAGAGCGCGACCATCGCCGGGGTGCTGATGGACGCCGACGGGCGAATCGTGAGCGAAGGGTCCACCGTGGTGCTCGGAGGCATTGAGCCAGGGGCCAGCGCTTCGTTTGATCTGCGCATCGAGTATGAACCCTATGCCCGCTACGAATTGTACGTCCAAGGCGTTCGCTACTAACGTAGGGTGGTTTTGCTAACCGCCTTGAGGGACAAGGAGGACAGTTCGGGGCACGGGATGGTTCACTTGCAAGACGTGCGAAGGTTGGCCAGGCGGTGTACAATGGATGTGGCGTGAAGCCACGAAGGTTTGAACTGTCATTCGGTTGCGGCTGAAAGTCGCGCCAGGCGAAGATTTTCAAGCGAAATCTCATAGACATTATAGGGGCTCAAGCGCCGAGGGCTTCATAGTGCCATGGCCTGAAGTTCAACCTGAAATTGTGTAGCCCGCAGTAAGTGAGTAGTGCTGAATACAATGGTTCCCAAAGAGCCACAACCCCGCGTAGAGGGCTTGCGCCTGTCCGGGGCAATGGCATGGCAGGGAGGGAACCTATATCACGGTCAGCGACCGGCGTATCCTCTACGACACAGGGGCGCGTGGCTCGCAGCGCGATACAGTGTGAGCAAACAAATAAATCCCTATAAAGTCTAAGGAGGAAAATGATGAGTGCAAAAGGTAAGAGACTGTTCGTACTTCTGGTAGCCATCCTGGCTTTGGGGGTCAGCGGGCTGGCGTTGGCCGCCTTCAACGGCGACCCCACGCCCGAGGAGATCCTGACCCACACCGTCGAGACTCTGGACGCCGCCCAGGACGGCCATGCCGTGTTGCGGGTCGAGGCCGATACTCCCGACAGGAGCGGCTGGGCCACCCTCGAGGTCTGGGGCAAGAAGCCGCCCGAGGAGGACGCCCACCCGAAGTTCCGGGCCGAAGTGCAGGAGACGAGCGAGGCCGAGGCCCAGGGTGCGGTGGCCGTCAGCGATGGGGCGCAGTTCTGGCTCTACGTCCCGGCCCGCAACACCGTCTGGACGGGCGCGGTCGAAGAGATGCGCGATGTCGAAGAGATGCCCGACTACGAAGGCGAGTTGCCTTTCGACTCCCCTCAGACGTTCGTAGACTGGCTGCTGGAGGTCAGCGAGGTGACGCTCCTGGGCACCGAGGAGATAGGGGGCCGTGAGGCCTATACGCTCCAGTTCGTGCCCCGCCCCGAGGAGCTGCCCGAGGCGGCGGCGGCCGGAGGCACGGGGACGGCGTGGGTAGACCGGGCCCGCTGGGTGCCCTTGCAGGCGGCTTTCGACGGCGGCTCTATGGGCCAGGGCCAGGTGACGGCTGAACTGGTGGAACTGGACGTGGGCCTGCCCGATGACCTGTTCACGTTCCAGATCCCAGACGGAGCCGAGGTAGTGCCGGTGGAGGACCAGGTGCCTCAGCACCTGAGCCTGGACGAGGCCGAGGCTGACTTCGATCTACTGACGCCGTCCCACCTCCCCGAGGGGGCCGCGCTCGTTGACGTGGTGAAGATGGGCGACGCCATCGTGCTCCGCTATGAGTCGGCCCGGGGGCCCTTTGCCGTCGGTCAGGGTACCGATGGGCGGGCCGTAGAGCCCCCTCCCGCTTCCGGCGAGCCTGTCTCGCTGCGGGGCACCACGGGGACGCTCTTCGCCGATGAGGAGGGCACCAAAATCCTCCTGGCGTGGACCGAGGGCGGGCGAACCTTCACCGTGAGTGGGGCTATCTCCGGCGAGGAGGCGCTGCTGGTCGCCGAGTCCCTGCAATGATGGACCTGGCCGTCCTCACCCGGGGACTCACCCGCCACTACCGCATCGGCGAGGGCACGGTGGAGGCGCTGGCCGGTGTGGACCTGGGGGTGCGCCGTGGTGAGTTTGTGGCCGTGGCCGGCGTCTCCGGCTCCGGTAAGTCCACCCTGCTCCACCTGGTGGGCGGTCTGGACCGGCCCACGGACGGCCAGGTGTGGGTGGACGGGGTCGAGTTGGGGTCGGCCGGGGAGAGCGAACTGACCCACCACCGCCGCCAGCGCGTCGGCTTCGTCTTCCAGACCTTCAACCTGCTGTCGCGCCTGACCGCCCTGGAGAACGTCGCTCTGCCTCTCATGTTCGCCGGTGTCCCCCGCCGGGAGCGGGAGGCGCGGGCCCGCGCGCTGCTGGAAGGGGTGGGCCTGGGCCGCCGGCTGCATCACTATCCCACGCAACTCTCGGGGGGAGAGCAGCAGCGCGTGGCCATTGCCCGCGCCCTGGTGCACAACCCGGCCGTCATCCTGGCCGACGAGCCCACAGGCAACCTGGACACCCAAACGGGCGCGGAGATCATGGCCCTCCTGCGCCGGCTGAACCGGGAGCGCGGTGTGACGGTACTCCTGGTCACCCACGATCCCGCCGCGGCCGCCGTCACCGACCGGGTGATCCGCCTGCGCGACGGCCGTGTCGAGCGCGTCGCTCAGCCCTCACCCCCACCCGCCGCCTGCGGCGGTACCCTCCCCCTCTCTCAATCGCTGGGAGAGGGGGAGGGCAAGGGAGGGGGAGGGGGCACGCCGCCATCAATGCGCCTGGCCGATCTGCTGCGCAGCGCCTTCGCCAACTTTAGCCGACGCATCGTGCGCAGCGGTCTGACCGTCATCGGCGTCTTCGTCGGCATCATCACCATCGTGGCCATGCTCTCGGTGGCCGTGGGCGTGGAGATGGAGGTGCAGCGCAACATCGAGGCGATGGGGATGGAATCGGTCTTCGTCACGCCGCCCCACGCCGAAACCGACGGTTTTGCTCCCTACGCTGAGACCCGATCAGGTGCGTCCATCGTCTCGCCACAACGCATGGAGGCCGGCGGTTTCGACTCTTACGCGGATTCCCGACCGGAAGTGCCCATCACTCCGGCGGCGGTAGAAACACTGCGCCGGATGCCTGAGGTGGCCAGCGTCGCCCCGCTGGTGGATTTGCCCTCGTACCTGGACTTGAGTGTGAAGTGGGGCGAGCGGGCAGCCCCGGCCCGGGTGCAAAGCAGCACGGAACAGACGGAACAGCTCGGCCCCTTTGAGGGAGCATCGCAGGTGCTGGCCGGCAGGCAACTGGACCCCGGGGAGGCGCGAGGCGTTGTCCTCTCTGTACGACTGGCCCGCGACCTGGGCGTCAGCGACTACACTGCGCTGGTAGGGCAGGTGGTGACGCTCACTGTGCGCCTGCCCCGGGGCGAGACCGGGGAGTTCCCCGTGACGGTGCTGGGCGTCGAGGAAGGACGTCGCAGCACTATCGAACTGGGCGTGGAGGACGCGGCGGACATCAAGCGCTGGTGGTACGGGCAACCCGACCTGCTGGAGACGCGGGGCTACGACGGCCTGGTGGTCAAGGCCACGAGCATAGCGGCGGTGCCGGCGGTGGAGGATCGGGTCAAGGCTATGGGCTTCCAGGCCCGCTCCCTGCGCACCTTTCTCGACCTGGCGAACCGGATCTTCGCCGTGCTCAACACGCTGCTGGGGTCGGTGGGCGGTCTGGCCCTCTTCGTGGCTGCCCTGGGTGTGACCAACACCATGGTTATGGCTGTCTACGAGCGAACGCGCGAGATCGGCATCCTGAAGGCCATCGGCGCCTCGCGAGGGGACGTGCTGCGGCTCTTCATCGTCGAGGCGGCGCTGATCGGTTTCCTGGGAGGCGTCCTGGGCCTGATCCTGGGAACGCTGCTGGGGCGCGGGGTGGATTGGGCCGCCCACTGGTATCTGGTGTCCGAGGGGGTGCAGGGCATCGGCTCCCTGTCCGTGGTGCGCTGGTGGCTGGCCCTGGGCGCGGTCTCCTTCGGGACACTGGTCGGGTTGGCCGCCGGGGTCTACCCGGCCTCCCGGGCCGCCCGGCTGGACCCGGTGGCGGCCCTGAGGTATGAGTGAGTGTTGGTAGATTGGGAAACTGGTTGAAAGGAGATGCAAAGGGGACTGACTGGTTCTCGGCGCGAAGCGGTACGTGAGGCAGGATTTCTAGCCTGTCCAAGCGGCAGACTGGCTTGAAAAACAGTTTTGCACCGCAAACTAACTGATTTCAGACCTTGGTGAAAAGCCCCCAAGAGGCGGGGAATGCAAAATTGGGTCGTCAAACTGCTCCGTGCAACCACACGAATTTGGTGATATAATGTACGAAGTTGTTTTTGGACAAGCCCTGATCACGCATTACGTTCTACGGAGGAGAGGTAGCATGAACGTCGCCAACCTGATCACGGTACTGCGGCTTCCACTGCTGGTGGTGGTGGTACTGTTGTTATACTTTGGTGGAGCGGTGGGCCAACTGATTGACGCCCTCCTCATCATCGTGCTGATCTTGATGGACACGCTGGATGGTATCGTCGCCCGGTGGCGCGGTGAGGAGACCCTCGTTGGCAGCGCGCTGGACATCGCCGCCGACCGGGCTGTGGAGATCGTCCTATGGGTGACTTACGCACATCTAGGGCTGATTCCAGTGGTCATTCCCCTGACGGTGATCATCAGGGGCGCGTTGACCGATTCCATTCGCGGTGTGGCACTGCAGCACGGACAGTCGGCGCACAGCATGATGCGCTCTTCGTGGGGACGATGGCTGGTGGCCTCAGGCCCCATACGCACCGGCTATGGCGTGGTCAAAGCATTCGCTTTCACGCTGCTGGCCCTGGCCCTGGGTCTAAAGACGGGGGGGTACGCGGCCTGGTACAATGTATGGGTCGCTGCTTCGGCGTTCAGTTGGCTGGCTCTGGCGCTCTGCATCGTGCGCGGGCTGCCAGTGCTCACAGAGGCCCCAGGGTTGTTCAAGTCGGCCGAATTTCAGGCGCTCGTGCCACCCGTCTCCCGCGAACGAGCAGATAAGTAGGTGATGTTCCACCGCTTCTGGCCGGAGTCACCAGACGTCTGAGACGTGGCTTGAAATCGCGAGAGGTTATGCACAATGGCTTTCCAAACGATCCTCGTCGTGGACGATGAATCTCACATCGTCGAGGTCGTACACGATTACTTGAAGCAGGCTGGCTACCGGGTGCTCACCGCTCGCGATGGTCAGACGGCCCTGACTCTGGCTCGCCACGAGCACCCCGATTTGATTGTCCTCGACCTGATGTTACCAGGAGGCCCGGACGGTCTGGACGTCTGCCGTCACTTGCGCCAGGACCCGGCCCTGGCCGATGTGCCCATCATTATGCTGACGGCCCGCACCGAGGAGACGGACAGGATCGTCGGTCTGGAGTTGGGGGCCGACGACTATGTGACCAAGCCCTTCAGCCCCCGCGAGGTGGTGGCTCGCGTGCGGGCGGTACTGCGCCGCACCAGGGGCCACGGCCCACCGCCTTCCATCGTCCGCGTGGGGGAACTGGCGGTTGATCTGACTGGCCGCAGCGTGACCGTCTGTGGGCGGCCGGTCTCCCTCACGCCCACCGAGTTCGATCTGCTGGCAGTTCTGGCCCGAAATCCCGGTCGTCCCTTCACCCGGGCGCAACTGATGGACCTGGTCTACGACGTGGCTTATGCCGGCTACGACCGGGCCATTGACTCGCACATCAAGAACCTGCGTCGCAAGATTGAGCCCGACCCACGCGAGCCTCGTTATATCCTCACCGTCTACGGCGTGGGTTACAAACTGGAAATGACAAATGACAAATGACAAATGACAAATCTCAAAGCCCAAAGCCCAAAGTTCCAAGTTCCCAGTTCCACATTCGGTTTTTCTGGCAACTGATCACTGCTTTCGCCCTGGTCATCATCCTGGCTGGAGGTGGGATATTCCTGGCCGGCCGCGCCGCTTTGAGCAAACTGGAGCCTTTCGCCCGCAACAAATTCCCGGTTATGGCGCGCATCTTTGCCGACCGTTTGGCCTGCTACTACGACCAGCGGTCCAGTTGGGACGGGGTTGATGCCCTCATCGTCGGCTATTCTTCTGAAGCCGGTTGGGAGCCCTGGGATGAGGACTGGCCGGTGGATTACCTCGTGGCCACAGCCGACGGCACGATAGTGGCTGCCAGCGAGGGCGAGCGGCTGGGCCAGACCCTGAGCCGCCCGGAACGGGCTCGGGCCACCCCAATTATGATAAACGACCAGCAGGTCGGCTTCCTGTTCCTGTCCCCATTCGTCTACTTTGGGGATGAGCCCCCGGCTATAGTCAGGGGCTTCCTGTTGACCGGGCTGGCCATTGGGGGCTTTACTTTGATCGTCGGACTAGTCCTCTCGCGGGGTATAAGTTGGCCACTGTCGAACCTGACGGCGGCAACCCACGCCGTGGCCGCAGGCGACCTCAGCGTGCGCGTTCCCACTCACTACCCTGGCGAGATGGGCGAACTGGCCATTGCCTTCAATGCTATGGCCGAGGACCTGGCCCGCGCTGGTCAGTTGCGTCGCAATATGACCGCCGATGTGGCCCACGAGTTGCGCACTCCCCTCAGCGTCATCCGGGGCAAGTTAGAGGGTGTGCTGGATGGGGTTTACCCTGCCACCCCCGAGCATCTGGAGCCTGTCCTGGAGGAGACCGAGTTGCTGACTCGCCTGGTGGAGGATCTGCGGCTGCTGGCGCTAGCCGAGGCGGGTCAACTGGCCCTGGAAAAGCAGGCCATGGACATAGGCGACTTGCTGCGGGATGCCCAGGTCAACTTTGGCCCTCAGGCGTCCGACCGGGGCGTGATACTGGCGATCAATCTACCTTCCGAACTTCCGGAAGTGGTGGCTGACCGGCGTCGCGTCGCTCAGGTGCTGGGCAACCTGCTGACCAACGCGCTGCGCCACACACCGGAAGGCGGTTGTGTGAGCCTATCCGCGGCCGTGGTTCCCCGCCGCCTCGGGGGGGCCGGGAAGTCTTCCACCCGCTTCGGGGGGGCTGAGAGAGGTGAACCTCCCCCCCTCATAGGGGGGGCTGGGGGGGGTATGGTGCAGGTAACCGTGGCCGACACAGGGACAGGCATCCCACCTGAGAATCTGCCCTATATCTTCGAGCGATTCTGGCGGGGAGAGAAATCCCGTTCACGGGCTGGCGGTGGGACCGGGCTGGGGTTGGCGATCGCCAAGCAACTCGTGGAGCTGCACGGGGGGACGATTGGCGTGGAAAGTACGCCAGGTAAGGGCTCGAAGTTTCGGTTTACACTGCCTATAATGTGACCTGTTTGTAATGGGCCAGATGCAGCCTGCCCCAGCCTAGCGGTTTGAGCCGCTCGTGCTGGGGCTCTTCTCTTGCTCATTTTTCATTTGTCATTGTTCATTGTTCATTGTTCATTGTTCCCTGTTCCCTAGTTGCCTTACTGCGCTTTCTGTGCTAGACTCTGATAAGCCATAATAGACACGACACCAGGCCGCTGGGGGCAGC
>Ga0114918_10001777_pt1 | contig 19379 bp, 7 predicted proteins | sample LantaG_FD_87015 | JGI IMG/M metagenome (GOLD analysis project Ga0114918, IMG submission 87015) | Deep subsurface microbial communities from Baltic Sea to uncover new lineages of life (NeLLi) - Landsort_02402 metaG | ecosystem: Environmental > Aquatic > Marine > Oceanic > Sediment | place: Baltic... | reverse complement strand
CCCCACCCCACCCCACCCACCCAAAAAAAAACAGGAAAATGGGCTGGCGCGCCTCCGGCCTCGACCCCTTCCAGTACCATCCCGAGCGGGGGCTCTACCTGCACGAGGTCGCCCCCTCGCTGCTCTGCGGCACGCAGCCGCGCGACCTGCGCGAGGTCGGCGTCCTGGCGGAGGAGCACGGGGTGACGCACATCGTGTGCCTCCAGAGGGACGAGGATGCGGCGCACTGGGGCGTCGACCTGCAGGGCGTGGCGAGGGAGGCGGAGCGGCGCGGGATCAGGCACCGCAGGGCGGAGGCGAGGGACTTTGACCCGCATTCCCTGAGGAAGGCCCTGCCGGCGGCAGTGCGCCTCATCGACGAGGGCCTGAGTGCTCGCTCCCCCTCTAGGGTCTACGTCCACTGCACGGCAGGGCTCGGCCGCGCCCCCGCCGCGTGCATCGCCTGGCTCAAGTGGTTTGGGGGGCTCGACCTCGAAGCGGCGACGCGCCAGGTGATGGCGATCAGGCCCTGCGGCCCGCGCCGCGACGCGGTGCGCGGCGCGACGTTCGACCTGGCGCGCGTCCCCGGGGTCACGCCGCCGTTCGAGCAGCTCCCCGAGCACGCGTTCAGCGACCTGTCGGTCAAGGAAAGGCAGATGGTCCAGGAGAGGGTCCGAGGGGGGTGGGTCGGGTGGAAAATTTGAAGGAAAAGAAGGAAAGGAGAAAGAGGAGGAGGAGAAGAAGAAGAAGAAAGAGGAGGAAGGCTTTTTTCTCTTCTTCTTCGCTTTCTGTATTTTGAAGCGAATCCGCGAGGGGGGAGACTTTCTCTGCTCTGATCTCGCGCGCATGCGCTGTGCCAGTAAGTGCGTGGTATTTGATGAGTCGCAATACCTTTGTTGTGTTACAGTTTTTAAGCTTTTCCTTTTCCCTCCTAAATGAGGGAGGTGCTGCCGCTTCCCCCGCCGTTCGCCGGAGGAGGAGCAGGAGGAGGAGGAGGCGGCCGCATCGGAGCCCCGCGGGCACTGCCGCTGACCTTCTGCTGCTGCTGCTGCTCCTCTTGTCGCGGCTTCGCCGAGAGGGCGGCGGCGGCGAAGAGCGCGTCGAACGCGGCGTCGCCGCCGCCGCCGTCGTCCGCCGCCGCGCGAGGCGTTCCGGCGGCAGCAGCGGCAGCGAGCGCCTTCTCTCCGCCTCCGCCGCCGCTCCCGCCGGTCGCCTCGGCCACCGACCACTCGCCAAAGAGGTCCGAGGACAGGCCGAGGCTCGGGACGCGGTCCGCCGCCCAGGGAGGAGCGGTGGCGGCGGCCGCAGCGGCGGCGGCGGCGGCGGGGGGCGGAGGGAAGAACAGGTGCCGCTTGGTGCCGACGGCGACCGAGGCCGGCGGCGGGGGAGGGGGGGGGAGGAGAACCGCGGGAGGAGGAAGCGCCTTCGTCGCTGGAGCCGGAGCGGCGAAGAGAGGGTGGGGCGTCGCCTGCGTCCTCGGGGCAGCGGAGGCGGCGAAGACACCAGCGGCAACAGCAGCGGCAGCAGGAGCAGGAGCAGCGGCGGCGGGCTTTGTCGCTCCCGCTGGCAGCAGAGCTCGCGCCGTCGCCAGTCCTCCTGCACCTCTCTCGCCGCCGCCGCCTCCGCCCCCCCTCCTCCGCCTGGCCCTCTCGGTTTGGATCGCCGCCACGTGGCCCCTGATCGCCTCGGCCACCCTCCCGAAGGCGTCGTCGGGGAGCACCTCCTCGCCGTGGGCCAGCAGCGGCGAGAGCGCAGGAATGATGCTTTGCGCGGCGAGCGTTTGGCCCCACCGCGAGGCCAGCGAGGATGCTAGGTCGATGCCGGCGTCGGCGGTGGAGGCACTGCCGTCGACCGCCGCGGCGCGGGCGAAGGAGGCCAGCGCCGCGACGGCGGCCTCGCGCGGGAGGGGCTCGGGGGCTCTCCTCTGCTCCTGGAAGGAAGACGGGGTGGAAGCAGAGCGTGCGCTTTCGCCGCCGCCGCCGCCCTCGGCGCGCACGCTCCCGCCGGCGCAGATCTCGCCCAGGGCGCGGAAGCAGGCGGCTCGGACCCGCGCGGCGGTGGTCGCGAGCGCCAGGCGGTGGAGTCGGGGCAGGAGCTGCGCCTCCGAGACCTGAGGGCCCGCGGAAGCGCCGACGGAAGGGGAGGCGGCGGCGGCGAGCTCTTGCGCGCGGGCGACGGCAGAGGCCGCGGAGGCGTCGGCGGAGGCGGAGGCGGAGAGGGCGGAGGAGGAGGAGGAGAGGGCGCTACTGTCGCTCTCCGTGTCGAGCGCCCGGCAGACCAGCGGGAGCAGGAGGTCCGGGGGGCAGCGCGGGGCGAGGAAGGGGGCGCGCTCGAGGAGGACGAGAGCCGCCGGGGTCGCCACCGCGGTCGTCGGAGGGAGAGGCGGCGGCGGAGCAGCGGCCGGCGCCGCCGCGGTTCCCGCTCTTTCGGTTGCGACGCCTTGTTGCTGCTGCTGCTGCTTCCTCTTTGGCGAGGGGGCAGAGACCATGTTCGCGCACACGGCCCTGAGGGCCGGGAGCGTCGAGGCCTCGAACTCGGCTTTCCCTTGCTGTCGGTTGTGAAAAGGAGCATCGAGTTTTTGCGGTCGAGATTTCATGAGAGCTGCCACCTTGTTTCTCTCGACCTCGAAGGAAACAGGAAAAACTCGAAAGACAAGAAAAAAAAACTCGGAAACGAATTCACCGTCCTCGCGATATCCAAGATGATCGACAAGCAGGCCGCCAGCGTCTCGCTGTCGCTGCGGCTCCCGCTCCCCGCGCGGGCCGCGGCCCTCGCCTCGAGCAGCAGCGGCGGCAGCACCAGCAGCTCCCTGACCCGGAGGTCGAGCGAGGGCAGCAGCGCGCCGACCCGTGAGAGGACCCGCAGCTTGCCGCCGCCGCCGCCGCCGGCGTCGACCTCGTCGCGCGCCCCGCTCCCGGCGACAGAGGCGGAGGGCAGGCTCATCGCTTCCAGAAGGCGGATCGCGCGGAGCGCCTCGTCGGCGGAGAACAGCGGCAGCCGCTCGACGTCGTCGGCGCGCGGCCTCGCCGAGGGGTCGAGGGCCAGCAGCGGCGCGAGGCACGCGGCGGCCGCCGGGTCGCCGCCGCACCCGCCGCTGGGGAGCCCCGTCGACGAGAGCCCGCCGGGCGAGGAGGCCAGGGCCCGGACCACGCTGAGGTGCGCCCGAGGGGAGCCCCCGCGGGGGAAGAGCGGCGCCCGCTCGGCCGAGAGCAGGGACGCGGCGAGGGCCCCCAGGGAGAAGACGTCTGTCGCGGTCGTCAGCGGCGACGAGGCCTCGACGAGCTCGGGCGAGGCGTACGGGAGCTCCGGGCGCGACGCCGCGGCGACGTCAGCGGGAGAAAAGGAGGCGCCTGTCCCTCCTCCGCTCCGGCCGCCTCCGCCGCCGCCGGAAACGCCAAAGTCGAAGAAGGAGCCCCCGGCCCGCTGGCACGCGGGGTCCGCCTCCGGGACGGAGAGGTCCATGCCGGCGAGCTGGAAGGGAGAGGAAGAGGAAGAGGAAGCGGCGTGCGAGAAGAGGCGGGGGTGGGGGGAGCGAGAGAGATGGGAGATGGAGGGGCAGGCTGAGCGTCGAGGGGAAACGGACGGGAAAAACATCGGCACGCACGGGCCGGACCGCACCTTCCACCCGCCCGAGCGAGTCAGCACGACAGCCGAGGGGCCCAGCGCGCGGTGGACGATGCCCCTCCCGTGCAGGAAGGACAGGGCGCGGGAGACGCTGGCGAGGCCGTGGAGCACCTCGAGCCTCGAGACGCTCCGCGCCTCCTTGGCCCTGGCCGACGAGAAGGCGGCGGGGGAGGCGCCGCCGCCGCCGCCCGACCCCGGCGGCGGCGTCGGCGGCGGCGGCGGCGACAGCAGCAGCTCGGCGGCGGTGCCCCAGACGCCCTCGGTCACGAACGCAAGCAGGTGCCTCGTCTCCTCCAGGGGCTCGATGACCCTCAAAACGTTCGGGTGCTTGACGCGGGCGAGGGCCGCGGCCCCGGCGCGCGCCGCGGCCAGCGCTGCTTCCCCTTCCTCCGGGGAGGAGACGCCGCCGCCGGAGGAGGAGGAGGAGGAGGAGGAGGAGGACGCGGCAGCGAGCAGGACGCGCTTGTCGATGAGCCAGACGGAGACGAGCGGGAGGGCCGCGGCCGAGCCTGTATTTTTTGGTTGAGAGAGAGAGAGAGAGAGAGGAAAGTTAGGCCAAGGGGTGGGGGGGGGGGGGGGAGGTTTCGGGGGGGGGGGGGGCCGGGTTTTTTTTTTTCCCCCAGCAACGGGGGGGTGGCGTGGGTGGGTAGAATGGTTGGGGGGGGTTCGAGTGAGGTGGGGTCCGAGTTTTTTTTTTTCCGCCATCGATCGATGGATTGCGAAGAAAAACAAAAACTCCCTCTCCAACTCACCCTGCCTCTTCGGCCTTGCCAGATGTATCTGCCAGATCAATCCTCCGAGGCCGCCCCTCGCCTCCGGCCTGTCTGGCTGGAGCAGGGCGTACTCCCGAAGGGCTCGCGGTCCCGACGCGGCTTCGACAGCGGCCGATGTCGCTGCAGCAGCGGCCGATGTCGCCGCGGCAGCGGCCGACGCCGCGGCCTGGAGGGCGCTCTTGAGGCCCTTCATATGCGGACGAGAGGTGGAGGGAAGAGCGCTCTCAGTTGCGGATATGCCGGCGGGAGTGGAGCCGGTTCAGCGCGGCGGGAGAGAAGGTCGCATGCTTATTTCTCTTGGAAACTCTGAAAACGAAAAGACAGAGGGAAAAAACTTCACCTTTTTCCGTCAATCGGGCCGTCGACACTCTCTTTCTTTTTTCCCCCTCTCTCTCTCTCTCTTCCCTCGCCGCCTCTCGGAACCATGTGCGGCATCCTCGCCGCGCTGGGCCTCGACTCGCTCACGGCCGAGCAGGCGCGCCGCCTCGTCCTCCAGGCCTCGAAGCAGCAGCGCCACCGCGGGCCCGACGACACGAGCGCCGTCCAGCTCTCAGGCGGCGCCGACGTCATCGCCTTCGAGAGGCTGCTGATCATCGACCCGACGTCGAGCGGGAGGTGCGTTTTGTTACTTGGTTCGCCGCGCAAATGGAGAGCAGAGACTCGAGACTCTGTGCCGATGTTGGTGAATTATCGATCGGAGGCGAGGAAGGCGGGCAGAGAGAGAAGGGAAGATGCTGCGAAAACTACTAGAGTTTTTGCCAGGCGTCGTCGTCGTCGTTTTTTTCAAATCGACGGCGGGCGCCCTCGACTCAAGGGGTCATCGGCTGATTCTAGCCAACGCGATGCTGGTTCATTCGGAGGACGCTGTTCACGCCTCATTGTGCGCGGGTGGAGACAAAACGTCGACATCTATGCTTGAATGCTCGAATTGAGCTTGAAGCGCGAGAAGCAGACGCGGAGGCCGCTTGGAAAGAACGCTATCCTTCATCTTCGGCCGAATCGCCCAACGACGGCGGCCGGAGAGAGAGCAGAGAGGCAGCTTCGTCCGCTCCTTGACCTCTCCGCCCCCCCCGACCTCGTCCTCCGGTTTCCCGCCCGGGGCCGCCTTCTCCCACTCACTTTGACGACGACGATGCCTTCCCTCCCAATCAAAAAATGAACAAAAATCGCCAGGCAACCCTTCGTCCTCGGCGAGCCCGGGAAGCGCCTCGCGTGGGCACTGTGCGTTTTTTTTCGTTCTCTCTCCTTCTCTTTCGTCCGGGTTTTTTTTCTCTTTTCTTTTTTCTTTCACGCTCTTTCTTCCCTTGCGTGCTCTCCTCCGTCAACTCACACTTTTCTCTCTCTTTCCATACCATCTGAAAACATCACGGCAGCAACTCCGAGATCTACAACCACGTCGATCTCAAAGAAAAGTACCTGAAAGGCGTCAAAATCGTCAACGACTCCAAGTCGGACTCGGCGATCATCGGCCACCTTTTCCAGGCCCTCGGCGACGTCGACGAGGTCTGGGACTGCCTCGACGGCATCTTCGCGTGCGTCGTCATCGACGAAGCCACGAGGGAGTTTGTCGCCGCGAGGGACCCCATGGGCATCTGCCCCCTGTACTGGGGCAAGAGGAAGAGCAGCGACGGCTCCCCGGAGAGCACCTGGTTCGCCTCGGAGATGAAGTGCCTCGAGGGCGTCTGCGACTCGTACGAGATCTTCCCTCCGGGGCACGTGTACCGGTCCAAAACCGGAAAACTCGAGCGGTACTACAAGCCCAGCTGGCTCGACGAAAAGAGCGTCCCGACCGCGGCGGCCGATCCCAAAAAAATCCACGACGCGCTCGTGTCGGCGGTGGTCAAGAGGCTGATGTCTGATGCGCCCCTGGGGGTGCTGCTGTCGGGGGGGTTGGACTCTTCGCTGGTGGCCTCGATCGCGATGCGGTGAGTATCAGGTTTTTCCTGCGTTTATTTGGTTTTGGGATGATGAGCAGCAAGAGAAAGAGGAGAGAGAAAGAGAAAAAGAAAGAGAAAAAGAAAGAGAGGAAGAGAGAGGTTAAAGTTTTTCGAGCCTTTTCTTCTCTGTTCCTCACGGAATGAAAAAAATCGAAAAAAAACACAGGCACCTCCGGGAGGCCTCCAACGCCTACGACACCACCTCCCCGCTCCACACCTTCTCCATCGGCATCGCCGGCTCCCCGGACCTCGTCGCGGCCCGCTCCGTCGCCGAGCACCTCGGCACGGCGCACCACGAGTTCACCTTCACCGTCGAGGAGGGCATCGACGCGCTCCGCGACCTCGTGTGGCACATCGAGTCCTACGAGCAGGTCCGCGCCGCGGTCCCGATGTACCTGCTCTCGAGGAAAATCAAGGCCCTCGGGTTCAAGGTCGTGCTCTCGGGCGAGGGGGCCGACGAGATCTTCGGCGGGTACCTCTACTTCCACAAGGCGCCGAGCGCGGCCGAGTTCCATGCCGAGTGCGTCCGCAAGGTGACGCGGCTGCACCAGTGGGACGTGCTGCGGGCGAACAAGGCCCCCTTCGCCTGGGGCCTCGAGCCCCGCGTTCCGTTCCTCGACAGGGGGTTTCTGGACGCGACGATGACGGTCGACCCGCAGGCCAAGATGATCGACATGAGCGACAGGAGCGGGGACGGCAAGCACGCGAGGATGGAGAAATACCTCCTGCGCAAGGCGTTTGACGCCGAGGCCGGCGGCGGCGACGGCGACGGGGAGCCCTACTTGCCCGAGGCCGTGCTCTGGCGCCAGAAGGAGCAGTTCTCCGACGGCGTGGGTTACGACTGGGTCGACGGGCTCAAGGACTACGCCTCGGAGCTCGTCGGGGACGCGGAGTGGGAGGGGAGGGCCGAGCGGTTCCCGGAGCACACGCCGACGACGAAAGAGTACTACCTCCTCCGGTCGATCTTCGAGGAGCACTACCCCTCCAAGTCGGCGCTCGCGACGGTGCCGAAGGGGCTCTCGATCGCGTGCTCCACGCCCGAGGCTGTCGGGTGGGATCCGAGCTGGGCTGGGACGCACGAGATCAGCGGGAGGGCGATGAAAGGGGTGCACGACGCCGCGGACGGGTTCAAAGAGTAGGGAGTTTGCGTTTTGAGTTTTTTGAGTTTTTTTCGGGTTTTTGGAGAGGGAGAGAGAGAATGGAGAGGAAGGAGGGGTGTTTTTTATTTTTTCGTTTCCTTCTTTTTCCCGAATACTTTCTATTTCTTTTTTCCTGTTGCTTTATTCTTTCTCTCCCCCGTCAACAACGAGAGTGAGAGTACTTGCTTTTTTTTCCTCTTCCTGTGCAAAAAAAGAGACTGCCGATTTTTTTTAGAGGTCGAGGTCGATTTTTTTTCCCTCACTCTTCGCGCCCGGCAAGAGGCGAAAGACGAGAGAGGAAGCAAAAGAAAAGTCAACACCCGCATCTCTTTTTTTTGGAAACACTACGCCTTTTCTCGCCTTTCTTCTGCTGCCGCGCCGTCATGGACGTCCCCACGAGCACGCTGGAGGCACTTCAGTATGAAACGGTGCGTAGAAGAGACTAGAGAGAGAGAGAGAGAGAGAGAGAGAGAGAGAGAAACGAATGGCCATTGAACGTCGATTGGCGGCTTGATTTTCTTTTTTTCTTTTTTTTCATCTCAACCTCAACCTTCTCAAAAATCACCCTCTCTCCCCACTCTCAGTCCCGCATCCGCAACCTCTGCGTGCTCGCGCACGTCGACCACGGCAAGACCACGCTCACCGACCACCTCATTGCCTCCAACGGGATCGTGCATCCCAGGCTCGCGGGCGAGCTCCGCTTCCTCGACTCGCGCGACGACGAGCAGGCGAGGGGGATCACCATGAAGGCGTCGGCGATCTCGCTGGCCGGCGCGGCGCCCGAGGGGATGGAGCTCGAGGAGAGGAGGAAGACTGGGAGTTTGAACTCTTCTTCGACGGCGGCAAGAGAAGGAGGAGCGGCAGAAGCCGCCGTTGCCGCTCCTGCTCCGAGCAGCAGACCGCCGTCGCTCCGCCCGACAGCCGCGGCCGCCTCCCCTCCTTCCTCTGCTCCTGCTCCCCCTGCCGCCCCCGACCAGTCCCGCCTCCTCCTCTACAATCTCGTCGACTCCCCGGGACACGTCGACTTCTGCTCCGAGGTCGGCGCCGCCGCCAGGCTCTGCGACGGCTGCCTCGTGGTGGTCGACGCCGTCGAGGGCGTCTGCGTGCAGACGCGGGCCGTCCTGCGCCAGGCGCACGAGGAGCGGCTGGGGATGTGCCTGGTCGTCAACAAGGTCGACAGGCTGGTCGGCGAGCTCGGGATGGACGCCGCAGCGGCGGCGCGGAGGCTCGAGGCCGTCGTCGCGCACGCCAACCTCGTCGTCTCGGGCTTCCGGTCCGAGGACGCGATGAGCGAGGCGGACGCCGTGCTCGCCGACGCCGAGGCGGCCGAGGCCGCGGAGGCCAAGGCCGCGGGAGCCGCCGCGAACGGCGGCGAGGAAGAAGAAGACGGCGGCGGGAAAGGAGGAGGAGAAGACGGAGAAGACGAAAACGACAGGGACGCGTTCGACCCGGCGAGGGGCAACGTCGCGTTCGCGTCGGCGCAGGACGGCTGGGCCTTCACGACGGCCGAGCTCGCCGCGACCTGCGCCCGCAGGCTCGGCGGCATTCCGCTGGATTCCCCGGCGTTCAAGGCCCTGCAGAGGGCTTCGTGGGGTCCCTGGTGCCTGGACGCCAGGGCGAAGAGGGTCGTGAAAGCCGCCTCCAAAGGAGGGAAGAAGGCGTCGGCGGCGGCGGCGGCGCAAAAGACCTTGTTCGTGCAGCTGGGGCTGGAGCCGGTCTGGCGGGCCTATGGCGCGGCCTCCGACGCCGCCTCCGCGGTGCGGTACGGCGACAAAGCTTCGGCGGCAGCGGCGCTGGAGGAGGCGCGAGAGAAGCTCGGGGCGATGGCGACGGCGCTCGCCCTGCCGCCGCGCGCCGCGGCGGCGGTCGCGGCAGCGGCGACCGCAGGAAGCAGCGGCAGCGGCGGCGGCGGAAGCTCGGGGAGCGCCAGCGCCGACGCCGTCAGGAGCGCGGCGAGGGCCCTGCTCCGCGGCTGGGCCCCGATGGCGCCCGCCCTGCTGCACATGGCCGCGAGGCACCTGCCGAGCCCCAGGGCCGCGGCGCCGCTCCGGGTGCCGAGGCTGCTCGCGGGGCCGTCGTCGGGGCCGGGGCCGCCTCCCGGCTCGCCGTTGCTGGGGGGGGGCGGCGGCGAAGACGGCGAGGCGACCGAAACGGAACGAGGCGACCGCAGAACGCCTCTCCCTTCCCTCCCCGTCTCCGAGGAAGAGGCCGCCGTCGAGCGCGCAGCCCTCACCTGCGACGCCTCTCGCGGAGCTCCCCTGGTCGCGTACGTCGGGAAGATGATAGCGGTCCCCGCGCGGGCGATCCCGAGGAAGGCTGCAGCAGGAGGGAGCGGAGGAGGCGACGCCAACAGCAACGGCGGCGAAGAAGACGTCTTCCTCGCCTTTACTCGCATCTTCTCCGGGGAGCTCCGCGACGGCGACCCGATCTTTGTCCTGAGCAGCGGCTACGACCCGGCGGAGGGAGCAGCAGCAGGGGAGGCGGAGGAGAAGAAGGGGGGCGAAGAAGAGCAGAGAGAGGGAGGCGAAGCAGCAGCAGCAGCAGCAGCAGCAAGGGCGTTCTCTTCCCTCACTCTTTCCTCTCCTCCCGGCGTCGGCGGCAGCAGAGGGAAAAACTCCCCTTCCCCTGTCGTCGTCGACGGCATCTTCATCATGATGGGCTCCGCCCTCTCCCGCGTCTCTGCCGCCCCCGCCGGCGCCCTGGTCGCCCTGGGAGGCCTCTCGGACCGCGTCTCCAAGACCGCGACGCTGGTGAGCTCGCTCAAGGGCGCGCGCCCGCTGGCGCGGGTGGCGCTGCAGGCGGCGTCGATCGTGCGCGTCGCCGTCGAGGCGCGCGACCCGGCGCGGCAGGGCGACGTCGCGCGCGGCCTGCGCGCGCTCGATCGCGCCGACCCGGCCGTGACCGTCTCGGTGCTTCCCTCGGGGGAGCACGTGCTGGGCGCCGCGGGCGAGGTGCATTTGGAGATGGCAGTGAAGGACCTACGGGAGCGGTACGCGCGCTGCGAGCTGGTGGTCTCCGCGCCGATCGCCGCGTTCCGCGAGTCGGCGGCCGACGCGGCGGCGGAGCGCGCAGCCGCCGTGGCCTCGGCCGCGTCGGCCGCCGATGCCGCCGCGGTGCCTCCGCTGCCGAGGCACGTGAAAGTGGTCGAGGTGAGCACCCCCGGCGGGGCCGTGACGCTGCGGGCGAGGGCGGTGCCGCTGCCGGGCGCGCTGGCGGCGGTGCTCGACGTCCTGGACCCGAGCTCGCTCGCCGGAATGATGACGAAAGGCGGAGGAGAAAGCAGCCCCTGTCCATCGTCGTCTCCTTCTTCTGAGCTTCTCCGACTCCGCTCGAGGCTCTCTTCTGCCGTGGCCAAGTACGCCCCCGTGCTCGGGGCCCGATGCTGGGCTTTGGGGCCTGGAGGCGCCGGACCCTGCATGCTGCTCTCCGACGATTTCGACGGCGGCGGCGGCGACGAGGAGGAAGAAGAAGCAGCGGGAGGAGAAAAGAGCAAAAGCGGCAGCACCAAAGACCGCCGTGCCGCTGCTTTTGCCTCCGCGAGCTCGGCGGCTTCGATCTGGTCGGTGCCCAAGGAATGCGTCGTCACCGTCACTCGGGACGGGGGCACGTTTGGCGGGGGGATGCAAGCGCACGAGGAGGCTGCGGCGGCGGCGGCGCAGAGAGGCGGCGGCGGCGGCGGCGGCGGCGAAGACGGCGACGTCGGCAGCGGCGAGGCCGCGACTTCCTCCGACGGAGCTGCTGCTGCTGCTTCCGCTGCCGCTGCCGCCGCGGAGGAAGCCGCGGCCGGCAAGAGGGCCTACGTCCGCCTGGGAGAGCCCGCCGTGGCGCGGGCCCTCGGGTGGCGGAGCAAGAAGGAGGAGGAGGAAGAAGCGTCGGTTTCGTCGCCTGCAAGGGCTTCTTCGACCTCCTCTGCTGCTCCTCGTCCTTCGCCGCCCCCCCTCCTCCTCGGTCCCGCCGCGGCCCGCGCCGCGGAAGACGCCGCCGCGGGAGTCGCCGCGGGATTCCAGATGGCTTCCGCCGCCGGACCGCTCTGCGACGAGCCCGTCTGGGGCGTCGCGTTCGAGGTCTCTGCGAGGCTCGAAGGGCTGGCACCGTCGTCGGCGGAGCCCCCGGCGATGCCAAACCTCCCCCGCCCCCGCCTCCTCGACCTCCCCGCATCCGCCGCGGCCTCCGACGTCTACGGCCCGCTCGTCGGCCAGGTGGCCGCCGCCACGCGCTCCCTGCTTCGCGCGAGCCTGCGCTGCTGCCCGGGAGGGGCGCGGCTCGTCGAGCCGGTGCTGCTATGCGAGGTCTCGGCCGCGACGGCCGAGGCGCTCTCCGGCGTGTACGCGGCCCTGGGGAGGCGGCGCGCGCGCGTGCTGAGGGAGACGGCGAGGGAGGGCGGGGGCGTGTTCTCCGTGCACGCCCACCTGCCGGCGCAGGGGGCCCTGGGCCTGGCCGACGACCTGCGGGCGCGGTCCTCGGGGGCCGCGTCGGCGTCGCTGCTGCTGTCGCACTGGGAGCGGCTGCCCGTCGACCCCTTTTTCGCGCCGAAAACGGAGGTCGAGCGCGAGGAGCTCGGGGAGGAAGGGCAGGGCGGAGGCGGCGGGCCCAACCTGGCTCGGAGGCTCGTGGACGCGGTGAGGGAGCGGAAAGGGCTTCCCGTGGCCGCGAGGGTGGTGGAGAGCGCGACGAAGCAGAGGACGAGGGCGAGGAAGGTTTGATTTTGATGTAGATGAAGAAGGAAAACGAAGGAACGAAGCAAAAAATTCATGTCGTCGGATTTCATTTTTTGGTTCTCTCTCTCTCTCTTTCTCTCCATTGAGTTCCCCGTACTCCCCTTTCCCCTCTCTCTCTCTCTCTCTAAGCCCGCGGAAGATAAAACAAAGCCAGGCCCCCCCAAAAAAAAATACCAAAGCGTAAAAAACACTCGGAAAAAAAACAAAAAAACTCAAAATTATTCTACCCTTCCTGCAGCAGCCAGCTCGCGGCCTCGTCGAGCAGCTCGAACCCGTGGAACCTCGCCACCCTCCGCAGCGTCCGCAGCGCCGTCGTGACGCTCGAGGGCGGCTTCGTCAGCTCGAGACCGCCGCCGCACTGGTCGCACGCGCGCGTGAGGTGGCCGCACGCCACGCCGCGGCAGCGCACGCACCTGAGATCCTGCGTCGCGTAGGCCGCCGCGGCGGCGCCGACGGCGTCGAGCAGCCTCGCCTCGACTGCGGCCGCGTCGGCCCTGGCCCCGCAGGCCCCGCAGCGCCAGCAGCCCGACGACCCGCGCGTTAGCGCCGGGTCGCGGCACAGGTCGAGGTCGGCCGCGGCGCCGCATCCGCCGCAGACGACGCCGCGGAGCACGAACGTCGCGCACGGGTCGCGGAACGCCGCAGCTCCGGAGAACTCGCGCGTGCGCGCGAGCCGGAGCATGTTTCGGCGGAGCGCGGAGACCTCGCCGGAGAGCCTGAGGTCGAGCGACATCGCCTCGCAGACGGCCCTCGTGAGGGCCAGGGCAGGGGAGCCCAGCTCTTCCGACGTCAGGTGGGATCCGACCAGCTCCGGGAAGGCGTGGGCCGCGTCGCCGTCGTGCGCTCCCAGCGCCGCGTCGGCGTCGGCGACGACGCGGAGCAGGCGGCGGCCGAGCGCGCCGTCGAGGTTGGCCTTCAGCCACGCCACCTGCGCCGCCTCGCCCCCCGCGGCGCAGGCCGCGGCCACGGCCTGCGAGGAGAGGGACGAAGAGGCCTTGGACCCCTCCGCCGTGGCCTTCCAGGGCAGCCAGAGGTACTCTGCAATGGCCGAGGCGAATGCCTGCTGGACCGCCGGGGGCAGGTAGTCCCGGATGGTCCAGAGGCAGTCGACGTCCGGGGCGGCGAGCGCCGAGGCCTCGGCCGCAGCCGCCGCCGAAGCCACGGCCTCCGCCGCCGCCATCGACGAAGGGGGGCCGCCGTCGCCTCCGTCGTTCACGGGATCCCCTCCCTGCGTGAGGGCGCCCGGGGTGGCGAGCGTGGCCTCGACGGCCTCCGGGAGCGTCGCCCTCAGCCCGAGGTAGTTGTAACGGTCGCGGAACAGCAGCGCGTGCCACCAGCGCGCGGGCGTCAGCTGCAGCAGGCCGAAGAGCGCCGCGCCGTCGCTGCGGCGGCGCAGGGCGGCGAGCGCGTAGTCGACGGCGGCGAGCGCGGAGCCCAGGCCGCGGCGGCCGCCGCCCGTCGCGGAGGAGGAGCCCCCGCCGGCCGCGGCCAGGATCAGCGAGCCCTCGTCGGCGGCGACGGCGACGGCGCCGAGCCGCGCCAGCGCGTCGAGCAGCGCCGCCAGCAGCCTGCCCGCGAGCTTCAGGGACTCCTCGCCCAGCGGCACGGCGTATATCCCGCCGCGCCGGTCGTCGCGCAGCCAGCGGCCCAGCGACAGCAGCAGGGCGTCGGCCGGCTTGGAGCCGCGGGCCGTCGCGTCGACGACCCAGGCGCGGACGAGCCTGCGAAGGCAGCGCATCGCGGCGCCGCCGCCGCTGCCGCCGTCGAGCGCGCCGCCGTCGAGATCGGCCAGGGCGGGCGCGGCGTCGACGGCGGCGACGAGCAGGTGGTGGAGCCTGAGCTGGACGCAGGCGCAGCGGTAGGCCCCGGGGCGGAGGATGTCGATGGAGGGCGGGCCCGCGGAGAAGGAGGAGGCGTTGGCGGCGGAGGCGGACGACGAGGCGTTGAGCCACGAGGCGTCGCCGCCGAGGCTGCTTCCGCCGCCGCCGCCGCCGCCGCCTTCCTCCCCGCTGCCCCCTCCTCCTCCGATGACGCCGCCGACGCCCACGCCGCCAGAGCCGTCCCTGGCGCCGGCGAGCAGGGCCTGCCCGCTTCCGCCACAGCCCTGCGAGAGCGGAGAGCCCCAGAGCAGGACGCCGGCGTCCCTCGCCGTCCGCGCCAGCAGCGCGTCGGCCGCGGCCGAGCGCCAGTCGCCGCCGCCGCCGAGCGCCGAGAGCGGCAGGTGCGCGTAGCGCGCCGCGGCCGAGGCGCCGCGGAGCCACGCGCGCGCGCCGCAGAGGGCGGCGACGGCCTCTCGGGCGGCGGGGACCTGCCATACCAGCGCGCCGGCGAGCGCGGCCTCGCCCGGGTCGTCGCCGGCGGCGGCCGCCGCGGCGACGGCAACAGCGGCGTCGCCGTCGTCGCCGGCGCTGCCGGCGGCGGCGGTCGAGGGGTCGGCTGCCGCGAAAGCCGCCATCGAGGCCGAGGAGAGCGCGGCGTCCACGCGAGGCATCGAGCGCAGGGCCGGGAGCCTGCGGGCGAGCTCGTCCCCGCCGCCGACGAAGGAGGCCACGGAAGGAGAGGGAGAGTCGCCCGCACCGCGGCAGGAGACGAGGGCGACAGCCGGGCCGCGGTGCGAGGCCCTCCAATCGGAGAGGGCCCGCTGCAGCGCCCGGAGGCCCCCCTTGGCGTCCGGGGCGAACGCGACCTCGAAGGCGGGAGGGGCAGAAGAGGAGGAGAAGGAGGAGGAGGCCTGCTGCTGCTGCCCCTGCTGCAGCTGGTCGGGGGCCGGGGACGCGGAGCGGGAGCGGGGAGCGTCGCCGTCGGGAGCGGCCGACGGCGGCGGCGAAGCAGCAGACACCTCGCGCCACGCGCGCTCGGCGACAGACGCCGTCACCTCCCTCGGCGCGCTCCCCCTCCCGCTCGCGGCGGCGGCCCCCGTGACGACGACGATGATCGCCTTGTCCGCGGCGGGGCAGTGCGCGGCGAGCACGGCGCGACCCCTCGAGGCGTCGAAGCGGGCGTAGACGGGGATCGGGCGGAGGCCCCCGAAAGAGACGGAAGAGGAAGCCGTCGCGGCGACGGAAGTGGCAGCGTCAGCGGCCGACTCCAGAAAGTCGCACTCGGCCGTCGTCCTCATCACCAGGTCCCCGAGCTCGAGCCCCTCGGCCAGCGACCTCTTGGCGGCCCTGACCCGCGGGGACAGCGAGGCGCAGCAGCCCAGGGACAGCGCGGCCGAGGCCGCGGGCGAGAGCGAACGCTCCCAGACGCCAACGACGTGCGGGGCGGCGAGCGCGGCGTCGAGCGCCTCTTCCTCGTCGTCGTCGTCGTCGTCGTCAGAGTTGGTTTCCTCTCCTTCCCCTTCCTCCTCGCTGCTGCACTCCATGCCCCCTTCTCCTCTTCTTCCCCGCTTCTGGTTCTCGGAAGGATTCCTCTTCTTCTTGTTCGAGGAAGAAAAAGGCAGCGTGACCGAGTACAGGGAGGCCCCCGGGGGCAGCTTCCCAAATGGGACCTCCCTCCTGGCCGGCGCGACGACGGCGCCGCCACCGGCGACGGCCGAAAACGCAGCGAGCTCGGCCGAGCCGGCCTGCGCCGTCGAGGCGAAGAAGAAGGTCCGCGGGACGCGCAGCGAGAACGAGTGCAGCGCTGCCGAAGAGGTGGAGTTGCCGCTGTCGTAGACCAGGGCCCAGGCGCGGAGCTCCCCGGGGGGGGCCCCGGCGACGCCCTCGAGCGACAGGAGCTGGAGGTGGGCCCCCGCGGCGAGCGCGTCCCAGCCACCGCCGGCGCGGGCGAGGAGCGCGCCGACGCCCCCCGCCGAGCGGGCGCCATTCCCGGCAGCTCCTCCGCCCGCCATCGCGTCGCCATTCCCGGCGGCGGCGGCGGCGGCGTCGAGCCGCGCAAGCCTCTCGACGGCGTGCGCATCCCCTCCCGAGGCGCGCGCCGCGGCGGCTAGCCTCGCGGACGCGTCGGCGCGGCGGCGCTTCCGCGCCGCGACGGCTGCGCGCCAGCGCCGCTTCTGCGAGACGACCCACGCCGCCGGGTCGGCGGCGCGCTCCAGCACCAGCTGCGGCGGCGACGGCGGCGCTGCAGGCGCGGCAGGAGGAGGAGGCGCGGGGAGAGCGGCGCGCGGAGAGGGAGCCGGGAGGCCCCCATCCCCCTTGCGGGCGGAGGAGGGCCAGGCCCCCCCGGCGGAACCGCCGCGGGCGCTCCCAAAGTCCTCGATGTCGCCGCCGCCTTTTCTTCCGCCAACCACCAGAAACCCGTCCAGCCTCCGCTGCTGCAGCCGGTCCTCCTTCTCGCGCACGCGCCGGTGCAGCCACTCCGGGTGCCTCACGCGGGGGACCGGGTTGGGGACGCGCTGCATCGCGGCGGGGATTGTCACGATCTTCTGCACTGTCGACGCGAGCCGCTCCTTGTAGTAGGCCCAGTCGACGACGGCGCGCACGTCGGGCCGCTCGGAGGGCCCGCGCCCGTCGTCGAGGTCGCCGCCGCCGCACCACTTGCGCAGGAAGGCCCTCGAGACGGCGGGCTCCGCCGCGAAGATCGCAACGGGGATGGCCCGCTCCGACGTGGGAGCCCCCAGCGGCCTGCTGGAGACGACGTAGGTCGCGTTGAGCCCCTTGTCCTTGATGCGCGCGTCGCCCAGGAACTCGGCGAGCCGGCGCGCGGTCGTCGCGGGCAGCGACTTGCGGCCGTCGTACTCGTCGAGCGCCTTGCTCATCGTGCACGACTCGCTGATGTAGCTCATCAGCTCGTCGTCGTCGACGCCCGCCCCGCGCGAGTCGAGCAGGTCGAGCCAGCGGTCGGCGACGGCGGCGACGCTCGCGTAGCACCCCGCGAGCGAGTCCCCCTCAAGGAACTTGGAGAAGACCTCGGCCTGGAACACCTTGATCAGCTTGAGCTCGCCGCGCCGCTTGAGCTCGAACCCCTTCAGCTCGGCGAGCGACCCGTCGAAGTTGAACACGGCGTACCGCTTCTTGATGAGGCGCCCCTCCTCCTTGGAGGCCGGGAGGATCATGGCGCGGTAGGGGCCGTCGACCTCGAACTCGATCGACATCTGCGACGACGTCGCGTAGCGGCGGCGGCGCGGCGCGGCGGGTGCGCCGCCGCCGCCGCCGTCCCCCTTCGCGGCGCCCTCGCCTCCCTCCCCGCCCTCGCCTCCGGCCACGGTCGCCTCGACGTCGTCGACCAGGTCCTGGTACTGCTCGTTGGTGTTGTTCCTCGCGACCATGACGTTGAGGACCGCGCAGGGGTAGGAGACCTTGACCTTCTTCCCGCCCTTGCCGCCTCCGTCGCCCTTGCGCGAGAAGGTCAGGTCCTCGGGGAACGACGCGGGGAGGCAGCACCAGATGCCGTCGGTGTCGAGTTCGAGCGGGGCGCCGATCCCGCGGACGAGCTTGGCGGCGCGGTCGATGATGGCGGCGCCCGTGGCGGTGACGACTCTGGCCATCTCCATAGAGTACCATCGGGCCCCCTTGCGCTGTTGTTGGTTTGGATTTTTTTTTTGAAAGAGGGAGGGAAGAGAGAAAAAGGTGGGTGAGTTTTCTTCTTTCTTTCGGACGAAAGAAAACCTCTCGACTCTCTCTCACTCTCTCTCTCTTCTCTCTTTGAAACAACTCCATAAATGAAGAAAGAAAGAGAAATTTCTCACCATCACGTAGCCGTAGAACGAGTTGAGGATGCATTTGTGGGCCAGCTGGAGCGAGTCGTAGAGCACTACCATGTCCTGTTTTTGAGTTTTTGAGTTTTTTTTTTTGGAGAGGGAGAAAAGTGAGTTTCTCTTCTCCTTCGCCGCCTCCTCTCTCTCTCTCCCTCTCTCTTCTCAAAGTCAAAAAAAACTCTTCCCCTCTTACCGCCGCCTCCTGCGCCGCCAGCGCGTCCCCGGCGTCCCTCGCCGCGTCCAGCTTCCCCTTCCACTTCTTGTTCAGCGCCTTGTACTCGTACCGCCGGTCGCGGAAGGCCCTCACGGTGCCGACGTAGAAGTCGTTCTCGCGCTGGCAGACGCCCGCGACGCGCGTCTCGGCGACCGGCTTGTCGAGCACGCGCTTGTAGACGCGCGAGCAGTAGGCCTTGAGGCGGTCCTTGAACAGCCTGGCGCGCTCCTCGGGGGCCAGCTGGTAGAAGGCTCGCGCCGGGCCGTTGGTGGCGGCGGAGGCGCGGGACGAGTTGGCGCCGAAGCCGCGGTTTCCCCCGCTCGTTCCCCCGGAGACGATCTGCCCGTTGGCGGCCGAGACCGAAAACGTCTCTGCTTCCAGCTGTGCTTTCAGCGCGCGGTACTCCGCCGTCGTCGCCGCGTACGTCTCTCCGCGCCACACCCACTCCATCGGGCGCAGGCACGTCTTCCCCGGTCGGTTGAAGTCGCACGCGGCGCAGTCCTCGTCGGTCACGATCGCGGAAGGCTGCAGCCTGTTGGTGAGGATGATGTTGGGGTACATCGCGGCGACGTCGAGGTGGTAGATCAGCGGGCGCTCCTCGCGGGCCGGCTTGTCGCGCAGCGCCGCCAGCGCGTCGACCACGGCGTCCCTGACGCTGTCGTAGTCCTCGAGGTCCTCGGGCGTCGTGCCGTCGAACTCCGTGCGCAGGGCGTAGCCAAGGTCCTCGTCGACGGAGTCGATCAGGGCCTGGTAGGCCGCCGGGTCGCACGAGAAGCGCGTCGGCAGGTCGGAGCGGAACACGCCCGACTCGAGCGCCTCGACCTTGCCCCCGATGTACGTCTCGGACTCGAGCGGCTTCCCCCGGAACGTCTTCTCCTGTCGCGCCACGTGCTTGTTCGGGGCGAGGACGCCGGCCAGATAGGCCTCGACCATCAAGAGGGCCTCGCACAGCGTCCCCGACCCCTTTCGCAGGACGTCGTCCGGGTTGAGCGGGATGATCGTCGCCAGCGAGAAGATGAACGGGTGCACGTAGGTCAGGTAGAGGTAGAAGGTCGAGACCGCGTCGGAGACGGAGTAGGCGGCCATGGCCGTGGGGTCGCTGCGAGCGAGCGGGACCATGTTCTCCGGGTCGACCTCGACAGGGTCGTAGTCGAGCTTGGCCTTGGTGACGGCCTTGAGGCCGCGGGAGCCCTGCGGGAGGTAGGAGTCGCGGTTGACCCTGGTGTTTTGTTTTGTTTGGTTTTGTTTGGTTTGGTTTGGTTTGGTTTGGTTTGGTTTGGTTTGGTTTGGTTTGGTTTGGTTTGGTTTGGTTTGGTTTGGTTTGGTTTGGTTTGGTTTGGTTTGGTTTGGTTTGGTT
>Ga0114918_10001776_pt1 | contig 19382 bp, 10 predicted proteins | sample LantaG_FD_87015 | JGI IMG/M metagenome (GOLD analysis project Ga0114918, IMG submission 87015) | Deep subsurface microbial communities from Baltic Sea to uncover new lineages of life (NeLLi) - Landsort_02402 metaG | ecosystem: Environmental > Aquatic > Marine > Oceanic > Sediment | place... | reverse complement strand
GTGGGGGGGGGGGGGTGTTTTTTTTTTTTTTTTTAACACGGGTCGGGGGGGGGGGGGGGAAAGAAACAAAAAAGGCGCCGCCCCCCCCCCCCCCCGAAAAAAGATCTTCCTTACCTGCGTCGCCACGATCGCCTTCACGGCAGCGAGGATCCTGTCCTTGGGCACGTAGCCGATCGGATCGGCCAGGCGAGGGTAGGTCGTCGGAGCTCGGTGCGACCTTCCCATGCCCCCTCCGGCGACGATGTCGGCGCCGAGGATCTCCTTGGGGTTGGCAGGGTCCATGATCACGACGATGCCCAAATCGTTGGTGAACAGGTCCACGGAGTTGTCCCCGGGGACGGTGACCGCGACTTTGAACTTGCGAGGGAGGAACTGGGCACCGTAGATGGGCTCAGGGGAGCCCACGAAGTTGGTCCCGTGCGTGTTTTCGTCGCGGGCCCTGGTCACTTCCGGCCTCTCGAAGACCGAGCTCGCGAACTTCTCCCCGTCGAGCCAGACGTCGTAGTAGGCCCCGGACTGCGGCGCGAGCAGGTCGGCGACGTCCTCGGCCAGCCTGGAGCAGGCGGCGTAGTCCGGGCGGGAAGCTTCGGTGAAAGGCGCCGCGGGGGCGCAGACGTTGCGGTTGACGTCGCCGCAGGCCCCGAGGGTCGAGCCCATGGCCTTGACCACGGAGGAGAAGGCCGTCTTGAGGTCGCCCTTCAGGACGCCTGGAGATGGTGAGTGGTGGTTTGGTGGTTTTGGAGGGGGAGAATTTGGGAAAAGAGAGGAGGAGAGGAAATGAGCCTTTTTTAAAAAAAAAGAAAAAACCCGAATTCGAAATCGAAAAAAAGGAGAAGCTCTCTCCTTCTCTTCTCTCTCTTTCTCTCTCAACTTACCGTGCAGCTGGTAGGCCTGCCTCGTCGTCAGCCTCAGCGTCCCGTTCCCGACATGGTCCGCCAGGTCGTCCATCGTCAGGTACAGGCGGTTCGAAACCCTCCCGGCGGGCTGGCGGGTCCTCATCATGAACTGATACGCCTTCCCCTTGCCCGCGCCGCGCTTCTCGCGGTCGTCCTGCTGGTAGCTGCCGTGGAACTTCATCAGTTGCGCCGCGTCCTCGGAGATGTTTGAGGGGGCCGTGGTGAGCTCCTCCATGAGCGGGTGGCGGAGGTAGTCGGACTTCTCCTTGAGGATCTCGACCTTGGAGCTGCAGTGCGGGGGGGTGGAGGTGAGGTGAGGGTTTTGGGGAGAGAGAGAAGGGAAAAGAGGGTGAGAGGAAGAGAGGGTCGAAAAAAAGAAAAAGAAAAAGAAGAGGTGTTGTCATCGTCGTCGTCGTCGCTCTAGAGCGACATTCCTCTGGCGCCTTCAGGGCACGTTCGACGCGTCGTCTTTCGATTCTGCCAAAGCCAGGGCGTAGATCTCGTTGTCTTGAGATCGACCAGCGGCGCGGGAGTGATCGAAGAGGCGAGAGAGAGCGTCGCTAAAAAAAAAAGAGTTTGAGAGATGCGAAGAGGCTTGGCGGCGGCGGCGACGGCTCGCATTGGCCATGTCGAATCGCAACAAAGCCGCGTCGAAAAACACCACCAGCGCGCTTTTTTTTCGAATCTCTCACTGCAGCGGGCAGAACAACACCACGGTATCGGCCTCTGGCGAGAGAAAAGGCTCGAAGAAGAGCCTCGAGGAGACGATTTCGAAACGACAAAGAGAGAGATTGAACTCTTTCAATGAACTCACCGCTTGGGCGGCTTTGAAGTCGGAGGGCGTGCGGGCGTCGCCACGGCCACGACCTGCAGCGTTCCCCTTGACCTCTGCGAAGAGGAAGAGGACGACGGCCCTGTCGCCGCCCTGGAGGAGGCGGGCAGGGCGCGGCTGTGCATTTTTGAGGGAGAAGCGGAGAAGAATGAAGAAAGGGAAAAAAGGAGATAGAGAAGGGCAAACGATAAAAAGCTTGGCTTCCTCTCTCTCGCTCTCGCTTGGCCAGATTTTTCGAAGAAAGTGAATCGGAGCTCGACACTTTTCGAGAAAAAAAAGAAACGCTTCCCCCCCAAAAGGCTCGACGCGGCGTACTCGAGGAGGCCTGCTTTTTCTCAATTCCCGCTTCTCACGCAACGCTCTAGACATGAGCGTCTCCCCCGCGCCCTCGGCGCCTCCGCTGTCCGGCGCTGCGCACGCCACATTCGACGTCCGAAGAGCAGCGGCGGCGAGCAACAACAACAACAGCGCGGCGGCGGCGGCGTCGACTTCCGGCAAGCCCCCTCTGCTCCCGGCCGGCGCTCGAACGGGAGCTGCCGCTGCTGCTGCTGCTGCTGCTCATCCGACGCAGGCTCCGTCGACTCCCACTGGAGGCGGCCGACGGAGCAGGAGGAGGAGGACCGCGAGGGAGCGATGCGGCGGGTGCGTTTTGGGGACTGGAAGCGGAAAAACCTCGTCGAAAGAGAATGGCGAATGCGGAGAAGAAAGTCTTCTCTTTGCGCGCGTCTCTTTTGCCCATTCCTGCTCAATTTTGCCTTATTTCTTGCACTGCGTCGCAACAACTGACAATGTTGCTCAGCTTGGGGGGAGCAAATGACTTAAAATTTGAGCAGAAGTGCAACCCCAACTGGCGAAACGAGAATTTCGAAGAGTTCCCATTCGTCACGCTTTTTTCTTCTTCGTTCTCGCTCTCCCCTTCCCAACCTTCTCTCTCAACCTTCTTCTCCTCAACCCCACCCCCCAAAAACAGGCCCCGCTGCCGCTACGTCCCGATCCTCGGCCTCATCGGCGTGCTCCTCTGCCTGGCAGGGCTCGCGATCTACGCCGGGGGTGCCGTCCCGGCGGGCAGGACAATCGCGGAGCTGGTCTCGAAAGTCGACACCAAGACGGCGAGCAGCAGCGAGGAAGGCTCTTCTTCTTCTTCGACGTCTCGCCCCACGGGGGGACCGCTGTCGCGCCTGGTCGGGGCCTACGTCGCCACGACAGCGGTGGGTAGTCTTTTCTTCTGTTGAGAGAGAAAAAAAGAGACGGAAGAAGTTCGCAAACGAAAAAAACCTCACCCTCTTCCTTTCTCTCCTCTTTCACTTCAAAAAAAAAAAAAAACTTCTAGGCTTCCGTCGCCGCCGCAACCATCACCCTCGTGCTCGGAGCAGCCGCGCACGCCGCCAGGGCCAGGCAGCGCGCCGCCCTCGACGAGCACTGCGAGAGCGTCTCGATCGCTCCTTCGAACAACGGGAACAACAGCAGGAACAGCAGCAGCACCGGCGCAGGCACGCCTCCGCCCTCTGCCTCTCGAGGAGGAGCGAACAACAACAACTTCCCTTCCACCTCTTCTTCCTCCCAGCAGCGCCCGCAAAAGCCCAGGCGCCGCGCCTTCGCCTGCGTGCGCAGGCTCTCCGCCGCTGCTGCCCTCTCGGCCTGGCTGCTCGCGGCCTGGTGCGTTCTCTTAGTCGGAGCCCACGTCTCCGCCTCCCTGGCGATGGAGTCCGTCGTCAAGGGAAGCGACACTGCGATCTCGACTTTAAACTATTTCGCGGGAACGGCCAACGAGACGTTCGCCGCGGCGAGGCAGGTCGGCGGGGGCATCTTGGACGGGGTGGCGAGGGTCGGGGCGAGTCTCGGGGGGAGCGACGGGCCGGCGCTGCCGCCTCGGCCTGCGCCGAGGGGAGGGGGACTGAGGCAGCAGTCGTCGTCATCGTCGTCGTCGTCGTCGTCGAAGCAGCAGCCGCAGCAGGCAGCAGCAGCGATAGCTGAGGACTCCGCTTCTCCCACGAGGACCCCGTTCATGGAGTCCGCGAGGCAGGCAGCCTCCGACCTGGGCGCGGCGCTGGGGCCGACGGCCCAGAGGATGGAGAGCGCGCTCGCGGCCGCTGCGGCCGCGGGGAACGGAAACAGCGCCGCGAGCGACGCTTCGAGCGGCAAGGCGGGGGGCGAAAAGGACGCTGCTGCTAGCGCTGCCGCTGCTCCCGCAGGAGGGAAAAGCACCAAGGACACCTTCAAGAGCATGGCGAGCGCTCTCAAGGGCCTGGTGGCCGCGGCGGAGCACTCGAAGGCAGAGGGAGGAGCAGCAGCCTCGTCGGCAACAGCGGCAGCGACCCCCGCCGCAGCTTCGGGCCGAAAGATGCTCCAGAAAAGTGCCGCCGCCGCCGCCGCTCCTCCTCCTGCCGCTCCCTCAACACCACCATCCGAAGAGAACCCAGCTGCGGCGGCGGCGCGCTTCCTCGACGCCCTGGCCGCCCTCCAGCCCACGAGGGAGGACATGCTCTCGGCCGCGGCGGGGGCCTCTCGCGCCGTGGACTCTGTCCGTCGCGGCGGAGGTCCCGGAAGCTCAGACTCCACCTCCACCTCCGGCAGGGGTAATGGCGGCAACGGCGGCAACGGCCTCGTCTGCCCCTCGGTCGTCTGCCTCGACGTGCGCCTCTTCCCGGCCCTGGCCTCGGACGCCTGCGTCTGCTCGGCCGAGGACCTCGACGCCGTCGGAGGGCTCGCAGCCACGGCCCGCAAGCAGCTGCGCGGCTCGCTGGTCGGTCTCTTCTGCCTGTACTTGGGCGCTTCGATCCTGGCGTGCAGGCTGACTGCCGAGTCGGCCAGGGCCAGGCACGACGGCGACCTGCTGTTCTCGGACAAATTAGAGGGTTTGGTGGCCGCCGCGAGCGCGAGCGCCGCCGCGGCGAGGGCGAGGGCGGCGGCGAGGAGGGAGCACAGGGAGGCTGTGGCGAGAGCCGCCGCTGCGGCAGCGAACAGCAGCTCTTCGACGACGACGACGACGACGCCGCTGGCTGCTGCTGCGGCGATTAGGTGGCCCGGGACGGTGATGTGATGTGAAAAAAGAAAAGAAAGGAAAAAAATAAAAGAAGAACGAGTCTTTTTGTTCCGAGGAGAGTTTCAGTTGCAAGAAGAAAAAGAAAGAAAAAACCCCGTCTTTTTCACCTCCCGACCCCGACGCCTCCGCACCCCCTCATCCACCCCACGGCCTGCCTTGGAGGGGACAGCGCGATCCGGAAGAAGGCAGCAGCGGTCGAAGAGGCGTCCCCGACGGAGCTGCCCGAGTGCCTTCTGTTTCCGCTGCTATTCGAGATCATATTCCTCTTCGCCTCGGAGACGGCCGTCCCGGCAGAGGCCACGCTGCCCCTCCTCGCCAGCGCTCGCTCGAGGTCGACAGAGGGCTTTGCGCTCCTGATAACGTAGTCCTGTTGTTTCTTCTTCTTTTCTTCTAACAGCATCGCTCTCCTGGAGAGCAGCGCCGCGGTTCTCTTGGCCGAGGCGGCCGCCGTCGCAGCTCTCGCCGCAGCTGCCGCCCTTGCTGCCTCGGCTTCGGCCTTTTCAAACTTTAGGAGCGCCGCCTCCTTCCGAGCGAGCTCGGATTCCTTCAGCTGGCGGCGTCTCGCTTCGGCCTCTCTGGCGCGCTGCTTGGCTCTGCGGACTTCGAGGATGCTTTCGTCGTCGTTGCTGCTGCAAAGAGGAGGAAGGGAAGCTTCTCCTCCACTTTGACCCTGACGTCCTCCTCCTTCTCGCTGCCGCCGCCGCTCCGCCTGCGCTGCCGCCCTCGCCACGGCGCGCCGCTCGAGCTCTTCCTTGCGGGCCAGGAGCTCTTTGGAAGAGAGAGGAGGCTTCTGGCTGTTCTTGTTCTCTTGCTGCTGTTGTTCTTCGTTGGGCTTGCTCTGCCGCCGATGCTGCTGCTTCGGCCGCTTCCGGAGAGGCGTCTTTTTTTTCTTCGAAGAAGAAGAAGAAGAGGCCACCACCGCCGCGACCTTCCTGGCGGCCTCGGCCGCCGCCGCCTCTGCTGCGGCCACGCGGAGCTCCCACTGCTGGGTCTCTGCTTCTTCTTCTTCTTCGTCGGAGAGGTCGTACAGAGGAGGAGGGGGTGGCGAGGGCATGGTCCGTTGCTTGGTTGTCGGGGTCTCTTTCGATAAAAATAGAAAATGGAAAAAGAGAGCGAGCGTCAAGTTTTTTTCCCCCACTTTTCCACGAAAAAACGAAACTGAAAGAGAAGAAGAAGCATCGATTTTTTTCCTGTCTTCTTTCTTTCCTCCTCGAAAGACACCCTCAGACTCTTTATCTCTCTTCGCGTGTTGTGAGAGCGCCTCTCCTCGCCTCGCCATGCATCCCAGCGCAGCAGGAGACGAGCTGCAGCAGCAGCAGAATGCTGCTCCAATTGCGAATCCCTCCATCGACGGGGCTGCGGCGGCGTTCTCAGGCCTCGCGTCGAAGAATCCTCATCAGCAGCCCCAGCAGAAGCAGAGCCGTCTCAGCAAGGCCCTGCGCACGGGACCGGCCCCCTGGTCCGTGGCCGCACCAGGGAGAACAGCAGCAGCAGCAGCAGCACGAGCAGGAGCAGGAGCAGGAGGAGTTGTTTCAGGTGCGTTGAAGAAGAGGAATCAATTGAAGCGTCGTCGTCGTCGTCGCGCGACAAAGAGAAAAAATCGAAAAAAAAGATTGGTTTCATCTCTTTTTCAGCCGCGCCCTCGCTCGCCGCTGCTCGCCTCGTTCGTGCTTTCACCAGGGACAAGCTCCGCGACACTTTTCTATCGCTCACATTGAAGAGAATGGAGCACGAAACACACAAAAACACCCCAACAGACGACCGCATCGCTGCCAGGCATGCGCAGCAGCCTCCTCCTCCTCCGTCGTCGTCGTCGTCGGGCGCCGCCGCCGCCGCTTTCGTCGACGACGAGGCCGCTTCCACCTCCTCCGCCGCCGCCGCTTCTTCCACTCCCACCGCTCTCTCGCGGGACCCGGCAGCGGACTTCTTCCTCCAGCGCAGGCCTGCCTCTCCAGAAGAGGAGGACGCTACCTCGGAGATCGCGCTGGACCTCGAGTCCACGCTCAAGCTCTCGGACGCGCTCGCGGCCGCGGCGCTGAGCGAGCCCGCCTCTGCTGCTGCTCCTGCCGCCGCTGCTGCTCCTCCTGCTCCCGCTCCTGCTGCCAACCCTCCTGCCCCCGTCTCCCGCCGCTGGTCCACGCTCCTCAGCCCGGCGGGCTTCCTCAAGCGCGCCGCGTCCGAGGAGAAGAAGGCAGCGGAAGAGGAAGAGAAGAAAGAGAAAGAAGAGGCTTGTTCTTCTCCGGCAAAGCAACAGCAGCAGCAACAAAAGCAGCACCGCCCGCGCTCGCCGCTCGCGGCGCTCATCTCCCGCGCGTGGCAGCAGCAGCAGCAGCAAAAGAAAAGCGGCTCCCCGCAGAAGCCTCCGGCTCCTCTCTCTGTGCGTTCCGACCTCCTGATCTCGGCAGTGCCTCCTCCGTCGCCGACCGACGTCTCCACCTTCGCAGCGGCAGAGGCGGCAGCAAAGCAGCAACAGCAACAACACCAACAAGCTCTTCCTTCGCTTTCGCTCACCGCTCCAAAGCCGCGCTCCTTCTTCGCGTCGTCGCCTCCTGCTTCCAACAACAACGACAACAACGAGGAACAGCAAGAAGAGGCTCGCCCTCCCACGGCAGGGAAGCGCATCTCCCCGCTGGACCAGCCCGCGAGGGAGGGCAGGAGGATCCACAGAGCCTTCTTCGGCTCCTCTCCTCCTCCGCCGTCATCGCCGGCAGTCGAACAAGAAAAAGAACAAGAAGAAAGTTCTTCCGCCTCGACCCCAAAACAGCAACAGAAAAAGGCGAGCAGCTCCCCCTCGATGGGGAGCATCCAGAAGAGGCTGCTCAAGTTCAAGCAGAGGAGGTCGCTGGCTGCCGTCTCTGCCGCTGCGTCGTCCGGGGAAGCTGCTGCTCTGCCGAAAGCAGAAACTAAAGAAGTTTCGACTTCTGCTGCCGCTGCTGCCGCTGCTGTCCTTCCCGCGTCGCCGGGCCTCCGCCCTTCCTCCGCCTCCCTGCTCTCCATCCCCAAGAGGCCCCCGTCCCCAGCACCTGCAGTCCAGCAGCAGCGCAGGCGCGCGGCCGCCCTGGCTGCGGCGTTCCCGCTGGCGCCCTCCTCGGGCGGCGGCGGCATTGCTGCCGCCGCTCGCCCGAGCGTCTCGGCTCCCGACCTCGGCTGCGGAGGGGCTGAGGAAGAAGGCGCCGTCTCGTCTGCCTTCAAGATAAAGGAGCAGCAGCAGCAGAAGGATGAGGTCCCGGCGCCCTGGCCGAGAATCGACGTTTCGCTCCGGCGAACGCCCTCGCAGCGGCTCCCGGCGACTCCGCGCGGAGGAGCAGGAGGAGGCTTCGTGAATCCGACCCCTTCTTCTTCCTCCGAAGTCGTCACCCCCGCCGCGGCCCTGCTGGGCCCGCGCTCTCCAACTCCAGCCCCCGAGGAGGGGGAGGACGGCATGGAGCTCGACACGCCCTTCGTGGCCCGCGGGAGGCTGTCGTCGTCGTCCAACGCCGGCGCGACCTCTGTCGACGGCGGAGCTGCTGCTGCTCGCGGTCCAAGAAGCGCCGCCGCCAGCGTTTCTTCAAAGACGCCGGCGTTTGACCCCGCGTTCGCAGGAGACGTCGCCGCCGTCGCCGGGAGCCTCGCGCCGCCCTTGTCTCTCTCGACTGCTGCTGCTGCTGCTGCTGCTGCTGCTGCTGCCACCAGGAGACTAGCCACGACGACGCCGGGGGCAGCGAGAGAGCGAGCCCAGGCCCTGGCCTCGGCCGCGCTCGAGTGCTGCTTCGCCGCCGACCTCTCCTCGGCCGGCTGCGACGGCGGCAGCGACGTCAGCGCGCTCTCCCCGACCTCCCCGCCCTCGGCGCGGTCCAGGCTGGCCTCCCGCGTCGCCGCAGCGCTCGCCCCGGCGCTGGAGACGGCGACGGCGGAGGCAGCGGACGCGCGGGAGGAGGCGGCGGCTCTCCGGAGGGCTTTGGGAGAGCAGCAGCGCAAGGAAGCCTCGACCTCGGGTTCTTCTTCTTCCGCCGCTGCTGCTGCCGCTGCTGCCGCTCTGGCCTCGCTGCGAGAGGAGCTCCGAGAGCTGCGGGAGACCAAGGCGGAGACGGACCGACTGTTCAAGTCCCTGCACAGGGACAAGTACCTCCCCTTGAAAGAGAGCGCCGCGGCCCTGAAGATGGCGGTGGTGGAGCTCGAGGCCGAGGCCGAAAGGCTCCGGGCCTCCGCCTCGGCCGCGGCGGCGACGGCCGCGGAGCGGGAGGCGCGCGCCGCCGCCGAGGCCTCGTCCGCCGTCGCCGACGCCAGAGCAGAGGCCTCCGCCGCGAGGGAGGAGGCGGCCACCGCCCGCGAGGAAGCCTCCGAGCTCAGGGCGCAGCTCGCCGAGGCCCGGAGGACCGCGAGCAAGAGGGAAGCCGAGAACGAGGAAGAGGTGCGGAAGCTCAAGGCCAAGGCGAGCGAGGGCGACGAGCGGGAGGTCGCCGCGGCTCGGAGCGCCGCCGTCGAGGCGCTGGCCGTGGCAGAGGACTCTGCGGCCGAGCTCGAGGCCGTGCGTAAAGAGTTAAAAAAGATCGAAGCTGAAAAGGCGGAGATCGTGGTGATGTGCGAGGGCCTGGTGGCGCAGCTGCAGGGGGAGTGAGAGGGAAAGAGAGAGGGAAAGAGAGAGGGAAAGAGAGAAAGAGAGAAAGAGAGAAGAAAGAGAGAGAAGAAAGGGAGAGAAGAAAGAGAAAGAGTTTTTAATTCGAAAAAAATTGAAAGAAAAGAATTTGTTTTTTTACAAAAAAGATTTTACAGAGCTCCTCTCTCCTTGGCTTCCTTCACCAGCGCCTCCGCGAGCTCGTCCTGCGTCGATCAGGGCACGATCGAACGGCACAGCAGCCTTGTCTTCGGAGGAGAAGGAGAAGAATTAGGAGAAGGAGAAGAAGAAGGGAGCACGGCTGCGGCAAACGCCGTCGTCTTCCCGTTTTCTCCATAACGCTCGCGCACCAGGGCCGCGTCCAGGGGCCCCAGGCAGCTCGCCGCGGGACACACGTCGTTGCCCCCGTCCCCGAGGTACAGCACGCCGCGAGCGAAGGGGGCACCTGGAGCGCCGGCGACGAGGAGTTTGGCCAGAAGTTGCCCTTTGCAGAGGTTTGCCGGGCAGGAGCCCCGCGGGCACGAGTGCGGGCCGTAGCGCTCGGTGGCCCTCGAAAGCGCCAGGCGGCGGTGCGCCGGGGTGGTGCTCGTCGCTCCGTCTGCCGGGACGTCGACGAATCTGCCCGGGTTGGTGGCGACGGCGGAGAGGTTGAGCTTTTTGCTTACGGAATGCTCCTCGATGAAAACGTCGTTGGCGTCGGAGAAGATCGCGAAATGATTTTGTTTCTTTTTCTCCGGTCCTTCTTCTCCCTCCTTCCCGCAGACGGCCAGCAGGGCTTCCCTCAGGGCCGGAGAGCAGGGCGCCGAGGCAGCGGCAAGGCACACGACCTGCTCCGGGTCCCGGCGGTCTCTCGCGGTCGCCCTCGCGCCGGCGCGCAGCGCTTCGTCCACGGCCTCTGTCCAACCAAACTCCTTTGCCTTCGTTTTCCCGGATTTCCACAGCGCCCGCAGCGTCTCCGAGGCCCCGAGCGCCTCGACCCCGAGCGTGTCGGAGTTGTCGTCGATCAGGGTGTGGTCGTAGTCGGAGGCGACGAGCAGAGACGGAGAAGAAGAGGAAGAAGAGGAAGAGGAAAAAAAGAGCTGGGCGAGAAGGAGGTCGCTTCGGCGAGGAGCGAGAGGGCGCCACGACCAACTCCGGCTCCCTCCGCTGCTGCTGTTGCTGCTGAGTCTCGCGGCGAGCCCTTCGGCGTCCTCCTCGTCGCGGCACGCAGCGAGGACCTGGAATCCGGGCGCCGGGCCCTGGATGGAGCCCAGAACGGAAAGGGCTTCTTCGTCGTCGGCGTCGTCGTTGGTTGCGAGCAGCGCGAGTGTCGGGCCCTTTTCGTCGCCGTCTCCGTCTCCTTCTCCTTCCTCGTCTTCCAGGACCTCGGGAAAGTCCTGCGCTGCTACCCCCGGATTGGTGCATACCGGGAGGTCTTCGAGGCTCAGGCCTAGGTCGCTCACGCGCTGCCTCGAGAGCCAGCGCGCAGGGAGCGACGCAAGGAAGTCAGACAGGAGTTGGAGTTTGAGTCGGAGGTCGAGGTCGAGAGAGTTTTTCAATCGAAGACGATCGGTGCCATCATCAGCGGCAGGCCCTTGTTGTTGTCCTGGTCCCTTTTCGTCGCTGCTGCTCTGGAGCTTCGGCGGCTCCAAGGGAGCGCTCCGGAGATTCTTCTCCTCCCCGTCTGCAATATGGGAGTCGCCTTCCTGCTGGTCAGCAGGAAGCGGCGAGAAAGATGAAGGCTGCGGCATCGTTTTTTTCTTTTTTCTTTTCTTCGGTTTCGCTTCTGATTCAGTGAAGCGAACAAAAAAAGTAAAGTCTTTTCAGAAAAATCGGCCACGTCGATTTCTCCTCCAAGTGATGCACGTCCCCTTCTTTCGCGCCACCGCCGCCGCGATGCCCTCGATCCTTCGTCGCCAGTGCTTCGCGGCTTCGTCGAGGCATGCTCGCGTCTCTGTCGCCGGCGCAGCTGCCGCCCTGCCGCGAGAGAGGATAACCGTGGACGGCGATCTGATGTTCGATCGGTCGATGTCGTCGTCATCAAGCTCTTCAACATCTCCAACCTCTTCCTACGCCCGCCCCGAACTCCAGCACCAGAACAGATCCCCCACCGCCCCTCCCCCCAAGATCGCCGTCGTCTCCGGCGACCCCGACAAGATAGCCTCCGTCGTCCCCCAGGCCAGACAGGCGACGCAGCGCGAGATCGACGAGCTCGCTGAGTTGATTGCTTCCTCGAAGACAGTCACGGTCCTCACCGGCAGCGGCATATCGACCGAGTCCGGAATCCCTGACTACCGCTCGCCCGGGTCCGGGGCCTACGCCACGGGCTTCAAGCCGATGACGGTCCAGCAGTTCCTGTCGGGGCCCACGGCCCGGGCCCGCTACTGGACGCGGAGCTTCTTCGGGTGGAACACCTTCTCGCGCTGCAGGCCCGCGGCGTCGCACGAGGCGATCGCGAGGCTGCAGAGGCTCGGGTGGGTGGCGAACAACGACGTCGGGGCAGGGATCATCACGCAGAACGTCGACCGCCTCCACCAGGCGGCGGGCTCGACCTCGGTGCTGGAGCTGCACGGGACCACGCACGTGGTGCGCTGCCTGAACAGCGAGTGCGACCACCGGTTCCCGAGGCCGGAGTTCCAGGGGATGCTCGAGGCGCTCAACCCGGAGGCCGCGGCCGCGGCGGCGGTGGCCGACGCGGCTTCTTCCGCGAATGCGAGCGCAACGACAACAACAACAACAACAGCGCGCAAGGCCGCCGCCAAGCCCGCCGAGCCGGGAGGCCTCTACCGCCGGGACGCGGACGACGACGGCGGCGGCGCGGGCAGGCCGAGAGGCTCCCCCGGCGCCCCTCCGATCGCCGTCGTCGTCGGGGGCTGCGGCGCCGTCGCCGACGACGACCCGAGTCTGTCGTCGTCGGTTTCTTCTTCTTCAAACCCCCTCCGCGCCGTCCACGAGGGCGCAGAGTCCGCCCCGATCTCTGTTCCCTTCCGCAGGCCCGACGGCGACGTCGAGGTCGCCGACGCGGGAACGGGCTTCTCCGTGCCGAGCTGTCCCCGTTGCCAAAAGGGCGATCTGATGCCGGTAAGAGACGAGTCGCATGTCTTTTTTATTTTTTTATTTTTTTGCAGCAGGCTGAGCCTTTGACACACGCGGCTTTCTCACTCAAACACCTTTTCAACCATCATCACCTCTACAATCATCACCACCACTACTAACACCAACAAGGACGTCGTCTTCTTCGGCGACTCGCTCCCAAAGAGCAGAGCCGAGGCCGCCAAGGAACGCGCTTCGCAATCCGATCTGCTGCTGGTCGTGGGGACCTCGGTGCAGGTCTTCTCGGCGTTCAGGCTGGTCCAGGCCTGCGCCGACGCCGGAGGGAAAGTGGCGATCGTCAATGCAGGCCCCACGAGGGCTGATTCTTTGGAGGCCGTGGTGATGAAGCTACCCTGTCTGGCCGGGGAGACGTTTGCGAGGCTGGCGAGGCACCCGAGCCTGGCGATGCCGAGGCCCGTGGGGGCCGCTGCGTCGGCGGGGACGAGGCCGCGTTGATGAGGAGAGGTCTTCGAATCTTTTTGTAAAACTAAAATTTTCTATTGCTACATTTGGTCCTACTAGTGCTGCTTTCTCGAAGGAAACTTTCGTCTTCGACTTCGTCCTCGAGCTCTTCCAAGCCGCCGACAGCCGCTTCCGCGACCTCGGGCCCAAAGGCTCGCGCCAGCAGCGCGGGCTCGACGCGCTCCCACCACCTGATTTTCGCAGCCGCCGCCGCTGTTCCTCCTCCTCCTCTTTGAACGACTTTCAGGATTTCCTCCGCCGCGGCCTCGAGGTAACGGGCGCGGCCCCTGTCTCCGCCGCCGCCTCCTCCCACTGTTCCTCCTTCCACCTCCGCCGCGGAAGACTCCAGCAGGGCAGAGGCCGCGACGGGGGAGAGGGCGGCGCCCGTCGCCGTGGCTGCCCAGAGCACGCGGGCAGCCGCGGCGGCGGGGAGCAACTGGAGGTGACCGAGGTCGAAAGACGACGACAAAGACGACGACGATGACGACGGCGACGACGACGAGGAAGAAGAAACGCTCCCGGCGGCCGCCTCAGCGAGCTCGGACAAGAGCTCCGCTCTCTCACCCGAAGAACAGCTCGCCGCCTCGAACTCGAGCAGCGCCAAGCCCTGCAGCGCCGTCGCGGCCTCTCGCTGCCCGACATTGCGCGCCAGGCGCAAGGGCCGGCGAAGAGGAGGAGGAAGGCAGGCTTCTTGCCTCCCTTCGTCGTCTCCTCCCCCTGTCCCTCTTTTCGTCTTCGTCGCCTTCTCCCTCACGAAAAGAGCCTCGAGGCATGCGTCCGCGAGGCCCAGCATCAGAGGCCCCGCACGCAGGGAGCCCAGGGCATGGAGGCAGGAGGCGACGTGTCGCGCGCTCGGGCGGTTGACGCCGCCGCCGCATCGGGGAGGAGGGTGAGGAAGAGGAGAGGAAGAAGAGAGAGAAAGAGCTCTTCGCTCGCCGCCTTCCCTCCTTCCTCCTCCTCCTCCTGCCCCGCATCCTCCTTGCTCACTGCGCAGCCGCGCCAGCAGCGCCCGCTGCAGCCTCTCGAGGACATCTGCGGGGAGAGCCGAGCGAGGTTCAGAGGAAGAAGAAGAGGAGGAGGAAGAAGAAGAAGAGGAGGAGGAAGAAGAAGAAGAGGAAGAATAAGAAGCCGCCGCTGCCGTCGCCGCCGGCGGCGCGAGTTTGGCGAGCGAGGTGAGGGCCCAAGCGAGCGTCTTTGCCGACGGCGGCCGCCGCCGGGAGCCGCCGCCTTCTTCCTCCGGCACCCTCCTCCCCTCCTCGCCCGCGGCCACGGCCTCGGCCAGCGTCTCCAGGGCCCTGAGCGTCGGAGGGGCAGCCCAGCCGTGGAGGGCCGCCGGCGGCGACACCGACAGCAGCGCTGCAGCCCGCAGCGCCGCCGCCGCGGCCGAGGGCGAGGGCTCGCGGAGGCCGAGCGCGCGCCGCCTGCCGCTCGGGGGGCCGCCTCCGCCGACGAGCGCCCTCGCAGCTGCCGCGATCAGGGCGCGCGAAGAAGCGACGTCCTTTGATGAGGACGAAGAAGGAGAAGAAGAAAAACTAGGGATTGAACTAGAGATTTCGTCGCGGCTCTGACGGCTAGCAGCAGCTTCCGGGGAGGAGGGAGCGCGGAGCATGATCTCGCTGTAGGCCAGCAGGAGCCTCGCCGCGGCGCTGGGACCCGACCGGGGAAGCCCGAGAGCTGCGCAGCCCGCCAGGGAGGAGACCGTGGAAGGGCCCGGGTCCCACTGGAGGACTCCGAGGGCAGAGAGCGCTGCCACGGCAGAGGTAGGGGTGACTGCCGTCGCCGCCGAAGAACGAAACGTGTTTGAAGTCTCGAGGAGGCTGCTGTTGCTGTCAGCCCCGCTGTTCCTCGTCTCCTTCGTCGTCTTCGTCGCCCCCGAGTCCAGGGCCAGGGAGATACGGATGCGCTCGGTCCTAGAAAGGGAGTCCAGCGTCGCCTGCGCTGCCGCCGAGGGCGTGAGAGGCGACGACGACGAAAAGGAAGGCGACGACGAGCGCTGCTGCTGCTGCTGCCGCTGCCGCTGCTGCCGCTGCTGCTGCTGCGTCCACGGCGAGCCGAGAGCCGCCAGGCCGACGACGCAGGCGACCGCCGCCGCCCCTCCCAGCGAGGCGTCCGGGGCCTGCGAGGGGGCGAGCCGCGTCGCCAGAGCTGAAGCCCAGCGAGGGGCCAGGTCGGCGAGCGACGAAGGAGAAGAAGCAGAAGGAGCGTTTCGTCTCCGAGAAGAGCTCTTCTGTTTTTCTTTTTCTCGCCTGCGAGAGAGGCCTTCTATTCGCCGCCACAGAGCCGCGTCGTCTCCGAGAGTCCAATCCGTCGAAGAAGGAGAAGAACAAGGGAGTTCCCCCACGGCCGCGACGAGCTCCTCGAGCGTGTACGAGCGGCAGAGGAGCAGGGCGCGGGGGGAGAGAGGTGGTTGCGGTTTTCGCGCCGTCGTCGTCGTGGCGTCGTCTGTCGAAGAAGAAGAAGAAGCCATCGCCGACGACGCTGATCTCCATCGCAGGCCGCCCGCCGCGCTTCCTCCTCCGCTGCCTCCACTGCTCCTGCTCGCAGCGCGCACGGCCGCCGCGACCTCAACGGCTGCTCGCCGCATGCGAGCGAGAGCTCCGCTGCGCGAGGCTGTGACGAGCCACAGAAAGAGAGAGAGAAGAAGAGGAAGAAAGAAGTTTTGATTGTGGCTTGATTTTCTTCGATTTTTTCTACCTCGACGTGTGGTTTTCATTTTTTACATTCCTTCTCCTTCTCTTCCCCCTCCTTCCTCCTCCTCGTCACTAGCCGCCGCGTCCCACGCCGACCCCAGCCTCGCCTTCAGGATGTCCAGGTTCGCCTCCGCCAGTCCCTCGGTCGCCAGCCTCCTGCACTGGTCCCACTCGAAGTCCTCGGCGGCGTACGCGGCCCTGACCTCCATCACGCGCAGCGCGAGCGCCGGGTTCTTGCGGGACAGCTCTGCCAGCCAGAGGTCACCTTTCCCTCCGCCGAAGGCGCTCTTTTTCGGTGGGGCCGCTGAGGAAGAGGAAGAAGAGGAAGGAGAACAAGTGGAGGTCTCTCTGCTGGTTCTTGATCTGCGTGCTTCTTCTTCTTCTTCTTCTTCTTCTTCGTCCTCCTCTTCTTCTCCTCCGCAGCTCTCGGCGCGGCCCGGCGGCGCCGCTGGCTCGTTGAACCTTGCCAGAGCCGCAGAGAGGTCGTCGTACCCTTTCTTGTCGTAGGCAGCCAGCCCGCCGCGGCCGCTCCCTTCGAGCTGCGCGAGGATGATCTTGGCAGCCGCGAACGTGAAGAGCGTGCGGAGGGCGTCGCTGGCGACGCGCTCCGGGGAGCGGCCACCGAAGCTGTTTTTGGGGGAGTTGGAAGAAAGAAAGAAAGAAGGGAAGAAGAGGTTGAGGACGAGGAGGTCGAAAGAAAAAAATTGATGAGATCGACTGAAACTCAAAAGAGAGAAAAATCTGACCTGTCCGAGGGTACGAACGCTCGATTCCGATCCGGGAAGAGCAATCTCCGTCGAGTTCCCGATGCTCTCTGAGGAGAAGGAGGAAGAGGCGTGAGACGCCGAGGAGGTGCGGCGCGGAGCATGACGATAGGATTCGAATCGAAACCTTTCGCGAAAGAAGAAGAAGAAAAAGTGATTTTTCCATTTCTTTTCTTTCGTCAGTCGGCGAGAGCCTCTCAGAGCAAAAGAGCAAGAGAAAAGGCTCGCCCCGTGAAGCTTGTTTTCTCTCTCTTCTCTTCTCTTCCTCCCTCTGGAGAGCACCTTACTGGTCTTTTGCATCGCACGGCCTGGTTGGTTAAAGGACGAGAGAAGAGAGAGAGAGATCGCTGAATAAAACCGCGAGAAAGACCGAAGGCCATCAAAACCTTTTCGCGGGATCGATGGCCGAAGACGACGATGCCCACCGAGGCCTCTTCGATGCCGCCGCTGGCGACAGCGACGGGTACCGCTCCGCCCGTTTGTCGCGGTCCAGGAGCCCTCAGCAGCGTGTCGCCCCTCGGGACGCGCTGGACGCGTTCCTGGTAAGGGAGAAGAAAGAGGAAGAGAAAGAGTGTGAGAGGTTTTTCCCCCCTTCTTCGCACCATCACCGGCCTCATCGACGTCAACCTCGTCTCTCTTCCAAAAAAAAACAGGACCTCCTCCCTGCCGACGAGGGAGCAGTAAAGAGTAGCAGCGCGCCGCCGCCTCCTCCTCCTCTGGAGACGACGGTGAGACGTCCTGCGAGGCCGCCGCCGCCGCCGCCTCCCGTCGTTCGCAGGCCCCCGCCTCCTCTTCCTCCACCTCCCGTTGCAGCAACGTCGTCAACCTCTTCTTCTTCGGTTGCCGCTCGAGCCCCTCCCACAGAGGCCGAGACCCGACTCTTCGCCGCCGCCGACGCCGACCGCGACGGCCGCGTCACGGGCCGCGAGGCCATCTCGTTCTTCGGGAGGTCTCGCCTGCCTTCCAAGACGCTTGCGGCGATCTGGGATGCGGCGAAAAGCGGCGCAGGCTGCGATGAGAAGAAGAAGCAGAAGAAGAACGACGACGACGGCGGCGGCGGCGGTGGCGAAAAAAGCGACGACGACGACGACGAAGAGGAGGAGGACGAGAAGGAGGGGCTCGACCTGCAGCAGTTCTCCGTCGCCCTGCGCCTCGCCGCTGCGTCCCAGAGGAGTGGGAACTCTTCTTCTTCTGCTCTGGACCTGTCTGCGGCGTTGAAGCCAGGGGAATCTCTGCGGCTGTTTGACGGCGACGACGGCGACGAGGAAGGCGGCGGCGGCGAAGGAAGCAGCAAACCTCCTCCTCCTCCACCGCCCCTCCTGAGGCGCCTCTCGCGCGCCCCGACGATCGGCTCCGCCAACCCGGACGAGCCCCTGCAGCCAGACTCGCCGCCGTTCCCATCGGCAGCAGCAGGAATTACGACGACGGCGACGCGCTCCCTGTCGGGCGCTGCGGCCTCCTCCGCGGCGCCGCTGGCGGACTTCGCGGCGATCCGAGCCGCGACCGACGCCGCCGCCGCCGCCGCTTCTGCCGCCGCTCCTCGAAAGCAGCAGCAGCAGCAGCAGCCTGCAACCGCCTCCATCCCTTCGGGCCCCGTCGCCCTCGATGTGCGCCTCCCGCCGCTGCGGCCCAAGGCCTCTGCCCCGCTGCGGCTGCTGTCGACGGGAGGCGGCTGCCTGTTCGCCGCCCCCGCCCTCGGAGGCGGGGCCCTTCAGTGGGCAGGCGCTTCCACGGCAAGGCTCCGCCCTCCGAGCGGGAGCAGCTCTCGCAAGGACGCCGCCTCGGGGGAAGACGGGGACGCGGCCCCGGCGGCGGAGGTGACGCCGCTGATGATGACGATGATGCAAGCTCCGGAGAGCAGCGGCGGTTTCGACGACTTTGGCCCCGGCGGCGGCTTTGGCGGAGGCGCCTCTCCCGGCGCCTCTTTTTCGTCGCAGTTCCCTTCCTCCTCTTCCTCCGTCGTCCCTGCCCCTACTTCCCCGGCCACCTCCTCCCTCTACGACCCGCAGCGGCGCCTCCTCTGGCTGGGGCACGAGGACGGAAGGGTCAGCGCCTTCGACCTGGCGCCCGAGGTCGAAGACGACGACGACGAAGGCGACGAGGGAGGAGGAGAAGAGAGCAGGAGGAGAGAGAAAAAGAAGAAGAAGAAAAAGACCCTCTCTGCGCCGCTCGCGACCGCCAACCCGCGCCTCTCCTGGCAGGCGCATCGCGGTGGGGCGGCCGTGACCTCGCTGGCCCTGACTGCCCAGGGGGAGCTGTGGACGGGCTCCTCTCGCGGGGCTCTCAGGGCGTGGGACCCGAGCGCGATCGAGGAGGAGAGAGGAGGGAACGGGAACGGGAATGGGAACGGAAACGGAGCTTCTTTGTCGCCGCCGCCGTCGCCGCCGCCGCCGCCGCAGGCCAACTTCGCCTCGGGCTCTTCGTTCGCTCCACCGCCGTCGCCGCACCGTCCCCGCGCGGCCACGCTTTCCTCGACCCCGACCTCCTCTTCGACGAGCTCTTTCTCCTCCCCGCGAGGGGTGAGCCTCGCCGATTCTTGTTCTTCCTCTTATCAACAACAACAGCAGCAACAACAACAACAACAACAGCAGCAGCAGCAAAGGGCGACTCCTCTGGCGCTGCTCCCCAGGCAGCTCTGCCGCCCAGGCGGCGGAAAGGCCCACGGCGGCGGCGTCTGCGCCGTTGCCGTCTCCACCAGGGGGGGAGTCGTCTGGACCGCCGGGGCGCGCTCGCTCGGGCTCTGGTGCGCACGGTCTGGCGCTTTCCTGGGGAGCATCGAGCCCGGAACGAGTTCTTCGAGCTCTTCTTCTGCTCAATCTCAATCTCAGCAGCCCTCGATCCAAAACGCCGGCGCCTCTTTCTCGGGCGCCGCCTTCGAAGGAGGAGGAGCAATGCGTGCCTTCGAGGAGCAGCAGCAGCAGCAGCAGCAGCAGCAGCAGCAGCAGCAGCAGCAGCAGCAGCAGCAGCAGCAGCAGCAGCAGCAGCAGCAGCAGCAGCAGCAGCAGCAGCAGCAGCAGCGCGGACGCCGC
>Ga0114918_10001774_pt1 | contig 19386 bp, 13 predicted proteins | sample LantaG_FD_87015 | JGI IMG/M metagenome (GOLD analysis project Ga0114918, IMG submission 87015) | Deep subsurface microbial communities from Baltic Sea to uncover new lineages of life (NeLLi) - Landsort_02402 metaG | ecosystem: Environmental > Aquatic > Marine > Oceanic > Sediment | place... | reverse complement strand
TTTTTCCTCCCGTTTGTTTTTCTTTTCCTTTTTTTTTCTTTTTTCCTTTTTTCCTTTGACTTTTCCAATACCGCTCGCAGTCCCCCCCCCTCCCCAAACACCCCCCCCCCCCCCCTTCCCAGGATCGACCTGCGAGGACGCCTACCTCTCCCTCTTCCCTGCGCCTCCCCTGCAAGAAACTTACGGAGACGGCAACGGCAACGGCGACCTTCTCTCCGTGGCGCAGAGGGGAGAGGCCGCCGAGGCCGAGCGCGTCGCGGCAGAGGTGCGGGCTCAGGGGGCGCCCTTCTTCGCGGAGGCGCAGAGGAGGCTTCGGGACGCCGGTCTGCCGCCGCCTCCTTCGCGGTGCCCTGGTTCCTCCTCCTCGGCGGCGGGGCGCGTCTCTGCGGTGGTGATTGGCGGAGGGATCAAGACGACAACGACGCCGCCGCCGCAAAAGAGCAGCAGCAGCTGCAGCAGCAGCCCTCCCGCCTCCGCCTCGGCGCTCTCCCCAGCTCTTTCTTCCCCTGCTGCCGCCGAGGGCGACGATGAGAACGCCGAAGTCTGCGAGATCAAGGTGATGCGCTTGGCTGGCCTGTGGCCTCCTCCCCTTTGGTGGTGGTGGGAGAAGGAGAAGGAGAAGAAAAATCCTTCTTCTGCTTCAACCTCGACTTTTTCTTCGACGACTTCCGCGGCCGCCGCTCTCCTCCCCCGCTCCGACTTCCCCGTTCTGTTAATTCCCCGCACCTTCGTCGCGGGATGCCTGGCCCTGCCGGCGGAGGGATCAGCGGCGCGGCGGCGAATCGAGGCCTCTCGCCTGCCCTTGGTCTGCGCCGAGTTCGCCGCCGTCGCCGCCGCGCGCGAGGCGCGTTACCTGGAGCGGCTGCTCGTCTTCGTCAAGGGTTTACTGCCGGCCTGCGATGTCAACGTGGCCAAGGCCCGCGCCGCCCTCGCCGGGACAACGTCGTCGAGCACGTCGGGCCTGCGGGAGCGCGCGAAGTCGAAGCTGGAGGGCGAACAAAACGCCAGGGACTACGCGCGCCGGAAACTCGTTTTGATCAAGAGGGCGGCCGGAAGCGCGAGGAGGCTCCGGGACGAGATGGAGGCGTGGAGGGACGCGGGGAGGGGAGGAGGAGCAGAGATGGGGACTCCCGCGGCGGCGAGGAGGAGCAGGAAGGCGAGGGTGTCGCCTCCGCCTCCGCTGATGCCTCCTCTTCCTCCTCCTCCTTCTGTTCCTGCTCCGCCGCCGCCGCAACAACAGCAACAGCAGCAACAGCAACAACAGCTTCCGCCTCCCGCTGCTCCTGCTCCGCCGCCGCCGCAACAACAGCAACAGCAGTAACAGCAACAACAGCTTCCGCCTCCCGCTGCTCCTGCTCCTACTCTCTCTCCTCCTTCCTCCTGCCCCTCCCTCCTCCCCTGCGGGCCCCTTCCGCCGCCGGAAGCCCGCACCGGCGGCGCCAGCGGCCGGCCCTGGGGCCTCGGCGGGGTGTGGCTCGAGCCCTTCTCGCCCCCGGCGGCGAGCGCGAGCTGCGAGCGGATTCTCTCCAACTACCGCAGACCGAGGGCGAGGACCATTATGGCTGCTGCTGCGGCGGGAGGAGGAGGAGGAGGATCGGGATCAGCGGGAAAAAAGGCGGCAGCGGCGGCGACGGCGAGGACTGCTGCCTCGGACGACGACGACGACGGCGGCGGCGGCGACGGCGACGGCTTCTCCGACTTTGACGACGAAGAAGAAGGGCCCAAAACTCAACCTTCTTCTTCTTCCCACCGCCCCTGTTTCCACGTCGCCTGCTCGGCCCGCCCTTACTGCCTCCTCCCTCCTCTGGAGGAAGCCCAGAAAAACTACGCCCTCGGCGCCGCGGGGGCGAGCAGTATCCCTCAGGCGAGGGCCGCAGCCCACTTCAAGGGGCTCGTCATCGGTCGGCTGATCTCGGCCGTCAAGGCCTGCCCTTTTCCCTTGCGCACGCGCGAGGATGTGTTCTCCCGCTTCGACTCGCTGTACCGGACGAGCAAGGGCCTGGGCGATAGGTCGTTCGACAAGCTGTGGGAGGTGATGAACGGCCAGGGCGGAGAGGACGGGGACCTTCGGCGCAACGCGCTGCTGCGCAGGGAGCCGGGGCACGAGGCGATCCGCGAGCTCACCAGGATCCCCGGCGTCGGGCTCGCCAAGGCGCGGCACCTGTTCCACGACCACGGGTGCAGTTCTGCGCGCGATCTGATGACTCTGCTGACTCCCGCGCAGCAGCTCCAGCTGCTCTCGAAGCAGCAGCGGCTCGGGGCGAGGCACTTGGAGGACTTTGAGCAACCGGTGCCGAGGAGCGAGGTCGCGGTCGTCGAGCGCGGGTTTCGCGTCGCGGTGGCCAAGGTGTGGGGGCTCGCCCTTCCCGCCGGCGCGAGCGAGCAGAGCCTGCTGCTTTTGCCTCCTGCTGCTTCTTCGTTCGCCTTCTCCCCTTCCTTTTTGGAGGTTCCCGGCGGGAGAGACGGGGAGAGGGCATTTGTCGAAGCTGTGGGCAGCTATCGACGTGGAAACAGGGCGACGGCCGGAGACATCGACATTCTGCTTTCTCCTCCTCCTCCTCCTCCGCCTGTTAAGTCCTCCGGCGCGCTGTTCGAGGGAGCCACGCAGCCTTCGTTCTCGCAGGAGGAGCAGGCCCGCAGCCTCCGCAGGAGCAGCAGCAAGAAGGGAACAGCAACAGCAACAGCAACAGAAGCAGTAACAGAAGCGACCTTCTCTTCCTCCTCCTCGAACAAGGAGCAGCTCATCGCCGACCTCTCCCTCATCCTCGCCGAGCTGCAGCGCCTGGGCTTCGAGATCGAGGAAGGGTCTTCGTCTTCGTCGGCGGCGGCGGTGAAAGGTTCAGCGAAAGGAGCAGCAACAACAGCGGCAGCTGCGGCTTCCGACGACAACGGCGACGACGGCGACGACGACAGCGGCGGAGAAATCGCGCACGCCTCCTTCAGCGGCGCCATCAGGTGCCCCGCATCCTTACTCGAGGCCGCGGGCTACCTCCCATCTTCTTCTCCTCCGCGCTTCCGCCGCCTCGACGTCAAGCTCTACCCTCGCCGCGCGCTTCCCGCAGCCCTCTGCTACTTCAGTTCGGGCATGACTTTCTCCCGGTGCCTGCGGCAGTGGAGCAGGGCAGACTCTGCCGCGGCGCGAGCGGCGCTTCTCCCTCTGGCCCAGAAGGCCGCGCAGAGAGAGTTCGCTTGCTCGGGGCGCGGGCCAGCCACGACGGGAGAGGACCCCTTACAGGCCGACTCGTTCCACCTCTCGGACAAGGGGCTGGAAGTCACGCGGAGGGGGGAGCTGGGGTCGAAGACGAGGGTCTCTCCTTACGTTAGCGGAAAGCGAAACAGCACGAGGACTCGCAATCCGCACGCGTTTTTTGCTCCCTCCGTGTTTGTCCCCTTGGAGTGCGAGACGGACCTGTTCGAGGCGCTGGGGCTGGACTACGTGCCGCCGCACATGAGGGACCTGGATGAGGTGGCGACGGCGGTGGCGGGGAGGTAGGAGAAGAAGGAAGAAGGAGAGAGAGAGAGATTTAGAGAGAGAAAACTGATTTTTTAGAAAAACAAAACAACATGAAATTGCACACAAAACTGCTTGCACTGGACAAAAAGAGAAGAAGCAAACATCAATGCGTGCGAAAAGGAAAGGCAAAAGCGTGTGGGTTGTTGCGGGCGAAACAGAAATTAAAACAAAACTTTTCAAAGCGAAACCCCTTCTTCGTCGTCGTCGCTCTCCTCTTCTTCTTCTTCTTCTTCTTCCTCTTCTTCTTCTTCCTCTTGTCCCACTTCCTCTTCTCCCTCCATCGCCAGGTCGCTCTCCAGGCCCCAGATGTGCACGCTCTTGTCGTCGGAGGCGGACGCAAACATCCCCGGGTCCGTGGGGTTCCACGCGACAGCATTCACCGTGCCGGAGTGCCCGTCGAGCGCCGCCAGCAGCTCTCCGGACCGCCGGTCCCAGCAGTAGACGCGGCAGTCTTCCGCGCCAGAGAGTGCAAACGCGTCGTCGAGCCCTCCGAAGCAGGAGCGGACGACGAAGCGTCCCTGGCGGGTGGGAGGTCCTCGGTAGGTCATGATGGGCTGGGGCGGAGGTGGAGGGGGGGGAGCGGTGGAAGCGGAGGCTGGGTTGTTCGCTGTCGTTGTCGTCGCCGCTTGCTGCGACGACGAAGGAGGAGGGGCGCCGCCGCCGGCCGCTTGCTGCGACGAGGGGGAGGTCGTCGTGATCGTTATCGTCACGGGCGGCTCCCTCTCGTCGTCGTCTTCGTCGTCGACATTGTCATCGTCCGAACCTCCTTCGGGCTCCTCCTCGACCAGCGGCGCCAGCTCGTGCCTTCCGGGGACCCTCCAGGCGTGGAGCTGCTGATTCGAAAGATTGAGCAAGAGCGCGTCGCCGGCGCGCGACAGGGAAAGAGAAATGATCGACTCGGTCTCCGCGACGACGGGCACGGGCAGGGGAGGAGGGGGACGAGAAAGAGAAAGAGGGGCCGCTGCTGCTGCCGCCGCCGCTGCTGCCGTTCTCGCTCCTCCTCTGCCCGTGGCTGCAGCAGCAGCGCCGACAGCGGCGCCGACAGCAGCAGCAGCAGCAGCAGCAACGGCGGCGCCCGAAGCAGAGGAGGGCGGCGGCGACGCGCGGAAGAGCTCGGCGCCCGAGCGCAGGTCCCAGAACCTGACCGCACGGTCCGACGAGACCGTCAGCAGCGTCCTCGCGTCGGGCGCCACTGCCAGGTCGTTGACCCGGGTGCCCCTCCAGGTGCGCAGGACCCTCGAGCGCGCGGTCGAGGGGGCGAGCGCCCCTCGCTCGTCCTCGTCCTCGTCGCCGCCGCCGTCGTCTTCGTCGTCGTCGCTCGAGGAGGAGGTCTCGTGGTCTCGGCCGGCGACCGCCGCCGCGGCCCGGGCATTGAACCTTCTTTCTTGCCGCGCCCGCAGCTGCTGCCTCCGCGTCCCGGCGCGCCGGATCGCCTCCCCGGCATCGATCAAGTGCACGCACCTGTCGTGACCCGCGGTCACCAGCCTGCTGCACCGGCGGAAGATGGCGTTGTTGGGTTCGCCCTCTCCACCCAGAGCCGGGAACGAGCAGGTGAGACCAGGAACCCAGCTCATCGCCGTCACGAGCGACCCGTGGTGAGACAGAGCCGCGACGGCCCTGCCGCTGCGCCCGTTCCAGAGGCGCACCGTGCCGTCGGGTCCGGCGGTCGCCAGCGTCGCGCCGTTGTCGGTGGGAGACCAGCACAGCAGCGCGACAGGCCCGCCGTGCCCTCGCAGCTCGGCGACCTTGGCAACGCGCCGCCGGCCGCGCATGTCGCGCGCGACCCGCCACAGGATCGCGACTCCATCCGCGCCCCCCGTCGCGAGCCTCTCGCCGCAGGGCGAGAACGCGAGGTGCCAGACCTCGTCGCCGTGGTCGAGGAGGACCTGCGTGGTGACGGAGGGGAGGCCGTCGCCGAAAGGTAAAGCGGAGGCGGCGGGAAGGGAGGAGGAAGGAGGTGGAGCGAAGGCGGGGAGCGGCGGCATCGTCAGATGCGCCGCTCCTCCGTTTCCGTTTGCCACTCTGTTCGCTCCATTCCCGCTTCCACTCCCACTCCAACCTCCACCTCCTCCGCACCAGAGCCTCCCCGTCGCCGCGGCGGCGGCCACTGCGGCCCCATAGTCCGCCAGCAGCGACACGGGGGGCCTCGGCGGGGCGTTGTGCGCCCTGGCCGCCGACCGCTGCGCCGCCAGCGCCTGCTCGAGCAAGGTGAGGAGCCGGTGGCGCGGGAGCAGGCAGCTGCCGCTGCTGCCGCTGCCGATGCTGCTGCTGCTGCTGCTGTTGTTGTTGTTCACGCTCAGGAGCAGCGACTGCAGGGCCTCCAGGGCCCTCTCCCTGGATCCCGCGCCGGGCCCGGGCCAGCGGGCGACCGCCTCCGGCGTGAAGACAAAGGTGGCGGAAGCGGAGGGGGAGAGGGAGAGGGAAGAGGAGGAGGAGAAGGGGTTTGTGTTTGTGACTGCGGCGGCGTTAGCGGTAGCGGCGTCGAGCGAGAACTCCTCCTCTCCTTCGTCCTCGACGAAGAAGAGGCCGTGACGGTGGCGGTGGCGGCTGCTGTGGCCATTGGTGTTGCCGTTGCCGTTGTTGGCAGCAGCGCCGTTGCTGCCGGCGGCGGCAGCACCTCCAGCTCCTCCTTCCTCTTCCTCCTGCTTCTTCGAAGAAGCAGAGAGCAGTCTCGCCGCCAGGGCCCGGAGCGTCGCCGCGTCCGGCGCCACGGGCGTCACCTCTCTGCGGAGGACCTTGACCGCCTCGGAGGAGTCGCCGCGGCGCAGGGCCTGGTGGGTGGGAGTTGGGTTTTTTTTTTGAGAAGAAAAAGAGGATGAGATGAGGGGGGGACCCTTCTGTCGTCCCTCTCGCCGCTCGACCTTTTTTTTCCCGACAAAAACGGGCGACGATGCATGCATGCCCTTTCTTCTCTCTTATTCCTTCTCTCTCTCCTTCTCTCTCACCTCCAGGTACGCCTCCCTGAACGCCACGAAGCGTGCGGCCCTCCCGACGGGGCTGTCCTTCGGCACGCCGAGCTCGGCGAAGAGCGCCGGCACGCGGGCCCAGTCCCCGCGCGAGACCGACTCGCGAAGACCGGCCGCGGCGGGCGGTTCTCGCTCGACGCCGGTCGCCGCGGCCAGCGCGCGCGCGACGGGCTCCAGGCCCAGGTCGTCGCTCAAGGCCTGCTGGAGAAGGCGGATGAGCTCCGTGCGGTCGATCCAACCGCGCGGGCCGACGAGGGAAGGGGGAGGGAGAGCAGCGGGATCATCATCGAGCATCTTCGACTTGGTCTTTCCTTTCGTCGACTTTGTCGTCGCCATCGTCGTCGACGCCTTCGACCTTTTCGATTGCCGCTGCTGCTGCTGCTGCTGCTGTTGCTGCTGCTTCGCTTTCCCTTCTTCCTTGGCCTGGCGCTTGCGGGAGGCTGCTGCTGCTCGTCCTCGCATGCACGCTTACAACAGGCCCCCGCGCGCTTCTCTCTCCCTCTCTGAGAAAGAAAGAAGAGCACGGAAGGGGAAGAAGCGTGGTGCTGATGGGAAGAACAGGAAGAAAGAAATAGTGAAAAAAGGCGACGAAGAAAAAAAAAACTCGACCTCGACCCCCTCTTCTCGACCTCTTTCACTCTTCTTCCCTTTTTCTCCCTTCCTCTCACCGCATCACCAATCATCATTTTTTTTAAATCTCAAGTGTGTCATTCTATGTTTTTTTTAGTTTGCTGATTACAGTGCTGTTTAGGTTTCTTGAAAGTGGTGGGTGGGTGGGTGGGGGGGGGGTAGGGAGATTCGAGATCTGGAAAATGAAGGAGGAAAAAAGTTTTTAAAAAAAGGGAATTCGTTGTCTTTTTTTTGTTCGTCTGAATGGAAAAAAGCTCTATTTTTCTTCTTTAAGCTTCCTCCGCGGCCCTCCCGGGCTTGGACCGCGGCTGCTGCTGCTGCTGCTGCTGCTTGCGCGGGGTCTGCATCGCCGACGTGGGGGGCATCAGGGGCGTCAGCGAAGGAGCAAGCGCCGCAGTCCCCGCCGCCGTCGCCGCCGTCGCCGTCGCCGTCGCCGTTGCCGTCGCGGCAGAGGCCAGCGGCGCGAGAGAGGGCGTCGGCGGCAGCAACTGCTGCTGCTGCTGCTGCTGTTGCTGCTGCTGCTGCTGCGCCTGCTGCAACTGTAATTGTTGTTGCTGCTGAACGGCCTGTTGCTGGAGAGCGGCAAAGTGCTGCGCCTGCTGCTGCTGCTGCTGAGCCTGCGAGGGAGCGGAGGGAGGGGGCAAGCCCGGAGGAGGAGGGAACATAAGCTGCGCCAGCGCCGAGAGCTGCGCGGCGTCGAAGTGGGCGGAGGCGGCCATCGTCGGGGGCGGCAGGAAGAGCTGGTGCTGTTGGTGGTGCTGCTGGTGGTGCTGGTGAAACGGCAACAGAGGCTGCTGCTGCTGTTGTTGCTGCTGCTGCTGCTGCTGTTGAAACAGGAGCTGCTGGTGATGAGAGAGAGGCTGCTGCTGCGGCGGCAGTGCCGCAAAGGACATCGCAAGCGGGTTGATCTGCGGTTGCTGCTGCTGCTGCTGAGGGGAGACGACAGGCGGGGGAGGAGGAACGGGAGCCTTGCCCTCGGAGGAAGGAGGAGGAGGAGAAGAGAGCAAGAGCCGTGCCGCCGCGGCCGCCGCGCCCGAAGTCGTCGTCGTCGTCGTCGCAGGAGCGTTTCCGCTTCCTCCGCTTCCACTCCCACTTCCGTTTCCTCCGGCGGCCTTCGCGGCCACGTCCACGGCCACGGCCAGCTGCCCCCGCAGCACGTCGTTCTCGGCGACGCAGGCCCTCGCCGCGCTTTCCAGGGCCGAGCTCCTCGCGGCCGTCTCGGCGAGCGCGCGCTCGAGCTCCTCGACGCGCGCGCGCAGCGAGCGCACCGTCTCTCCGGCCCGGGCCCGAATCCTCCTCGCCGACTCGCGGTTGGAGAGGCGCTTGGGTAGGAGAAAGAGAGAGAGAGAGAAATAAAGGGTGAGAATAGAGAAAGAGAAAGAGAAAGAGAGAAAGAGAGAGGCGAGAGAAAGAGAGAGCGGCGAGAACTTCTCAAGGCGCGCCTTCTTTTTTTTTCTTCTTCTTCGAGAGGCTCGGCGGACGATTTCTTTTTCTTGAGATCACCCTAGCCAAGAGCCCTCCCTCCCTCTCTTTCTCTCTCTCTGCCCTCTTTCCTTCCTCACCTCTTCTCGCGCCGAATCGCTTCAATGTCCTGTTCCATTGCGCCTGCGGGGAGGACGCTGGGAGAGGGCGGAGGCGCCTCCTCCGTGGCTCCGTCGTTTATTTCAGCCGTCGCATCGATCTCCGCCGTTCGCCCTTCTGCTCCTGGTGCCCCTGCTCCCCCTCCGCTCGTCGCGGGGCTGTAGCCGCGGCGCGCCCCCGGCTCCTCCACCGTCATGAAAGCTACTCGTCCGCGCCCGCCTCTGTGGGATCGACCCCCCTCTGGTCCCGGAGAATAATCAGCGGCGGGGTGCAATAAAGGAGCGATTGCAAAGAAAAAAAATGAAGAGAGAGAAGAGACAGAGAGAGAACAAAAACAAAAAAAAGAGCTGCCGTTACTCCGTGTCTTCTCTCAGTCTTCTCTCTCCTCCGTCCGTGACCGACTCAAAAGAAAAGAAAGAAAAGAGTTCTCGATTTGTTATCGAGACCTCTCGATGTGTTATGAAGAAGAAGAAAAAAAAGAGTTGACTTGGAAATTCTTGTAACACTGAAACAAAAAAAGGAAAAATGAAAAAACTTTTTCTTCTTCACCTAAACCACCCGCCGCCTCCGCTCCCACCACTGCTGCTCCCCCCCGAGTCCCCTCCCTGCAGCTCCGCGGGCATCGGCGGCGGCGCGAAAGGGTCCGAGGTCAGGTCGCCGACAGGAGTCGAAGAGGGAGCATTTGAAGAAGAAGACGAAGCTGCCTCTTTGCCTCCTCCGCCTCCTCCGCCAAACCACCCCCCGAAAAAGCCTCCTCCACCACCTCCGCCCTGCCCGCTGCTGCTCGCCTCCGCGCCTCCTCCGCCAAGAGGAGGCGGCGGCGCCCCCGGAGTCATGCTCAGCGCCGGCTGCTCGAGGCTTCCCGAAGGAGAAGGGATCGAAGGGGACGAGACCGGGGGGGCGACGTCGAGCATCGGCGGCGCCGGTGGAGGGGCCGTCATCTTGGTCAGCAGAATGCCCAACCCTTCGATCATCGCCAGGAGCACCCCTCCGAACGCCGCAGACTTGGCCGCAGACGCAGGGCCCGTCCGCAGCTGCAAGAAACCGCCGGTGAGGGCCCCCGCGGCGATGGAGTTCCAGGGGTCTTCTTTCCTGCGAACCGCCACGAGCACGCAGTCGAACGAGGAGAAGAGCCCGCCCCAGACGGCGAAGGAGCCCCCGACGCGCGGAGCCTCTCGGCGGATCGCCTGGTTGAGATTGGTTGGTTGGAATCGGTGGAGAGAGGGAAGGGAGTTGATTCGTGAGGTTGTTGAAGGTTGGAAAGAAAGAACGACGACGACGGCGACGACGACGGAAACGACCGACGGCAACGCCAGGCAGCGTCAAGCCTTGTTGTGTCGATTGTTTCAATTCCCTCTTTCGTTTGCTTTCGCGGGCTCCGATTCTCTTTTTTGCGCTTCTGTCAGTTCAGCTCGATAGAGAAAATTATCATCTCGACGCTCGAACAGGAATGAAGTGTGGAAAAAACGAGGACGAAAGAGCTAGAGCGCGTCAAAGGGGGCGATGAAAAAAACTACTTGTCGTCAAGCGCCGCTGGCGGCCCGCCGATCTGATGGCCACCGCCTTCTCCACCCTCGCGTCCCCCCTTCCAAGCCACCTCCCTCCCCTCTCACGTACCTCGAAACTCCCGCGCAGCCTTGCCCCTCCTGGGCTGTTCTTCGCCCCCTTGAGCGCGTGCCAGATCCCCCCGCCCACGGCCCCCATCCCGAACGCGCCGCCGACGTCGTCGAGGATGCGGTCGGGGCACGGTTCGCGCTTGTGGTCGACCGAGGGGCCGCCTTGGGGAGGGGGCGATGCTGCCATTGTTTCGTGCGGAGGAGGAGAAGGAGAGAGAAGATAGAGAGCTAAGTAGCGTAGCTAGAAAGGAGCGCGCGTCTCTCTCCGCGAGGGATTTCTTCAGAAGAAAAAGAAAAAATGTGAGCGAAAAAAAGCAACCCGAGAGTTCTTTCGCCCTCGCTTCTCTCGCTCGTCGTCGAATCGACTCAATCATTTTTTTTTCGGCCATCGTCCTTCTGTCATCTTTTTTCTTCTCTCGCGCGCACAAGGGACACGGGCGCGCTCTCTCGCTCGCTCCCGCTCTCGCTCGATTGAGATGGTATCGACCGAGCCCAAAGCGATGGCGATGAGCACGGACGCAGTGGCAGCTCCAGCAGCAGCCGCTCCTGCTCCTCCCCCTACGCTCACGTCAAACGCGGCGATGCTCCGGCTTGTCGGCCTCGCTTCCTCCTCAACCTCCTCTTCGACCTCTCCCTCGTCGACCTCTTCCTCTTCCTCTTGGCCCCAGCGCGCCGAGGCCGTGCGCGCCCTCAAGAACGACATCATCGGTAACAAGGGGCGGAAGGCGGCCTACGTGCGCCTGGGGGCGGTCCAGGCCCTCGTCGGGACTCTCCTGGCGGCGCTGGAAGAGCTGAGGAAGAGGAAAAAGGAGGAGGAGGAGCAAGCGAAGAAGAACGGCGGCGACGGAAACGAAGACGAAGACGAAGGCGAAAATCTCTCTGTCGTCTCCGCGGCGGTCCAGGCCGCCGCCGCGATCGGCTCGTTCGCGTACGGCACGGCAGACGGCGCCGCCGCCGTGGCGGCCGCCGGCGGGGGCGCGGCGCTGTTCTCCGCGCTCGCGGCGGCCAAGGCGGCGAGCTCGAGCTCAAACTCCTCTTCCTCCTCCGTTTCCCTGCAGATCGCCGTCGCCGCCTCGCGCGCCCTCGGCCTCGTCTTCGAGTCCCCGCTGGCGTCGGCGAGGTGCGCCGTGGCGCCCTTGGAGGCCGTCGAGGCCCTGGTGTGGCTGCTGAGGTTTGGAGGCAAAGAAGAGAGCGGAGGAGGAGAAGGAGTCACGACGACGACTGCGGCGACGGCGGCGGCGACGACGACTGCGGCGACGGCGACGGCAACGGCGAGCGAAGTCGCCACCGCCGCCGTCGCTGCCCGGATCCTGGGCCGCGCGATCGAGGACGACAGCGCCTCGTTCTCTTCGTCGAGCAGCCGCGCCAGGACTCGGTCGTCGTCCTCGTCCTCGTCCTCGTCCTCTTTCGCGGCGTCCGTGGTCGCCGCCGGGGGCGTGGAGGCGCTGCTGCGGCTGCTCGAGGCCGAGGGAGGAGGAAGAGACACTGCTGCTGCTGCTGCTGCTGCTGCTGCTTCTCTTTCTCTGAGCAACAAGGCCTCTTCTTCTTCCACATCCTCATCCACCTCCTCGCCTCTCGCCGCGGCCGCCGCCGCGGCCCTTCGCCCGCTGCTCGCCGTGGAGACCTGCGCCACGGCCGTGCCGCTGGCCAGGTCCGAGGGGGCCAGACAGGCGCTCGAGGTGCTTATGCTCCGGTCGCTCCCGTCGGTGGCGACGGTGGCGACAACAGTGGCCGCAACGGCCGCGACGACAGCGACAGCGACGAAATCTTCCGACCCGTCCCGGCTCCGCGCGCTCTCCGACGCGTCCTGCTGCCTCGCCTACCTCCCCGCAGCGCTCTCCGCGACCGAAGAAGCGAAGGGCTCGGAAGATTCGCAGCGAGCGGCGACCTCCGTGCGCCGCGCGGCGCTTCCCGTCGTCGTCTCTCTGCTGCGTTTGAGAGGCAACGCTTCTTTTTCCTCAACTTCCTCTTCCTCCTCCTCCTCGCGCTCGCTCGAGCACCTCTCCGCGGCCGCCGCGGCGGACAGGGCCGCGGGCGCCCTCGAGGTCCTCCTGTTCCCCCCGCCGCCGCTGCTGCTGTTCTCGGAACAGCAGCGAGAGCTGCCGGCGACGACGAAGGAGAAGGAGAATCAGGAGAAGAAACCCCGACAGCAGCTCCTCCTCCGCGCCTCGGCCGCTGCCGCGCTGCGCCCGCTCCTCCGCGCCGCGGCGGCCGAGGCCTGCGACGCCGGCGCCGTCGACGCGCTGAGCTGCTTCCTGGTGGCGCGCCTTCCGGCTCTCCTCCGAGAGCACGCGAGGCCTCCTGCTGCTGCTGCCGCGGCGAAGAAGAAGAAGGTGGCCGGTAAAGGAGGAGGAGACGCGGAGGAGGAGGAGGAGGCGAAGAAGAAGAGGAAGACGACGGCGGCGACGGCGACGGCAGAGGAAGAAGAAGAAGAGACGCCCGAAGAGAGGGAGCGGCGCCTCGCCGCGCTCTTCTGCCCCTCGTCGCTCTCCTCGATCGCCTCCGCGCTGGCCTGCCTGTCGGTCCTGAGCCTGGCCGCTGCGGCGGCGACCTCGGGCGCGGCCTCGGCGGCGGCCTCCGCTTACGCCTCTGCGGCGGCGGCAGCTGCAGCGGCAAACAACAACAACAACAACAGAAACAGCGAAAGCAAAAGCAAGGGCAGCCGCACGCTCTCGGACCCGGAGACGCTCCGCGCGGTCGTCGCGAGCCTCTCCTACTTCTCCTCCGTGCTCGGCCTGTGCAGCAGCAGCAGCAGCGACAGCGACGCGGACAGCCGCTCCTCCTCTCCTCCCTCGCTCGCTCTCGCGCCGCTGCTCGCCCGGCTGTCGGCCGCGGCCGCGATGGGCGCCTCGGCCGCCGCGGCGTGCCTGCGGGTCGCGACGCGCTCCTCGAGGACCCTCCGCGCCGGGCTGATGGCCTTCGAGGGGGCAGCAGCGGAGCAGAAGAGAATAGGAGGCTCTTCTTTGACTTCTTACTCTGCAGACCCGGGCAGGGCGGTGGTGGAGACGCTGCTGGGCTCGCTGCTGTCACACCGGCTGGTTTTTCTTCGAAACGGGAGCGAAATCGACGATAACGAAGAGGAAGCCGCGGCGGAGGCGCTCCTCGCCGCGGGCTCCCTGCGAGTCAACGCCTCGGCCACGCTCTGCAACCTGCTGCTGGATTTCTCCCCGCTGAAGGCAGAGGCCGTGGAGCGCGGGGCGCTGGAGCTGCTGGCGGCGCTGGCCCGCGACGGCGCGTTCGGCTGCTGCGCGGAGGGAGGAGGAGGAGGAGGAGGAGAAGCAGCGACAGCGACGACGATCGCTTCTCCTTCTTCCTCCGCTCCTCCTTCCCCCGAGGAGCAGTCCCGCCTTCTGTCTTCTTCCTCTTCCTACCCGCCGCGGGACGACGCCAGGCTGCGTCTCAACGGCGTCTGGGGCCTCGCGAACGCCGCGTATGGCGCCAGCGCGCGAGACCGCAGGCGGGTGCTCGAGGCGCTGCCGTGGGAGGCGGCAGAGGAGCTCTCTGGCGGCGGCGGCGGTTGGTTTTCTTCTTCCGACCCTTCTTCTCCTCCCACCCTCTCCTTCCCCTTCCGCGGCGGCGACGGCCGCGTGCGCTCCCGCGCCGCGGCGCTCCTCCAGAACCTGTTCGCGCACGCGGGGGCCGCCGAGGTCGAGGAGGTGAGCCGGTGGGGCGGCTCGGGTTTGTGGCGGGTGCTGCGGAGGGCGCTGGAGCAGGGGGCGGCGGCGGCGCCGCCGCAACTGTCCTCGACCCTTGTCGCCGCTGCTCCGGAGCCTGCTGCTGCTCCCAATGCCGATGCGGAGATGATGGAGACGGAAGAGGGAGAAGGAGGAGGAAACGCCGCCGCCGCTGCTGCTCAAGCCGCTGCTCCTCCTTCTTCTCGTTCCAACGACGACGACGACGACGACGACGACAAGTCTTTCTCTCTCCCCTCGACCTCCACCACCCTCGCCCTTCTCTCCCTGGCCTCCGGGGACGACCGCGAGGAGGAAGAGGAGGAGGCGGAGCGAGAGGCCGAGAGGGAGCGGCGGCGGCGGCAGCGGCGCAGGGGCAGGAGCGCGGAACAGGGGCAACAACGACAACAGAGGCCGCCGCTCATCTACCGACCTCTCCCCGCTTCTCTCGCCGCCTCGCTCTCGTTGCACTCCCCCGCCTTCGACAACTCCCGCGCGTCGCTCTTCTCCTGCGCCAGGCACGCGGCCCTGGCCCTGGCGAACGCCGCGGCGGCCGGGCGAGAGCCCGTGCGAGCTGCCGCGTTCGAGGCGACGGACTCGGGCAGGCTCGTGGCGGCGCTGCTGTTTGACGGAGGCGAAGAAGGAGAAGGAGCGGAAGGAGAAGGAGCGAGAAACGAAACTCATCGCCGCCTTGATCTTCTCCTCCCTCGGATGCCGCGCTCGGTCCAGCTGGCCGGGGCCTGGCTCGCGCTCAACCTCTGCGCCTGGAACGTCGAGGGGGGCTCCCCTGCCTTCAGCTCCGCCGCAGCCGCCAGGGCCGCGGAGAGCGCGGCGAGGAACGGGGTCGGCACGGGACAGGGGGATATCGTCGCAACCGCAACTGCAGCCGCCGCCGCCGGAGGAGGGGCGAACTCCCTCGAAGAGAGCCGCCTTACCTACTCGCAGCGCCGCGAGGCGGCGAGGCGGAGGGCGTTCTCGAGGGCTCGCGCGATGGAGGCGGCCGGGGTGCTCTCGAGGCTGGAGGCGCTGGCGAGCGGGGAGGGGGAAGAAGACGAGGAGGAGGAAGAGGAAGATGAGGAAGAAAAAGAAGGAGAGGAAGCGGCAACTCGCCGCTTTGCCGCCGCTTCCTCCTCCCCCTCCTCGCTGTTCCCCGCCCGCCGCAACCCCTCATCGGCAGGCGGCGGCGAAGGCGGCGCCGGCGGCGGTCTCGGCCTCGTGGGCGCGAGCCAGAGGCAGAACGTGCGCGAGCGCGCCGCCGCGGCGGCCCAGAGGATGCGCTCACTGCTCGGCGACGCGGCGCTGGCGGCGGAGGTCGAGGCAGAGATGAGTTGAGAAAAATTTCGAGAATTTTTTCTTCAACTCTTTTTTTGAAACTTCTTTCCTATTTTCGTCCTTGTAACAGAACGCTTTCTATGCGAAGAAACCAAAAACACACACAACGAATCAGATAAGCTACTTGCGCGCGCGGCAACCCCCCCTGCGAGAGAGAGAGAGAGAGAGAGAGAGAGAGAGAGAGAGACAGAAAAGCAAAAGGCGAAAAACAACAACTGAAATCTTTCTCTATCTTTCTTTCTCTCTTTCTATTCCTTCCTTTCTACTCCTTCTTCTCCTCCGCCGCGGCCTCACCGCCGGCCCCGAGCGCCGCCAGCGCCGCCAGCGCCGTGCCCGCCGAGCTCGCCGGGTTCTGCCCCGTCACCACCTTCCCCTCGGCGACGACGCACACGCCCCACGGCTCCGCGGCCTTCGAGTACAGACCGGCATCGCCGCACGCCTTCTTGACTCCGTCTTCGAGCGAGGGGAGCTTCTCCGCCGGCATCTTCCCCGTCATCCCGACGGCGTCCTCTTCGACGTCGGAGAAGCACGTCGCGGCCTTGCCCTCCAGCAGGAGCTTGCCGTTGGGCAGTTTCACGGGGAGCAGCGCGGCGACGCCGTGGCAGACAGCCGAGATCAAAACGTTCCCCTTTGCTGCAGCGGCCTCAAGGAACTTTGTCAGGTTGGCGTCGTCGAAGTCGGCCAGTATCCCGTGCCCTCCGCTCACGAACACCACGGCGATCTCGCCCTTCGCGAGGGGGCAGAGCAGGTCGGCGACGGGCACCGACTCCTTGAGCTTGTTCGAGGCTTCGGCGTCGGCGTCGAAATTTTTTGCTGCGGCCGTGTAAAAGTCTCCGTCGCGGGACTTGGCATCGACGGGCACCTCGCCGCCCATGAGGCTCGCGATGACGACGTCGAGGCCATCGCCCTGGAACAGGTAGTACGGGGCCGCGACCTCCTCGAGCCAGGTGCCCGTCGGCGAGCCCGAGAGCGACGAGGCCGAGGTGGCCACGATGACGGCCTTGCGCATTGGAGAAGGAAGAAGAAGGAGGAGGAGGAGGCGAAGAAGAGATGATTGAAAGCAGATCGAGATCGAGGTGGATTTTTTGTGATTTTTATTTTCTTCGTTTTTTTATTAAATTTTTTTACTTTTTTTTTTCCAACCTCAACCTTTTCAACTTCAACCCCGTGTCACTCTCTTTCAACCCGAAAACTCCCCGGCCCTCCACAGCGCCCCGCAGCTCCCAGCGCTCCTCGCCGCGAAGAAGACCACCAGGCTCCACCAGACACCACCCAGGCCCCAACCGCGACCTTCGAAGAACCGAGAGGCCGAGAGCGTGAGCGCCGCCGCGACGAGCATGGAACGCACCAGCGGCGCCAGTCTCCCTCTCGCGACCAGGCAGCCCGAGGCGGCCACGTCCGCGGCGCAGAGCGCCGTGGCGAGCGCCGCCTGCGGGGCCAGGGACCGCAGCAGAGGGTGCAGGGCCGCGTCGGGGGTCAGCAGTGCCGGGGAGAGCGCAATGAACGCCGCGGCGGCCGAGGTCAGGGCGCCGACGACGGCCGCGGCCTCTGCCACCACCCGCAGCGTCGCCGTCTTTTCTTTGACTCCCTCCGCCGCTGACGGGGGCACGAACGCCAGCGCTCCGGCCTCCAGCGGGGTGTGGGCGAAGGAGAGCAAGGTCCACGCCGACCAAAGCGGCTGGTGCGCCGCCGTCGCTGCGACCAAAGGTAAACGGGTGGCCCCGGACTGGATAGACCAGTAGGAGGCCGTCTTGGCGAGGTAGGTGAGGGTGACGGGCCCGGCCGTGGCGGCGAGGGCGGCGACGGGGGAACGTGGAGTTGAATAAGAAGAAGGAGAAGGTCGTCTTTCATCATCTTCATCTTTTTTCTTCTCCTCTCTCTTTCCTTTCTCTCCCCCTCCACCTCCACCTCCACCTCCTCCTCTCTTGAACGCCCCCCTCAGCGCCTTCAGGCTGGGCCGCGCCCTGCTCCGCTCCGAGCCCAGAGCAAACAGCAAAGCCGCGCATCCCGCCGCCTGCGCCGCCACAGTCGCGAGCGCCGCCCCCGGAAGCCCCAGCCTCAATTTCGAAACCAGAAGCCAGTCACCCAGAACGTTGGCAGCCACTTGTAAAGCGATGGCCCTCGCGGGAGCCCGCGCGTCCCTCTGGGCCAGCAGCGCTGCCTGGCATACTCCGGAGACAAGGGCCAGAGGCACGCCCGCTGCGCGAATGACGAGGTAGGACCGGGCTAAAGGGAGCAGGGACATTCTCGCTCCGGTAGAGGCCAGGGCCGCGGCGCCGAGGCCGCTCCAGAGGAGAAGGGCGGTGAGGGTTCCGACGAGCGTTGCGGCTGCAAGGGCGGTGGAGGCGACGGCGGAGGCTCGAAGGGAAGAAGCAGAGGAAGAAGAGGAAGAAGAGGTGCTGCTTCCATCTCCTTGGTGCTGCTTCTGTTCTTCTCCTTCTTCTGTTGTCTCTCCTTCTATCGCTTCCCCGCTTCCGCTTCCCTTCACTCGCAGGCAGGAGGAGATCTCGTTGACCGTCGCGACGCCTGTGGGAAGGTTTTTTTTAGAGAAAGAGAGAGAAGACAAGGGTGAGTTTTTTTGTTGAAGTCTTTTCGTTCGCTCAACCTCGACCCTGCGAGGACCAACGAGGAAAAAAAAAGATTTCAGGAAAAAAAAAAGTTTAAAACGCCTCAAAAGAGCGAAGAAAAGCCCCCAACACCCGTCCACCCTCTCACTCACCGAGGCCCCCGAGCATGTACTGGATGAACGTGAAGATCTGCGCGTTGGGGCTCAGCGCGGCCAGCTGCTCCGTGGCCGTCGCGCCCGAGAGGGAGAGCGCGCGGCCGACCAGCCCGGCGACTCCCGCTCTCCCCGGCGAAGAAACCAAGAGGTCCCCGCCGTGCGACACGAACAGGACGTCCACCAGGGTCAGCAGCGGGTCCGCGAGCGGGATGAGCGCCGCCGGAGCCATGAAGCGGAGCATGGCCGCGGCCTGCGAGCGGCGGTAGGGGAGCATCGGGTCGTCGGCGGCGGCGGAGGGGGGAGGCGTCGTCGAGGTCGAAGAAGGGGTTGGAGAAGAAGCGGAAGTCGAGGTCGACGACGGAGCATCGTTCTTGTCGCTGCTGCTTCGAAACGGGATCGCACCGCTGCTGCTGCTGCTGCTCTTCGGCACGAGTCTGGCTCTGAGCCGCCTTCTCGCCGGCAGAGCGACACTGCAGGCTGCATGATGAGGCGGTGCCGCCACGCGGAAGGGAAGCGCGGAGGCAGCGCCGCCGCCGGCGCAGAGCGGGAGCGGGCGCATCTGGAGCAACAGATCGAATATTTTATGGGGGAAAAAGAAGTTTGACCTCGACCTCGCGACCCTCTCTCTTCTTCTTCTCCTCTCTTCTCTCATCAACTTCCTCTCTCTTCCGTTTCTTGTATAATCGAAAATGAGTATTTTACCGAGGACGTGTTTTTCATTACAAAAAAAGCTCGTAGAGAAGAAGCGCGCGCCAAATGAAATGGAAAGAAAAAGAAATTTAAAGAAAGGCAAAGAAGAGGGAGTTTTTGCGGATTCGAGATCCAGAGGCAGCCAGCTTGCGCGACAAACTCTTTTTTTCTCTTTTTCCTAGCCATCCCTCACCTCTCTCGCTCTCGCTCTCGCTCTCGCTCTCTCTCTCTCTCTCTCTCTCTCTTTCTCCCTTTTTCTTTCTCTCGCCGCCACGGCGGGGAAGGGGAATTTTTTTCTTTCGTTCGAGATAAAGAAAAAAACGAACGGAAAAAAAAAACTCTATTTATTTTTTGCGTTTTTTTTTGTGCTAATTGTTTTTGTAAATATTTTTTCGCCTTCGGTGTTCCGGATTCGGAATTTGGGAGGTGGGAAAGGAAGAAGAAAAGGAAAATTGTTTATTGTTATTGGTCGCCTGTGTACGCTCGTTCTTCTTCACCATCTTCTGTCGAGGTACGATGGAACGGGGGAGATGAAAAAGGTGGTTTTTTTATTTCTTTTTCTTTTTTTTTTTGCTTTTTTTTTTTCTTTCGTTTTTTTTTTTTTTTTGATGTTTTTTTTTTTTCTTGATCAAGGGGCTGGTTGCGAAAAGATACATTTTTTTCT
>Ga0114918_10001773_pt1 | contig 19391 bp, 16 predicted proteins | sample LantaG_FD_87015 | JGI IMG/M metagenome (GOLD analysis project Ga0114918, IMG submission 87015) | Deep subsurface microbial communities from Baltic Sea to uncover new lineages of life (NeLLi) - Landsort_02402 metaG | ecosystem: Environmental > Aquatic > Marine > Oceanic > Sediment | place... | reverse complement strand
GAGGGAGAGGGAGACGTGAGAGAGGTTTGGAGGGAGTGGGGAGACGAAGGATCGTCGTCGTCGTCGTCGAAGAAGAAGAAGAAGAAGAAGAAGAAGAAGAAGAAGAAGAAGAAGAAGAAGAAGAAGAAGAAGAAAGGGTGTTGAAAAAAAGGCGCGAGCGAGAGAGAGAGCGGAAAAGTGGAGCGGAAGTTTTTTCGAAGAGAGAAAAAGAAAAAGAAAAAGGAAAAGGCTTCGCGCCTTTTCCACGCCTTGCAATAGTTTTGAATTCCTTCAATTCCCGCGCGATGGCTCTGCGACATGCGTTCCTTGCAATCGGCGAGGAGAAGAGCGCAAAAAAACAAAGGTGAAGCGGTCGAATGCTCGCCGTGCAAGGGAGGGTGCTCGTTTTTTTTTTTGGGAACCCATGCAAGGTGTTTCAGGTAAAAAAAAAAAAGGAAAAAAAGAGGCAAGGAGTTGAAAGTCTCGCTTTGTCCTTTCCGCCAACGCTTCGAGTTGCCGGATTGCCCCTCTCTCTCTCTTCAAAGGCGGTGTCGAGTCGATACGAGCTTCGTGCCAGGTTCAAGAGAACCGCAAAGCTCGACCGCCAAGGCGTCGAATCCGCGCGCTTCGATCTCGGTTAGAGGTTCTCTAACCAGATTTGCGCTTTTTTCCTTTTCCTTTCGCTCTCTTTCTCGCTGCTGCTGGCTTTGCGACGCTTCTCAAGACGACGCATGACCAATACTTCTCCTTCATTCTTTCCTCACCGATGTTCGCGCTCTTGCTCAGCGAAAAGTTGGGGTCGCTCCACATGCCGGGGGCATCGAGCTCGTCCGTCGGGACGTCGGGGAAGGCCTCGCGCCAGCCAAGCTGGTCGTCGCCCGCCGTTGCCGCCGGCGGCGGCGGGGGTGGCGGCGGCGGTGGTGGTGGGAGTTGCTTGTCGGCCATCAAAACAAGGTTTGTCGTTTTTGGCGTCGCTTTGTTTTTTCTAAGAGCTCTCTCTTCTCTCTCGCGCGCTTGATGCTCTTTCGTGCCCTCTGGCGCGCAGGGGGCAAACGATAAGCTCTAGTCCGCGTGTGAAGAGAGAGGAAAGGCTAGTGCAAGGGGCTGCTCGCGCGGGGGGAAGAGAGATGCCAAGATTGAAGAAAGAAGAGATGGAAGAAGAAAGAGTGAAAAAAAGTTTCGACTCCACCTGACGGCTTGCTTTTTTTTTTCCCCAAGAAGTACCTCGAGGTAACGTTGCCTTTCTGCTTTGTTTCTATCTTCTTCTTCTTCCCTGGCACAAGGGGACGCGTCGCGTGGCGTGGCGTGACGTGTCGGATTGGCAAGCTCTGAGGCGGAAAGGAACAGAGAGAGTGAGAGAGACTAGATCTTTTTTCGTTTTTTTGGGTTTCGTTTTTCTTTTACTCGGAAAACTCCGCCACCGCTGCCGCTCGCTCGCTCGCTCCTCCTCCTCAAACTCTCTCTTCTCCTCCTCCTCTTCTCTCTCTCTTTGGGTTGAGTTCTGCAGTGAAAATACCGGGCTATAGGTGCGTTTTTATGTAAAAAAAGCTTCTGTTTTGTAATTGAATACGCGAGAGGGAGGAGAAGAAGAAAAAGAAGAAGAAAGAAAGAGGTCGAAAAAGCAAAGCGGGGCACAGGCAGGCGAAGAAAAGAAAAGAAAAACGAAAACGAAAACGAAGTTTTTAATTTTGGTTTTTTTGTTGGAATTGATGGTCAATGCAAAAATAATGATGATGATGATGATGATGATGATGATGATGATGATGATGATGATGATGATGATGATGATGATGATGATGATGATGATGATGATGATGATGATTTTGATTCGTTCGGGGTAGTGGGGGTGGTTTTAAGGAACAAGACGGGGGACAGCAGCAGCAGCAGCAGAAGCGGGGAAGCGGAAGCAGAAGAAAGAAAGAAAAAGACTCAAAAAGTTTTGTCATCGTCCTCCTGCTGCTTGCGCTAACGGCTGCTGCTGGAACTGCTGTCCTCCTCCCCCCCCGCCTCCTGCTTGCTGATAATAAGCCTGCTGCTGCTGTAGAGGCTGCTGCTGCTCCTGCATGCCGGAGGGAGACGCGGGATCGCCGCGGCGGAGCGCGACGGCGAGGCCGAAAAGGACGTCGCCCTCGGAGAGCACCTAGAAAGTTTTTTGTTTTTTTTTGTTTTGAAAAGCGACGTTTCTCCTAAAAGTCAGCAAAGAGGAGATCTCGAGCTCTCTCTTTCGTCGCGCGATTGCGCTCTCTAGGGCGAGAGGACGCCAAAGCTGCTTCCATCGCAGTGCGAATAAGAAGAGGAGGGTGGCGAAGGGAAGAAAGAGAGAAAGAGAGAGAAAGAAAGAGAGAGGGAGAAATAGAGAAACTGAAACAAAGCTCTCTGCTGCTGCTCTCGGGCGCGCGCGCGAGCTCAAAGGAAGGAACGAAGAAGAAAGCAAAAGGAAAAAAAACTCGCCTGCTCGTCCCAGTGCCTGGCGATTGCCCTGGTCAGCTCGTCGCGCGTGCAAGTCCCGGACACGTCGAGGCCGAAGACGGCAGCGTAGCGGCGGAGGGCGCCGATCTGTTTTTTTTGGGTGGGAAGTTTGAGGGGGGGAGAGAGAGAAGTGGTGAGGAGGAGGTTGAAGAGAGAGAGAGAGAGGAAAAAAAATCCGGCGGCGACGGCTCGAGCTTTGTCGCGCCGGGCGCCGACCTCCTCTTCCTCCTCCTCCTCGCTCCCTCGGGCGATAAAAAAAAAACAGAATCAAAAAGGGGCAAAAGCAACCGTCGCAACCTCCGTTTCCCCCTCTCTTGCCTTTTTTTACCTTCAACTTCCCAAGCTCGACTCGAGTCACTGGCGCTAGGCGGTCCTCCTGCGAAGAGTGTTTTGAGAGGGGTGGAAAGTGGCGGCGGTGAGCGTGATGCTTTTTTTACTTTGAATTCGTTGGCACTGCCAAAAAAAAAGGGGAGAGAAAAAAAAACTCCCTCTTCTCCTTGATGCGGCTTTTTCTTCGTCCATCTCTTTCCGCCGCGTTTTCCGCTCTCACCTCGTCATAAAATCGCGCCGGCTTTGTCGCGCGACCGGCACGGAGCGGCCTGGCCTGCGCCGCGGAGAAGGGGCTCGCTCCTCGGCGGGACATGGAAAGAAGACGAATGAAAAGAAAAAAAGAGCGAAGCGGAAGGGAAATCGACGACCGATTCCCCCAAAACGAAAAGAGCTTTTTTCTCTCTTTCTTTTCTTTTTGCACCACAAGCGAGCGAGTTCCCGCAAGCTTCAAACGGTGAGTGGCGAAGGAAGAGAAGGGCGATCGCAGGCCTGACAAGGGAGGATCGATAGGGAGGCGGAAGAGAGAGCGAAGAAGATGCGAGGGCGGGCTGTTTTTGTCTTTCTTTTCATTTGCCGTTCGCCGCGAGTGAGTGAGAGAGCAAACGCAGAGTCGTCAGAAAGGTTTCGACCTTTTTTTTTTCTTTCCGCCGTCGCCGTCGCCGTCGCCGCCGTCTCTCACTTGAAAGAAGAAGAAAAATCAAAAGCAAGCAGCAGCTCTGCAGCATGCGTCTTCTTCTTCTCCCTGCTCCCTCCTGCAGGGCATCTCCTCTCCCCGCAGCAGCGGCGTCAGCCGCGCCGCCTCTCCACCGCCGCGCCAGCCGGCATGCCTCCGCCGCGCTCGCCTCTCCGCTCCTGCCGAGAGCAGCAGAAGCCGGAGCAGCGGTGGCGGTGAAGAGGAGGTCTGCATCCAGATCGGCGTCAAGGGCTGCTGCTGTCTCTTCTTCTTCGACCTCTTCCTCCTCTCCCTCTTCCTCTCCTTCCTCTTCCTATTCATTCGACTCCGCCCCGACTACCCCTCCCCCGCGCTTCAGGATCCACTCGATCGCCGGGGACGGCTCCTGCCTGTTCCGCGCCCTGGCCCAGGGGGAGCACTTCCTGGAGGCCTCCTCTTCTTCTTCCTCGACGAAAAGCAGCAACGGCAACGGCAACGGCAACGGCAACGGCAACGGCAACAGCAGCGGCAACAGCTCCTCCTCCTCTTCCTCTTCTTCCTCTTCCTCTTCCTCTCCGCCTCCCCCGCTCCTCCTGGAGGGGCCAGACCTCCTCTCGGCGGGCTTCTCCGTCCGCCGCAGGATCTGCGCGGCCCTGGCCCGGAACAAGGAAGACATCGAGCCCTTTTTGGAGACTCCCTTTCATGCTTACCTCGACGCGATGTCGACGGAGGGCACGTGGGGGGGCGAGCCGGAGCTGTCGGTGGCTCCCGAAGCCCTGGGAAGGCCCGTGTGCGTGTACTCGAGGTTGAGGGACGTCTCGTCGAAGGGGAAAGGCGGAAACAGCAGCAAGAGCAAAAGCGACTTTGCTTCTCTCTTCTTCGGGGACGATTTGGTCAAGGTGAGCGAATACGGCACCGAAGAGTTTGAGGAGACGGCGCCGATCTGTTTGCTGTTCGGGGGCTTGCACTACGACCTGCTGATCGTGGAGGGGTGAGAGAGGAAATGGAGAGCGAAGAGGGAGAAGGAAGGGGCTCTCTTTTGTCCGCCGGCAGAGAGAGAGCTCTTCTGCCGCGCTTTTCGTCGTCTTTTTGTTTGTAAAAAAAAAAAAAAAGTATTTCCTTTCTTTCTCTTTCCCATTTTTTTCATTTTTACATCCTCCCTGAGAACGGGAACAGGTGGCCGAACAGCTGGTGCTGCATGATCGGCAGCTTCCCGCACACCTCGACGCGATACATCTTGAGCAGGCCCTCGTTCACCCGCCTCCACGTGGGCACCGTCGCGGCGATGTCGCAGAGCATCGGCGAGGTCTCCGACAGCGGTCCGCCCTTTTTGACCGTTCGGACGAAGCGGACGGCGTCGAGGTAGAGGTAGGCGTCGCCGTGCTCGGCGAGGGTGGCGTCGGAGCGGATGCCGGAGGGCTTGGAGGGGGCGCCGTCTCGCGTTGGGTCGTTGTTTGTTGTCGAGGTCGAGGTTTCTCCGTTTCCTCCGCTTCCACCTGCGACTCCAACTCCGCTCATTCCGCTTTCACTCCCCTTGTCGTCAAGCTGCGCCGCGCCCCAGTAGAACGGCAAGAAACAGTAGTCATCCAGGCCCCAGACGCCGTGCGAACCCGCTGGCTCGAGCCAATAGGTGGTCTGCAGCCTGCGGCAGAGCTTTACGTAACGAGCAAACACCACCGCCACCACTGCCGCGGCGTCTGTTTCCTTCAGAGCGCCCGCCACCGCCAGGCAGTAGAGCAGCGTCGCGAAGAGGGTCTCGTGGCCCGTGCCGTAGTCTATGCGGGAGGCGTTGCCCAGGGAGTCGGAGAGGAAGGGGGACAGAGCTTTTGCCTCGGCTTCGACGAGAGAAGAAGTTGAAGTTGAAGTTGCCTTTTCCAAGACTCGGGCGAGTAAAGAGGGGCTCAGCGCCGCTGCCTTGGCGTGCCATTCGCGGAAAGCCGGGTTGCCGTACCTCAGCGCGGCGGGAGCCGGCGGCACCTCGTCGATCAGCCCGTCGAGCTCCTCGAGCCCCTCCACCAGAGCTCGGCCTCCGGGAGAGAGAGAGAGGGAATCTCCTCGCTTGCACGAGATGCCGCGCACCGCGGCGCCGCAAAACCTCAAAAACGAAACGAACCCCTGGAAGGTCGGGGAGGCGTTGAATTTGGCAAGGTCCTCCGCCGTGAAGATGCACTTGCGGGCCGGGACGATCTCGGAGAGGGAGGTGGGGGAAGAAGAAGGGCGCGGCGAGGGCCAGCAAGCGGGCTCTTCTTCCGACGCGGAGGGGGCCGTCGGCGCGTGGTGAGGGGCCGGCCCCGCTGCTGCCGAGGAGGAAGAATGATTGCTGCCTGTTGGCGGTGGGGGAGACGAAGAGCGTCCTCCTGTTGCCCAGGGGGCTCTCGTGGGCTGTTGCGGGAGGGCCGCTGCGACTGAAGAGATGGAGTTTTTGAGGAGGAGGTTGAGGAGTTTTGGTGAGATCGATCGATTGATCAATTCAATCAATCGAAAAGCCTTTCTCTCTCTGTCCTTCTCCTTCTCTTTCTCCTTCTTCTCACCGTCGGTCGTCCAGGGTGCCCGCGTGGGTGCCTGCGGGAGGCCCGTGCCCGAGGCCGACGTGGGCCCGCTGGCCAGGCGGGACGCTGGCGGAGGTGGGGGATCGCTCATTTTTTTGTTGTTGGAAATCGATGGAAGAGAAAGGTTTGAAGGAAAAAAAATGATAAATTTCGTCGACGCCTCACACTTTTCTCTTCGCTGCTTCTTGCTGACTCGTTTTCAAAAAAAAAAACCCTTCTTCTCGCTCGCCCGCTCCGCCGCTTCGCACCCACCATGTCCTCTTCCCACCCGCTCGCGCCCTCCTCCTCCTCCGCGCGCTCGCCGACCGCCTCTGCCGCGGCGCGCGCCGCCGAAACCCGCTCCGCCGTCGCCGCAAACGCCGCCACTGCTGCCGCCGCTGCCGCCGCCGACAACGAAAACAAGCCCTCCCTCCGCGCGCGACTCTCCCGCTTCTTTGCCCGCGACGGGCCCGGAGGCCTCACCTTTGGCGCCTGGGCCTGCGTCGCCGCCGCGACGCTCGCCGTGGCGCTCGCCTCTTGGCAGGACCAGAGGCTCCAAGAAAAAGAGAAAGAGGTTAAGAGGGAGTCCCTGACGTCGTCGTCGCAGGACTGGCGCAACGCCAAGCAGGAGGCGAAGGAGGCCGCGAGGGACGCGCGCTCTGCGGCGTCGAAGTGGGCCAAGGGGCAGTAGAGGAGGAGGAGGAAAGGGGGGAGGCGGAGAGAGAGGAAGAGGGGGAGGAGTTTTTTTTTTCTTTTTTTGTTTTCTTCGCACGCCCTTCCGCTTCGCCTTTCGCTTGCTTTTCTCCCCGGCCCCCGCATCAACAAAACCCGCAGCATTGAGAGAGAGACTAGTGTTAAATAAACATAAAAAGAAATCCGGAAAATCGGAAAGGTTTGGGGCTGACTTTCTTTTGTTTGCAAGATTTTTTTTTCTTCCTTTTATTTCTTCTCTCAAAAAAGAAAAAAAAAAAAAAAAAACCACGCGCGCGCTAGTTTGAAAAATGGAGCAGAGTAAAGTGGAGGAAAGGGCGCAGGTGCAGAGCTGATATGGTGTTGTTATTGTTGTTGTTGTTTGTTTATTTGTCGGTGGAGGAAGGGGGGAAGAGGGGCAAGAAGCGGAAGGCGAAGAAGAAGAAAGAAACCATGAAAGGCCAGCAGCGGCGTTCCTCTCTCTCTCTCTCTCTCTCTCTCTCTCTCTCTCTCTCTCGTTTTTCTTCCTCCCTCCGTCCCTCTCCCGACAACGAATTAGAAAAAAGTCCAGTTTCTTTGTTTTGCTTTGGAAATGCAAATGAAAAAGGAGAAAAAAAAGGAAGAGGAGGGGGTTTCTCTTTGTTCGAAGGGGAAAAAACCGCCAACAGTGGCGGAAGAAGAAGAAGAAGGCGAAGAAGAAAACAGGTCGAGGGGAAAAAGAAAAAAAAGAGAAAAGAAACTTTCTCTCTCTTTCCTCCCTCCTACTCCTCTTCAAAACGCTGCCTCCCTTCCCTTCCTTCTTTTTTTTGTTTTTGTTGTTGGAGCCCTCCCGTTCTCTCTCTGTCCCCAGACATTGTTCTTCGGTGTAGTATCGTGCGCGTGCGTGTGTGTGTCAAAATTGTGAAAGATGAATGGTACCAAAAAAGAAGGAAAGAGAAAGAGAAAAAGACTTCAGACTTTTTTTCTTTCTCTTTTCCCTTCAAACGCCGCCGCCGCCGCCGCCCCCGTCTCTCCTCGCTCCTCTGCGCGACCCCTCCCCGGGCGCAGGGACGTCGACGGCGGTCGCGTTGTTGGCGTTGGCGGCGCTCTCCGGAGGAGGGGGCACGGGCGAGGCGGACCCGCGAGGGCGCACCGAGACGATCCGGGGGAGGCCCAGGCACGAGAAGGAGGCGGCGAGCGGCACGGCCGCTGCGACGGCGTCGGCTGCGACGGCGGCGGCGGGGTCGCCGCTCTCGCTCCCTCCTCCGCCTCCGCCGTCTCCGGAAGGCGTCGTCTCCCTGGAAGAGGGCATACCTTCGCTGCTCGCCTGTCCTCCTCCTGCTCCGGCGGTGGCGGGCCTGGGAGGCAGGCGGGAGAGGCCCTGCGCGAGCAGAGAGACGCGCGCGAGGTTTCTCGGCGGGCCGCCGCCGCTGCTAGTCGTCGTCGTCGTCGCCGGAGAAGCAGCGGGAGTGGGAGCGGCAACAGCAGCAGCCTTCGCCTCCGCCGCCGCCTCTTCCTCCTGCGAGCTGTCCCTCGCGGCCTCGCGCGTGGCGAGGGCCACGACGACGGAGCCGCCGCCCTGCGTCGCCGCGGCGGCGGCGTTCGTCGCGCTTGCGTTCGACTTCGCCGCCGTTCCCGCCCGAGGCGCAAGCCCGTTTGACGTGTAAAAGGTCCCGCGGCCGTAGGCGGACAGCGACAGGGGCAGCGCGGGCAGCGCGGGCTCTGCTTCGTCATCTTCAAAGGCGGCATCCTCGCCCTTTGCCGCCGCGGCGGCGGGAGGGGCGACGGTGGCGGCGGCAGAGGTGTTGAAGTCGGCGTCGTTCTCCCAGCGGTCGTCTTCCTCTTCGTCGTCGTCGTCGCCGTTGGTCTTCAGGGCCGCGCCTTCGTCTTCTTCTTCGTCGTCATCATCTTCGTCTTCTTCCTCCTCGTCGTCGTCGTCAGCAGTGGTGTCGACGGTAGCGGCGGCAGAGAAGCTCCTGGCCCCCGCGGCTCCTCCTCCTCCTGCTGCTCCCCCCTCGAGGGCCAGCGCCTGCCGCTTGCTCGCCGAGCCCAGCGGCAGGTGGAGCTCCTCGCTCTCGGTTCGCTTGGCCGAGAGCGGGCGCGGCGGGGGCGGCTTCTGCTGCTGCTGCTTCGGAGGCGCGGGCGCGGGAGGGCGAGCGGGGGCGTGCTGCTGCTGCTGCTGCTGGGGCGGGGAGCGCGAAGAATTGGCAGCGGCGGCAGCAGCAGCGGGAGAGAGGCGAGCAGCAGCGCCGGGTGCCGCCGCCGCCGCGACCGGGGTCGGGTCCCGAACCCCTCCTTTCCCTCCTCCCCCCCCGATCCCGCGAGGCGCCATCGCCGGCAGCGCCTTCTGCGGAACCTGCTGCTGCTGCTGCTGCCCTACTGCGCTACCCCTGCTCTGAGGCGGGAGGAAAGAGCCCAGGCCCCACTTGCTGAGTAGGCTCCTCGCCCTCCTCCACGGCGGCAGCGGCAGCCCCTGCTCCTCAAACGCCGCTGCCGCCGCCGCCGCGACCGCGACGACCAGCCTCGCCAGCCTCGCCGGGGTACCCACGAAGACGGGAGGCAGCGCCCTCCGGAGCAGGCGCGCGTACCGCGGCGTCGGCTGCGCGATCGCGAAGTGCGCACGGAGGTCCGGTTCCACGACGAGCTCGGTGACGACCGCGGTGTCGAGCGAGCCCGAGACGACGAGGTGCGAGTGCCGCAGGTTCTCGAGGCAGCCTCGGCTGGTCCCGTTCGCGTTCGCCCCTGCAGCAGCCGCGTTGGTGTTGTTGTTGTTGTTTGCGTTGTTTGCGTTGGCTCCGCCGGCTGCTGCTGCTGCTGCTGCTGCGTTGTTGTTGTTGTTGTCGGCGGCGCCGTTGGCTGCGGCAGGAGCAGCAGCAGCAGCTGCTGCTGCTGTTGTCGGAGCAGCAGCACCGGCGGCGCCGTTGTTGTTCGCCGCCGCCGCTTTCGCGCCGCCGCCGCCGGCCGCCGGAACGGCCGGCGCTGCCCCCTCCGAGTCGCGCACGCGCTCCCGCACCGTCACCAGGTAGCCCATCGCCGCCAGCGCGTCGGCCAGGGCCTGCGTCGTCAGCGGCGGCGGCGCGGAAGGGGAAGAAGGAGGCTGTTTTTCTGCGTCGTCGCCATGGTCGTCGTTCGCGTTGTTGGTCAGGGCCCGGACGGCGGCGAGCAGCCCGGCCTCGAAGTCGGTCTCTGGCGCACAAAGCGCGGCGACTGACGCGGCCTCGGCCGAGAGAGGCGGCGAGGGAGGGCGCGTCTTGTTGCCCTGCCGCTCCTGCCGCTCCTGCCGATGCTGCTTCTTGGAGGAGCCGCCGCCGCTCGACCTGCGGGCCCGACTGTCGTCGAGCGTCGTCGTCGCCGCGGCCGGCGTCGTCGAGGCCGCGACGGCGGAGGCGGAGATCTCTTCGCCGTCGGAAGGGGTCGCGGCGAAGCTCCGGGGCGAGGGCGAGACTCTGCTTCCGCCGCCGCCGCTGCCGCCCCTGCTCCTCCTCCTCGCCGCCGCGAGCGCAATGCTGCTGCTGCTGTTCCCGTTCTTGCCGCCGCCCCCTTTCGCCACTCCCGAGAGCTCGAGCGCGAAGATGCCGGACTGCGAGTCCGGCATCGACGAGGGCGGGCCCTGTTGTTGTGTTGGGGGAATGAGGAGGTTGTTGGAGGATGAAAAAAAAAAGAGAGAAGAGGAAGGAAGGGGAGGAGAAGCAAGGAAAAAGGAAGTGTCAGCGAGGTTTCGTTTTTTTCTTCTTCGTCGTTCTTTCGCTTGGCCGACGAAGAACACCTTCATCGACCCTTCTTCTCGTCCGCCGGCGCCCTCTGGTTCCCTCTTTCTCGACAACCGAAGCCGCTGAGACGTGGAGAAGGGAATCCTCTACGAGCTGGCAGCGTTGGTTTGAGTCGAAAGGGCCAGTCGCGCGCTGGGTTGGCCGGTGGCTCTTTTGTTCTTTGCTTGCTTCGATTGGTGAGAGAGCAGGCGGCGGCGCAGGCGGCGCCGCCGCCTTCGCGTTTTGTTCGTTCGATGCTTTTTTCTCTCTCCAACTTTCCGCCGCCCTTTCTACTGCCCAGGAACGCGCATTCCCCTCGGCCACGCACCTGGCTGTCGTCGTCCATGAGGAAGAGGCCCGCTGCTGCAGCGACGGGCATCAACGGGATAGGGGGGAGGGAGAGTGGAGAGCGGGGGCGAGTTGGGGGAGGAGGAAAAAAAAGGTCGAGATAGTTTTCGGCCAAGAGGAGAACAAGCTCCCTCAATCTCTTCGCCTGGCCGGCGCCGCTCCTGTCCCTCTTTGAAGAGAGCGTGTGAGGGTCCGGGGTGTGTGTGCTGCCGCCGCTGCTCTCTCTCACGGGGAACGCGGCGAAGAAACAAAGGAAGAAGAGCTCCTTCCCCCCCGAAACGAGAAAAAACACCAGAAAACGCCAGTGAGAAAATTTCGTAGTTGTGTCTCGAGCAGTGAGGTAATTTCGACGGGGGCGACGACTACTGTCGGACAACGCTGCCACCACTTCTCACTCTGAAAACTCGAGCTCTGCTCGTTCTCTCGCGTGCTCTCTCTGTCTCTCTCTCTAGACTCCTGCCCTCGCTCCCTCGCCGCACCTCCACCAGATCCTCCTCTACCCGCGATGGCCGCCCCAACTGGCACGGGCCCCGTGGACTGGAAGGGGCTCTTCGAATGGTCGATGAAGCAGCAGGAGGCGCCACGGGCTCCGAAAGATGAAGGAGGTGGCGAAGGTCCGAAGCTGATGAGCGAGCAGGACAGGAAGTGGTGCGTCTCGCTCTTTTACCAAGGGATGGAGGGCGTTGAGAGGCGTGCACGTGCCGAGTTTCGAAGCCAGAGGAGACGGGGAAGGGGAGAGAGAGAGAGAGAGAAGGAAGAGGAGCAGATTGCCAATCGAGATCGATGATCGTTCTTCTTCTTCTTCTTCGACCTTCTTCGACCTTCTTCGACCTTCTTCTACCTTCTTCTTTCTTTCTCACCCTTCCGCTTCCCTCGCCACAACAACAACAACTCAACCAGGTTCGAGGAGGCCATGGAGCACTACTCGCTCGACATCACAAAGCGCATGAAGGAGATCAAGAGGCAGCTTGACGCCGTCCTTGGCGGGGGCGGCAGCGAGGGAGAGAAAGCTTCCGACGGCGCTTCCGTTGCTGCTTCCGCCGCTTCCGCAAACGACACCACCTCGTCTCCTCCTCCTCCTCTTCCGACCCCCGCCACGCCCGCGGAGCTCGAGGAGCTGCTCGAGGAGCTCATCGAGACCGTCGAGGACATCGACTGCGCGCGGGACCTGGCCCTGATCGGAGGGCTGCCGACGCTGCTGGCGCTGCTGCGGGCAGGTGCAGCTTCCACTTCGACTTCTTCGAGCTCTTCAAAGTCTCCTCCTCCTTCTCCTCGACTCATCACCTCTGGCGTCGTCTCCCGCGCCGCGGAGGTTCTCGGGGCCGCGGCGCAGGCGAATCCTCCGGTCCAGGACTGGTTCCTGGACGGAGGGGCGATGGAGGCGGTTTTGGGTCTGTTGCGGGAGAAGGAAGGGGGAGGAGAAGAAGAAGGAGCGAAAGAGGAAGAAGAAGAGAAGGAGAGGGGAGGCGGCAAAGTTCCATCGCCGTCGCCGCCGTCGTCGTTCGTGAAGGCCGACACAGAGAGGACCGCCGAGGTGCGGCAGAAGGCGCTGATGGCCCTCTCCTGCCTCGCCCGCAACTGCGACAGGGGCACGGACGCTCTGATTGCATCGGGAGGAGTGCGGACGGTCGTGGAGCACGCCCTGGCGGCTGTCGGGGAGGAGGAAGCGGCGGTGGCGGAAGAAAAGAAGAAAGAGACGACGACGACGACGACGACGAAAGCGACGCCGAAAACCTCTTCCTCTTCTCCTGTCCCGGCCCCGCGAGTCGCGAGGAAGGCCTTCCAGCTCCTCGCCTCGCTCTTCCGCGATAGGCCCACCGAGGGGTGCCTTTCGTTCTCCCTCACAGATCCTTCCTTCGCGAGGGCCGCGGCGAGGGCACTGCGGGATCAAAATGAAAAGGAGCAAGGAGGAGAAGGGGACGTCCGTCTGGCGGCGGCGGCGGCGGTCGAGGCTCTGGCCAAAGCCGCCTCCAAGGCAGGCATCCCTCTGGAACCGTCTTCGCCTTCTTCTTCGTCTTCTTCTTCTGTCTCCATCCCGCTGCTGCTCCGAGCAGCCCTCGAGACTGCAGAGTCCTGCGCCAAGGAGCGCGCGGCCAAAGCCGCGAGGAGCAAGGACGAGCACGCGAGGGACTGGGCGGAGGAGGAGGCAGCGGCGGCAGCGGCGGCGCTGGGCGCGCTCTCGCTGAAGCCCAAGGAGAAGAAGAGTAAGAAAGAAGAAGAAAAGAAGCCTGCTGTCGTTCTTTCTCTGCCTGCTCCTGCTCCTGCTCCTTAGAGACAGAGAGAGAAAAAGAGAGAGGCGTTTCAAATTGTAATTGCGCTGACGGTAAATTCGGGGTTCATTCAGAAAGAAGAGAAAGGGAGGGGAACAAAGAGGCCATTTTTCATTTTTCGTTTCGGAAAAAAGTTTGGGAAGAAAGAAAGAGAAAGAAGAAGAAGAAGAAGACTCGATCTTCTTCTCTCTCTCTTCAAGGGGCACTCCGCTTCTCTCTCTCCCATTCTCTTTCTGCGCGTGTGGCTTCGGAAGACAAGCGTCTACGCGTACAGGGGAAAGGTCTGAACAGAAACGCGACCATGCGGTGGTCGGGCAACGGCGAAGGAGGACCATCTCGATCGACGAGGGAGCTCGACGCCGCCGACGACGACGATGCTGCCGCTGCCGATGCCGCTTCGACTTCGTCTTCTTCTCGCCACCACCACGCCAGCGGCGCCAGGCCCCTGGCACCCGGCGCCGCGGCTTCCCCGTCTTCGGGAGGCCCCGCTAATGGCGGCAGGAGGCGCTCCGGAGGGATGGGGGCGCTGGACGCGACGAGGTAAGGATGATGATGTTGATGATGGAAGAAGAAAGAAAGTCGTCGTCGCCCTTGCTCCCTTCTCGACCTCTTCTTCTTTCCTCTTCTTCTTCTTTGCTCACCCCCCCATGCCACCTTCCCCAACCTCCAAACCTTGCCACCAAACCAACAACGACAGGATAAAGGGCGTCGCCCGGGCCGCGGTAGACACTGCCGCGGGCGTCCCCGCCTGGCTGGCCTCGACGCTGCCGGCGCGGGCCGGGGAGGCTGTCCTCCGCGGCTCGGCCGGCGCCGCCGCGCAGGCCCTGGGCGCCGCGGCAAGGGCGGCGACCGCCGCGGGCGGAGCGATCGAGCGCGCGGCCGCGAGCGGCAACGCTGCAGTGGCCGGGTATGGCGAGCTGCTGGAAGAAGTCGACGAGGAGGAGCGCGGAGGAATGGGAAGGCGGAGCAGAGGAGGAGGAGGAGGAGGAGGCTTTTCTCCCTCGTCTTCTTCCTCTCGCCACCAGCAGCAGCAGCAGCAACATAGGCCGCCTCTCTCGACCTCTTCCTCTCCGGCGCCCTCCCCGGCGACCTCGATGCGCTCTTCGGCGAGAGAGGGCGGAGGCACTGCGGCGTCGTCGCCGAGCCCGAGGAGGCTCTTCCCTCCTCCTCCGCCGCAGGGGCAAACTCAGCAGCAGCAGGGGCAGCAGCAGCAGCAAGCTCCAGCTCCTCCCGCTCCTCAGGCAACAACGGGCCCCCTCGCCGCCGCCGCCGCGGCCAACGCCCTCCGAAGAGAGGCGGCTGCCGTGCAGGCGGCAGCGCAGCAGGCGGCAGCGCAGCAGGCGGCAGCGCAGCAGGCGGCATCGCAGCAGGCGGCCGAGCTCGAGGCCCCCGCGCCAGCGATTCAGCAGCAGCGCCCGCCGCCCTCGCCCTCGCCGCCGCTCCCGCCGCTCATCGACGCCGGCCTCGGCGCCGGCATCGACGACGACCTCGCGAACCCTTTCGCCGCCGTCTCTCGCTCGGCGGCGTCCTCCTCTTCGGCGGCGTCTTCCTCGCAGCAGCAGCAGCAGCAGCAGCTCCAGCAGCAGTTTCTTCTGCAGCAGCAGAAGCTGCAGCGGTGTTCGGCCGGGGGAGGCAGCGGTAGCGGCGGCGTTGCCGTTGCTCCTCCGCCGCCGCCGCGCCCGTCGAGGAGGCCCCCGCCGCCGCCTCCGCCTCTCTCCTCCGCCCCTGTCCTCCAGACCTCTTCCGTGCCTCCTTCGACCGCCGCTGCGATGGCAGCGTCCACGGCGGACGACGAAGACGAAGAAGGAGAAGAGAGCGAGAGAGAAAGCTACAGCGTGAACGGCAACAACGGCAACAACGACAACAACGACAACGAGGAAGGAGGAGGAGAGTGGGGCAAGGGAAGCGCGAGCAACTCTCAGACCCTCGCCGCGGCCGCGACACGCTCCCCTTCGCTCTCTGCCGCGACGTTCGACGAGGAGGAAGAGCAAGAAGTGGCCTCGTCCTCGGCAGCGGCGGGCAGCCGGACGATAACGACGGCGACGGCGACCTTTCTCGGCAGAAACGAAGAAGGGAAAGAAGAAGAAGAAGAAGAAGAAGAGGCCTCCTCTTCTCTTTCTGCTTCTGCTGCAGCTCTCCCCAACCCTTCCTGGGAGGATATCTTCGAGCCCAGGCCGCCGGCGGTGCCGGCCAGGCCCCCGCCGGGGGCCCCGCCTCCCTCGGCGGGGCACGCCTCGGCGGTTCTCGGCGGGTTTGGCGGCGGCGGCGGCGGCAGGGGAGGAGGGAGAGGAGGCGTCTCTTCTCTCACGACTGCCGCCCCCGTCGCGGGCTCCTCGATCTCCGCCTCGGCAGCAGAAGAGGAGGAGGAAGAGGAGGAGAACGAGGACACCTCGAACGGAGGCGGCAGCAGCGAGCGCCACCGGAACGGGAAGGGGCGGAGAAGGAGAGGAGGAGGAGCGGAAGAGAGGTCGTCATCGGCGTCGGCGTCGCGGGGCGGCTTTGCTCGGAGGCCGACGGCCGAGGTGCGGAGGGAGCTCACCCGGCTGGAGCAGCTGACCGCGGCCGAGCTGCTGGAGGCCCTGGAGTCCGGGGCCCCGCTGCGGAAGAAGTGGCTGGTCTCCGAGGAGGAGGTGGTGCTGCAGGAGGCGAAAAAGAAGGAGAACGGGAAAGCAGGGAACCCGAAAGCAAAGACGAAGACGGTTTCGGCGGCGCTCGCGGCCGTCGCCTCCGTCTCTGCCGCGCTCTCCAGCGGCGACGCCGCGGCGGCCTCCCGCGCGGCGCTCACGGCCTTCCCCGCTCACCTGTCGCCCTACGCGCTGCCCTCCGCCGCCGCGAGGAGGCCGGTGAGGCACGTGAGCGTCTTCCTGGAGGAGGCGCGGCTCGGCGGAGGCGGAGGCGGAGGAGGAGGGAACGCGGCAGCAGCAGCAGCGGCGGCTGCTTCGTCGTCGTCGGCGAACGACGCTCCTCCTTCCTCTTCTTCCTCCGCTTCCGCCTCCTCCTTCTCCTCTGCTCTGATTGTGCGCTACTACCACGCCCGCTCGGGCAAGAGGCTCCTGTCCCGGGCCCGGGCCAGGGCCGCCGAGGCGCGCGTCGTCGCCGTTTTGGCTCCCGGAGGCACCAGCGGCTGGAAACCCGGAGCCTCGCTCCTCTGTCTGACTTCGAAAGGTGGAGTTTTGGCGCTCGAGGCCGCCGACGCCGCGGCTCACGCCGCCTGGGCCCTGGGGCTGAACGCCGGCCTGGCCCTGTCGAGGGTGCGGCGGCGAGGGGCGCTGCTGGACTCGAAGGCGAGGTCAGTGCCGCGGTCGCCCGTGTTCCTGGTTGTCGGGGAGGAGGAGTGATTGAGTGAAAGAAAAAAAGTTTTTTTTTGAAAGTTTAAAAAAAGAAGAAAAGGAAGAAAAAAAATGTAATCGAAAGAGAGGGAGAGAGAGGGAGGGAGAGCGAAACCTCCTCCTACCCCTCCACGCCCGCAGCAGCAAATCAACGAGGCAATTGGTTATATTTTGTGTTTTTTTTTCTACAAAGGGGAAGCGCGGGCACTGAGGCCTGGCGCTTTTTCTGGAAAATCGTTTTTCAAACAACGAAAACGACGAAGAAAGTTTTTCTCTCTTCCTCTCTCTCATTTTGTTTATGCATTTCTTTTCCCTCGCCTGAATGGTTCTAAAAGTTGCGTTTTCGTCGTTATCGGAGTGCGTTGTGTTTTCAATTCGTGTGATCTGCGGAGTGTTTTCTTTCTTAGTTTAATTGTGTGTTTTTCAGTTCTCGTCGTCGCTCGAGATCGAGGTCACCCGCCGCTGCCGCTCGCTCTCTCCGCCTCCTCCTCCCCCCTCGACTCCCTTCTTCTTCTTCCTCTCCTCCTCGCGCTCCTTCTCCCTCTCCGCCGCCGCGGCGTCGGAGTAGTCCGCTGCCGCCACGGTCGCGACCAGCCCAACCTTGTACATCGAGAAGCCGGCCGCGGCGGCCAGGAGCTGGCGCACCAGGAGGAGTCGCTCCGCCGCCGCCGCTGTCCCGCCGCCCTTCGCAACCGCCGCTGCCGCTGCCTCGGCCGCCTCGTCCCCTCCGACGACTCCTCCTCCTCCTCCTCCTCCGTTGGCCGCCGAGAACAGCGCCGCGCCGAGGCCGACGACGAGAAGCGCGCGGATTGGAGCCGAGGAGAAGAGGCGGGAGGCGAGAGAAGACGGAGGCGGAGGAGAGGGAACAGAGCTCTCTTGCTCCTCTTCTTCTGCTCTGTCGCTCTCATCGCTTTCACTTTCTTCTTCTTCTTCTTCTTCGTCAGCAGTCTCGACGAAAGCAGACGCAGCAGCGCTCGCGCTCTCCTGCCCTCCCCCTCCCCCTCCTACGGCATCCACGCCAGCCTGCAACAGCCACCCATAGAGCAGCCCGGCGGCCCCGCCGGCCACAAAGGGACCCGCGGCGGCCTCGGGGTGCTCCCACCCTCCCTTGGGCCCGGCAAGCAACAGCGCCCCACCGGCGACAACCAGCCCCGCCGCCGTCGCCAGCGCGCGCCCTTTCAGCCAAGCGTACCTCTCGAGCCCGGCGGCGCGCAGGGCCTCTGCCTGGCGCTTCGTCAGCACTGCTGCGCGCTCCCCGGCGCCGACGACGACGGCGTCGAGGGGAACCGCCGCCGCCGCGAGCGCGCCGCGGCTGCCTCCCGCCGCCTCCCCCTTGAACACGAAGCGGGCAGCGGGCTCCCCGGGTCGCTGCGACGTCGTCGCCACGGACACCTCGTCGACGCGCCAGGTGGAGTTTCCACCGAAACCGCCTCCCTGCGGGGAGACGACGACCGCGGCGAGAGGCGAGCCGAGGTCCGGCGCCGCGAACGAGACCTCGTCGACGCACCCGCGCTGGAACCGCGTCCTCCTCAGAGGAACGGACCTGGGTCCCTCGTCGTAGTCGTCCTCCGATGCCGCGGCGACGGACCTGAAGGCCTCTATGTCGTCGCAGTTGGCGCCGCGGCCCGAGGCGGCGGCACAGGCCTCCGCGGCGTCGTCGGCGTCGGCCTCCGGGTCGGGCACTCGAGACACCCGACGGATAACGGCGTCGCCGCTCTCGGCTATGAGGCACAGCAGCACTCCGGCCTCGGGGTCGTCAGGCTCGGCGTCGCGGGAGGAGGAGGTGCGGAGGCGGACCGTGTAGACGGTGAAGGGGCGCTGGAGAGAAGATATTTTTTGTTGGTTGATATTTTTTTTCGAAAAAGTTTTTTTCGATGAGCCGAACGAAAATGAATTTGTCGACGCCCTTCTTTGCCGTTCTCGTTCTCTCTGTCTCGTCTCCGACACTCTTCTCCCCCTCGCTCTCTATTCTCTTACGTCCTTGGCGCTCCCCTCGGAGTCTTCGATGCGCCCGCCGAGCAGGCGCCGCGGCCAGGGCACGCCGCGGGCGATTTCGGAAGGAGGATGAGATTGAGACTGAGAAGAAGATGAGTTTGGCGGCGACGAGGATGCCGACGCCATCGAGAAGAAGGCGACCTTTTTCCTTTGCCGCCGCGCCATCAGGGGGAGGTCTCGAGCCGCGCTGAGGGTCTGGTGGCGGGACCAGAAGCATCTGAGCTTGCTCCTGGGGGCAACAGGTCGCGGTCTCGACGCGGGGGCTGCCGCCGCGAACATGTCGATGTGGTTGAAGGGTTTTTTCCTTCGAGCTTTTTTTTCTTTCGAGAAGAGTGAAGCCCTTCACTTTGTTCGTCGAAAGCATCGCTTTCGCTTTCTCTCTCTTTCTCTCTCTCCTACTCTCCACGCTGCAACCACCAAAATGCCGCCATCCACGGACTCTTCCTTCTATGGCGTTTATCTGCTCAACTCGCGTGCCGTGCCCAACTCGAAGAGGACGTACATTGGGTGAGGAAAGGAAAGGAGAAGAAAGAAAGGGAAAGAGTTTTCTTTCCTTTCGACATTTGCCCCATCGACGGTCGGCGTCGATGACACAAATCTCTTTCGGACCTTTTCTCTCCTCCTTTCTGGCTTTTCTCCTTTCTGGCTCTTTTCTCCTTTCTGGCCCTTTCTTACAATACGAGCGGGAGCGCGCAGGAGAGAGCTCTCCAGAGAGCTAATAAAACTCTGTGCCAAGAGGCATTTTGACTTCGAATAATCGATTCGAAGGTTGCCCAGAATCAGTTTCAGTTTCGTGCCTTCGATTTTTTTCTTTTTCTTCTCAACCTTTCGACCTCTTCTCCCTTCTTTCTCTTCTTCCACCACCAACCACCAAACAGCTTCACCGTCGACCCGCGACGCAGGCTCCGGCAGCACAACGGCGAGCTCTCGTCGGGGGCCTGGAAGACGCACCGGTGAGAGTAAAAGTGTCGGCTCTTTTTTCGAAATCGAAGGAAAAGAGAGATGAAACCCCTTTTTTTCTCTCGACCTCCTCCTCTCTTTTCTTCTCTCTCTCTCTCTCTCTCTCTCTCTCT
>Ga0114918_10001772_pt1 | contig 19396 bp, 35 predicted proteins | sample LantaG_FD_87015 | JGI IMG/M metagenome (GOLD analysis project Ga0114918, IMG submission 87015) | Deep subsurface microbial communities from Baltic Sea to uncover new lineages of life (NeLLi) - Landsort_02402 metaG | ecosystem: Environmental > Aquatic > Marine > Oceanic > Sediment | place... | reverse complement strand
TATCCACTAAAAGTATCAATAGGACAACTAATTATAAAAACTGGTTTCATTAATATACTAATTTATGTTTGGCTTGTTTAACTTCTTTATTTCCAACTTTAATAAGTTCAAATTTTGACCTTGGTTTCCAAGTCTCAAATAACTCATTCATAGCATCAATAATTCTTTTTCCTTGCATCTCAGCAGTAAACCCTGCTTCATCTCCTATTGCCCAATTCCGAGCAGCCTCACCAATCATAGTTCTATTTAATTTATCTAAATTATAAACTTTATAAAGTTGGTCAGCAGCATCTAAAGGATCACATCTGTCATCAAAAATATAAGGGGTAGCAGGACTTCCAACAATTGAAATGTTAGTTGGGTATACTGGAAATGTCCAAGCTGCATGTTGTTTATATGTTCCCCTATGATTTGAGGGAACTTCTTTAGTAGGTGTAAACCAATTTCCTTTTTCATCTGTAAATCTCATTTGATCTTGCATCCCTCCTGTTACATTAGCTATAATAGGACGACCTGCTAACATTGCTTCAGTTAAACTTAAACCCCACCCTTCATTAGAGGTTAATTGGATTTGAACATCAGCACAATTATATAACCAATTCATTTCCTCAACTGGGTAGTTAGTTTCATCAAAGATAATATTATATTTAGGATTATCTCCACATAACATTTCTACTACAGCAGGTAAATCTGTTCCATTATTATCTACTTTTTGAGTGTGGAGAAGAAGTGCTGTTTTTTTAGCTTTTTCCTCAGGTAATTTATCTACAAACTCTTTAAAAGCCCAAATTGTATCAGGAATTTGTTTTCGTCTAATATTTCTAGAATTAAAAAATGCTACAAATTCAAAATCTTTACCTAAGATTCTATTTTTAAACATTTTAAACTCCTTATACTTTTCATATGATGGAGTAATTGGAAAGAATAGATTGTGATTCAAACCATGAGGTAGGTACTTAATAAGTTTATTTTGGGCTTTATCACCAAGTACTTCATTATTAATAAACACAGTTTGCTTAGAAATACCTAATAACATATCACAACTCTCATAATATGCTTTATTATAATGAGGGGCAGGTAAATCATCCCAAATGTTTAAGTAAACAATAGGAATTTGTTTCCTAATTTCATTTTCAATTTGAAATAACCAAGTAAAGTATCTTGGATCAGTAATAAGAAAAATAGCATCAGGTTTTTCAGTTTTCATTAACTGTCTAATTAAACCTACATCTCCATAACCTGTCCAAGGGTAGATTATAATTTGAGCATCATCAACCCCTGATAAATCAGCTGTGTCTTTGCTAATGTCAATACGTTTACCTTGCTCAGGATGTTGAATTGCAGCTCCTACATTTACCCAATTGAAATGTTGGCATGTGTTTAAAACTATTTCTCTAGCAACTGTACCTACTCCTGAGTGGCTTCTAATATCATCACATAAAAGGAGTATTTTTTTCCTCTCTGAAGGAGGAACATAACTAAATTTTTCTTTCATTATTTACTATGCATTAGTTTTTTAAATTCATCATCAGTGAGATATAAATCCATTGCCTTATTGACAAGCTTATTTAAAGAAAATTTTCTTCTCACACATTCTACCTTAAAGTCATCAAACTTATCAGGATCTACTTTTACACTTGTTAGTACTTGTTTTTCATTTGCCATAATAGTATATGTTTATATTTGATAATAAATATATAACAAAATCAAAAAACCACTACTTGGAACATAAATCTTTTCTTTCATTAAATGGACACCATTGACAAAGTCTACTTACATTTTTAGGATAAGTTTTCTCTCTATGTTTACCCTCTTTGTCAAATACATCTTGAATGAAGTCATTAAAAGACTTAGTAGCTTTATTTAGTTTTATCTTCCCTGCAGGTGGTTTAAATTCTTGAATCCTATGAATAGGATAGTCTGTATTTTCCCAGATTTTTCTTCTTGTGATGAAGAATTCAACTTCTATTTTATCTAGAGGAATTCCATACTGCTCACTAAAGAATTTTTTATAAAGAATAAGTTGGAATTGCTTTAATTCATCTTTTTTAGCTTTTTCATTCCAACCCATTGTGGAGGTTTTAATATCATATAAGTAAAACTTATCAGCACTTTCATTATACAATACTAAATCAATGTAACCTTTAAAGTAAAGATTATTATTCAATTGTAGTTTAATAGGCAATTCACATCCTACTAACCACCAATTCTTCTTACTAAAGTATTGACCTCTTTTCTTTTTAACAAAATTGATAATTTCAATACCATCATCAAAGAACTCTCTTAACTCCTCAGGTGAGGAAAAATGAGTATTGTTATTATCCTTATATTGCTTTTTATACTCTCCAATCAAACGCTCTTGAAAGAAGTCAGCTATCTCTACTCTGTCAGCTTCTGCTCCCGTTTTCTCATAAAACACTGTTAGATAATGTTGTAGAGTTTCATGTAAAGCAGTTCCAAATAAAGCATGTATTGAAGGTGAGTCATCATAATTACCTTCCTTATAGCGGAGTGCCCACTTATGTGGACATCCCCTATAAGTTGAAAATTGACTGTAAGATAGAGATGTTTGAAATCTATAATCTAACTCAGGAAGTTTCGTTTGTTGAATCTTCTTTACTATTTCTGGGGCTTTTTTCAAGGTGTTCTTGTTTTAATTTCTCCAAATATAATATCCCATCCATCAACTCATCTTGAGCATGTTCAATCCATTCCAGAGTAGAGAGATCTTTTCGATCAAGGTTAGTACCATACTTAGCTTCACCCATTACAGCTCTCTCTGTAAATTTATTAATTATTGATGTTACAATGCTATCCACGAAGTACTTCTTTTCCGTTGAGATACTTATCAATCATTTCAAGCTTATCTTCAGCATTTGCTAGCATTTCAAGAGCTTTTTCAGCATCCTCAAACAAACCTTCAGTGGTATGTTCTCCAATACCAACGGCTTTAGTAGTTAAAATTTCTAATGAAGCTAATGCTTGTGCTTTTTCAGACTCAGCTTTTTTACTTAAAGCCTGAAGTATATAATGTGATACATTCATTTAATTAATTTTTTGATTTCTTTTTCTTCAACACCTCTTTTAGTTAAGATAGCTTTCACTTCATCTTTTCCTAAATATCCTAAATACATTTTAGCTTCTCTTTTTGAAAATTCAAAATGTTTAGCTATAATTTCAGTTAAACCAGCATTAGGATCTTTAACTTTAGATTTAATATACTTAAGCCACACTTTTTTCTTAGGTATTAATTGTTTGTAAATGTTATAATACTTTTCTTTTTCAGTGTAAGGAATAGTTTGAACAAAATTAACTAATTCAATGTAGTTTTCATTCATTGATAAAAAACGATTAATCATGTAAGGATTAAATTCATCCTTATCTTGTTCATTGAACTCAGACCATTTTCTCTTGTTAACTGTTATTTCATTCAGCCAATCAAATATGTTTTTTATTCCCATTAATATGCATTTTTCCAAATGAAACCTCCAGCTGTTTTAGCTCTTCCTATTGTCACATTAGCTATGCTAACATCAAATAGTGTCATACTCACCTCTTAATTCTGGTGGGAGAGTGTCTTTCAAAATTTTACCAGTTTCTGAACAATAAAATACTGGAATTGGTAGAACAGCATCTTCTGAACTATTAGTAATAAAACGGGATACTTTACGGAGAACAAATCCCTGTTTCCAAACATCTTGTCCTGATTCTGTTGTGATTGGAGTAGTTTTACTCAAATCAATTTGAGGCTGAGCCTGCATGGTTTCTTTTTTCATTTTTTATAAATTAATTAATTTAGCTATACAAGCCATTATACAAATTTCTTGATCAATTCTAAAATTCTTATGATAGAGATACTCTTCAATTACAATAGTTGCTTCAGCTATGTTTGAAGTATATTCTTCAGCACGTTCATACAATACTCTATATAATTCATCAAAGTCACTTACATTAGCATTTGCTATTACTTGACGAACTTCACTAAATGATTTCTTCTTAAGAAATTTAATCACATCATTATGATAACTAGATGATACAAGTATCTGTTTGTCTAAAACAATCTTCCCATCTTTAGAAGATGCTTGACAAGTGTTAATCATCTTTCTTAAATCAGGATAGTGATTCTCTACTAGAAGTTTAAGATCTTCTCCTGTATGTTCTACTGACTCTTGATGTAGAATATTATGAAGATGTTTTGCTATCTCTCCTTTTGAAGGTGGAATAACTTTAAATACTTGACATCTAGATTGTAGAGGATCAATTACCCGTTCTAGAAAATTACAAGTTAAAATAAAACGAGTACTTCTTGAAAAAGTTTCTATAATGTTTCGAAGTGACGCTTGCGCCTGAATTGTCAAGAAATCAGCTTCATCCAATATAACAACTTTTAGTGGTTTAAATGAGGCTGTAGATGCAAACCCAGATACTTTATCTCTAATAGTATCAATACCCCTTTCATCTGAAGCATTAATGTAGATGTAATCACAATTAATACTATTTACAATAATTTTAGCTAGAGTGGTTTTACCTGTTCCGGCTGGTCCATAGAAGATTAGATTTTGAATATCATTCTGTTCAAGATACTTACTAATTGTAGCTTTAATAGACTCACTACCTGTGTAGTCATCTAAATTTTTAGGACGATATTTTTCTACCCACAAACTATTTTCCATAACTAAAATTTTGTTTTAAATGTACTAAAAGATCTTCATATCTCCAATTTACCCTAGTATTATCTGGCTTCTGTAGTGTGACATATAAGTCTCCTTTAGTGGTTAATTGAAAATCCACAATAACATATTTACGATCTCCTCCTAGATCAATAAATTTTCCTAATAAACTTACCGCATCTCTCATTTTTACTCATTGTATCCTTCTCCATAAAAGTCGAAGGTTTTAATTGGTTCAGGTTCTTTTTCTATTTCTACTCTATCCACAGCATACAAAGCTCCACCTAGAGGATCTAGGTAGAAAGCTTTGTTAAACTGTGTTTTTCTAAAGTAAGTTTCTAAAGCCTCAGTTAAAGTAGGAATAACTTTATCAGGCTCATCTACTAATGACCAACGATCACCTGGAGGGTGACGTTGAGCTATTAATTGTTTATTCTCTACAACTTCTTTCATTAGAACATTCCTCCCATATCCATACTAGGAGCATCTTGAGTTTCTTTTTCTTTTTCTACCACAACACACTCTGTTAGAAGAACTGTTCCAGCAACTGATGATGCATTTTCAATAGCACATCTAGTTACTTTAGCAGGATCAATAATACCTGACTCTAGGAAGTTAATGTATTTACAAGTCTTAAGATCAAATCCTACATTTGTATCTTTTTTACTCATACATTTACTTTCAATTTGATAGATCCCTGAGTCATCTACTCCAGCATTCTTAAGAATTTGTCTGAATGGTGTTTTAATAGCTTCTTTAACAATATTGTAACCAAGTTGATAATCTTTAGTAGCCATTGTTGCAGTAAGCATTTTAGAGATATTAAGTAGTGCTACACCACCACCTGCTATAATACCTTCTTCAATTGCAGCTTTTGTAGCATTAAGTGCATCATCTACTCTATCTTTAGTTTCACTCATTTCAGTTTCAGTGTTTCCACCTACATGAATTACAGCTACCCCTCCTACCATTTTAGCTAGACGTTCTTGAAGTTTTTCTACTTCATATGAAGATGAAGCTCCTTCAATTTGTGATTGAAGATTTTGAACTCTTTCGGAAATAGCTTCTCCACTTCCAGCACCATCTACAATAGTAGTTGTTTCTTTAGTTACAGTAACTGTTCGAGCTTGTCCAAGCCACTCAGGATCAAGTTTTTCTAACTTCATTCCTTTGTCTCTATCTACCACTGTACCACCTGTAAGTGTAGCAATGTCTTCTAGAATTAGAGTTCTACGATCACCAAAGTCAGGAGCTTTAACAGCACATACATTCAAAATACCTCTCATCTTATTTACAATAAGAGTAGCAAGTGCCTCACCATCAATGTCTTCGGCAACAATAAGAAGTGATTTACTTTGTTGAGACATTCCTTCAAGTAGAGGAAGTAAGTCCTTAACCTGAGTAATCTTACCTTTATGAAGCAAAATCATAGGTTTTTGAAGAACACAACTCATATTGTCATTGTCATTTACAAAGTAAGGAGATTTGAATCCTCTGTCAAACTGCATACCTTCAACAGTTTCAAGATAAGTCTCACCTGTACGTGACTCTTCAATAGTCACTACTCCATCAGCTCCTACATTCTTCATAGCAGTAGCAATCAACTCACCTACACTCTCATCATTATTAGCTGAGATAGTAGCTACTTGACGAAGTTGATCTTCAGATGAAATTTCTTGGGAGATTTGAGTAAGATTATCTACTACTTCTTTTACAGCAGTGTCAATACCTCTTTTAATCTCTACTGCATTATGCCCCTTGTCACTGTAAGCAAGACCTTTATTGTAAATTTCACTTGCTAGAAGAGTAGAAGTAGTAGTACCATCACCTGCTTGATCAGCAGTTTTAATTGCGGCTTGTTTGAGAAGATTTACTCCGGTGTTTTCAATTTCATCTTCAACCTCAATAGACTTAGCTACTGTCACACCATCTTTAGTGGACTGAATTTGCCCATTAGTATTAATTACTACATTTCGACCATTAGGACCTAAAGTAGTTACAACAGCATTAGAAAGTTGATTGATACCTCTTTGTAGACCTTTCCTTGCCCTGTCATCAAAATTAATTATTTTCTTTACCATTTATCTTTATTCATTAATAATTGCCAATACTGTGTTTTCAGAACAAACGTAGTAGTCTTCCCTTTCAATTTCTACTTTTACAGGTCCCATTTGTGGGAGTACTACTTTTTGTCCTACTTTAAGAGTTGTAGAAATCATTTCTCCTGTAATTGAAGGCTTTCCAGGTCCAACTGCTACAATTTCTCCAGTTAAATTCTTTTCTTTTCCCATGTCTGGGATTACAATTGAACCATGCATCTTGTCATCTTCCTCAATAGGTTTAACAATAATGGCGTCAAATACTGCTTGTAGTTTCATTTGGTAATAATTTATTTAGATTGTTTGTAACTTGATTATACTCTTCTAAGTATTCTTTAATAGTAGCAGATTGGGTATCTTTCATAGTATCTCTAATCATACATTTTAAAACACTTCCCATATTACTACAATGACCGATTGCTATATCATATCCTTTCCCACTATCACCTGATATTACTGTTTTATATAATGAATAATTATGTTCATCAATCTGAATAAAATAAGGATGTAATTCTGGATCTTTAATTTGTTGCATAAACTTATTAGGTTTTTATTTATGATGTAAATATAATGATTTATTTTGGAGAAGCCAAGTTTAATAATCTTGTCTTCGAACAATATAATAATGACTTTTTACATCCTCACTTTCAAAATCTATTTTCAATAACCCCTCAGTATTCATTTTGGTTGAAATAGATTCACAATCTCTATTAGCCTTAAATACATTTTTAAAAACTTCAGATGAAAATGGAATATTAAACTCACTTGTAGGCTTCAAAACAGTAATGTCTTCTAAAGGATAAACAATTTTATTAGCATGTTCTTGATTTTCCCCAAACACAAATTCTAAAGACTCATCTCCTGCTATAGTTTCAGTTTTGTTTAAACAAAGAGTATTGGAGTTTGATAAAGCATCAATTGCTTTGATAATAGATCCTAATTGTTCTTGATCTAAAGAAAATTCAATATTATATTCTTGATTACTCACACTACCTACCTTCCCAATTAATAAAGGATCAGCTAATGAATATTGTAAGTTGTAATGAATATCAGAAATTAAAAGTTTATTTTTAACAGGTTCAATAATTACTTCATTGGTTGTAATAGCCAATAACTTATTAAATTGAGAAGTATCAAATATAGCTAATTCACAATTCTTAACATCAAATTTATTAAACTCTACTCTACCAATCATATCTCGATTAGGAGACATAAAATCAATAGATAGAATATTATTTTCTACTTTCCATTTAACTGACTCAACCAAACCTCCTAAATGGTATTTAGAAATAACAGACTGTAACTTATTTTTATTTATCATTATTAAAAGTTAAAAAATTTTGTTTTATAAGGATTTAAATTTAGAGTCCATCCTAAATCAGTATAGAACCCTTCTAATTTATTTACTACAATAGTTTCTAATGATTTTCTTCTATCAATATACTTTATTAAAAACTCTCTAATCTTATCAGGCATATCAAATTCTAAAAAAGCTAATTTTTCTATACGATAAGGATTATCTTTTAAATATACCCACTTAATTTTATCACCCTGAATAATATTACTATGTTGTTTATTTAACCCCCACAATCTTAATAAGTCATTATACCTAATAGCAGATGTAACATTAGCAGGAGCACCTTTAACTAAAGGTGACAAATATTCCCCAGCCTTAAGTTTACCAACATAATTATTTAGAGTTTTTACAGAAGTAGGATTTCCTAACAGTGTAATATCCATATCAGAATTTACAATCTTTTCTTGAAACTCCAAAACTAACTTATCAATCTCACTTTGAGGAGTACCTTTCAATACTTTTTCTAAAATCATTTTAAAAAACTTCCCAAATACTGGTGGGAAATTAGTTTTCATAAATTCTAATCCCTTAACATCTAATACTTCTTTATCAATACCTTCTTGTTTAGTAATCCACTGGGCGTATCTACGGGTGGCTCTAAAATAAGCTGATCTAATAACACATTCGGTTTTCATTTCTAACCTATGAGAATCAACATTAAAACAATCTTTAGATAACTGATCATAATAATCAGTAATTATGTCCTGATATTTTAAAGCTACTTTTTCTAAAGCATTATCTTTTTCCTCACTTGACATTTCATCAAAATTAGAATATAAGTGTCTTAATAAAGGTTCAGCATGTATATAAATGGAATCTGTATCTGAATAAGCACAATAATTAATATCTCCTTCATCACATATCCACCAAGGTGTTTCTTCAATATGTTTCATAATTCAATTCCCTCTTTTATAACTTTATTAATGTGTCTATTAGCACACAAAGCACTTTCACAGATTATTCGCTGACCACTTAAAGTTATAGCCTCACTCAAAATCACACTACCATATCTAAAACTTTTTAAAGCAGTAGCCCCATACAAACTATTTAATAAAATTTTCATAGTGTACTGTTTTAAATGGTTTAATTCTCCTTCCTTAACATTACCTTCTTTATATGCTTTCTTCATTAAACCCTTATACACTACCCTTTCATCAAACCAAGTATTTAGGATTACACTTAATACTGATTTTTTATCTTTTCTAAACATTACCCCATTTGCTGATATAGCTAAATTACTATCTTCTATAATCTCTATAATTTTCCCACATTCAATATAAGTCTGTTTTCCTTTTCTATTTTCTACTGGGAGTTTTTCGTTGGGAGGTTTTTGTTTTAGATCATTTAATCCCAGCCTGTTATTTCGATCATTGTATAGATCCAACACTCTTCCTACATATGTCTCCTTTCCTACATTTAAAGACATAATAATTGAAGGATACAGTGAAGTTAAATCCTCATCAAACATATACTGATACAAGCCTGCTTTTGGACAAAACAAATATCCACCTGCGTAGTTCTTTTTAATTAGAGGATTTTTGTCTCTTGAAGGAGGTATGATGTTTTGACTTAGCAAGTAAGATGAAATTGCACCATCATGTACCTTACTTGAGGCGTAAACATCTGAGTAGTTAATTTTACCTTTATGAGATAGATTTTTAGTTAAGGATAGATACTGAGATTTTTTATCCCATTCTACTAAGATTTCAACATCTCGAAAGTTATACTCTATAAATTTAAATATATCTTCTTGGAATAATCTATCTAAACTACCATTATATTCAATCTTTCTTAGACCCGCATATTTTTCTCCTAAAACATCTAACTTATATGAGGGTTCATCTTTCCAACTATATTTTTTATGCATTAGCATATAATCCAAACACTCAAGTCCTGCAATTTGTAAGTACTTGTCTTTATTCCATTGACTTACATCTCTTACTATACCAATAGGAGATAACATATTGGCCCAATCTTCTCCTAATACTCTACAAATACGATGATATAGGTATGGAATATCAAAGTAATCACTATTATATCCTACGAGTATATCCGGATCTATGGAACGGATTAATTCAATAAACTTTGAAAGTAGCTCTTCTTCTGTTTTAACAGGTATGATATGTTTGTTTCCTTGTTTGGTTCTTTCAAGTTGATTTTCTTCATCTAAAATTAAAATACCCCACTGATCTTTTTGTTTGAAATACCAAGCAATAGATGTAACAGGTTTAGGAGCACTTTTAATATAGTCTTCTGTTAGAGCACCCCCCATTTCAATCTCAATATCAAAAAATACTTCTTTGTGGCTAGGTGGAATTGAGTCATCTACTCCATACTTTTCTATAAGGAATTTTTGATAGGGCGCCATATCATGGAAGTGAAGACCATCCATGTCTCTATACCAATCTTTGATTTTCTTTAAATACTCACCTTTTAGACCTTTATATGAAGCCTCACTTTTAGGACATTCAATGTAAGCTGTGTTTTTCCAAAGAATTTCATCATAACCTCCATCATCCCATAAATGTATTCTGTATTGATTTTTACCAATACCTTGAGCAAAAACTTTTTTGTACATATAACTTATTTCTTAATTGAAGGAGTAATTTCAATTTTTTTAACTTTAGATTTAATTTGATCAAAGGCAAAGTTTGCAGCCAACACTAAAGATATGGCAAGAGGATCGAAAACAAAAACTATTATTAGAAGAAGATAATTTACTACCTTATCCATTTCAACCCCCATCAGTCCTGAAATGTATTTGAGTGGGCCTAACTCACTTGCTGTCTCACTTGATGTTTGAACCTCTACTATTTCTGTATCTAGGTCAAATATTTGTTGGTTCAAGTTATCTACTTTACCATTGATTTCGGTTTGCCTTTCTATTGCTTGGTCTAGTTGTTTCTCTAATGCTTTACGAGTTGCTGATGAGGTTGTAGTAATTAATTGTCCGTCTGCATTTGTGTATTGTATAATATTATTTGAGAGACCTTCACGTAAAGAGGTAATTGCTGAGGTAATGTTGGTTTTTTCTTCTGTGTAGATAGCTAGTTGTTCCTCGTAGTTGGTTTTTTTTCTTTCTAACAATTCAATTTGAGAGGAAATATTTCCTTCCAAAGTGGCGGTTTGTTGGTAAGCAGAAGAAAGAAACCCATAAATACCAGCTGAAGTAATCAAAATCAATACTACACAAGCAATGCTAAGATATACTTTGAGTAATTTATTTAGTTTACCCCAATATTGATAAAGAAGAGAGGCTATCACTAATTTAGCAAACTCTAAAGAAGAGGCCATAATAATCACCTCCATAGAGGCCCCAGCAAACAATTTACTTAGTCCTGTGATTGAGTAAAATGCTGCTGAAACCGAAATGGAAAGGGCAGCTAAGGTAATTATCCAAGGAAGTATTTTTTCTTTCATACCATTTCTTCATAAATACCTAAAATCTCTGAAGCTATTAGGAATGAAGCAGCGGCATAGATATTAAAAAATAAACAAGCATACCCTAAAATACGAATCCCGGATTTTAAAAATGAGATTTTTTGGTGTTTACCTGGGTCAGGGAATTTACTAAATTTTTCTGAGTTCTTCATCTGTAAAAAACTGTTTTAAGTTTGGTCTAAAATAATTAATATTCTTCATCACTTTTAGGTCACGTGTACGGTAAACAATATACCTATCACCAACCATTTCATAGTGGCAGGCTTCACCTTGCTCTTTGGATCTAACTTCAACTGTTTCTCGTGCTTCATCTTCAGTTTGGCAAGCTTTAGATAAGTTAGAGGCTTGTACTTCTTGATAGGCTGGCCAAATTTTATCTTTAAGACCATGTAACATAACTCCATTCCCCAATGAGACATAAGCAATGTCACACAAAGCATCCAAAATCTCAACGATGTCACCTCGTTCACATGCTTCTCTATACTCCTCAAGTTCTTCCAAGGCGAAGTCATAGACAAACTCCCACTCTTTCTTTTCTGGTATGGTAGGTTCATAATTGTTTGGTTTGTTCATTAAGGAGTTAAATTCCTCTACTTCATCCACAAATGGAACTGAGTTTTGTTTTTGTGTCATAACTTTATTAAATTTGATGTCCTCCGTTATTAATTTTTAAACTGTCAAAAAATTCTTTTCTAGCATTATTAGTATCATCTCTAAACGCACCAGTTGCTTTAGTTGTTACCATTGCAGCTCCAGCATGTTTAATACCTCTACAACTAACACAATTGTGAGTAGCAACTACAGTAACAATTACTCCTAAGTTACCTTCACACACTTTGTCTACTGCTTGATGAATTGTAGCTGTTAGTTGTTCTTGTATAGCTCCTCTGCGTCCAAAATGTTCGACAATTCTGTTGAGCTTGGATAGTCCAATAACACGTCCATCTTCTCCCGCAATATATCCAATATGTACGACCCCCCTAATAGTTTGGTGATGGTGAGAACACATACTAGTAAGAGGAATATTACGCTCAATAATAACCCCATCATAACCATCACTGGGGAAAGAAGTAATTTCTGTAAAGTTGTCATATCTACCTTTCCATAAATCATTAACATATGCTTTTGCTACCCTTCGAGGTGTTTCCATTGAGTTTGGATCATTTCTCCAATCACATCTTAGAGCATCTAAAAATTGTCCAAATGCTACTGTTGCCTCATTAATCATGGTTTCCTTTTCATCATTAGATAAAGGAAAGCCTACTGCAGTACCATTTGCAAAACCTGTTTGCACACACTCTATATCGGTGTATATTTTTCTTCTTTTATTTTCCATATAACTATTATAATTTATTTAAATATAAGTAACTATTTTTCAAGAGCCAAGATATCTAATAAATTTCTATGATTTCCATTTAGATCCATTCCGTACCCATAAAACCACTCATCATGATGAATATTAAAAGCAAAGTAATCAGGTTCAAATTTACTAGTATATCTTTTAAGTAAAGTTATAGTTTTGATTTGTGTAGGATTATATTGTTGTAAATGGTCTATAAGTTTTGTTAATGTATTTCCAGAGTCAACTAAATCATCTACTAACACTACTGTTTTTCCTGTTATATTAACCTCTATATCTTGTAAAATTTGAATTTCTCCTTGCATTTGGTCTTTATATGATTTTACTTTAATAAAGTCAATTTTATTTTTAATATGAATTTGTTTTATTAAATCTGTAAAAAACATAAAGGCCCCATTTAAAACACATATGAATACAACAGGTTGAGAATCTTTTAAATCTTGATTTAAAGTTTTTCCTAGAAACTTAACCTGTTCTTGAATCTTGTCTGAGTAAATATGATTCATTGGTAAATTATTTTAGGTTATCAAAGTTTTTAACTCCTACTGCTCTATGCATTTCTTTCCCTTCATGTAAAAGAATTATAGTAGGGACATACTCAATATTATATTGAGAAGCTAATTCTTGTTCTTTAAGAGTATCAATTTTATAATATTGATATTTTGAATCAGTTTTACTAATTCTTTCTAGAGAAGGAGTAACTTTTCTACAACTATTACAAGAAGTATTATAGAAGTATAAAAATGTATCTTTTTTATTATTTAAAACTTCAGTAAGAAGAGATTTAGTTATATTTTTCATATTTTATCTATAAATATTTAACAATCTTCATTTCTAGATCCAAAACCACTTGATCTTGGTATTGGGTATGGAGGTGGATATTTCCCATGTTGTTTATTATCCTGTTCATAAAGATCAATATATTTAAGTGCCTGTTCTTTAACATATTTTGCTTCTTCTGATGGACCTGGAATCTGTTTAATGAGTTCTCTTAATGTTTCTAGTTTCATTTTTTAATTTATATGAATAGTTCTTAAACTTGTTTCATCTTAGTATAACCACATGACCATAGATTGTTTCAGGTTCACGGCCTATACCTTTCCATACAACTTTATATATGTACACATCATTTTGTACATAATAATCTCCACCTCTAAATGATCCATCCCACTGAACATCTATATCTGTTGAATGATATACTAACATACCCCATCTACTAAATACACTTACATCTATCCATTCCCAGCCTACTCCCATAGGGTACCAAGTTTCGTTTACTCCCCAGCCGTCTGGTGTAAATGCGTTAGGGATATAGATAGTTGAACATTCTTCTATAAGAATCTTATAATAAAGAGTTTCCGATACACAGTCTTCAGATATCCCATATACACTAAGTGTATGATATCCGGGAGAAAGATCCCTCCAATCAATAACAAAGTCTTGTCCAAACTGTAAAACTCCATCTAAGAACCAATAATATGTTGTGTTTGGTAATGAAGATTCAACAGTATAAGTAAACTCGAGCTTATTATCAAAACACAGGTTTATCTTATGGTTTTGTGAAACTCCTAAAAGAGTTACTAAACTTAGTATTAATGTTAATAGCCAACGCATTAGTCATGTGATATGTTTTGTAGGATAGGAACTGGGTTTGTGATAACCTGTGCAGTTGCAGTAAAGACACAGCCTGCTTCTGTTATTTCATATGTCATTGTGGTAGTTCCTGGTAGATTTGGACAATATTGTGTACCAAATACATTAGGCCCTGATATGGTTCCACCAGGTGGACTAAATGTAATATCGGCACAAGGATCACCTTCACAAAAAACAAGAGGATCAATTACAGGAATTATTTCAAGTATGAAAACATCAAGAAAGATTGGATCACCAACACAACCAAATTCATTGGTTGCAAAAACACTAACACCATCTTGGATTAATCCTGAGGGGGATGATGACCAGTCAATTATTATTGTATTTGAATTTTGGCCAGAGGTAATTACGCCTGGTGCAGCTGCTGACCAAGTATAAACATTCCCTAATACATTTTCAACCTGATAAGTTGCAACAGATGATCCTATACACACCGTATCAGGATTTGAGGTAGTAAATTGTGAATACGATATAATTGGTGTAATTATAAAGAGCAACAATATTAGTTTTTTCATAGCGGTAGATTCTTTATGTATAAATATTTAGTTTTTTAATAAAAAATTAATCATGAGAGATTACTCCTAATATTTGAGGAATTTCATATATTTCTACTATACATGTTTTAAAGTCTGCACATATTTCACCAACGACCGATACTGTAATTATTACCGTATACTCACCAGGGGAAGAATATGTATGAGTTGGTGCAAATTCAGTTGATGTGGAACCGTCTCCAAAATCCCAAAGAAACTCTATAGTGTAACCATTTATGTCAGGCGTATTATTAATAAATGATGTAATTTCGCCAAGACATACATCTTCACATTCAATTTGTGCTAAGAGACCAATTGGATCTAATTGTATTTCAATTGTAAGTTCACAGCCAGTTATTGTAGTCACATCACAATAAAGAACATCATATTCACCTGTCTCAATAGTTATAACCCTATCAGTATCACCGGTATTCCAATCATATGTGGCAAAACCTTCAGGTCCTTCAATTAAGATCATGTCATCGGCTTGACAATAATGTAAAGATGATTCAACGGGCCCACATGAAATAGCATCAATATATGCATAGCCGTAATGAGCGCCAAGATCACAATCGCCAACTTCAAATTCCAATGTTACTATTTGGCCTACTTGTGCAGAAAGATCAATTGCAATAATTCTCCAATCACTATATGCAACCTGAATAGGATTTCCTAAAACATCAAATTCATCACAATAGCTATAATCTGGAAGGTTTGGCCCAGCTGATATTGAATATTCGGTACATTCAACAATAGAACCGTCCATCAATCTAACCCTTGAATTGAATATTGGTTGCTCACCATCATCATGACCAGGATCTTGGAATACTACTGCGTATGCATACTGAACGAGTGTAGATAAAGGATCCACCGTAAAAGTATATTGAAGACCTTCTGCCTGTGATTCAACATTATCATTACCAAGTCTTGCAGAGAATCCTCCTTGATAGACGGTATTTAAGTTTCCGCAACTATGTGGATCTATTCCGGGAGTCATGATTGTATGACGACCGGGTACAATTCCAGGAAATGGTAAATTAATAGGACAACAAGATCCTCGCCTACCAGACCAACCTGTAAAGTCTCCATACTCAAAATCAGCATTAAGGCATTGTCCACTTGAGATAATACTTATAAAAACCAATAATATTAACGTAATAACTCTCATTTATTATAATTATGGGTTAATTTGATAATGGTGCTTTAATTGTTGGGTGAGATTTGGTGATAAAGTTCTTTACAAACCCCATACTCTTCAATCTTTTCAAAGTATGGTAATATGTGATTTACCATCATAACTTTATCTTCATGTGAATATCCATCAAATTGAAAGTTATCATCTTTCATTGTTTGGTACATATTCCACATCGATTTATCTAAAATATCGGTATCTAAAATTTCTTTCATAACTTGTTAATTTGATAAAGGTGATTGCCTATTTTCTTCCTCATCAATAAGTTGATTAAGTTCTTTTGTAACCCATTCTAAATTTTCTTTTGAGGTTGGTAGTTCTTTTAATTCGTCAAGCAGTTTGTTTTTATTTTGTTCTGCCTCTTCTTTTGTCCATTTTTTGTTTTCCATAGTTTTTATTTTTATTAATTTGATAAAGGTGCTTTAATTGTTTTTTACACTAATTTGATAAAGGTGCTTTAATTGTTGGGTGTGGTTACCTTCCAAATGGCCATCCTGCAAAATCTTTAGAATCCATTATAGACTCAATTAATGAAACACAATAATCTTCATCAAGAGGTGTAAATGTTATTTTGTCAATATCATATCCTTCAGTATGTTTTTTAGCATAAAACAACATAGTACCAGTTTCCGGTAGTATGTAATCAGGCCTGTTTCTTAAAGGTTTAATATACTTATCGTGCACTTGTTGTGCAGACATTTCTACAAACAATTCTTTGAATTCAGTATTTTCCATAATTTAAACTGTTTTAATTTCTACTATTACTTTTGTCCCATCAGCAAACAAAGGAATACTAATTGAATCATCTGCTGGATGATACATTTTAGGGAATTGTTTAATTTCATATTCCTGTTTTGTTTCTGATGTTCCTCCAATTGTTTCCCACATTTGAAGGCCCTCTTGAATCTTTGTTGCGATTCGTTCTACTTGTTTTGATTTTTCCATAATTTATTGTTTTAGTTTGATAATGGTGCTTTAATTGTTGGATGTGATTCCTAACTCTTTTAGTTGTTCGGGTGTTAACTTAGTTATCGGCTTAATATTATCAACATCTGGAACGGGGTCTGCTAAAAACATTTCTTTAGCTGATGTTGGAGCTTTAGATGGGTTTATTCTTGACAGAGGCTCTTTTTTAAAAAAGTATCCACTTACATCAACATACCGAAGTAATTCTCTATCACCTTCAATTGTTGTTGTACCATTGGATGCTTTAAGCATTGCAATTTTATATCCAAATTTATTGGATATCCATTTGATAAATTTTATGTGTATTCTATTCATAATTTAGTTTGATAAAGGTGCTTTAATTGTTGGGTGTGATTCATAACCATCTAAAGTAAAATCAGAAGGTTTATAACACTCCCAATTGTCTTTCATACACAAGTAATCAGGTAACTTACATAGTTTAGGTAGCTTCATTGGTTCTCTAGTTATTTGTTCTTTGGCCTGTTCAATATGGTTTGAATATAAATGAACATCTCCTAAATTCCCAATTAATTCATCAGGAACCATATTAACTTCTTTAGCGATGATTTCAAGTAATAACCCATATGATGCGATATTGAATGGTAAACCTAGAATGTATCTACACTTCGTTGATTCCACATTAAAGAGATTGCTTTGGTTGGTATCCCATGAGTATCTAAATGAACATTAGGTTCAAATTGATTTTTTTGTTCTTCATTTCCAAATCCAAATTTATTATCCCATAGTTTTAATCTTTCATACAAACTCAACTCTCTTGTATAAACCTGAAAACCATAATGACAAGGTGAAAGTGTCATTTGGTCTAATTCTCCAACATTCCAAGCTGAAACTATTAATCGTCTTGAGTCAGGATTTGTTTTGAGGTTGTTGATTAAATTTTGGATTTGGTCTATAGATTCCCAATGTAATGTATTAATGTTTACACCCCAATTTCTCCATTGCTTACCATAAATTGGACCTAATTCACCCCACTTCTTAGCAAACTTATCATCTGTTTTTATTTTTTCGATGAATTCTTCTTGTAGTAGAGGACCACAATCACAAGTATCAGTATGACCACAATAACAATCTATGTAATTTTCATAATCGCCTATTTTTGGTTTGGTTTGTTTGCTAATATATGCTTGGTAACAGTCACCATCCCAAATATGACAATTATTATTTACCAGATACTTAATATTTGTATCACCTCTTAGAAACCACAATAACTCAGTTACCATAGTTTTAAATGCCATTTTCTTTGTGGTTAGTAGAGGATAACCTTCAGACATTTTATGACGAATCTGTCTTCCAAAAACCGATACTGTACCAGTTCCTGTTCGGTCTTGTTTTTCTACGCCATTTTCTAAAATGTCTTTGAGTAGTTTTAAATATTGTTTTTCAATGTTTTTACTCATTTTTGTTTTGTTTAAAATTCAATACTGATCCCACCAACTAACCAACATAATATAACTTCCAAGTTACCATTTAGTGTCCTACTATAAGTTATTTTTATAGTTGGTAGTATGTAGAATTGTCCTACTTGTTTAAATGTTGTTATCTTCATCTTTGTTTTGGTTTAATTTATAATACATACTTCAACCCAACCTTTTTCAGAATATTCTACCTCTACATCTATACCTTGATTTTTTAATTTTTGTTCAAGTTTACATGCTGCATTCCAAAGTCCTTCTTCAGGTATTTCATCATGTTCATCATCATAACAAACATCTCCTCTACATTCATAGAATTCATTTTCTTCATTATACTTAAAAGTATACCCATCTATTGTTTCTTTTTTATTCATCTTTGTTTTGGTTTAATAATTCATCAATGGTTTTTGGTTTATACTGCATTAAATGTGCATCAACATTGAAGTATTTATGTTGTGTTAATATTGTTTTACCTCCATTTTCACCATACCGATCCATGACCTCTACTTCTTCCAACGCATTAGTGTGATGGATATGTGCATGAATGTTTCCCCTACAAAAACTAATTTCATTAGGATGTACGGGTGCGTGTGTTAAAATGAATCCCTTATAATCTACCATACCAGCTACACTATCTACATATTTTAGTAACTCCTTTACGTCTTGGTGTTTATCATGGTTACCTAACACTA
>Ga0114918_10001770_pt1 | contig 19396 bp, 14 predicted proteins | sample LantaG_FD_87015 | JGI IMG/M metagenome (GOLD analysis project Ga0114918, IMG submission 87015) | Deep subsurface microbial communities from Baltic Sea to uncover new lineages of life (NeLLi) - Landsort_02402 metaG | ecosystem: Environmental > Aquatic > Marine > Oceanic > Sediment | place... | reverse complement strand
GCTCTCTCTCTCTCTCTCTCTCTCTCTCTCTCTCTCTCTCTCTCTCTCTCTCTCTCTCTCTCTCTCTCTCTCTCTCTCTCTCTCTCTCTCTCTCTCTCTCTCTCTCTCACGAAAAGAAACCATTTAAAAACTCAACTCAAAACCGAAAAACAACAGCTCGCTCCTGGCCACGGCCGCCACCACCATGCCCGTCGCGCCCCTCGCCGTCCCAGTCGCTCCGGTCGCGGCCCCAATCCCCGGCGCCAAGGCGGCGGCCCCGGAGGCGCCCGCCAAGAACCCCTCTGCTGCTGCTGCCATGGCCCCGCCCGCTCCCGCGGCCGCTGCCACGGTCCCTGTCGCCGCTGCCCCCGCCGCTGCCGCGAAGACCAAAGCGGCCCCGGCCCCGGGCACTTTCGGCATCCCCCTGCCCGCGTTCGGCGCGGTCCAGCAGCTGGGGCTCCCCGCGCTGCCGGCGATGAACCTTGCCGTCAACCCCGCCATGCTGGCCTCGGTCGTGCCGCCGCAGCCCCCGAAAATGGTCGCGGTGAAGCAGCAGAACGGCGGAGACAGGTCCGCGCGCGGGGGCCCCCCGCCCCGTGGTGAGAGGCCCGGCCCCGGAGCCAGGGCCGCGCCCAGGGCTCTGCTCGCCGTCGCGACGACGGCGACCGAGGCCAAGGCGCCTGCGAGCAGCGCTGCCGCTGTCGCTGCTGCTTCGTCCCCCGCCGTCATTGCCCCTGGCGCGGCGGCCAAGCAGCCCGCCGCCGCCGCCACGACGGCGGCCGCACCCGTTGCTCCCCTTGCTCCTGTCAAGCCTGCTGCCGCAGCTGCTGCTGTCGCCCCGGCCGCAGCGGCCCCGGCCGCCGCCGCCGTGACGACCAAAGCGGCCCCCGCCCCCGGCACCTTTGGCGTCCCCCTGCCGGCGTTCGGTGCCGTGCAGCAACTCGGGCTCCCCGCGCTGCCGGCGATGAACCTTGCCGTCAACCCCGCCATGCTGGCCTCGGTCGTGCCGCCGCAGCCCCCGAAAATGGTCGCTGTCAAGCAGCAGAACGCGGGCAAGCCCGCAGGCCCCGCCGGGTCACGCGCGTCGATGGCGGCGGAGGCCGCCGACGGCGACGACGACGCTCCCCTGCGCGGCCCGCCGCCGCGCCGCGCAGGCCCGCACGCGCCGCGCTTGCTGCTTGCGACCAAGCCCGTCCCTGCTGATGCTGCTGCTGCTCCCGCGGTCGCCGCTGCTGTCAAGCCCGCCGCCGTTGCCGCCGCTGCCCCAGCCGCCGCCGCGACGACCAAAGCGGCCCCCGCCCCCGGCACCTTTGGCGTCCCCCTCCCCGCTTTCGGCGCGGTCCAGCAGCTGGGACTCCCCGCGCTGCCGGCGATGAACCTTGCCGTCAATCCCGCCATGCTGGCCTCGGTCGTGCCGCCGCAGCCGCCCAAGATGGTCGCGGTGAAGACCTCGAACTCGGGCTCGGGCCCGCCCCCTCGCGGCCCGGCCGCGCGCCGCGCCGCCGCTGCCGACGCCGCCGCCGCTTCCGGCCCCGAGCACGTCTCGATGTCGCAGGAGGCCGCCGCCGTCCAGCAGCCCCAGCAGCCTGCTACTGCTGCTGCCGTTCCCCAGCCCCAGCAGCGGAACAACGGCCGCGCCCTGTTCTCCTCCCCGGCCGTCGCGCACTCTTCCTCGACCAAGGCCGCCGTGCAGGAGGCCGTCGACGACGCCGCGACGGGCGACTTTGTTGACGTCTCCGCCATCGGCTCCGAGGAGGCCGCCGAGGATGAGAGCGACCTCGAGATGGATACCGTCGAGCCCCTGGACGAGGAGGACCACCGCCGCCGCAGGAGCAGCAGCAGGAGGTCGCTCCTGGAGGCGACGGCGCCGCCCACCGTCATCGAGGTCGAGGCGCCCAAGTTCGGCAAGGCCGCCGCGCCGGCCAAGGCGAAGACCGCAGCCTCCTCCTCCAAGACCGGCCCTTCTTCCTCTTCCTCTTCCTCGGACGCGCTCTTCAACATCTTTGCCACCGACAAGGTCGAGCCCAGCAACGAGAGGCCGGTCCTGACGCTGCCCAAGCTCGAGATCCCCGTCGGCGGCTCGGTGTTCGCGCTGCCCGAGCTGCCCCTCGGCAGGCTGACCGCCTTCGCCCCCGGTCCGGCCCCCATCGCGAGGGCCCCCGTGGTCCAGGTAGGGGACCTGTCTGCTCCCGACGCGCCCATGGGCACCGGGACGTCCGGGGTCAAGATCAGCAACCCGTTCGCGCCGGAGCAAAACGTCTCGCTGGGCGTCCCCGAAAAGGCCGAGAAGGCTGCTGCTGTTGCGCCGGTCGCGGCGGCGACGACGGCGTCGGCGGCCAAGCCGGTCGCCGCTGGGCGCAAGTGAAAACAAGAGAGAAAGAGAGAGACTGAGACGGAGCGAGATCAATAAATAGAGGGAGATGGCGCGAGAGAAAGAGAAAAGAAACGTTTTATCCTTTTTTGAATGTTTTTTGTTCTTTTACTTTTTTTTGACGAAAAACTTTCTCGTTTTAAAAACACAAGAAAAAACTCAACTTGTTTATCGAAAGGGGGGGCTGGCCTGGCTGTCTCTCTCTCTCTCTCCTGATCTCTCTCTTTTACTATGTACAGTTGTGTTCGATTTATATCAAGCTGCAGCACCGGCAGCAGCAGCCGCCCTCGCCTCTGCCTCGGCGGCAGCGGCCTGCTGCAGCTTGCGCGCCCTGCGGACGTGCGACGGAGGCCTCGCGCGGCCCCCTTCCTTTTTTATGCTCGCTCCGCCGTCCGAGGTCGAAGAGACGGAGGGAGGTGACGGCGCGTGGGCCACGGCAGAGGCCGGACGGGGAGGCGCCAGGGCGGCCCTCGCCGGGGGGCTACGGCTCCCGAACACGAGCATCGGAGCATCGGAGGCGGAAGAAGCAGGAAGAGCGGCGGCGGCAGCGCGAGCAGCGGGGATCGGGGGGGCGAAAGGCTTCTGCGTCGGCGGCGGCAGAGGCGGAGAGGAGGCCATCATCGTCGCCGTCGGAGGGGTCTGCGGGGCGGTCGTCGTCGCTCGCGGCTGCTGGTTTTGGCTTTCGTTCTGCTGCTTCCCGCGGTTGTCGTTGTTGCGAGGGGCGGCAGCAGCAGCAGCAGCAGCGGCGCCCGCGACGGGCCGGGGAGGGCTCGTCGCGCCCCCGCTGCCTGTTTCTCCCCCTCCCCCTCCTCTCCCAGCAGCGGCGCCGCGCGGGGCGTTGCCGCCGCCGCCGCCGCTTCCGTTCCCGCGGCCTCTGCCGCGGCCGAGGCCCTTGTCCGGCGTCGGCGCCTTTTGCGGTCTGCTGACGGGAGGGGAGGATGCGGCAGCAGCCATCGTCGGAATGCCGGCGGCGGCGTTCGCTGCGGCAGCGTTCACGGGGCGAGAGGAAGAGGGCGTGCCGAGGTGAGCTGCCGCCGTTGTCGTCGCCGCAGCCCCGCGCTTGCGTTGCTGCTGCTCCTTCTTCTTCCCGTTCTTGTTGTTTCCGCCCGGCTTCTGCTGCTGCTGCTGTTGTTGCTGCTGAGGCGTCGCCGTCGCCGGCATCATCTGCCCGCGAGGGGTCACGACGAGGTCCTCGGCTTCGACGGGAGGAGGAGCGGAAGAAGAAGAAGGAGAAGAAGGGAGCGAGATCGGAGGGGGCTGCACGGCCGCTGTTGCTGCCGCTTCCGCATCGGCAGAAGAGCCCCTCCGCTGCTTCACCGGGACCGTCTCCCAGGCGTCGTCGCCGTCTTCGTCGTCGTCTTCCGCGGCTTCTCCTTCTTCTTCGCCTCCAGAAGCAGCAGCGGCGACAGAGGCGGCTAGCGCAATCACGAGCGCGTCCGCCTCCGCGGCCGCCGCGGCGGCCCTCTCGGCCTCGGCCGCGTCGGCCGCGGCCGCGAGCTCGCGCAGCGCCGCGGCCCTGCGTTTCCAGCCGAGCCGAGCGAGGCCTTGGGTCGAGTCGAGCGGCCTGTGGACCGGCGTGACGCCGCCGGCGTAGCCATTGGTGCTGGCGCCGCTTCCGTGGTGGTGCGCGGAGGCGGCCTCGAGGAGCGCCGGCGGCGGGGCGGCGGCGCTCGAAGGAGAGGAGTTTGAAGAAGGGGAGGGCACGAGGTCGACGACCAGCACCGTCACGTCGTCCCTCGGTCCCTTCTCCCTCAGGGCGGCGCGCACGAGCTCGGCCGCGGCCCTCCCCGCCGGGAGCTTGCGGACGCGGTGCGCCGCTCCCCTGGGGCCAAGGGCGTCCCAGAGGCCGTCCGAGGCCAGGATGAGGCGGCCGCCGCCGCTCGAGCCCGAGAAGCCCGACGGCGACGACGACGCGGCGGGGAGGGCGATCGCCCGCACGTCGGGCGTCGCAAGCACGGCCGCCCCGGCGTCCAGGTCCCCGAGCGACCGCGCCATCGCCAGGCCGCCGGGCCAGACCCTCAGGGGCCCCGCGGCGACCCCGTCGCCGATGTCGGCCCTGCCCACCTGGGACCCCGCCGCCTCGACCCTGGCCCGTTCGAGCGGCGCGTCCTCGAGCCGGTGCGACGCCGTCAGGTTGAGCACCTCGCAGCCCGTGTCGAAGACCGCGAGCGAGTCCCCGACGTTGGCGACGAACAGGTGCCAGCCGCAGAGCACGGCCACGGTCGCCGTCGTGCCCGAGGGGGCCCGCCGGGACTCCAGGGCGGAGTGCACGTCCTCGAACGCCGCGACGAGCGCCGCGGGGACGGCGCCCGCGGCGGCGTCGTGCGCCCTCCAGAGCGGCAGGGCCTCGCGCGCCGCGGCGGCGGCCTCCTCGTGGAGCGGGGCGAGCAGGGCCGGGGGCAGGGCGCCGCTGCCGGCGGCGAGGGCGTCTGCGAGCGAGCACGGAGGGGTTTCGCCCGCTCGAGAGGGGGAGGCCGGCGCCTGCGGAGCCGCTTGTTCTTCTCCTTCCTTCTCGCTCGAAAGCAGCAGCTTCTCCCTGAGCCTCGACAGCAGCGCCGGGACCAGCTGCTTCGAGGCCGCGGTGGCGGCCTGCTTCCCGCCGTGCCCGTCGAACACGCCGAAGACGTGGAGCGTGGCGTGGGAGGAGGTCCCTGTTGTAGTTTTTAGGGTAGAAGAGAGAGAGAGAGAGAAAGAGAGAGAGAGAGAGAGAGAGAGAGAGAGAGAGAGAGAGAGAGAGAGAGAGAGAGAGAGAGAGAGAGAAAAGAGAAAATATCACGAGTGAGGTCGAAAGGCTTGCGAGGTCGACCAAGAGGGGGAAGGGGCGTCAATGGGAAGAAGAGCGTCAAGAAGCGTCGACGTTTTTTCCCGACCCTTTCCAGTCACCGAATCTTCACCGAATCTCCCCTTCGACTCCTCCAATCGACATGATCCGATTTCGATTTACTGTCGCTGAGACTGGAAGGACCTCCAGCCGCGCTTGGCGGCGAAAGCGAGGGGAAGAACTGAAGACGCGGAAGAAGATGCCACGAAGAAAGCCCTCGCTTTCCCTTCCTGTCTCTCTCTCTCTCTCATCTCCGCTTACCGGGCACGTCGACCCTCAGCCCCGTCGAATTGCTGTATGTGTCCTCTCCCTTGTGCGTGAACTTCGCAAACCCCGAAACGAGGGAGGAGGGAGCGACGAGCGTCGAAGCTGGAGTTGGTCTCAATGACGTGGCGCTCGAGTCCTCTTTCCCATGATTGTCTTTGCTTTCGGCGGCAGCAGCAGCAGAAACTGCAGCAGCCTGGGGCCTTCGTATGCTCGCGTCGGGCGCCATGTCGCTGTCGTACACGCCGTGGACAACAAGTCGAGGGAACGCAAAGAAGGAGAGAGAGTGACGGAGCACGCGCTCTCTTTCCTTTCTCTCCTCTAGGTTCGATTCGTTGAACTTCAGGAGGTGAACAGTGGCGTGCTCTGTGCAAGTTTTTCCTCTCTTCCTTCTTTCCGTCCTCCCCTCACAAAATAAAAAAATATGAAGCGGCTCTCCTCCTTCTTCCTCCTCGCCACTGCCCTCGCGGCGGCGGCGGCGGCGGCGGCGAGCCCAGCCCGAGCAGCCGACCCCCCTCAACCGGAACCCGCCTTCGCCCCGGTCTCCAAGGAGACGGCCGCGATCGTCGACGCCCTCACCAAGGGCGGCATCTCGCCGGAGGCCTTTGCCGAGTCCCTGACTCCCGAGCAGCAGGCCATCTACCTCGCCAAGCTGCAGCCGTCGGTCGGAGCGGCCGCCTCCGCCGAGGGCGGCGGGGCCACCGAGGCCGGAGAACCCTCGCGCAGGGTCTCTGGCCGGTGGCAGCCCGCGAGGCTCCTGTCCCCGGACCCGGCCTCGCTGGCGGCGCTGGCAGACGCGCCCGCGGCCGGCTCCGGCTACGGGGAGCTCGCGCTCAAGCGCGCGCTCGTCGACGAGGAGTCGCCCTACGGCCGCTTCGAGATGTCCGCCAAGTACTGGCCCGGCGGCGTGCCCCCGCTGCGGGACCTGCCGCCGCCCTCGGCGTACGCGGACGTGCAGTACGCGCTGGACAGGCCCGAGGTGAAGGCGGTCGGCGTCGGCGCGGCGAGCGTCGACGCCGGCGGCGAGGACCGGAGGCAGACGCCCGTCGCCGAGAGCGACGTCGGGGGCGCTGACGGTGAGTTTTTCTTGTGTTTTTATGCGGCCTCCGTTGTCTCCTCTCGCAAGAGACGGAAACAAAGGCTGGGGAGAGAGGGCGTGCGGGAGCGAACAGCGACGATGCGTTCTTTTTGGAATGGCGAATGTCGTTCCGCCCCCGGTGAAAACGACGCGCCATGCATTGAAGCATGCTTGAGCAAAATGAGCGCCTCTCGCCTCTTTGAGGCTCTTTCTTCCCCCCGGTAACGGATAGACGATTGCATCAGTCGCGCTTATTGCAAGAAAGCGCTCGAAAGAAGCCCGTAAAGAGCACGAGAACGGGGTCCGAAAAAAAACGGTTTTGAGCCACGACGGTTTTGGGCGACATTGGACTGCGCGACGACGACGAGGAGCGACTCGAGAGAACGATGGGGAAAAACGCCTCCCATGCTTCTTCCGTCTCGTTCGAGGCGCTCTCCTCCTCTCTTTCTCTCCTCCTTTCCGGCTCTCTGCAGTCTGAAGAGCCTGTAGCTTTGAGCTGGCGAAAGAAAGAGGGAGAGAGAAGGCTCGCGTTTCCCCAACGGAGGCGAGCGACGTTGAAGAGAGAGAGCGGCAAACAGCTCTCTCCTCATTCTCGTTCAACGAGGACCCAACTCGTTCGACCTGACGAAAACCAACCCAAAACTCTCTCTCTCTCTCCACCGTAACTCCCCCCCCCCTCTCAACTCTCTCCAGGCTACGACTACGCCGACCACCTCGAGGCCTCCCTCCTCTTCTACGAGGCCCAGCGCTCCGGCAAGCTCCCCGCGACAAACAGGATCAGGTTCCGCAACGACTCGTCCCTCGCCGACAAGGCCCCCGACGGCAGCGACATCTCGGGCGGCTACCACGACGCCGGGGACCACCTCAAGCTCAACTTCCCGATGGCGTGGACCTTCACCCACCTGGCCTGGGGCTATCTCGACTTCCGGAAGGGGTACGATGCCGCGGGCCAGGCGGCGCAGATGCGGGCGACCCTGCAGTGGGCCGCCGACTACTTCATGAGGTGCCACTTCGACGAGCTGTCGTACGTCGCGCAGGTCGGGACGGAGAGCGCCGACCACGGCTTCTGGGGCAGGCCCGAGGACATGAAGATGGCCAGACCTGCGATCGCCATCGGGCCCGGGAAGCCCGGGTCCGACCTGGCCGGACAGACCGCGGCGGCGCTCGCGGCGATCGCGATGGCCTTTGAGGCCGTCGACCCCGAGTACGCGATGCGGTGCGAGGCGCACGCCCGGGAGCTGTACACGCTCGCGACGCGGTGGGAGGGCAAGTTTTCCAAGAGCCTGAGCGTGCGTAGTTTTTTGAATTTTGAGTTTTGGGAGGGCAGAGAGAGGAAAGAGAAGAAGAAGAAAGAGGACGAGATTTGTATCCCTCTTCTTCTAAAGGAAAAAAAACCCGAAAAAAAACTTCAGGTCGGGAACATGTATCCTTCGAACACCCACCTCGACGACCTCACCATGGCCGCCGGGTGGCTGGCCCGCAGGACGGGAGAGCCTGCCTACCTCGCCGACGCGGCCAACTACTGGAAGAGGATGCGGTCCGAGGAGGCCGGGGTGAGTTAAACAAAAGTTTTCAAGCCTATTTCCCCTCCGACTTGTTTCATTCTCCTTCTCCGGAGGTCATCTCGAGGTCGTCGGCGGCGGAAAAAAACTCACTTTTTTCCCCTTCCCCAAATCTAAAACCTCATCGCAACGAAAGGCCGCCTACTACTACGACGAGTCCTGGCAGGGCTGCCACCCGGGCGCCTCGATGCTCCTGGCCCAGATCACGGGCGAGAAGCAGTACTCGGACGCCGCGCACGCGCACGCCGAGGCGTGGGTCCAGGGAGGGCGCCCCGTCTTCTACACCCCGGCGGGCTTGGCCTTCGTCTCCAAGTGGGGCTCGCTGCGCACCATGGCCAACAACGCGTTTATGGTCTTGCTGTATGGGCACTCGATCAGGAGCACGGACCCCAGAGCCAGCAGCAGGTACACCTGCTGGGCGCGCAACCAGCTGCGGTACGCGCTGGGGGACACGGGCCGCTCGTTCGTCGTCGGGATGGGGAAGAACTCCCCCAAAATGGTGCACCACCGCTCGGCGTCGTGCCCCGACTCGACGGGACCCGTGGGATCCAACCAGCCGCGGTGCGACTTTACGCAGTTCAACTCGCCCAACCCGAACCCGCAGGTGCTGAAGGGTGCCTTGGCTGGGGGGCCCGACTCGAACGACTGGTGAGCTTTTTTTTTTTTTTCCCCTCTTCCAGACAGGGTCGAAAGAGTCAAGCCAGCCAGCAGCACCGAGAAGAAAACGGTAAAAACCTGCTCACTCTTTGGCCTCTTGATAAAAAACCTCTTATTCTGGTTCTCGCAGGTACAACGACAAGCGCGACGACTACGTCCTCAACGAAGTGAGAGCATGAAAAGAGAAAGAGAAGAAGAAGAATGAAAAAGAAAAAAACTCACCTTTCTCTCTTTTTTTTTAAAAAAAAAATCCAAAAACTCTATAAAAAAACATTATTTAAACAAACAGGTCGCCATCGACTACAACGCAGGCTTCACGGGAGCGATGGCCTACCTGACGATGTCCGAGGACACGTGGCAGGCCTGCAGGGACCGCGGGGACGTCCCGAGGCCGATCAAGAAGATTTACAACTGAAGAAAAGAAGGGTGACGGAAGATTTTTCTTCTTCTTCGCTTAAAAAAAAAAAAAAAAAAACTTGCTTGCAACGCGCTGCGGCGACGGCGGCGGCGGCAGAGGAGTTAACCTTTTTCGCCCCGTATTAATTTACCTCTGTCGTCGAGAGAGCCCGCTCGGGTGCTCTCTTTTACGGAGAAAAAGAGTGCAAAATGGGAGAGAGAGATATTTAATTTCTTTGTGCAGCCCTGCCCCAACCTCAAGGGTTGAGAGCGCGCGCGCCCTCCCCTCCCTTTCTTCTTTTTCAAACACCAGCACCCTTCCCCGACCCGCACGAACGGTATCAAGAGTGAACGGGAGATGTGATGAAAAGAAATGACTTGCAATTTCAGAGTTAGTTGAACGAATGAAGAGGGTAAACGGCGAAAGAGATGAAAGAGAGGCGAAGTTTTTCTCCCTCTCTCTCAGTTTTGCTTTGTCAACCTTGGCCTCCAGCAGCAATCTCCTCTGCCCCCCGATGTGTTGCGTCGTCGCGGGCTCGAGCCTCCTCTCGGCGACCCACTCCTGCGCCTCTGCCTCGTGCCTCTCTTTCCCTCGGCGAAGATAGGGGCTCAGGCGATGTCGCGTTTGCCCGCCGCGATCGCTCGAACGTTTTTCTCCTGTCGAAGTCAATGCTTCCTCGACCCCGACGACTTGCAGTTCTTCTTCTTCCTCCTCCACCCCTTCTTCCACTCCCGCTACCGCTCCTCCCTCTTGGCGCACCTGCCGCCACTGCAAACGCCGCTTCGACCCCTCCCAGAACCCCCAAACAGCCTGCCGCCGCCACCCCGCTCTCTTCACGGGCGGGGAAGTCTCAAAGGCGATCGGGTTCTGCAGGGAGGCGCAGGGCAGAGAGTTTTGGCTCGACGCAGTCGTTGGCGCGAGCGGCCTGCTGCGGTTCTACGACTGTTGCGGCGCGGGCAGCGAGGACGCGCCCGGGTGCGTCGTGGGCCCGCACGAAGGGTTTTGAAATAGAGCAGAAGGGAGAGGCTGAAAGACTTGTAGAATGGAGAAAGGTGTAAAAAAACGTGAAAAAAAAACGTCACAAAAAAACAAGCAAATCACAACCTCGACCGGTCGCCTCTTCCTCCAGCTCCCTCCTCCTCCGCGTCTCTGCTCCTCCTCAGCTCCAGCCCCGCGATCGTCCCCAGGTGCACCTCGTCGGGGCCATCAGCCAGCCGCAGCGTCCTCGCCCCGGCCCACAGGGCGGCCAGGGGCGTGTCCTGCGAGACGCCGGCGCCGCCGTGGACTTGGACCGCGACGTCGAGCGCCGCGGCCGCCGCGCGCGGCGCCGCCACTTTCGCGGCCGCCAGGGCGCCCCTCGCGCCCCTCGCGTCTCCCCCTGAGCGGTCGAGAACGTGCGCGGCGTGCAGCACGAGCAGGCGCGCGCCGTCGAGCCCGACCCTCGCGCGGGCCAGGTCGTGCTGGAGTCCCCCGAGGTCGGCGAGGCGCCCTCCGAACGCGCGGCGGCGCCGCGCGCGGGCCGCCGCGAGCGCCAGCGCGCGCTCGCCTGCTCCCACGAGGCGCATGCAGTGGTGGAGCCTGCCCGGCCCCAGGCGCGCCTGCGCGATCTCGAAGCCGCGGCCTCGGCCCAGGACGACGGGCGAGTAGGAGGGAGAGGAGGCCGGAGAAGAAGAGGCCGAGGAGGAGGAGGAAGAAGACGTCGCCGGGGGAGGAGGGAGCGTCAAGGTGACGTTTTCAAAGGTGACCTCGGCGTGGCCGTGCGGCGCGTCGTCGTAGCCGAAGACGGTCAGCGCCCTCCGCACCGTCAGCCCCGGGGAGGGCATCGGGACCAGGATCATGGAGTGGCGGCGGTGCTTCGCGGGCGGCGGAGAGGAAGGGGGCCGGCTCCCCGAAGCGACGTCCTTCCCCATGAAGACGCAGAGGCGGCACCGAGCGTCGAGCGCGCCGCTCGTCCACCACTTGGTGCCGTTGAGGACGATCCGGCCCCGCTCTCCTTCGAAGCAGATCGTGGCCTCCATGTTGGTCGCGTCGCTGGACGCCACGGCGGGCTCCGTCATCGCGAAGCACGACCTGATCTCGCCGCGCAGCAGCGGCACCAGCCACCGCCGCTGCTGGCGCGCGTCGCCGCACCGCGCGAGCACCTCCATGTTCCCCGTGTCCGGCGCGGAGCAGTTGAAGACCTCGGCGCTCCAGGGGGTGCCCCCCATCTCCTGGGCGAGGTGGGCGTAGTCGAGGTTGGAGAGGCCGGGGCCCCACAGGGACGGGTCGGCGAGGAGTGCGGCGTCGGCTTCTGCTGCTTCTGCTGCTTCTGCCCCGGGTGATGCGAGGAGCAGCGTCGCCCTGACCCTCTCGGCGAGCTCGCGCGGCAGCCAGAGGTTCCACAGCCCCCTCGCTTTCGCCTCTCTTTTCAGCTCCTCGAGCCCCGGGATCGGGTGCCACCTGTCGGCGGAGCGGGAGTGGGCGTCGGCGACGGCCTCATGGCGGACGACGCGGTCGCGGATGAACGCCCTGAGCTCGGCGAGGATCGCCGCGGCCTTCGGGCTCGGACCGAGGCCCGGCGGCGACGAGGGAGGGCGGGGAGAAGAGGGAGGGCTCGCGCAGCCGTAAGCGCCGCCGGCGACGGCCAGCGCCCTCCTAGCCAGGGCGCGAACGACCGCCTGCCCTCCCGCGGCGCGCGCGCCGGCGCTCGCGGCGTTCCCCTCGTCGGCCCTCGCGCCGACGCCGGCGAGGATCGCGGCGGCGCGGAAGAGCGCCAGCGCGACGTAGAAGCCCCACTCGCGCTCCCCCGGGCGGCGCAGGCGAAGAAGTGGAAGGAGGGGGCCGCTCGCTCCTCCCCCTCGCCGCCGCTGCTGCTGCTCCTGCTGCTGCGAGGCAGTGAGGATGCGCTCCCGGGCAGAGAAGTACATCTCCCGGAACTCCCGCTCGGTCGGCAGGCCCCGCGGGAGCTCCGACGGCAGCGACGGGAGGGCGGGCACCCCCGGGGGCAGGTGCCAGGGCAAGGTCGCGTACGCGGCGTCGGCGAGGGCGCTGCCAGTAGTGGCGAGCTCCCAGTCGAGCACGGCCAGGACGGTCGGGGAGGAGTCTGTTGTCGCGTCGGTTTTGAGGGGTTTTTTGAAGGGAAGAGGTTTTTTTCGGGGTGAGGGAAAAAAGGGAGGGATAAATAAAAAAGAGTGAAAAATGAAGAAGAAAAAAAACTCGATTGAAAGGACGAGAAAAGAAAGGCAACCAACAGCCTCACAGTGAAACACCAGGTTGTCTATCCTGAAGTCGCCGTGCACCAGCGTGGGCCTCCCTCCCGAGTCCTCGAGCGACGCGTCTGCCTTGGGCACGTGCGACTTCAAGAAGGCAGCGAGCTCCAGCATCTCGGGGAGCAGGGGCCTCTTTTTCCCGGACCCAGCCTGTGCCAGGTACTGCCCCTCCCAGCGCTGGATCTGCCTCGCGCAGTAGTTGACGCCGCTGGCATTGCTTTTGGACGATAGAAGAAGTTTGGAGAGGCCGGGGGAGGCGCGGACGTCGACGGAGTGGATCCGGGCGAGCGCCTCCGCCGCGGCCGCGTACAGAGCGCGCCGCTCCTTCTCCTCTCCCTCGCCTCCTCCGAGGAGCCCCGGGAGAGCCGGGTCGGCAAAGACCCTCCCGGCGACGAATTCCATGACAAAGAAGGGCGTTCCCAGCGGCTGGTCGCTTCTCTCGAGGGCCAGGACGTGGGGGACCGGGACCCGAGAGGGAGAGGAAGATGACGACTCCGACGACGATGACGGAGGGGAGCTCGGACAGTTTTCTCCCAAGCCAAGAAACAGCGCCGCTTCCCTCTCGACGGCGTGCGCCGAGGGCAGCGTCACCCCGGGGGGCTTTTTGCGGAGCACAGCTCGCCAGGAGGGGCCCGCCTGATGGGTTTTGTTGCGGAAGAAGAAGAGGAGGAAGAGAGTGAGGTCGTTGAGGAGAGCGATTGAAAAAAATCGGGCTAGCCAATGGCCATTTCCTTTTTCCTGTTGTAAACACACGAAACCGCCCAAAAACCAAACGCACGCACCTGAAGCAGATATGTCGGATTGCTATGGCCATGAGTAAACTTCGAAACGCGCAGAGGCTGCGCCTCCAAAGCTGGGAACGAAACGACATTCGAGCGCAGGTAGGAAGCGAGCGCCACCGCATCGATCTCGAATGCCGGCGCTGGGGCCGAGACAGCCGTGGCCGTGTCGAGGGGGCCGCCGCCCAGCGGGCTGGGGCACGACATCACGCACAGGAGGAGGACTCTGTGGTGATAGAAATCAAAGGAGGAATAGGGACTGGAGAGCGACAACCCGGTTCTCTCTCTCCTTGCGATCGAGTTTTGTTTTCTCTTTTCTAAAAAAAAACGTTTTAGTTTTTTTTGCATTTCTTTTTTCCCTGTCACTTGTTCTTCCTCTCCCTCGACCTCCGCAGGAGCTCCAGCGCCGCGACCGCGTCCCCGTCCCCTCCCCTCGCGTCCCTCTCCAGCAGCCTCGCCACGATCTTGGGACAGGCCACGGCCCGGCCCGCCCCGGAGGCGGAGGCGGTCGCGGCCCCCACCGCGTTGGCGAGGGCGAGCGCGACGGGGAGAGGCGACGGAGAGGAAGGGGTCGACAGAGAAGAGACGCCTTCCCCGCCGCTTGCTCCTCCGACGACGCTCGCGAGCACGAAAGCCGCGGCGAACGAGTCCCCGCAGCCCACCGTGTCGACGACGGCGACGGAGGGGGCCCCGCGCTCGAAGACCAACGTCTCGAGCTCGGACTCTTCTCCTCCTCCTCCTTCTTCTTCGCTGCCACTGCCGCCGGCGAGGACGACGGCGACGGCGCCCTTGGCTCCTCTCTTGACGACGACCGCCGACGTCCTCCTCCTCCTCCTGTCTCCTCCTTTTCCTCCCCCACGACGACGACGGCGAAGGATCGCCCGCGCGGCCGCGGCCGCGGCGTCGCTGCCAAGGCCCGCGACGCGCACGCCCGTCGCGGCCTCGGCCTCCTCCTCTGTTAGAAGCACCACGTCCGCGGCGTCGAGCGCCGCCTCGAGGAGCGCCGCGCGAGGACCCAGGGCGTCCGAGGAAGAGGGGCTGGAGAGCATCGCGGCGACCCGAGGCCCCGGGTCGAAGAAGACGAGCGCCCCGGCTGCCCTCGCGGCCTCGAGCGCCGCCAGCACGGTCCCCGCGGGCAGCTCGTCGAATGCGAAGCCGTTGACGAAGACGGCCCTCGTGGAGCGGAGGATGTCGAGGGCGGCCTGCGGGAGCAAGGGGTGCGCCGCCGGGGGAGGGGGAGGAGAGGGAGAGGGGGAAGCGGCACCGCTCTCGCCGTCATCGTTCCGCCGCTCCCGCCGCTCAAAGTCGTCGGCCTCCGATGGCGACGATGACGAGCCCGAAGAAGAAGAAGAGGAGGAAGAGGAAGAGGAAGTCGAGGAAAAGGAAGCGGAGGCCAGCAGCGGGTGCGGCCCCAAGTCGTAGGCGGAGCAGAACGCGTGCGACGCCGACTCGGCGTGCGTGAGCACGTAGCAGACGAGCGTGTCCTCCCTGCCCAGGATCATCGCGGAGATGGAAGACGAGGAGGGAGAGCGGGAGGGCGACGTCGGGGGTTCGCCTACGCTTTCGACGGGGACCTCGACGCCGCGCCCGAGCAGCGGCGGCCGCATCACCTCGACGCCCTCCCTCTCGAGCTCCGAGGCCGCGAACTCGCCGATCGCGTCCTCACCGACGTGGGCCACGGCAGCGGTGCGCAGCCCCAGCCTGGCGGCGGCGATCAGGAAGTTGGCGTTGCCCCCGAGCTCGAGGCGCGTTGGCACTGCGGCGGCGGTCGAGAGAGGGGCTTCCCCGGTCATCGTCATCGTCGCCGTCGCTGTTCTTCCTCTGCCGCCGTCTTTGCCGCCCGCTCTCCTTTCGCTCCCCTTCCCGTTGTCTCCTCCTCCTCCGCCGCTTCCGTCCAGCCCGGCCGCGGCAGAGGCCGCGACGGCGCTCTGAAGCCTGCGGAGGGTCGCGTGCGTCTTGACGACGTGCTGCGGAGGGATCTGTGGTTTTACGTTTTTTTGTCGGGGTCCAGGTTGAGAGTTTCAACGGGTCGAGTGATTCCGTTTCGTTTCTTTCCCCCCTCTTCTTTCCCTTAACTCTCCCTCTGTCTCTCTACTTCTACGTACCTCGTCGACGGGAATGAAGATGTCGACGCAGATGTTTCCGAGAGCGACGGCGTCGAAGCGCTTCTCGTCGCGGTTGCCACTGCTGGTGCCGCTGCTGCCGGAAGAGGTCGAGGGCGCCGCCGCCGTAGCCGCAGCAGCGGGAATCGTCGTCTGTCGAAGCCCCCTCCGGCGAACAAGAGGAATCGAGTCCCGCTCCCGCTCCCTCGTTTCTTTCTGGGCACGGATGCAGCTTGATTGTTGCAGGGGCATAGGCGGCTCTCTCCTCGACGCCTGAGCAGAAACACGGGCTTGGGAGCTCCGAGGAGACGAAACGGCGGGGCGAGAGAATCGGAGAGAACGACTGATGCGATTGACGCTCGACGACGACGACATCATCTTGCTCTTCGGAGCAGCAGCGCTCTCCCCCCGAATATAGACCCTCGTGGATTCCCAGGGGCTCCGAGAAAAGAGATTGAAGCAGCACTGACGAGGATGCGGGAATTGTTCCAAACGAGCCCTCGAAGCTTGAAAAGCGCGCGCGCGCGAAGAGAGAATCGGGTTTCTGATCCTCTCGGCCCCCCCTTTTTTTTTGAAACCTTGTCAGTCACAGAAACAGAAATCCGTCGCCGGCCTCCCTTTGACTGGCGTTTTTTGGCTTGCTCCCTCTCAGAGAGAGAGAGTAAGAATGCACTCCCCCTTCCGGCGCCGCCCTCCGCGGCTAGCAGGAGCCAAATTCGTCCTCTCGCCGCGCCAGAGGCGTCTTGCTCCTCTCTTCGTGCTCCTGCTCCTGATCTCGCTGGTCCTCCTGGTCCTCTCGAGGCGGGCAGGCCGCGTCGAGGTCTCTCCGTCTTCTTTGTTGTCGTCGAGATCAGTGTCGAAATCGGCGCCCTCTTCTTCCTCCTCGTCTTCCTCTCTCCGCCTCCCTCCTGCCGTCGCGGCCTTCCACGCGAGGCTCGACGACCTCAAGCTCGGCGCCTTCAACCCGGGCGTCGTGGCGGCGAGCCTCAGGGAGGCGCTCGCCGGTGGCGAGGGCGTCGCGGCGTCTCCATTCGACGACGACGACAGGGACGTTGGCGCCAGCGACGCCGCCGGCGCCGCCGCCTCCTCCTCCTCCTCGCTCGCCGACCGGGCCCTCGTCGCCTCCTTCTCCGCGCTGGCGAGGGACGTCCGGGCCGCAGCCGGCTCCCCGCTGCTGCTGCTGGAGTGCGTCCGAGACGACACGCTCCCGCCGCTCGCGAGCCTGCGGCTGAAGACGGAAGGAGGCGGAGGGGGCGGCGGCGGGGGGAGCGGAGGGGGCGGCGGCGGGGGGAGCGTGGGGGGCGGCGCGCAGCTCGCGGAGCTCGAGCGCCCGCGCCTGCTGCTCGCGGCCAACCTCAAAGACTCGGCCGCGGTCCTCCCGCACTGGCTGCTCTCCGCCCTGGGCGCGGGCGCGAGGCTCCCCCCGCAGTCCTTCTTCCTCTCCGTCGTCGAGTCCGGCTCCGCCGACGGCGGCGCGACGCGGGCGTGGCTGTCGCTGCTGGCGAGGCTGGGCTCGCTCGCGCGCATCCGGGCCTGGGTCGCCGCCGACGCCGCGCCCCCGAGAGGAACGAAAGGGGCAGCCGAGGACCGGATACGGCACCTGGCGGCGCTGCGCAACGCGGCGCTGTCGCCGCTGTGGTCGAGGGGCCCCGTGGCGGCCGCGGCTTGGGCGGCGAGGGCGGAGCTGGACGCCAGGAGGAGGGCGACGGCGGCGGTGGCGGAAGGAGCAGGAGCAGCAGCGGGAAAAACCCACGGGGGGCTCGACCTCGACCTCCTGCTCGACCTCGGCGCCGAGCGCGCCGCGGCCGAGGAGGACGACGCCTCCCCCTCGTCGACCTCGACCTCGGTCTTTTCCAACGCCTTCGCCGAGGCCAACCGAGTGGCGTTCGTCAACGACGTCTTCTTCTGCCCCGACGACGTCGTGAGGCTGCTGGCGCACACCGCGGTCTCGTTCGTCGAGGGCGAGGGCGGCGAGAGGAGAGGAGGCGGAGGAGGGAGGGCGAGCGGCGGAAAGGCTTCCTCCTCCTCCTCCTCCTCCTCCTCCTCCTCCTCCTCCGACGCCTCCGACGCCTCGTCGTCCTCGTCGTCGTCCTCTGCCGCCGCCGCCGCTCCCGCGCCCGTGCCCCTGCCGGTCCCCGCCGCGGGGCCCGCGGACCTCGCCTGCGGCCTCGACCTCTACCGGGACGGCCGCGGGGGCCCGCTCCGCGGGGCTGGCATCGGCCCCTGGAGGGGGGTCCCGGGAGAGGAGATTCTGCCTTGGGGCGAGCGCGGGCCGCCGCTCGACGAGGGGAGGGGCGGCGGGGACCGGCGAAAGCGGCGTCGGCGTCGGTGGCGGAGCGGCGGCGGCGGCGACGACCACAGTGCCCTCTCTTCTCCCTCAAACGGCGAACACGACTCTCTGCTCCTCTACGACGTCTGGGTCTCCCGAGACGCCAACGGCGTCCCGCTCTCGGCCAGGCCGCCCTTCTCGCGCCACCACTACTCGATAGACAGGGCCGCGAGGGGGCTGCCGTTCCCGGTCTCGTGCTGCTGGAACGGCCTCGCCGTCTTCTCCGCGGGGAGCTTCGCCTCCGCCCCCGGAGGGGAGGGAGAGGACGCGCCGCCTCCGCTGCGGTTCAGGGCCGCCGCGGGCAACAGCAGCGAGAGCAGCGGCAGCAGCAGCGAGAGCAGCGGCGGCGAAAAGAGCGGCGGCGGCGGCGGCGGAGGGGACTGCCCGGGCTCGTCCGAGTGCTCGCTGCTCTGCTCCGACCTGCACTCGCGGGGGAGGTGGAGGGCCGTGCTCGACCCCGGGGTCCGCGTCAGCTACGACGCGCTCACGGCGAGTTTGCTGGCGCGCGGCGGGCTTCCCGCGCGCTCGAGGGAGGGAGGGACGGGCGGGAAAGCGGCGGCGGCGGCGGCGGTGGTTGCTCCGATCCCCTCGGTGCCGCTCGCAGCCTGGCGCCGCGTCCGCGAGTCCCCGCCCCTCGACTGGGGGTTCGCGCCCTCCAAGTTCCACTCGGCATGCTGCCCCAAGGGCGGCAGAGAGGACGACGTCGTGCACTGGGAGGGGTGCTTTTGGGGGGAAGGGGTGAGACCGCTCGAGAGGAAAATGGCGGGAGCCGGAAAGGCACCGTGAAAACGAATGGAAACAAACCTGGACAAACCCGTGTAAAAAAAAACGACCATTACAAAAACTCTCTCTCTCCCCCCGCGCTCTTAATTTTTACTTCTTCATCCCCTCGAGCGCCTTCTCCAGCTCCCCGCTCTGGTGCATCGACATCAGGATGTCCGCGCCTCCGACAAACTCTCCCTTCACGAAGACTTGCGGGATCGTAGGCCACTCTGAGAACTCCTTCACGCCGTCGCGCAGCGCCGGGTCGGCGAGGACGTTGCGGCTGCCGTAGCTCACGCCGTACGCGTCGAGGATGCGGCAGGCCATGTTGGAGAAGCCGCACTGCGGAGCCTCGGGGTCGCCCTGTTCATTTTTGAGGGAAAAAGGTCGAGGTTGAGGCTTGAAGGGAGGGAGAGAAGAAGAAAAAAAAAGAAACGAAAAGAAAGCAAATTCAGACCTTCATGTAGACGAACACGTCGTGCTCCGCCACGTCCCTCTCGATTGACGAGCGCACCGTCTCCGGCGTAGGGGGCGGCGCGTAGGCGGGCCTGAAGTCGGCGTGGGTGTCGTCGTCCGCGGCAGGGACGGAGGCGTCCTCCCCGCCTCCAGGCGGGGACGTGATCGCCGCAGAGAAATTGCGAAGGAGGGATGCGGCGGAGAGCGATGATGACGACGACGACAATGCAAACGCCGCAGCTCCTCCGAGCGCCTGCCGGCAGGAGCTCCCTGCTGCTGCCGCGGCTGCAGAGGAGAACAGCGTCGGTGCGAGCCTCTGCACGAGGCGCGAGGACGAGGAGAGCATGGCTTGAAAGGAACGAACGAAGAACAAAGGGAGAGAGAGCGAAGGAGGTGTGTGTGCGAGCACGTAGTCTGCGTCGGTCTAGCCGCTCCTCTTCCGCCGACAACCTCGACCTCGGGTCTCTTTCACGCCAAAAAAACCCGGAGACCGACCCCCCCCCCTCTCCTTAGGGGGAGCCTGGGGGGGGGGAGGGTCTGTCTTTTTCTTTTTACAGAGAAGAAAAAGACGGCGCGAAGAACGGAGAAGGG
>Ga0114918_10001769_pt1 | contig 19401 bp, 17 predicted proteins | sample LantaG_FD_87015 | JGI IMG/M metagenome (GOLD analysis project Ga0114918, IMG submission 87015) | Deep subsurface microbial communities from Baltic Sea to uncover new lineages of life (NeLLi) - Landsort_02402 metaG | ecosystem: Environmental > Aquatic > Marine > Oceanic > Sediment | place... | reverse complement strand
ATAAATTGTCTTTATGTAGTCCCACATATACTTGTCAGTATAGTTGTACTCATAAGTTTTACTACTCACAATTTTGAACAGCTTATATATCGTGTTATTATCATTAACATCTTCAATCAGCTTATTATAAGTTTCTTTGTGGAACTTATTAGAAAGCTTCATCTTCATATCTTGACATAGTACAAAATAAATCTTCAGGTAATTAGATGCCTGGATTATCTTCTTAATCTCATGCGCGTCAAAGAAAATACTGTTCTTTGACTGCTTGGATCTATTAATATAATCTTCGAAATTAATATCTATAATCTCGAGGTATTTATCACACAGTTCCTTCAGCCTTGGGATACTATCCTTTATAACTGAGTAATCATAATTTCTAGTTTTGTAATCTTTAATAAGACCACAGAACCAATCATCAAATTCATCGCCGAGCTTATCACTACAATCTTCTACAAATTCAGTAAGACGAAAAAATTTATTAGTGATCGGAGAAAACATTAAATCGAGAGTTGTAACTAGCTGGGTCTCTTCGCCCACAACTCGATTGATATTATAATTCCTTTTACCTGTTTCTTCAAACTTAACCATAATACTTCCTTCTGTTTAGGTTACGTATATTACTTATCATTTTAGTTTATATATATACCGAATCGATCCATTCAAGAAATGATCTATTGAAACGGAGGTTTGAATAGTTTTACGTTTCCATATATATAAATTTGTGAATAATAGAATAATTCGATTTTTTAATGATCGAAATTTTAACGGAAAAGCTTAGCTATCCCGTTATACCTTAAACCATTTTATATGATGGGACATACGGTATGATGATTAGCTTTCCTTTCGGATCGCTAATCATTGTATCGGATATTCTATTATGGGTTATTCAAAACTATTTTGTTTTGTTACTTTTGTTAACCAATAAGGAGGCTTAGCCATGACTTATATCGTCTACCCAGACGGTACGATTTCTGTCATCAAGCGCGCTTAGGCGTTGCTGATGATATATCGTAAAGGGATGACATCCTAACCCAAATGTTGAGTGTCACACACTCTAGATGAAACGCCAAGTTAAAAGCCTGGATTCTTAAAGTGGTGAGCCTGAGGAAGCAGATCCTCTTAACAGGTAAGAAACGCCTGAGTAAAAGCAGCTAACAAGTTTCAATGCGTGAGACAAATACATCCTTATGGGATTAGGACCTCGTCTATGCTGACGCGCATCCCTTTTATCAGGCGGTACATTAAAGCTTATCCTTTGGATGTGCTTTTATAGACAAAGACCTTGTAATTATTATGGGACCATTATGCTCGGGGTATACCGAACATAATGAATACCCGATAGTTAACTGATTCCCTTTTTATAATAATGAGTTATAGCGGAGGAATGAAAAAAATGAGATACGTACCTGAACACATTCAACAGCTTCGTTATGCTGCAGCAGCAGGAGATGATTCAGCTAGAAAACAATTATCTGAAATGGGTAAAAGAGGTGCTGCAAAAACCAATTTGAAGAAAACGAAGAAGAAAGCTAATAAAGAAAAGTTTGAACAACTCCAACTGATTGGTGGAGATTGGTGGAACAAGTAATATCACTGAAGACGAAAAGATAACGGCAGTTATTGATTCGTAAGTCCCGCCTTGATGATAAATTGAGTCAGTGCATTTATCAGAGAGGAATATGCAGGCATAACTAGAATGGGGACAGGATAATGACGCCGACTGGATTATCCATTTTTATTTAATAGGAGTATGACTATGAGTTTAAACGAGACAGAACAATCATGGTTGCACTTGGGGATGATGGTACTGGCTCAGCTTCTTGAAGTTGAGTTGGACACCCTGAGTGTGGAACGGGTGACCGAGAACGAAGTTGAGGTTTATAGCAAGACCCAAATCTTCAGTTTTCTGCGGGATACCCTAGATGGTAGCAGTGAATATATCAACACCGGTGAGGATGTTGTAACCACTGTTATCTGGAAGGGGTGGGCACCGGCACGTGAGTAATCACTCACACCAGAGTTAAGCAAATAAGGATCGCTTAACTCTGGCAATAGATAAACGAATTATTTTTTTGTGAATCAAAATAAATAGAGGATAATAAAATGAGTAAAGAAAGAAATATGTCACACTATTATGAAATAGATTTGTTTCCAGGTGAAACATTTCGAACTAAAGTATTAGTTAAAGATAAAATCTTATCTGATGGTATTGAAGAAACCATCTATGAAGTTACTAAAGTTTTGAAAGAATCTGGTAAACGTGACCCTAAAACACAAACATTAGCTATTCTTAAAAAACATATGGTATGCGAAATATGTAATTGTATTCGTAGAACTGTTACGGATGTTGTAGATATAGACAAACCTACTCGTATTGGGATGAACGCAAGAACACAAGTAGATAATGTAATTTGGAGAGATGCAAGTAAGAAATGTATTAATCCAGCATGTATAGATTTCAAAAGTTATTTAAAGAAAATCCATAGTCCTGATGCTATTGGATATTCTACTTGTTCTTTTGATGGATGTAAAAGAACATCTGTTAAAGGTGAGAAATGTGAAATACATGGTGGACCATCTATTGATAGTCCTGATCATATGACGTTTGAAACATTCGTTCAAGAAAATATGTATCGAACATCTGAACATGAGATGTTGGAGAATCTTCGATTTCTTGATGATACTGGCAGTGAATGGATAGTTCCGGAATCGAATTCCGATTAGATGTTTGTTTAATAAAACCCTCGTAAGAGGGTTGGATGGAGAACGGATGAAAAGACGATTCCGTGTCATTGGTGATGTTCCATATCGCAATAGATTTTAACTTATAAGGAGAATGAAATGAAAAAGATAAGTATAATAATATCATTAAGTATAATGTGCATTTCATCTGTAATGGCTGTTGAGACATATTATGTTTCAAAAACAGGGAGTGATACTCCACCGTATGATACATGGGCTACTGCATCGAGTGATATATCTACTGTATTATCTAAGAGTACATCTTTTAATGATGTGGTTGTGATAGTTGGTGATGGTACATATCAGTTATCACTATCATTACTGTGCGAGTGGGGTGTTGTTCTGAAAAGTGCTAATGGGAAAGCATCGACCATACTAGAGGATAATGGTGCTGCTAGTGGTGGCGGTCAGCTACTATATATAAATGGTGCGTCTATTGTTGATGGTTTTACAATTAAGAATGGAAAGGTTATACTATTAAGTTTTAGTTCGCTTCTAAATTGTGATGTGATAGGTAGCCCTGACCGAGGAATAACTAGTGAATATTCAACAATCAGTAATTGTGTGGTGAAGTCAAATTCATCAGATTTGGATGGTGCTGGTATTCAATCAATCGGTGGTATTATAGTTGATTGTATTATAGAAGATAATGTAACAACTGGTGTTGGTGGTGGCATATCCACATATGGTAACCCAATGAATACAATCCAGAATTGCATAATCAGGAATAATACTGCTACTGGTAATGGTGGCGGTATTCATATTGGTGTTGCTCGGGATTATATGACTGTAAAGAATTGTATTCTATATTCAAATACATCTACTACCTCTTCTGGTGGCGGAGTGTATCTTGATACATATGGGAATATAGTTAATTGTACTATAGTTGATAATACATCAGTTAGTGGTGGCGGATTATCTTGTACTAATGGTGGAAGAGTCATTAATAATATCATATACAATAATACCGCATCATCTAATCCTAATTGGAATAACAATGGAACTGGGATGGTATATTCAAATAATGTAACTACTCCTTCAATTGGAGTTAATTGCATTATATCAGCTCCCACGTTTGTAAGTGCTGGGTTACGTGATTATCGATTAACTGTTGATTCAGCTGGTATTGATAATGGTTTGGATATGTCATCTATAATTACTGATGATTATTATGGAAATCCTAGACCGTTGGATGGTAACAATGATGATGTTACTGTTATGGATATTGGATCGTTTGAATATCTAAACATTATATCTGATTCTGATCATGATACAATGTTGGATGGGTGGGAAATCGATAATAACCTGAATGTTTTAATAGATGATTCGGGTGATGATCCTGATAATGACGGTCAGGATAATGCAACGGAATATGTATTGGATAATGACCCATCTGTGATAGATGAACCATTTATTACCAATCTATCAAAATCAATGGAGTTATCTTGGGATACTTCAGCGAATAGATATTATTCAATATATCAAACATCTGATCTTTCAATTAATGATTGGGAAGGTGTTCCAGGAAAAACAAACATGGTAGGTACTGGTAATTCAATGTCAGTGGTGATGGATAATTCTACTGATAAAATGTTTTATCGAGTATCAGTTCATGTTCAATAAGTCATGAGCCCACCTGATACTCAGGTGGGCTTTAATTTCATTTTTTTTAACTATAGGAGATTCTAGATGAATAAGAATAAATGTCGGTGTCTTACATGCGGAGCGTTCTGTGAAGTATTACCATCAGATAAGCAACCATGTTCAGAATGTGGTTATAATCCAAAGTCCAAGAGTAAACGGGTTATGACTGATGGTGAAAGGTCGCTGATTGATTACTTTGAGAGAAGTCTAGGATTCAGAATTAAATTAGCAATAGATGGGGGTTATTATGACCAAGACTAGAATATTTATATTTGGACGAGCGGCTTTAATAGTTCTCTTATCCACAAGTAATATTATTTTCATTTCTCAGAAAATGTTTATTGCTGCAATTATTATCAGTGCTGGGATATCCATTATGTGGACATTGAATGTCAAAGATTTAGCAATCTCCACATGGAAGGATAGATTTGCGTATATTATGGGTGGTGTGGTTGGAACAACATCATCATTATATTTATTAAGTGGTTATATACAATAGGAGAATTGTTATGATGGATGTGAAATATGAATTAGTACCTCATTCGATTATAAGAATAGCTAACATCTGCAAAGAAGCAGGTGGTAGAGCACTTATCGTTGGTGGGTGGGTTCGAGATCAGATCCTTGGTGTTGAGTCTAAGGATTGTGATGTTGAGGTTTATGGTATTGAACCTAATGATCTTATGCAATTGATTCGATCTCATGGATTCAAGTTTATGGAAGCTGGTCTTTCTTTTGGAGTTCTTAAAATCAAAGGTGAGGATATTGATATTAGTATTCCGAGGCGGGAAAGTAAAGCTGGTCTAGGTCATAAAGGTTTTGAGATTCTCTCAGATCCTACGATGACTATAGAGGAAGCTGCTCGCCGAAGGGATTTTACTATAAATTCAATATCATATGACCCTTTGGAAGATCAAGTCATTGATCCGTTTGGTGGACGAGACGACCTCAAGCAGAGAATACTTCGACATACGTCGGATGCCTTTGTTGAGGATGAACTTCGTGTTCTTCGCGGGATGCAGTTTATTGCAAGGTTTGATCTTAATCCAGATCCTATGACTATTAAGTTATGTCAGAGCCTTTCAATGAATGATTTATCCCGTGAACGAGTATATGATGAATGGGTCAAGATGATAACTAAAGGTGTTGTCATTTCAAAGGGTCTTCAATTCTTAGTTGATACTGGATGGATCGAAAATTTTCCAGAGCTTGAAGCTTTGGTTGGGCTTGAGCAAGAACCTGGATGGCACCCTGAGGGTGACGCATTCATTCATACTTGTTTGAGTATGGATGCCTTTGCTCAGATCAGAGATACTATAGAAGTTTCTGACCAAGTGACTGTTGGGTTTGCTGTGTTATGTCATGATTTTGGCAAACCATCTACCACGGAAGTAATCGATGGTAAGATTAAATCCAAACGTCATGAGATTGAAGGAAAAGATCCAACTCGGTCATTCTTGACGAGGATGATGGTTTCTGATTCACAAAAGAAATCAAATCCTTTGATTGATCAGGTTATTGCCTTGGTGATTAATCATATGGCACCTACTCAATTCTATGAATCTAAAGCTGGCAATTCAGCGATTCGGAGACTTGCTAATAGAGCAGGAAGAATCGATTTACTGATTCAAGTTTCAAGATGTGATAAAATGGGTAGAGGTCCATTGAAGTATGAACCATGGGCGGAAGCTTGGTTGGCTAAGATGGCTGATGATATTCAGGTGTTGGATTCAAAACCAGAACCGATTATCTTGGGTAGGCATCTAACTGCATTGGGTTTGACTCCAGGTCCTTGTTTTAAAGAGATCTTGGATTCAGCTTACGAAAAACAGATGGACGAGGGGTTTGATAACCTCGAAGATGGGATTAAATGGCTTAAGTCGTTTGTCCCTGAATGGAAAGAATAAAAGGAGGATATGATATGTCAAGAATAAAAATCACTGATACAATACAGGATATGTTATTCAGCATGTGTGACGGTAATCCTGGTGCCCTCAATGTTCTGATGGGTATATTAACGCAAGGTTCAACAATTGATCCAGATAATGCATTTGAAGGAATTGGTCCGATTATGTTCCTGGATACATTGGAAATATATGGTTCTAGGATCTATATGTTATGCCATGATTGTTGTGGTAAGAATCTTGTAGCAATGTTGACAATGCTTCGTGCAGTTCAATTGGGGCTTTACTCAGGAGAACAGCTGAATGAAGATATCGGTAAAGATCTAGGTGGTCGTGGTAAAGATATTACTGATAAGGCGGCTGAACTTATTGTTGAAGTTTAGAAACAGATACCGACATTTAATGATGGTCAGATGATAGGAATAACGATTACTAAACCAGTAATCAATAAACCATCCATCCCATTATCAATGTTAAATTAAATCGTTATTTGGTATGCAGAATGGATTATGGCTTTCATAGCCGCGAAAGATTGCGGTAGGGTAAAACCGAATATGAAGAACCCATCTATTCACAATGCTATGAATTCCAAACTCAGATCGACTAGGTCGAATACCAAAATAACTTATCGGAGTAAAAATGAATATAGTTATAAAAAATGCAGATATAGTTACAGCGTTCGATGAAATGACTATCGGCTCAAAGGTAACCAAACCAGAAATCTTCAATGCAATAGTGAAGAGAGCTGTAGAGATTACCGATTTCGAAGATCAGAAAGTTCCAGGTCAGGCATTCATTAAGTTGACTGGTGTGGGATTTGAAGGTGTTCATATTGGACAATGCGTCTCACCTGGAAATGATAGGCAGTCGATTGATGTTGAGGATTATGTGATTCGATCACATCGAGGTAAAGTGGGACTTTATCTTCAACGTCGACCTATATCGGAATCAGATTCAGTTGCTGTGGTAGTGTATACTACTGAGGCTTACTTGAATGATCCTGATGTGGTTCTATCAGAAGCAGATCGTGTTTCTGGTGCTACTCATGTATTGGTTGCTGTCATAGCATCACAGGGCAATTATACATCACCGTTATCACCTGGAAGGTTCGTAAAGAATCTTGCTGGTGGGAATCATAATATGGATGAGGATAAGGTTACTGTTGCTGAGTTGAAGCGTATGGCAAAAGAAATTGCTGATTACTATGATACTTGGTGTACAGTATCAGATTAAACTAAAAGCGGACCTATTACAGGTTCGCTTTTTTTGTTCGTTAAACTGTATCCATAGTAAAAAAATCCGAACAAATACAAAAGGAACCTGTATGAACGATAACGAGATCAACGTAAGTATTATTCTTTATGAAAATTCTATCTTTGCAGCTACTACGGCAGCTAAGCAAATGCTTGACTCTTGTTCTGCTAAATGTCAAAAGGGAATAAAAAACGGGGCGGATTTTAATGCTAAGGTTCAGTGTTGCACAAGTGCATGTAAAATTAGAGCCTATACTAAATTGATTGGAGCCTTACAGTCATTAAAGGCAACGGCAGTATCAGAAGAAGTTATAAATAAGAAGATTTCGTATTTCACAGCTCAACTACAAAATGAGCGATCAAAGTATATGCAATATAGAGAGCAGTTAAAAGCTAGACAGAGAGTGGTACCAGTTAATCAATCACTGAAACCATCTCCTGATAGAACTGATTTATCTAAATTGAACTAGGAGATTTATATGATTTATTTAGCGGATTTGGATCGGATTACTAAGACCATGAATCCGGTTACAACTCCTGACTACGTAGTTGGTAAGGGAGTTAATTTCCATCCCGAAGGTTTGTTCTCAGAGAATATTTTTGGGGCAAAGGATTCTAAGGAGCGATCTACTACATTTTCTTTCATTGATTTAAATTGTAAAGTTATTCATCCTGCATTGGTTAAACCTATTTGGTTATTGAATAGGAAAATAGTGGATGCTGTTAATAGAGAAAAGGCATACAAATTTGATGAGTCAGGTAATCTAGTCGTCGATAAAGATGGTGATATAAATGGTGTCAGTTCAGTAATTGCTAATTTTGAGAAGATGATTTCTAGAGAAGAAACAGCTCAGACTAGAATTGATATGAAAAATATGGTTATGAACTATTGGAAACAGGGGAATGTTTTTGTTGATAAATGTATAGTCATACCAGCCGCTTATCGAGATGCTGAGGTTGATGAAGCTCGTGGCGGATTAAGAACTAAACCTCTTAATGATTATTATGTTAAAATTCTAAGACAGTCTATACAGTTAGAATCTATTTCATTGACCGAAGGTCCAATGTATGATATTATGGCTGCAAAAATGCAATCCTTGATTAATGATCTTTATACTTATCTAGTAAAGAAAATATCAAAAAAACAAGGATTAATTAGACAGAGTATCTTGGGTAAGAGAGCAGATTTTACTGGTGGTGCTGTTATCACTGGTGGATCATCTAATATTAAAGTAGATGAAATTGGAATTCCTTTTAAAGTTTTAGTTAAGTTATATGAACCATTCATAATCCATGATATTCATAATAGTGGAAATATAAATGAAAAAGAATTTGCCCGTCTTCAACTAGAATATAATGGTGATACTTTTAGTATACCCGCAACAAGACGACTTTTAACTAGTGCTCAGAAGGGTTTTTCTATCACTCCTGAATTGGAAGATATGCTTAAAGCTTCTGTTCAAAGAGTCATACGAGAGAAGGTTGTTATTGCTAAACGTGATCCTGCCTTACATGCTGAATCAGTTCAGGGTTTTAAACCGAAGATGGTTGAGGGAAATACTATTCAGTTGAGTATTTTGAAATGTGGTGCTTATAATGCTGATTTTGATGGTGATAGAATGGCTATCTATGTTCCTGTTACAACGGAAGCTATTTCTGAAGCTAAGGATAAGATGATTTCATCTGATTCAAAAGATTCTATTAAAAGGATTTCAGATGATTTTAGTAAAGATATTGTAGTTGGTTTATTTGCAATGACTCGAGATGATAATAGTGACCGATCTCCTGTTGTAATTAAAGATGATAAATTATTACATGATATGAATCCGCTGACTAAAATTAAATATGATGGTAAAATTACAACAGTCGGTAGAATATTATTTAATAAAATACTACCCGCAAAAAAATATCATATTGATGAACCTGTCGGGAAGAAACAGATTAACAAGTTAGCTGAAATAATTCATAGAGATTATCCCGATGATAAAAAAGATGTGTATGTTAAATTCTGTGATGATGTTGTTCGGTTGGGTATGAAGTATTATACAATCATGGCACCAAGTTTCACTATGTCCGATATTGTCGACATTCCAAAGTCAGTCCTAAATATTAAAGAAGAATTGAAAAATGCTAAAACTCCTGCTGAGACAAGCGATATCATTGATAAAATGACTGAGGCTATGAAAATCTATATGGAAAAGTATTCTACTAATATTGGAGTTATTGGTGAGGCTGGCGGTTTAAAGAATGGATATTCACAAGCGAGACAGATTTTAATTTCAAAGGGATTGATTACAGATCCACAAGGTAATGTTAAACTTATCAAATCTAGTTATGGTGAAGGATTCCAAAGCGATGAATTTTTTGAAAGTGGTTATGGTTCTCGTAAAGGTATTATCGACAGAGTTATTAATACTTCTGAAACAGGATATTTATCAAGGCAATTAGTATATGCACTTCAAAGAGTAGAAGCTGATCCATCTATCAAGGATTGCAGAACTAAAAAATTCTTGACCATCAAAGCAGCTCCAGATATTGCCTCTAGACTGGAAGGTCGTTATGTTATTGATGATGAACGCAAACTAGTTCCATTCAATATGAAAGATCATTTGAATAAAGTAGTTCACCTTAGATCACCTTTATATTGTCAGACTACTGCTATGTGTCAGGCTTGTTATGGTGATTTGCTAATGAGGAATAGAACTCGATATGTTGGTATCTTGGCTGCTGAAGTAACCGGTGAAAGATTAACTCAGACTATTATGCGTACGTTCCATATCGGAGGATCAGTATCTATTAAGACTGTTGATATTATTACCGAGTTAGCTAGAATCTTGGATACTGCCGAGAAAAGAATTTTGATGAAGAATTTTGAACAAGAAAAGACTTATATCAAAGCTTTAAGTGATGGCGAGATCGAGATTAAATTATCTGATTATTTAGATCCTAAAAAAGATATAACTACAACCACTTCAAAGGTTGAACTTAATTATGCATACTTTAGATTGAAATATGCTGGTGTTACGTTAGACGCTACAATTGATAACAAGATTGAAATCGATCTTAAAGATAAAGAAATGATTCAGGATTCTGGTACTATCATAATTAAATATAAAAAGGGTTCAATTGTATTTGAGTGTCTAGCCACAAGCGAAGCTTTCTCTGAACAAGTTAAGATCATTGAGTCATTACTGTCAGGTAGAACTCCATATAAGAATTCAGATCATTTCTTATTGAAAATTTATGATCAATATGCTACACTTAATACTGATTGTGATTTGGTTCATTTAGAGGTTCTAGCCAGTAATCTGCTTAGGGATAAAGGTAATCCTTCATATCCTGCGAGGTTGAATAAAAATTATAATGCTGTAGTTATGCCATTAAAGTCGATACCCAAACTAGAATCATGGCTACAATCTTTTGCTTTTGAAAACCCGAATGCTTCCATTACATCTGGTTTGATATATGATAGACCGACTGATGAAACCATTCTTGAAAAAATCATTACCGGCAAATTCTAGGGGAGATGTATATCATGATAAATTGTCAAATGTGTGATAGAGAATGTAGGGATCTTAGATGTCTATCTAATCATCTCAAAAAACACTCAATCACATCTAAAGATTATTATGATACATATATGAAAAAAGATGATGATGGGATTTGTACATGTAAAAAACAAACTAAATTTATAAATATAACTAGGGGGTATCAGCAATATTGCTCTTATCAATGCAGTAGTAATTCAAATCAAACTATAATAAAACGAAAAGAGACAAATCAAAAAAAATATGGTTGTGACAATGTGAGTCAATCTGAAATTGTGAAATCAAAAAGGATATCGACATTTCAAACTCGATTTGGTGTATCCCATCCGATGAAAAACCCAGATGTAATTGATAAAAATAAAAATACATGGAGAAATCATTCATTTAAAAAGTATAAAGAAATTCTCGACAAAACTCAAAAAACAAACATTAAAAATCACGGGGGATTATCACCAGCATCTTCACCAGAAGTATTGAAAAAAATTCAGAGAACCAATTTAGATAGATATGGTGGTAAATCACCATATTCATCTCCTCTGATACGTAACAAAGGTTGTGATACATCTATATTGAATTTTGGTGTTGATAATTATGCAAAAACTAGTGAATTTAGAGAACTTGCTAGAAATAATCTTATAGATGCTATGGAGCACGGTTTGAAAGATGGTGATACATTTTCTCCTCGAATGGGTAAGAATGAAGAAATTATTTTAAACGAATTTGAAGAATTATCTGATTTTATGTTACCGGTTAGAGGTTGTAGATTGTGTGGTTATTTTCCCGATGCACGCAATGATGATCTAAATATCATTGTTGAGATTTATGAAAAATGGCATAATAGAGTGTATTGGATAGATCATGATAAAAAACGAAAATATGAATTAGAACAAGCTGGCTATCATGTATTTATAATATGGGAAGATATATGGCTAAATGATAAAAATTCAGTATTAATTGAATTTTCGAATTTTTTAAATAATATAGGAATTAACGTATGATAGATCTGAAGAAACTAAGATTATTTCCATTTGCAACACCCAATGTTGCATTTACGAAAAGTGAAGATAATAAAGATTACAATATTATTTTTTATCCAGAGAATTCATCATTTGCACAAGCATTTCCTAAGTTAGGTATTAAGAAATTGTTTGGTCGGTTTGGAACAGTGATGCCTTCGACGGTTCCTAGATTAGTGTTGAATCCAAAAACACTTTCCCCTATTATATCATCAGGTCTTCGCCCAGTTCGAATTCATAAACCATTCATTAAGAATATGTATATTGATACTTCTTTGTATCTTGAATTATTAGATAAGAAATATCAGAAGAAATCATATCGTAGACCGATTGTATTACATAAGATTACTACTTATTTACAACAAGCCAAAACTAGACATCCAGATAGATCAAATGTATTGATGTATTATGTTGATTTATCTAAACCTATGCCTAGAGATATTTCCATGAGACGAGCATTTTTATTATTTGCTATGTTCAAATCTAAGGACGATATTCCATTTGATTATGTGATGCTTGCCGTTAATAATGGTGGAGTTACTAAATATTCAGTATTGTCGACTCCTGATGATAGAATTAGCGCTGGTAGGATTATATCAGTATTGAATCAGCTTCGTCCGATCATACCCGAGGATTCAGCTAATCAGGATGAAGCGGAAAATAGTGAAGCAGCAACTAGAATCATTAATGTAGTAGATGCTGCTGTTAATTCTGAAGATGATGATGTAGCTGAACCTGATCATAAAGTAAACACAGTTGTTAATCAATACATTGCTGAATTACCTGAAGATAAAAGAGAACAGGTGATTCAATCTAGTGCTATTGATTCTGATTCTGCTAAGCGATTTGTCGTTAGAGCTGCTATTTATGGGATGACTAAGAATCATGTTAAGGCTAATAGAATCTCAAAGAATATGAAACCGCAACAATTAAATGCTGCAATCAAAACGGTTAAGAGGGATATTGCACCTACTATTCTTGAGAAATCATCATATAAAAATGAATCTAGAGATGTAGTATATAAGAAAACTAATATTAATGCAGTCAATGATAATAAGAATCCTAGTGCTATTTTAAGTAAAAGAAATGTTGATTTCAAAGATTCATTTGAAAAGGATTTGAAGAAATCATTTAAAATCTTGGAGCGTAAGGGTAAGTTTGCCCTCACAGTGTCATCTTTTAAGAAAGAACAAGTTCCAGTGGATCCTGGTGATTTAGATCCAACTAAGATGATTAGATATACGATAAAATTGAAAGATAATCGAAAGAAAGAACATGAGGTTGTAATAGAAATTCCTGATATTCAAGATGACGGAACTTTTTTAATTAATGGAACTAAGAAATATCTTTCATACCAATCTGTAGTGGATCCTATCTTTTTCTTTAAGAAAGATCCTGGTGAAGCAGCATTGACTACTATGTATGCACCTGTTGCAACTCATTGGAAAAAGACCAAGCATAAATCATATTTCGTATCTCAAATTGCTGGTTATTGGTTACCTACATCATTATTACTTTCTTATAATATTGGATTTGATGAGATGTGTAAGTTGTTCGGGATTAGTTATACAACGCAAGTAGCCAAATCAAAAGATCCTGATGTAATAAATCTAGAATTAGCTGATGGTAAATTCCTCAGTATGAAATGGGGAGCAAATAAACCTGAAAATGAGGTTCTTGTTAATTCATTGAGGGAATTGACTGGAGAACTAACTAGTAAAGGGTTGAAATCTAAAGATCATTTCAAAGATCTTATCATTAAGCAAGTAGAGAATAGAAACAGTATCTTTAAGATTGATTCCGTTTTAGAGAATATTATGGAACCAATTGCTGTAGAAGTTCTAAAGACTAAAATGCAACCAACTACTTTTCATGGATGTGTTCTCTATATTTGTAAAGGTCTAGTGAAGGGTATAGTTAATGATCGTAATGATATCTCAAAACAGAGAATAAGAAGTGCTGAGATTTTTAACTATCAAATTCAAAAACAGATTTTGAAGTCATATAATACTTATCTTTCACAGAAAGAACATGGCGATAATGATTCAGTATTCTTTTGTGATACAACTCAACTGGTCAAAAATTTAGTCAATGATAAGCTAGTTCAACCAGTAGAAAACATTAATCCATTCGAGGAATTATCTGGATTTACTAAGGTTACTCCGATTGGACCTGGTGGATTGACTGATAAGAATTCTGTTACTAAGGGTGCTAGAAGTTTACATTCATCCTATTTTGGTAACTTGGATCCGATGGATACTCCTGAGAATGATTCAGTGGGTATTATCAACCAGTTGACTATTGATGCCGCTATTGGTAATATTCGTGGATCCTTTGGAGATTTTGATAAGACTGTAGGTGCGGGTGCATCAGTATTAAGTACTAGTTCATCTATTGTTCCATTCGTTGGTTCTGCTGACGGTTGTCGAGTTATGATGGGTGCATCACAAACTAGACAGACTGTTCCTATAGTTGGTAATGAACCACCTATTGCTCAAACTGGATTTGAGACTATTTTAACTCCTAACTTGAGTGACTCTTATATTAGAAAAGCTCCAGTTGATGGAACTATAGTTAGAATGAGTAGTAATTCAATCTATGTGAAAGATGATAAAACTGGTAAAGTACACAATCTACCATTAAATACTGAACTCCTACGATCTGCTCAGGGTAAGGATGCATTGAATACATTTACTCCAGTTGTTAAAGAGGGACAAAAGGTGAAGAAGGGTCAAATATTAGCTGAGGGTAAACATATCAAAGATGGTGTCATCTCAGTTGGTAGGAATCTTTTATGTGCAGTAATGGGTTGGGAAGGTTATGCTTTTGAGGATGGATATATTATTTCTGAGACTGTAGCTAATAAACACTTTGTATCTACTGCATATGAAGAGATAGTTGTTAATGTTGATGCAACATCTACTATTAAGATGATAGCAGATGAAGGCGCTGAAACTAAAACTGGTGAGCCTCTTATAATCAGATCATCAAAAGAGGTTGAAGAACTTCTAGATGTAGAGGAAGATGAATTAGTTGAAGGTCAATTTGTGAAACCATCACCTGGCGGTAAAATAATTGCTATTGAGATTTATCCTAATGTTTCAATTAAAAAATTTCCAATTTTATTACCACAGTTCAATGCTTTCAAAAAGAAATATGAGGAAATGAAAGGAAAGTTCCCTACTAAATTCTTAGTTAATGAAGGCGGTTCAAAGAAACCATTTTCTGGTATTCGGATCGTATTTAAGATCGAACGATATGATAAATGTGTAACTGGTGATAAGATTACAAATAATCACGGTGGTAAAGGAGTATTGACTCTAATTGAAAAAGATGAGAACATGCCGATCACTCCGTGGGGCGAAAGAGTAGAAGTCATACTCAATCCAATAGCCATCATTAACCGTATGAATCCGTCTACTCTATATGAGCTTTATATTGGGTTAATAGGGAAGTTTTTAGCAAAGCAAATCGTGGCTTTGGGTACTAAAAAGAATCCTACTGCACTTAAACTTATTAAAGATGTATATCAAGCATTGGATAATACTAAAGATAAGAAACTATCTACCAATATCATTAAATCATTCCAGTCTCTGAATGATAAACAATATGCTGATTATGTTAAGGCTATTGAAGCTAGAAACTTTTTGATTCCAATATTTATACCGCCATTTAAGGCTCCGACAAATAAAATGATACAAAATGCTTTGAAGATAGTTGGTGCGAAAGATAAATATCAATTGAAACTACCATTACACGGTGGTCGAAAAACTGAGAATTCATCTGGTGGCGTAGCTGTTGGTTGGCTTTATTATAAGAAGCTTGAACAGCAAGCTGGATACAAAGTATCTTCAAGATCAATTGGTAAGGTATCAGAAACTACTGGTCAGCCTACTGCGGGTGCAAAAAAGGGTGGTGGGCAAAGACTTGGTGAATTTGATACTTGGGCTATCGCTGCTCATGGCGCTGAAACATTACTCAAAGAGTTAATGGGACCTTTGTCAGACGATAAGAAAGCTAAAGATGAAATTCTTTACGATATCATACAGCATGGCGAAGCAGCATATAGAGATCCAGGTAGCGGTAAAACTAAGGATACTCTTAATGTGTACATGGCAGGTATGATGCTAGATGTAAAGATATAGGAGAAATATGAAAAGTTTAGATGAAAGATTATCAACAATAGTATCACCTTTTGAAGACAGTGAACAGGATCAACAAGATGTCGTTTTAACCCAATATCTTGCATATCGAAAAGATTCTTTAATTGAAGCAATTGGAAAAAAGACAGGATATCAGGAGTTTGATTTATTTTTTGAAGATGTACTAGAAGAATCAGATTCAGATGACACATTAGCGTTCTTGACTGATTGTCTGAAGAAATTGGCTGAAGTATATCCTATTGATGTTATGTTGAGTAATATAGAAATTGAGAATATCCGAGAGAATGATCCTGATAGTATTATTTCATTGATTAAGTTTTTTGTATATGATGAATGGCAAAAATCTTTAATCAGACATATTCCCATATTTGAAATCAGAGACCTAGAGAAACGAGAACTGTTACATAAAAAGGTAAAAGATACATATTTGTCAACACAAGAAAAAATTATAAAGGATGTAGATATCCATCCCTTAATCCGAAATTATTTTGAATACTGTCCGTATTCAGATGGGATTAAGATGTTAATGATTTTCATATTCAGAGACATTCCGGGTGTGGTATCTCAACAATTGGTTCTAACAACAGGAGTAGAAAAATGATAGTTATTAAAAAAGATGGTAGAGAACACAGAATCCCAAATGATGGTTTTATGGCAATACAAGACACATCTGATGGTATGTATTTTAGATTTAAAGATGGTGGTGAACTGAGGATTCTTTGTCATGTTTCACCACAAGTTCAAGCAGCTGCTAAAATCCTTATGGATTCGACTGCTAAGGAGATTGAGTTAGATTTTAATTCGCCAAATCTTGTTAAAATTTTAGGTTAAAATAAAAATCAATTGCTATATATATTTACTTATGAATAGCAGAAAGATTTGAACATTTTTTATCTACATATATATTTTAGAATTAATTTCGTCGCGCCCCCACGAGATTAATTCGGTAGTTCATATGATACTAAGAATACCATAACGTTTTTTGTTTCGAGAAAATAATAAAGGAGAAAAGTATGTCATTACTAAATGCATCAGATTATGATCAGTTGGGAAATGTGTCAACAGCACATGTAAAGAAGTCACCGGGAAAGTTTTTCTCGGTATTTATCACAGGAGCTTCGAGAGAAGGTCAGGAAATTGGTAAATTGCAAGTTATGTCCGATATGGATAATGCAAAATATCTAAAACAGAACGTCACTGAAATTCAGTTCATTCCGTATTTTATTAAGCGTTACTGGGCAAAATACATTGATTCAAAAACTCAGAGCGGTCAGGATTATCAGAAGCTTGTAGCTTTTGGTTGGAGTGATGATGTTCCTAAGCTTGATGATCAATGTAAATATGCTTATGCAATCGCTGGTCTTCTTCTTGGTGAAGATGGTAAAGCAATGAAGCATGCAGAAGATATTGATGATGCTGGAATTAAAGCTGGTGATCCAGTACTTTGTCATTTCACTTGTCATGGAATTAAATTCAATGGCGGAATGAAGTTTATTGATCACATTGCTGATAAAGCAAAAGATTTACCGCCTCTGAGCGATAGTCCTGATTTTGAACGGACTGTTGTATCACCAAGACGGTTTGTATGTAAAGCAACAGTGGGAACCGCATCATCAAATCATGGTGATAAGATGGTTTTCGCATTTGAAGTTGTTAAGCAGCTTCCTGATAAGGCTGTTCAGCAAGTTATGGACAGTGCAATTGCTCTCATGCCTGAGTTTGAGAAGCAATTCGATAAGACCGCTCAAGTAAGAGGCGGAGGATCTGCAGGTGGTAGCGGTGCTGCTCCTGTGTCAGATGCTCCTACTTTTTCTGAAGCACCTGAACCTGTTCCGGAATCTGATACCGCTGATGGTGAAGATTTCGAACTAGGTATTTAAGTAAACACTAATCCCTACTTCGTACTGATTAATCTTGGTACGGAGTAGGGATTTTTTCATGCTGAGGGAAATATGGATAAAATACAGATAGCAAATATTTTGCTTACGAGAAGGTGTAATCTTAGATGTGACTATTGTGCAATAGTTAGAGATTACGAAGATATTCCAGATATATATCCTAAAATGGATCATTATAAGACATCTGAATTGGAACCACAAGAATGGATTACGATTCTTAAAAGGTTAAAGAAAAACAACCCTGATGTTTTTATTATATTTTATGGTGGAGAACCATTCCTATACAATGGTCTGAATCAAATTATTTCATATTGCCACTCTGAATCAATCAACTACACAATCATATCAAATAATACTGAACCTATGCATCAAAAGATTATAAATCTATATGATAATGTTGGACAGATTCAAGGATTTACTGCATCAATCGATCCTATATTATCTCAGTATAAAGATTATATAGATGATCACACAAGGACATTGGAACATTCAATTCTAAAAACTGTTATGGGTTACAACAACCTGAAACGTTTAAAGGATATCGGAGTGGCTAAAGATGTTGTTGCTGAGATTACAGTGATGCCTGAAAATGCTAAATGGTTATATGATACTGTCAAACTTCTATCTGACGAAGGTATTTATAGTAGTATCACAACAATTGATTTAAAGAAATCACCATTTTATGATTTTTCAACTGTTGATGATCCATCAATTCAAATTTCAAAGAATGATGAGATAGCAGCACAATTTTTCAAGATATTAGCTGATAAGAGTCTAAAGGTTCATATTCCAGAATTATTATTGGATTTATATAATATTCTACCTTGGGATATGATGTGTAATATAGGCGATGATGTTCATAATATCACGATTGATGCTGATGGAGTGGCAAGGTTATGTCTCAGAATTAGAGGTGAATACACACCTGGTATTAAGACTGAGAATATCTTTGATGAAGATGGAACGATAAATGCGTTCTTTAAGAAGTCTATGAAGCACGATTACGAGAAGTATTGCAAAGGATGCAATTGGACTTGCATGGCTATGTCTGCTCATTTTGCTGATAAAATAAAAGAACATTGATCTGAACTAGAACATGTTTGTTTTAATCCTGAATAAATGTATATGAAATGTGAAAATTGCAATAGAGAATTTAAAGGTGTTCAGGGTTTGAATTATCATTTATCTATTAATCATAGAGAAGTTAATAAAGATTGTTTTCAGTTTTATATT
>Ga0114918_10001768_pt1 | contig 19402 bp, 44 predicted proteins | sample LantaG_FD_87015 | JGI IMG/M metagenome (GOLD analysis project Ga0114918, IMG submission 87015) | Deep subsurface microbial communities from Baltic Sea to uncover new lineages of life (NeLLi) - Landsort_02402 metaG | ecosystem: Environmental > Aquatic > Marine > Oceanic > Sediment | place... | reverse complement strand
GATGAGGACAGAAGCAAGCGGGCGATCGTCGAGGATGCTTTGCTGTTGTACCTGAGAACCAAAGGCCACAAGCTACCGGAATGAAGGTTCTGTACGACTGGCTCAAGCCCGGCCAGATCCCGATCTACGATCAGGATCCCGATACCCAGTCGTTCATCCTCTACAACCAACCGGCTGGCCGATACGTCCAAAGAGCCCAGTGGGTGCGAGCCGGCCGACGCTTGATCGTCTCCGTGATCTTTGATGTCGTGTTGCCCGAGATCCCTCAGTATCTGACCGAGCGGCTTGACGAGCTTCAGGTCATGCTCGATGCGCTTGCCATTCCAGGCCCACGCCAAGAGGCTGGTACCCTCTTTTTCCCCGTTCGAACCATCGGCGATATGGGGCGGGGGCAGGAGGTTTGCTTTGGGATGGCATGGATGGAGTGCGAGTGCGAGTTCGGTGAGCACGTTGATGACCCCATCGGCCATATCTGCCGGCTCGTTGGCGACCCCACCTACCGGGAACGGATGAAAGATGAGTGGTTGCTTGAGGCAGTCGATGCCCAGTGGGACATGATCGGAGCCGAAGCCCGATCCCGTGAACTGCTCTTGAGCTACCTCAACCCCATTCAGAAGGCACAATTCGAAAAAACAGGAGAGTTCACGGTTCGCAGCCCGTTTGGTCACCGGTTCCTGATCACGGCATCGAGCCACCTGAACATCTACCGTCTCGGCCCGGGAAACAAGCGTGTCGCTCGGTACTGCGTCGTGGTTGACGAAGCGGTGCCCCTTTACGACTCGATGCTGGCTCAGAAGATGCTGATCGAAGCCGACCCCATTCGGTTTCATGAAACCGCCAACGTATGTCGCTATGAGGAAAGAGACTATAAGGTCGATTTGGTGGTTGAGATCACCGAAGAGGGCTAGAGGCGGCTCCATACCAAGCCGGTGTAAAAGCAAGCATGTCCACCGAGTACATTTGCGAAGATGGCGACTACCTAGCCGTTGACGAGCGGGACGTCTACTACATCGGGTGGTACTTGGCGGATGACGGCGACTTTGGACAGTATGTTGGCGAGCATGAACCGCCGACGCCGTCGGACAAGGACGAATGGGAAGCGAAGATCGCCTACGATGCGATCAAGCCGTATGCCGATGGCACTGATTGCCGGGGTTTCTACTTCGGTACCAAGCGAAAAGCCTTCCACGCGCTGTATGCCGCCAACCGAGCGCTCAACAAGGACGTGCCGTGGCCCGAGTGGGCCACCAAAGCGAAAGCTGAGGGATGGAAACCCCCCAAAGGATGGAAACCGTAATGCACAAGCTGATCGTTGCCCAACTGTTGGGGGCACCGGATTCTCAACTCGACGATGCCGCCAAAGAGGTGATCAAGACGTGGGACGACCCCCGACGGCGCTCCAAATTCTTGAAGTGATCGACATGTGCGTGGCCGGGGGCCTTTCAAGCGGATTCGTGATCCGACTTCTGCAAATGCTTCTCGACGCAGCAATCAAGAGCGAGGAAACCACTTACGACAAGGTCGTGTCCCAAGCGGTTTGGAGAATTGCGTGACCCGGTAGATTGGCGGGCCCCTCGCGTTTTAGAGGGTCCATGAGCACCAAGCAACTCCCCGCCGTCGGAACCCAGGTCACAATCAAGTGCGGCGACGATGTCGAACATCCCGCTGCCCTTGAGAACTACGAGTGGACCTTCACGGGCACCGAGTCAGAGAACGGCCGCACCTACGCCCTTCTCACCCGGGAAGAGCCTCGCAGCCTGGACGACGTGTACAACGGTTCAGGTACGGGCCTGGGTTGGACCACCGTCAACGAGCGGGTGGACCTTGGGGTCCTCTGAGATAGGCCCGGAAGAGAGGGCCACCCTGAAGCTGGCCTTGGGGCGGATCTTCCGCCTCATGAGCCGCAAGGCTGAGCCTGGCGACATCGAAGAGTATGAGCGGTGTAGAGCTATTGCCAAGAGATCACCGACCCGGAACCGAATTGGGCCCGGGACCGCCTCAAGGGAGCACAAGGGGACCAATGAAGATCACCCTCATCAACAAGACCAAGTGGAGCACCCCTGACCTTCGGAAGATGATTCGAGCGGCTCTCAAGAGCTACGACCTGAAGCACGACAAGCACGTGACGGTCACCTATGCCCGGCAACGGTCGGCCACGGGCAGAGCGTTGCCGGGCAACCCGAGGCTTCACCGTGAGGGCTACCGGATGCGGCTTGCCATCCCGAGCCTGGGCAATGGGGCGCCGGACATGCGGCAGGATGTGGCCCACGTGATTGAGCACGAGGTTGCCCACCTGTATGGCATCGGCCACCGGGACATGGTTGGAATTCACCGCAATCGGCAAGCTGTACCTGACTGGCTCACGGATGACATGCAGCTTACCTGGATCGAGCCCCCCAAGCCGCTGCCCCGCACGAAAGAGCAAGTCCTTCAGAAGGCTCGGCTGGGGACGCAGATCGCTGTTCAGCAGCGTGCCGACAAGGCTCGCAGCTTCATGGAGAAGCATGAATACGAGGTGGTGAAAACCCAACGCGAGCTTGACCGGTACATCGCAGACGCCAAGGCCAAAATGGCTAGTCACGAGAAGCTTGCCGCCAAGTGGCGGAAAAAGGTACGCTACTATGAGAAACGAGGCGCATATGAGCCGTGAGTTGCAAGTACCCAGGGTGCCAGAAACCCATTGCCGTCTGGGTAGAGGCCCCAACCATCTGGGAACGCCTGACCGATGAGGTGTCATGCGAGGGGCTCTGCCAAGAGCATGCAATCTTCGAGTACGTCGACATGGAGAAGTACAAAAAAGCGACGATGAACGAGCGCGTCATCATGGAAATCCATGCCTTGGAGGACGCTCGCTGCTTTGCTGCTTTCGATAGCGCTATCAAGAGCATGCAGAAAGATCCGTCGGTGTAGAGGACAAGATGGGTTACTCGATTGCCGCCCCGTGCCAAAACGTGAAGCTTCGAGACAAGATGCACAAGTTCTTGCAGGAGCACTACCGCCCGTGGACTGTCATCCGAGGTGGCGATCAAGAGGAACGCTACGCCACGCTGCCCGAGAAGGATGGCTTGAGCTACCACCAGGGCAAGTGCTACATCGGGTTCGACTACGGGGTGATTGGCGGGGGCGAGCGCGAGCACGTCTACACCGTGGTTCGGTGGGTCGCTCTGAAGATTGGCAAGACCAACCCGTGGACCAAGCTCCCCTATTACGTCTACGATGGACACGAGACAGTCAATCTTCTGACCGAGGGGGACAGCAAACCCGATCACTCGACGATCGACGTGTTGGGTGTTCCCCGTCAGACGCCGGGAAGCTTCAAGATTCGAGGTGTGTGGGCGCTCTTGCGGACCCTCGCAGTCTACGATGAGGAAGATGCCTTGGACGTCATCCGGGCCGAGATGCAGCGGCTTGACGACCTGTGGGAGGCACAATAGTGATTTTCGACTTGCGTACTTGCCTCATGGTGCTTGCCGCCGCCATCCTTTTGCTGGGAATCGGAATTCTCCATGGCAAAATTGCACCCTGACGCGCTCGCTGAGGGACGTCAGTTCCTCGTTGATGACGACCTGGACGGATTCTGCGCCTGGCATGAGGCCCACTTCCGGTTCCGGGAGATCAAGCCCATTCGAAGGGACTTTCGGATCTTCCTGAAAGCCGAGCCGAAGTACGCGCTGAAACTGTTCGACAAATACTACCCGAATGAGGACCCGATGGTCGACAACGTGAAGGTTGGCATCTACGGGTTTACCTTCGTCATGAGCATTCTTTTGGGGCTTGGCCTAGTGGGAGCGGGGCTCTGGTGGCTGATAAGCTAGACGTTCACACGGTACGAGAGTGGTTTCGTAGCCTCATGCTCCCGGATTCCGTTTTTTGGATTCACCCGATGAATCAAAATGACTTCCTGATTGACATCAACCTCATCGACATGACCACGACTCGTGATGTCTTGCTCACGGGGGTGGTGGCCCACATCTGGGCCTGTCCAATCGTCACCCACTATTGGGTTCCTTCTGGAAGCATCCTCGTATGCCGCTTCGATGAGACCCAGATGGTTCCCGAGACCTACCGCAAAGGCACTCCTGAAGAGCGAATCTATCAACGCTGGCACTGGGAAGGCTTGGAGCGGTTCAACGAGCTTTGGCCGACGCTGCCGCCTGACCTTATCGACCGGATTCAGCCTACACCGAGACGCTTGAGCAACCTTGCAAGGCATACTCTTGAGAAAGCTTCAAAGGCGACGATTTACCTTCACCCAAAGAGCAAGGCAACGGCTTCCTTGCTTTACCATGATCTCATCGAGCGTGTGGGGTTAGACAGGTACAAGGCGACCCCTAAGGGCTTGAAGGTGAGCCAGGTTTACCCATCCATCTGGGATCGCCTGGTGGTGTAGAACAGGCCATGCCAGACACCTACATCTTGAATGAGGATGGCGAGCCAATTGCAGCCACGATGGAAGAAATCGGGGATTCCATCGGCCAGCGTATTGCCAAGACCGTGATCGGGGATCTTGTGATCTCGACGGTCTTTTTGGCAATCAGCCATGGGTGGGATCCCGCTGGAGGGGGTAAGCCTGTCCTGTTCGAGACGATGGTTTTCCATGATGGTGACACCGATGATGGGGAGCGCTACACATCGCTCAAGGATGCTGTGCAAGGGCATCAACGCTACGTTTCACTGTACTCTGAAGGGTATGTCAACACCCAATGGGGCGACATCGTTCTGAAGATCGAAGGCAAGAACAAGGTCGTGCCGCCCACCGTGTGGCAACGAATTCTCGACGTCGAGTTGATTGAACCGGAGCCGATACCTTAGAGGAAAGGCCCAACCCGGTGTAGACAAGAGTAACGGAGTGCAGTCCGATACCTGCAACCGAATTTAACCGTCGTCATCCATGTCCAGAAGCATGTCGTAGATGTTGCGGCCGTGCTCGACGTCGGCGGTCTCTTGGTCAATGATGTTCATGCGAGCTTTTGCGATGTCGTAGAAGCCCTCGTCACGTTCGATGCCTACGTAGTTCATTCCTTCGAGCCGAGCGGCGGCAAGGGTCGTTGCCGACCCGCAGTAGGGGTCTAGGACGGTGCCTCCCTTGGGGCACACGAGCCGGACAAGCCATCGCATGAGTTCAAGGGGTTTTTTGGTCGGGTGCTTGTTCTCGATCCGGCCATCAAGGGTTGTCTCGCTCTTGCGAGGCTTGGTGACATACTTGAAGGGGACATCGACGGGCTCTTGACCCTGAAACGAGGGGAAGAACCTCGAAGCCGTCCCGGAGTCATGGTATCTAGGATGAATTGAGCCTTCAGGGCGGCTTTCTTGCCCGAAAGCATTGGGTTGATATCCTTTGGAGGTAGATTTTGTGGTGCAAAGGCTGCCAGGACGACTATCAACCGTCCCGCTCTGCTCATCCAGAGCCTTGACCGGGCATCCAGGGACACACTCCCAGGCTTCGACGGTTTCGGTACCGTCTTTGGAGGTAAATCCTTGAACCTTTTCGTCCTTGTCATAGCCGAAGCCGAAGCCGAAGTTGTCCTTCCCCCATATCCCTGTGGTGTCATGGCTACCCTTGACCTTTTTTGTCCCCACCTGCTTGCAATCGGGGTGATGGGTCAACGTCGAGTTCGTGGGCCATCGGCCCGTAGGAGGGGTAGCCGTGAAGTTGCCCCGATCGTGTTCTTTCCAACCACAACCAAGACCACCCCCTGTGACTTTACGGCTCGTCGTTTCACCTCCAGGAAAAGCCGACTGTTGGTCGCTGTCGTTCATGTACCCGACCCGGCAACCGTCGATGTTTAGGCCCCCGCAGCCGTGCTGAAGGACATTCTTAGCAACCGTACCTTCGAATGGCTTTCGAAAGACCAAGATGGGTTCCCAGGATGGTTTCAGGGCGGTGCCCCACCCGTCCCAATCCTCAACCTCACGCTCTGCCCCCGCCAGCTTGTCGATGGCCTTGGACACGTCGTGGCTCTTCGGGAAGCCCTGCCCGTAAGCCCAACGAAGCCCAGGGAAGTCACTGGCGATGGTGTCCCGGCTTTCGAAGCCAGCGGCTCGCAGGCCAAGGCTGATCAAGTCCCAAGACCTGGTACCCCCAAACGACAGAACGTGCCCGCCAGGCTTGAGCACTCGGAAGATCTCCGTCCACACCTTGACGGATGGGATGTTCCACTTCTGACCCATGAAGTCGCCGCCTGTGTTGAGACCGTCCCCTTGCAGAAAGAAAATGATCTCTTCAATCGTGGGCTCATGGTTCCCTAGACCATACGGAGGATCGGTCACTACAGCATCAACGGAATTGTCATCGAGCTTTTTGAGAGCTTCAGCACAATCCCCACAGATGATCTTTCGCATGGCAGCATCCTATCACAGCCGATCCCAGATGGTGCCCCCTTCCGGTTGCTCATCGAATCCCGGTGTAGAAGGGGTCATGCCTTACGCGTTCTGTGAATCCATTCACGCTGGTTCCAACTCCCTTTGGCACATCCGCAAGTATGAAGGCGCGCTCAAGCTCGGAGGTGGGATCGACACCCCTAGCCTATGTGGTCACGTCAAACCCGAAGTTGGCGGCTGGGACATTGCGCACATCCACAGCCATTGGCTGCATGACCCTAAAAATCCCATGGGGCAGACATGCCCTGAGTGCCTGCGTCAGTACAAAGCCGCCATCGGTGTAGAGGACTGACATGAAGCTCCAACATTCCAACTATCGCTTGGCCGTGTTCTCTGGCCCCTGGTCGGTCAAGACCTTGACCTTGCAGGAAAACAGCCTTGGCACTCTGTATCGGTTGCCTCCCGAGCACAATGCCCATGAAGTGGTGGCAAATTCTGGACTGTTTGAGCTTGATTCAATCAAAGCTCGCAAGGTTTTAGTCATGGACGACTTTGGCATCTTCGAGATTCGGGAAGTCCTGTTTGTGCGATTCTGCGAGGAAATCAAGTGACGACGTTCAAGGGCATCGCTGCGATGGACCCGAAGCCGCAAGAGCCCTGCGAGCCGCCTGAACCGCCCTGCACGAACCCGAAAGAGCTAGACGACCCGGTACAGGTCAAGTGGTACTGCGGGCTCGCCGTGGGCCCTCCCTATTGGCAGGGGACCGAGATCTACGAGTCCGACGAATGCGATGGAAGCGGCGTGTTCTACGTCGAGCGAGAGGACTTCGACGAAGGTGCCTTTGGCATGACGTGCGACGCATGCGGACAAGAGCTTGAAAAGCACGATCACTATGAACCGGAAAGACCTAGTTGATCGAAGCGCGCCCCACGCCTTAGAAGGTCCATGAGCACCATCACCACCACCATCCGATTCACCGACTCTCTCGCCTACGTCCTCACCGGCAACGTGGCCGAAGATGACGACGGTCGCCCCCGCCTTCAGGGTGCTCTGACCGCCACGACGCTCGACGGCACCCCCGTCACGCTGACAGAAGCCGAGTATTCCGACAGTGTGTACGAGATCGAAGCGATGGCCGAAGAAGCTAAGGGCCCCCGCCCCCGCTACATGACCCAAGCCGAGATCGAGGCTGAGATTGCCGCTGAGCGTGTCGACATCGAATATGACAAGCATTGCGAAGCGATGCGCACGGAGGACTGACATGGACCACATCACCCCTGAGCACCTCAAAGCGCTCCCTGACATCATCGGCATTGTGGCCTACCAGGGCCCGGATGGGCCGACCAAGATTCGGGAGATGTACGCTGACAGTTTCGCAGTCAGCGACGCCGACATGCTCGAAGCTTTGCAAGCGCTTCACCTCGAATGCCTACCCAAGCTCTCGGTAACATGAAACGTAGTGAATACGTCGATGGGATCCTGAAAGCCGTTGCTTGTCTAGAAACGGACCAGCTACGGCTTGCCTATTGGATGTGCCGGGTTTTGGCAATGGAGCCTGGTGAATTGAGCCAGTTCGGAAAGTACTTACGCGATGCCAAGACTCGTCCTACTCAGTGATACGCATGGGAAACATCGCCGGGTGACGCTACCGGACGGTGACATCCTCATCCATGCCGGCGACTTCACGCACGTCGACAGTCTCAAGGATTTGCACGACTTTCATAGCTGGCTTGGGCACCAACCCCACAAGTACAAGGTCATGATCGCTGGCAACCATGACAAGTGCTTCGAGGACAAGCCCGCCCGGGCCCAAGGCATGGTTACGATGGCGCAGTACCTTCAGGACGGCTGGGTGACCTACATGGGGCTCAAGATCTACGGCAGCCCGTGGCAGCCCAAGTTCTGCGATTGGGCGTTCAACCTGTGCCGTGGCGAAGAGATCAAGGCCAAGTGGGACCTGATCCCGGACGACACCGACGTGCTCGTCACCCATGGCCCTCCCTTCGAGAAGGGTGACTTCGTCAATGGCGACCGAACGGGATGCCGAGACCTTCTGGACGCGATCAAGCGGATCAAGCCCAAGCTTCACGTCTGTGGTCACATTCATGCTGGCTATGGCATCACGACCGATGAGAGCACCATCTACGCGAACGCCTCGACGTGTGACGAGAGGTACCAGCCGGTCAACCCCCCGCTGGTCGTGGATTTGTGAGGCTAAATGATGTATCGAAGTGCGTGTTGTGAATCAGGGGAATGGCATCACCATTCGAAAAAAGAATGTCATCGGCAATTTGACGAAGATTATCACCTTGTTGCTTGGGACACTGCCGTTTCATGTGGGTGGGCTACCTACTACAAACGCACAATGTACGAGGGTGCTGCCACTTCTCTGGAAGAGGCCAAAAGGCAGGCGGAAAAAGCAGTTGAGATCCATCAACGCATGATGCTCAAAATGCGTAGCATCGGTCTCACTCAAATTGGGGATTAATCCTTTGAAGCAACTCCCCTTAAAGAGACCCCCTCGAAGCGGCAACGAAGCCGCAGAGAGGTTTGGCATCATGGATCGCAACTACACCATCGGAACGAACATCGTCGTCGAACGTGAATACGCCCCCGGCGTTCACGTCATCTTCGTGGATCCCCACGGGATTCGGCGGGATGCGATCGTCACCATTTGGCATTCGTACGAGAACAGCCGGGAAAAGACCCTGGAGTCATACGGCCAGGAGACCTGTTGTAACCTCGTGTGGGTCAGTGGAGACGAGAAGCGCAAGGATGACTACGGTCGGCAGACCTGTCGGGAGTCCTCGGTCGTTCACAAGGGATCACAGCCAGCCCACGGCAATTTTTGGGTGTGGCCTGACGAGTAGTAGGTGATCCAGTCAGGCTGGAACCCAAAAGGAACCAGAAGGCTGTTTCGATGTCGCTTCGAGCGGGTCACAAGCCGGTGTAGACTAGGGCATGTCTTCAACCAGCGACGCTGCAAAGCTCATCCGAGACCTGGCAGACATCGTCGAGACCCGGCTGTGGGAGATGGACGACCGGTTCATCAACGAACGCATCGTGTGCACCTCTTGCGGTGCCGAGAGCAAGGACCGGCGAGAGGTGGAGCACAAGCCTGATTGTGAAGCCAAACGCCTCCTAGATCAAGCCGACGCATGGCTCAAGGAACACGATGAGGATTGACAACATCGTTTGGGAGAAGGTCTTGGTCGTGTGCCGTAGCGATGACACCAAGACCACCACCCTGTACAACGTGCTGCTTACCGTCACGAGCGAGCCCAGCGCCATCAACCTCGCTGAGTTGGCCCCCCGGGACCAAAGCCTCATGTATGCCAAACCCAAGCTTCTGCACCTGTCGCCAACCCAAGCATCCTTCGAAGCCTTCTGGTGGTCGGCGCAGTTCGCCAGTGACAAATTTGACGAGTACATCCCGGTCAAGATCGAGTGCTACTTCTGACGGTGAATCGACCATGACTGGGAGGACTGAACCGCTGGTGATTCGGATCACCCGCAACTTCGACTGGCTCCGGAGCGGGGAGGAATACGTCGCGCACGAAAAGAAGGATGGGCGGTATCTCGTGGCGCCGGATATTGCCTCGACCACGTGGGTGCCCTTCGAATACGCCGTCGAAGTCCCGAACATGTGGGAACGTCTGTGACGGAATTCGAAGTCAGACCCGTCGCTTACCGTGTCATCGAACATCCGAAAAAGACCAAGGCCCCCTATTGGCGAGACCCAGCCGATGTTCGACCCTCTGGGTATTGGGCCAACGGCACGGTTGTTGAAGTGGTCGACGATTGGACCCACGACAAGATGATCCTCGTTCGAGACATCAACAGCTTGGGAGGCTGGGTTTTCAAGTTTCACTTTCAGCCCGAGACCATCTGGGAGAGACTATGAGCCGTTACATTGTCATTGGACTTCACGACGCCACCTCAGAGCCCCGCCACGTTCTGTGCCGGGACACCTACGAAGACGCTTTGAAAGGGGCCGGGGTTTATTGGAAGGCCCAAGACCTTGCCTTCGACCTGAAGCGAGAGGACCCGTTCTACGTCGAGCCGGACACATATGACGAAAAAGTGTTCATCTTCCGGAAGGATGGCGAGATCCGGTCCGTCCAGCACAGCAACGGCGATGGGTGCTGCATCTGGATCCTGCCGGAAACGGTGTAGAGGAAGCCATGCGAAGTGACTTGCGACCCATCCTCGACCGAACGAGCAACCAAGCGCAGCCCAACATGATGGAAGGCGGCGCGCTGGTCGTGGGCGCTGATAGCGATACCATCTTCCACATCGTCAAGCCCAAGACCGTGGTCATCCCGTGGGTCGACGTCCACATCCCGGAAGAGGCCCCCCACGCCAAGGCGGTCAAGCAACGCGATGGCGTCACGGGCGACATGATCGAAGCCATGCTGTGGTCCGCTGCGGACTTCAATGAGCGAACCTTCTGCAAGCGGGCCCAAGTGATCGAAGTGCTTGAGAAGGGGCTACACCCGCAAGCGCTCACGAGCCTTTACGCTGGCTTCGACACCCGAGCCCTCGAAATCTGCCAAGGTCTGGGCTTGCCCATCCTTGAAGGCACCCACAACGGCAAGACCCACAACGTGATCCTCGGTTTTGCTGAGCCCGTGGGCTACAACCTCATGCCCGTCCATGATCACGGGCAGATGCGGGGAGCCGGGACCTTCAAAGAGGGGTGGATGGTCTACCCGGCCTGCGTTGCCGTGTGCGAGGTGGTGTAAAGACCATGCCCTACCACGTGGTCTTTCAGTACAATATTGGCGATGCCGACATCGAGGATGTCACTGACGCTGCGTACTACGGCGAGATCCTGTTTGACCCTAGCGTCATGGCTATCGAGATGCCGGACGACAACACGATACATGTCGTTCTCCACGTTGGCTTCAATCAGGCTCCTCTTATCGTCGGTCAAGACCCTGATCTCAGCTTTTTGTACCTCATTGAAGCCTCCACCCGAATCAGAGTCAATGACCCTGACTTGCACAACCAGATCACGGGCAACAATCTGGGAAATGACACCGAGCCCGAGCCTGTTGAGCCCGAGCCTGTTGAGCCCCCGGAGCGACCAATTCGAGAGCGTTTGCTAGCCGCTTTTAGGATGATGTGCCTTCAACTAAGAAGAGACGGCAAAACCGAGCCCTGGACCATCCTGTACTTGCCGCCCCACTCCGGGACCGACACGCATTTCTTTTTGGACGCTCTGTATGCCGAAGGCATCCGCTCACGAGACGACATCGAACACGCTGTGTCACTGGTGAGCCGAATGCTTGTAAATGGGCCCCTGCCGATTGAACTGGGAAGGTGGGGCCTTCTCGACCATCACCACTGGGATTGGGGCGTCTCCGAAGTGCGCCTGCAAGCCCTAGAACTGCCCCTTGATAGTTGGGCTACGGAGCGGGCGACCGGTGTTGAGGTAAGGAAGCCCAAGACCGTCTATGATAGGATCAACGAGGATGAAAGCTGAGATCGTCTACCAAATGCGTCGGATGGCCGACCCTTTTGATGAAAACAAGTCAACCGACCTGGTCTTTTGTCTCGTGAAGGTGACCCGTCCCGAGTTTGGTCAAGAGGTGCATGAACCCGTTGCCGCCTTCCATTACAACTCCGAAGCCGTCAACTTCGAAGGGCATGTTCTGTCTTGCGAGGCAAGCGGACGCTCGGTTATCGTGCTGGATGACGACGAGATTCGCGTCCTGAAGGAACTTCACAGCAACGAGATTGGTTAATATGCCCTTTCACGTCGTTTGGAACATCTATTTGCCCCAAGGCATGACCGGATCAATTCCGACCCGGCTGTTAACCGATGAGACGGTCTTAAGCGTCGAACGGACGTCGTACGACCATTTTTTTATCACCATGATCGTGGGCGTTGTCCAACTGCCCGCATGCATTGCTTCCAACCGGAACCCCACGGGGTACCTCTACTATATCAACGGCGACGCCCGAACCCTCATCCGTGACCCTCACTTGTTCGAAAGAATGATGGGCGAGCAGCTAAACGCCGAGCAACCTGGCGATAGTGCCGTTGTGATGATGGCCCATGAGGTGAACACGGAGACCGTTGTGGACCAGCAAACTCTCGCTGCCATTCTCGCCGATGACACGCCCCCTTCCCCCGCCTTGGAGCAACTGTTTGAGTCAAGCAGTCACGGCATCAATCCGGCTGTTCAGCAAGTCTTTGGAGATGAGCCTATCGATCCTGACCCGGGGCCCGATGAGCCACCCACCCCGTGGCCCTTTGACCCGCCCGAGTCCGAAGACAGCGAACTCGACCCGGCCCACGATGCAGGCAACTTCAACAACATCCTGGTCAATGCCATCGATTACACAATTCCGGTGCCCCTCTGGCGTGACCCGGATCCCAACTCCGACGACGGCGCCGAAGTCACCGTACCCGCTGGGACCTTGTGTAGGCTCACGGGCGGCAGCGAACAAGGGCTGGCAACCGTCGAAGTCTTTGGGTGGGTTGGGACCTACTACACGCCCGTCATGCATGTGCACCATGGTTGGCCCCATCACCTGACTAGGGATCCCCGTCCTGAGCCTGAGCCTGTAAATGAGGAATCGACGTGGCCCTACGTCATCACCGAGCTTGACCCCCCGCAAGTCTTTGAGATGTCCCGGCCCTATCGAGGACTGCTACCCGGCATCACCTTCGAGACGCGACGCTCCCGGCTCAACCAAAGCGAAGGGAACTTCGATTTCTTCCTTGAGCACGACGGCGGCGGTATGTGGGTGCCCGACGAAGCCACCATTCAGAGGGGATCGTACTCGGAGATCAACCTGTGGTACCGGTCACGCAACCCTTCCAGCATCCTGACCCAAGATCTGCCCTACCATGGCATCGGCCACCATGAGGCCAACGGAGTTGTGAGCATCCAACTCGAAAACGGAAGCCAAACCATGTGGGTGCTGCGGTCCAGCCTGCAACTCATCGTCCAAGTCGAAGGCAGCCCTCGGATCTTGTACAGTGAGGATGGCAACGTCCCCTATTGGGAAAGCGGGCAAGTCTTCCCCCAAGGCATCGACCGGGCTGCCCTCAGCGCATTCATAGTACCGTCAGGCACACTGCCGTCAGGTATCGAAGTGACGCTTGCAGGACCCCTCACCAACGAAGCAGGCACGCTCATCTCCTATGGAGAAAGGGTCATTCTCGTCCCGACCGAGAACGTGAGGCTTCTTCCTAGTTTCCCGACCCGCCGTCCGCAGCCCATCACGAGAGCCTACGTCATCAATGAGGAGAATAGGTCGGCCCCCTTCTGGGCACCCGCTGATCAGTCAAACGAAGAACCGACCGGCTGGATTGACTGTGGCTTGCATATTGAAGTGCATGATTCTGTCCCCGGCCAGCGCTCGGTTGTGCACCTTCGCGATGGTCGAGCCGTGTTCATGAACGATACCAACCTGGCAGTTGAAAACTCGGCCGAACCCCCGGCCCCTTCCACCTTCCATGCGGGTGACACCGTGACCATTCATGGAGACATTGGGGGCGGGGCTGGCGTGCGAGGGTGGGTAAACGAAAACAACGAAGTTTCCCACACCTTGGTGCCTTCCGGAACCATCGCCACGGTTGTGGGACCGGCTTTGCCCACCGAGCAAACCGTGGTTCAAACCCAGGGCGGTCGACATATCATCTTTGACAACGTGAACCTCGTTGTGAACAACACTGGCCGTGTGCCCCGGGGCACGCCCCCCGAAGGGACCATGACGGCTCTTTTCAACATGGCGAGAGGGGCATCCGAGAAGCGCGACTTCAGGCTCATCACCATTATTCACCACCGTGAGCCCACATCCGAGTTCAACAAGGCCCTGTTTACCAGCGGGCACCCTCGGTTCGACCAAGATGCCGTTGTCGAGGAGCTAAGCCGATTCGTGCACCAGACGTCTGGTGCCAGGGTCAAGCTTGGTGATTGGGGTGAATTGTCCTATTCCTACCCCCGCATCTACCTCAGAGCCCTTCCCGGGCCTGGCTCGCCGGACAGGACCATCTACGACCGCCTCAATGAGGATGACGACACATGAGACGCCCCGACTACGACTATTGGATCAAAAAGGCTGACATTGCCATGAGCAAGAGCCGCCAGAACGAAACCCCTGACAAGAAATCCAACGCTGGTGTAACTCCGTCCGCTAAAGCCAAATTATGAACATCAACAACATTTTCCGTCCACCACAAGACCCAACCCCAGAACAAGTCGAGCGGGCGAAGGCCGTCTACGACGCCTTCCTTCAGTTCGCCACCACCCTCGACGACACCCTGTTCCACAACCAGGACACAGAAGCGTGCTTTGAGCTTCTCAGGCAAGCCCGGGACAAGGCTCTGAGCGCTTGCCGGTACGGTCGAAGCATTCTCACCCCTGACGTGGTGCATAGGCTTTTCGAACCCATCGAAGCGCAAGATCAGCTTGTGGGTCGCGTTTACTTCAACGTCGTCGATTACGCCGAGCTTCGCAAATTCGGTCGTGATGAACTTAACATCGAACACAAAGCTGAGAAGCTCCGCCAAGGCATCCAAGGCCACATCTGGACGTCCGAGATTCGAATCAACCGCAAGATTCCGTCAGGCTACGCCCTGGTCCTTGCCGAACAGGACATGAACGAGCCCGATTTCGACCCGGAAAAAGGCCCTGACCCCAGCCGCCTGTCCCAAATCTTCTGAGCAAGCCGGTGTAGAGCAAGGGCATGCTCCCGATCAAGCCTGGCTCTATCGTCCGAATCACCCGCCAACCCCCCCTCGCCGCCCATGTCGTCGGCCAAGTAGGCTTCGTTGAAGAGATCCTCCCTGGTGAGATGGTGCGCATCACCACGATCCACCCGGATGGCACGGGACAAGGCGCAGGAACCATCCCCGCAAGTTGCCTGCAAGCGACCACCGACGCTGCTTGGCAAGCCGCCAAAGAGAAACACGACGCTCGAATCGCCAAGATCAAGAGCGACAGCGATGAGTTTGGCAAGCGCCTCTACGCCAAGAAGTCGGAGCTTTCCCGAGTCCATGGCGTCCCCATGGAAGCGGTCACCCACATTCACGAAGAAATCAGCAAGATGTGGGATGACTACCGACTGTAGGTACCTACGAAGATGATTGACCTCGAAGAAGCCTACGAATGCTTTGAATGTGGGCAACCCGCAGACTTCGAGCATCATGTGGTTCCCCGTATCCTTGGTGGGACCAAAACAGTATCGCTGTGCAACCAATGTCACGCCAAAGTGCACGGTCTCAAGAGCATGCAAACTGGTACCCTCACCTCAAAGGCGATGCAACTCAAAAGAGAACGAGGGGAGTACACGGGGGGACAACCTGAATACGGCTATGATGTCGGAGAAGACGGCGTTCTCGTTCAAAACGAAGAGGAGCAACAGGCAATCGAAATCGCCAAGGAATTGGTGGATGCGGGATTCAGCTACCGTGGGGCTGGAAAAGCCCTCGCTGATATTGGGTACCTGAGTAGGACTGGTCGTCCCTTCGTTCCGCAAGTGATCAAAAAGATGGTTGGACTAACCCACCGCAAAAAGACGAAGTGATGTCCCTACCCCTGACCATTGAGCAACGCACAGACCTCAACGCCTTGCTGCGCAAAGTGTGTCCGCATCGCCCCCCAACCTGGGAGGACATGGTCCTTGCCGGATGGGTAGATGAGATTGTCTGCGAGATCACCGGTCAATCAGAATGGATATCCGACCCAACCGGCAAGGCTTGTCTCGAATGGAACGGCAAAGAGTGGTGCTTCGACAATGAGGATTGGACAAACCACTTGCCCGTGAAACGCACGCAATGGGATCACATATGCGAAGACACCAGTGAGTTGATCCAAACCTCTGTCACGCCTTAGAGGGTGCATGATCAGCAAAGTCGAGTTTCTACCGGGTGACGGAACTGAAATCATTCTTGACGTGGCGTACATTGGCGAAGGTGTAGCCCTCGATGAGCATGGGGATTGCGCCTATTGCCATGGTGACCCTTGCAACGAGAGCGGGCAGCCGGACATCAAGATCGCAGGCTTCTACGCTCGCAACCCCAAAGCCCCTACCTGCCCCAACTGCTTTGGGAAGCCCACCTGACCAACCCAACCCCGGTGTAAACAAAGGGCATGCCCCCCAACGTCTTCGCTAGGCTTGCCCTCCAAGAGTGGCGAAAAGGCCCCCCCACGGAGATCAAGGAGAAACGAGCCCGATTGAGCATGATGCTCGGATCGCTCACCGATGACGAACTTGACGCCATCAGGCGAAACGCCGTCCTGTTCGAAGGATTCCCCAACGCCTTCAGACACTCCCTAGCGGAACTGTTTCAATTCGAGATCCAAAACCGAAACAAACCCGAGCCCATGCCCAAAACCCTGTGGGAGCGACTATGAACGAGCACACATATAGTGACAACACCCACATATGGCTCGTCAAAGACCTGTGGGAAGCCGCCAAGGACTTACCCGTCACCTCCATGGCCCTGACCGAGATCGTTGACATCGACGTCCTTCTCGGCAGTCATACGTGGTCCAAGGGCAAAATGTCCGTCATCGAAATCGTTGACCACCACACACGAATCCAAAACGCTGATCTCCAATACCCCGTCATCCTCACCCCCGAAGGCCACATAGCCGATGGCGTCCACCGGATCGTCAAGGCGTACCTCCAAGGCGTCCGCAACCTACCCACCGTCAAGCTCCAAACGATGCCCAAGTCCAAAGAAGTCGACCAACTCGTGGCCGAGAACAACGCCTGGTTCGTGCAAGACCCATGACCCCCGAAGAGTTCAACCAAAAGGCCCAAGCCAAGTGGAATAGCCCGAGAGGATCGCTTGACGTCATGGCCCTGGTCGAAGCCCTCACCGATGACGAGTTCCAAGCCGTCCACCAAAGCCCACAACCCATAGGCCAAGACCTAGAGCTTTCACGATACCTCGCCTTCTGCTTTCGGACAGACGCCGTCAGAAGGGCCACCAAACCCCAAAAAACCATATGGGAAAGACTGTGATCGACTACGAAGCCATCGACCCCAATTGCCGGGAAATCGTCAGAACCCTCAACGAATACCCCGGAATCACCACCATCGGATCCTGCCAAGGTCACTACGGTCGCAAGTTCTTCGTCAGCTTCAAAGCCCAATCCCTCGATGACCTAGAAACCGTCACCAAAGCCTTCGAAGAAAACTGGGAGTTCCGCCTCAGATGGATCATCGAAGCCAACTACACAGACGGCCTGTGGTTCTCCCTCAGCGGTCCCAGAGAAGCCAATCCCAAGGGCATCATCCAATGCCTCAAAGAATGCCTACAGAAAGACAGAGAGGGGTAGGAGCAGAGGAGAGAGGTGAACCTAGGGAGGATAGGATAGGAGAGCTAGGAGAACCTGGGAGGATAGGAAGCAAGGGAGGTTGGGAGCTAGGAGAACCTGGGAGGAGCTTGGGAACTAGGATGAGGTGGGAGGAGCTTGGGAACTAGGATGAGGTGGGTACCCCCTCACACCCCCGGTTTCCAAACCCGCATTCGGGAAAACATGGACCAGGACGTGTGTGCAATTGGTGCGCGATTTGGCATGGCCTTTGACAAGCCCGGGAATAGAATCAAGATTTCCCAGGAAACGGGAATGGCCGAATGCTTGATTTTGGAGCGAACGCAGTTGATCGAAAGGGCTCTGGGTTCTTAGGGGGAGCATGAGCAGTTACTACGACAACGAGGACGCTGGGGATTGTGCGGCGATGAATGCTGCGGATGCCTCGGAATACTTTGATGGCGAGGAGCGGTGCCCTAATTGTGGTGCCATTTTGGTCTATGTGGACGACGTTGAGTGTGACGAATGCGGCTACGTGCTCGGAGAGGACGAAGCATGATACCTACGATCCGAACCAAGCAGGTTTCCGACAACCAGATCCAGATCTTCGTTCAGGTGGACTGTGGGACGGTCCTGGGCGAACCCCACGTGGCCGAGAGCCTGGTGTTCAGTGGCCCTCGTGAGGAGGGTGTGAAGATCGCCATGGGTCTGCACGTGCTGTGGGCGAAGATGAGCGGGGAGCCGTATAAGCCCGAGCCGATAGACAGGGGCTAGAGCATGAGCCAGAAGCAAGCCGCCTCCAAGCTAGCCCGGGTCGTGCGGGCGTTCTTGGACTACTGGCGTGGTCAGGTGCCCCCTGCGCAGTACCGAGCCCTAGAGAGGGCCCTAGAGGACTACGACAAGGCTGGTGAGGCCCCCTTGGAGATGGAGCTTCTCATGGGAGACGTTCCTGAGCGCAAGGAAGGCCAGGTGGAATGCCCGGAATGTGGCAAGCCCTTCTGGCCGAAGCGAGCCAACCACGTCTACTGCCACCGTATCTGCCGCCACGCTGCGAGCAACCGCCGCCACAACCCCCTGCGAGATCGCCGCCGCAAAGACAACCGCCACTGACCCCCCACGGCGCACACCCCATCTACGACAAGCTTCCCTCAAGACCAGAGCCCACGGCTGTGTTGTTAGCCCCTGTTGTGAGCAGCTTGTCCTATACGCCCCCATTTAGATCCAATTGGATCCCGATTATTTTCGACCTGATTACGCCTACTTACGAGATATTTGTCCTGATCCTTGTCAGATAGGTGGCGGGTATCCCGCCGAAGTTTGTGAAAGCGCATGGGGAAGCGTGACATCTAGATCTCGTTTTGGATCGAAAGTAAATACGGGCACTTACAGAGGTGTGACGGCTGAAGGGGGAAAGCGGGGTAGGAAAGGGCTTCTTGCGAAGCTTGGGATCCGCTGTAAATACGGGCACTTACAGCCGACTAAAGAAGCGACAATATGTAGCTCCTTGAGTCGTCCGAAACGCCATCTAGGCATAATCCGGATCGTATCCACCGGAAATGGATACCTAAACTGCCGCCTCCCTATCGCCGCTTTTCACGAAAAGGGCTTTCTCAGAAAAGGCTTTCCAGGAAGGGGTTTGAGGCCCGCCCCAGAGAGGCCCCCTTTTCCCCCCACCCTGGACCCAAACCGCTCCAAGTTCACGAATGCTATCCCTCCCCGTATATAGATCCTTATATGATCATCGCTATATGGGGCTAACTTTTTCTTGGCAAAAAACACCCCCCTGGTTGATTGG
>Ga0114918_10001767_pt1 | contig 19405 bp, 13 predicted proteins | sample LantaG_FD_87015 | JGI IMG/M metagenome (GOLD analysis project Ga0114918, IMG submission 87015) | Deep subsurface microbial communities from Baltic Sea to uncover new lineages of life (NeLLi) - Landsort_02402 metaG | ecosystem: Environmental > Aquatic > Marine > Oceanic > Sediment | place... | reverse complement strand
TGGAGGAGCGGAGGGGGGGGGGAGAAAAGGGGGGGGGGGGGAGGTAGAAGAGGAACGAGAGAGGCCGTGAGAGAGAGAAAGGAGGTGGAGGTCAAGGTCGTCGGCTTGGGCGACGATTGGAACGACGGCGTCGAACTGACAATCTTCTTCTCTTACCATCTCCGTGATTTTTAGCCGTCTCTCGCGCTGCCTGTGCAAGCTTCGGAGAAGCGTCTCGACGCCGTGTGCTGCGAGGGGAGAAACACGCTCACGCAGAGGAGAGAAGAGAGAGAAAAGAGAGAAAACGAAGAAAGAAAAGAACAAGAAAAAGTAAACATTTGGCTGCGATTTCTCAGTTTCTTCGCTTGCCCTCCGTCCATCTTGAAAAACAAAGTCCACGTGAAGAGCTATGCGCGCCCTGCTCCTCCAGGCCTCGAGGGAGGCCCGGCGCCGCACCGCTGGAGAGCTCTCAAAGGGCTCCAGGCCCGCTGCCGTCGATGCTCAGCGTCGGTCCTTCGCCGCGGCCCCCGTCAAGGCCGATGCGGCGACGCCGAAGCAGCGCGAGGTGAGGGGGGAAAAAGAAAGCTCTCGAGGCGGCGACGACGCATACGAAAACTGGAAGGACTAAAAAACTCCAAACCGATGCCGTGGTGGCTCCGCGCTGTTAGCGTCCGATTCCCACCCTCCGATGCCTCCATAAGGTTGCAGAAGTCGATGAGGCTACGGTGGTGCACTCGATAGAGGACGCAGAAGCGAGGAGAGAAGGCTGAAAAAGAAAGAAGAGAAAAAGAAAAGATCGATCCGAAAGCGAGGAGGGGAGAAGCTGCCTCTTTTTTTGCTGACTCTCTCTTTCTCTACTCGACCTCAAACCTCGTCAAAAAAAACAGTTCATCGACGCCGAGCACCGCTTCGGGGCCCACAACTACGCGCCGCTGCCCGTCGTCCTCGAGCGAGGGGTGAGTCGTCGCTGTCGTTGTTGTTGTTTCCTTCTTCGCTTTCGGAACAAGACCCTTGACCTTTTCTTGTTGCTGTCGCAGTCGGCCGCTTTGTCTCTCTCTCTCTCTCTCTCTCTCTCACACACACTTCTCGCGCCCTCTTTCCGAGAAACCGAACAAACAAAAACAAACAGCTCGGGGTCCACATGTGGGACGTAGACGGCCGTCGGTACCTCGACTTCCTCTCCGCCTACTCGGCCGTCAACCAGGGCCACTGCCACCCCAAGATCGTCAAAGCGCTGGTCGACCAGTCCTCGAAGCTCGCCCTCACCTCGAGGGCCTTCTTCAACGACGCGCTCGCGGAGTATGAGAGGTACATCACGGGGCTGTTCGGGTACGACAAAGTGCTGCCGATGAACACAGGGGTGGAGGCAGGGGAGTCGGCGGTGAAGCTTGCTCGGTGAGTTCTGTTCTGTTTGTTCTCAGTTTTTTTCCATTTATTTTTTCTCTCTTTCTGTTTCTTCTTTCCTCAATCCCGAGAGAACTCGTTCTCTCTCACTCACAACGATAAAAAAATCAAACCTCCTCCGACAGCCGCTGGGGCTACGACGTCAAGGGCGTCCCCAAAAACGAGGCCGTCGTCCTCTTTGCCGAGGGAAACTTCTGGGGCCGCACGCTCGCTGCCGTGTCGTCGTCGACCGACCCGGAGTCGTCGGGCGGGTTTGGCCCCTTCATGCCCGGGTTCGAGAACATCCCCTACAACGACATCCCGGCCCTGCAGAGGGCGCTGGAGGGAAACCCGAACATCGTGGCGTTTATGGTGGAGCCGATCCAGGTGCGCGTCACGGAGGAAGAGGAGGGAGCGGAAGAGAGAGATGCTTCTTCTTCTTCCTCTCCCTCTTCTTTTTCGCTCGTTAGGGTTTTTTGCTTTCGAAACGTCGCGCCAACAGAGGCGGGAGACTCGGCTCACATGGTTTCAAAACTCCCCGCCTTCTTCCTCTCCTTCCTCCCCTTTCTTTCGCCCCGAAACCCCCTGGGAAAAAAAAAAACGCAGGGCGAGGCCGGCGTCGTCGTCCCGGACCCGGGGTACCTCTCCGCGGCGCACGACCTGCTGAAGAAGCACAACGCGCTGCTGATCGCCGACGAGGTCCAGACCGGGCTGGCCAGGACGGGCAGGATGCTCTGCTGCGACCACGACGGCGTCCGCCCGGACGTCCTGGTGCTGGGGAAGGCGCTGTCGGGGGGCGCGTACCCGGTGTCTGCGGTGCTCGCGGACGACGAGGCGAGGCAAATTTTTTTTTTCTTTTTTTTCCTCTCTTTGAATTCGACGCGCAAACCTAAGGGTTGAGCTTCGACCCTCTTATCAGTCGCTGTTTTTCCTTTTTAGTTTCAGGTTCGGAATTTCCAGAGCGCGTTCTGCTTGCCTCGACGCCGCGCGTCCTCTCCCCGTCCTCTCTTCCCTCTCACGCCTGCTCCTTTAGACGAAAACGATAAAAAACTCGAAAACCTCGAAAACGACAGGTCATGCTGACGATCGGCCGGGGGCAGCACGGCTCGACCTACGGCGGCAACCCCGTCGCGGCGCGCGTGGCCAGGGCCGCGCTCGAGGTGCTCGTCGAGGAGCGGCTCGCCGAGAACGCGGACAGGCTCGGGGCCCTGCTGCGCGCGAGGCTGTCCGCGATCCCGAGCCCGATGGTCAAGGCCGTCCGCGGCAAGGGCCTGCTCAACGCCGTCGAGATCTCGGAGCGGCCCGGAAAGACGGCGTCCGACGTGTGCGCCAGGCTCCTGAGGGAGGGGCTGCTGGCGAAGCCCACGCACGGCAACATCATCAGGCTGGCCCCTCCGCTGGTGATCACGGAGGAGCAGCTGCTGGGGGCGGCCGACGTGATCGAAGGGGTGATGATGAGCTTTGAGTGAGAGGAGAAGGGAGGAGGAAGGAGGAGAGAGAGGAAGGAGGAGCTGAGAGAAAGACCCGAGGTCAGAGAGAAAAAAGCCTTTTTTTTTTCTTTGTGAACAAGACAAAAAAGTTCGAGAGGGCAGCTCCCCCTAGGAGAAAAAGACAGAGCTTTGCTTCAACGCCCCCCGAAATTAGGGTCTGAAGTCGGGAACTTTTTTTCTCTTGGGTTGCAAATACTTTTCCCATCTCTCGATCACTTTCTTTTCTTGGCTTCCCTTCCGAGAGCTCCGCTTCCGTTCCCCGCATCTGTTACTTCCCGGCACGCATTCCGGATCCTCTCCTCGCGAGCTGATCGCTAGGAACATGAGCGGCGCCAATTGCTACTGGGCGCTGCTCCGGCATGACTGTTCGGGGACCCTCGAGACCGCGGCTTCTTTGGCGGCATCGGCGCCCGCCGCACTGGTCGCAGATGGAAGCGTCTTGTCCCCGTCGGAAGATGAGGACAGAGGTGCCTTTTCCGCCTCTCAATCCCTGTCGCCGCACCTCTTCCGCCTCTTCGACGCGGCCCTCCGCGGGTTCCTGACGTCGGCGTGCTGTCTCACGCGAGACTCCGAGAGGTACTCCGTCGAGGCGAGGTCCCTGGCGAGCTCTGGCTCTCTCGAGCAAGCCTTCCTTTTTCTAGGCAGAGCGCTCGAGGTGCGTTTTTTTTTTCCTTTTCTTCTTTTTCTTCTTCTTTTCTCTCCTTCTCTCTCGTCTGTGCTCTTTCTCACGGCCCCCTTTCTCCTTCCATCTTGTCACACTTCCCCAGGCCGCCGCGATCTCCAAGGCGATGTCCGAGCTCGAGGCCTCGAGAGCGGCGAGGAACGGAACCCTTTCTTCCGCTTCGTCGGCGTCGGCCTGCTGCGCCTCGGCCGCCGCGGCCGCCGCCGCTGCTGCCGCCGCCGCCTCGGTCTCCGCGACGACCGTCGCCTTCTCGGCGCACCTCTCCCGCTGCGTCGAGGCGACGAGGGCCCTAGCGGTCGTCAGGAGGTCCGCCCCAGCCGCGTACGCAGTGCTGAGCCGGGTGATGACGGCGAGGGCGGCCGCGCCGCCGCCCCCCGTGCCGCTGTTTGCCGCCGTCGGACGAGGGGCCGCCTCGGCCGCCCTTGCCGGCGCCGCAGCGCCTCCGCCGAGACCGGAGCGCCCCCAGAGGCCCCCGGCGCTCACCGACGCGCTGCGCGACCGCCTCAAGGCCCTGGCCGCGGGCGCGGGGTGCCTGCCCACGTGGCCGCCTCGCGGCGCGTCGTCGGCGTTGCTCTGCTGAAATGAGAAGAAGAAAACGCGCTTTCCGAAAGGAGGAAAACAAAAAAAAGACATCGCGCTCCCCTCCCTCCCCCGCGGCCGCTCCCTTTTTCCTGGCAGACGCAGCAGCAAACCTTCATAATCCTCTGCACGTGACATACGACGATATAGCAAAGCAGCGAATTCTCTCCCCGAGCCCCCCGCTCCCATTTCCCCACACACCCCTAGGAAGAAAAAGAAAACGAAAGGGAAGAAAGGCTTTCAGTGCCTTTTTTCACCTCCTCTTCTTCTTCCCTCTTGGATCTCCTCCCTCCTATCTTTGCCTGACTCTTTTTTTCCCCCGCTCCCTCGACAGGAGTACCCCCCCCCGGTCCCCTCGTAAGTAGAACTCAGAAACATCAAGAAGAGCTTTTTTCTCATCGCGAGAGAAAAACCGTGTAACAAGAACAAAACATCAAAAATACGAAAAAGCTACGAGAGAACGAGAGAGAAAAAAATCTTCTTCCTCCCACGGAAACAAAAACCGGCGGAAAGAAATTCGGCGCGCTTCTTTTACATCTTTGTATACTTTCATTAAATAGAGAGAGACACGATAAATGGTTAAAGAACTTCTCGTGAGTTCAACTACCTCTACCTACGTAAGATAGCGGTCAGTCTGCTTCCCTTCCAAGGAAGAAGCCCGTGTTCGAGTCACGGCGTAGGTATCTTTTTTTTGATCATCGGTGCTGCAATGAGAGAGCGGAATTCGAGATGGGGGAGAGAGAGCGGGGGAGCACGGAGAGGGAGAGAGAGCGGGGGAGCACGGAGAGGGAGAGAGGAAGAAGATGATTTTTTCGCGGTCGGTTTCCGTCTCGTCGTTTTTGTTACATTTCTTTGTTCCTTCTTTCTTTCGGGATAAAAAAGCCCACTCTCTCTCTCTTCGAAGCTTTCACCTCCTGGACACGCGCACGACGGAGCCGCTGGGCACGCCCAGGAAGCGCAGGTCGCGGCTGTCGTCCGCAGGGGTGAGCTCGAGGAGGACGATGGAGTCGTCGCCGTTCTTGTCGTCGTCGCCGTCGCCGTCGGCAGCAGCAGCCCGAGCAGCGGCGTCGCAACCACCTTCTCCTCTTTCCTCTCCGCCTCCTCGCATCTCCACGCGAAGCACCTGCTCCCTCGCCGGGACGCCCGTCAGCCTCGCCGCCAGCTGCCTCAGCCTCGTGACGGTGGTGGATCCTGGGAGCCTTACCGGAGCCTTCGCTTTCGCCGTCGTGGTTTTTTCTCCCGCTCCCCTTTCTGCTGCTGCTGCTTCAGCGGTCGTCGTCGCCGCCGTCGAAAAAGGAGGCTCCGCCTCCTCCGAGAGGACGATCCGGAGCTCGAGCATGCTCGCGGCCATCGGGGCCATTATCCCCGTCGAGGAAGGAGGAAAGGGAGGAGAAGAAGAGCCTCCTCCCCCGAGGGAGGAGGGGCCGTTGCCAGCGGCTCCTCCTATCCTCCTCGCCGCCTCGAGCGCCCTCCTCGCGTCGGCCCTCTCCCTGAGCCCGACCCTCGCCCCGTTGAGCGTCGAAACCGCCGCGCGGAGCCTCGCGACGACGTCCGCGCGGGCGCATCCCGTCGTCGGATGCGGCACCGGGAGGGGGTTGCCGCTGAGGCGCAGCGAAGAGAGGGAAGGGAAGAGAACCTGCTTTGTCGCCGCCGCCGATCCCTCTCCGTCTCTCACTCCTCTGCTTCCTTCGTCTCCTCCTCCTTCTCCTCCTCTTTCTTCTCCTTTGGCGACGAAGAGGCATTCCAGCTCTGCCCACGAGGAGAAGCCGCACTCTGCGAGCCGGAGCTCCCTCAGCGCCGCGAAGGAAGAAGGAGAGGGAGAAGGAGAGGGAGAAGAAGAAGAAGCAGGGGACGAAGAGGAAGAGCGAGAGTGAGAGGCAGCGGATGGGCGAGGCAGGCAGGCGAGCCGCGGGTTGCGCGACAGGTCGAGCACCGAGAGGCGGGGGAGGGCCTCGAGCTCGTCGGCGATCCCGCTCCCACTCCCGCTTCCTCCCTCTCCTCCCTCCCCTTCCTCCCGGTCTCGGCCTCCTCCTCTCCAGCAGCTCAGGTCGTTCTCGGAGAGGTCGAGCTCCTCGAGCCGCGAGGCGACGCGAGCGAGGAGGAGCTCCGCCCTCGGCCGGCTGCCCGCGGGCGAGGCGCCGCCGCCGCCGCCGCCGCCGACCCCTCCTCGTGCGCCTCCCAGGCCGCGCAGCCCGCAGCGCCGCAGCGAGAGGGCGCGGAGGCCCGTGACGCCCGAGGCGGCCAGCGCCGCCAGCACGGCGGCCCACTCCGTGCCCGTGTCGGCGAGGACGAGCTCTCGGAGGCCGTGAAGGAGCGGAGGAGCGCTCCTGGGAACCGACGGGCGGGGGAGAGGAGGAAGGGAGAGAGAGAGAGGAGAAGCTTTCTTGTCGTCCTCAACCTCGTCCATGACTTCCGCTGCCGCCAGCCCGCCGCAGCGGGTCAGGTCGAGCCTCTCCAGCCCTGGCAACTCCCTCAGAATCCCTTCGATCTCGCGCCACTCGGAGAAGAGGCAGCCCGCCGCGTCGAGCGCCCTCAGCCTCGGCGCGAGCTCCCCCAGAGGGGCGTCGAGAGGGCCCTTGCCTCCCCGCTCCGCCGCCTCGCTGCCCTCTCCTCCTCCTCCGGCGTCTTTTAGACAAAACGCCGCGGGGCTCCCCGCGACCGAGGCCACCTCGAGCTCGTGGATCCTCGCGAGCCTCGCCGCGACCTCTTCGTGGCCGGCGACGAAAGAAGCAGCAGCAGCAGAAGAGGGAGGCAAAGCGGCGGCGGGAGATGAAGAAGAAGAGGGCGCCGCGTCCGCGTCGCCGTCTCTGTTTTCGTTTTCGCCGTTGCTGCAACAGCTGCGGTACCTCCGCACCAGTGCCTCCTCCACCGAGCAGCCCACCACGAGAACACCGGGAGCGTCCAGGGCAGCTGCCCGGACCAGGGAGCCCGTCGAGTTGGCGGGAAGAGGAGAAGGAGAGGAAGAAGAAGCTCCTCCGCTCCTCCTCCTCTGCCGCGTCTGGAAGTAGCGGACGCCACAGACGCTGCCGTCGTGCTTTCCTCTCCCTTCTTCCGACCCGTCATCGTCCCACTCGAGCCCTATCCAGGCGTCCGCCGGGTCCTTGTTCGCGACGGGTCCGACATAGCGGACTGTCGCTGGGACCCCGCGGACGCGGACGCGCAGGTTCGGGGCGAGCGAAGAGGAGGAGCAAGGAGGAGGCAAGGTCGAGGCCGATGGCGGCAATGGGATCGTTTCTTCGACGCCGTCGTTCCTCTTCTTCTTCGATGCCTCTTCTTCTTGCCTCGTCGCTGTCTCTTGCTCCGCCGCGGTGCTGCTGCTCGGCAGTGGCGCGGCGGAGACCGCTGCCATCTCGAACGACGGCGAAAGAGAACAGGAACAAGACGAGCGCCCGCTCCTCCTTCTTTTTCCCTCCCTTCTCGGAGAGAGAGAAGAAAAAGTGTTGCGAGAGGGAGAGGGAGGGACTCCGAAGATCGTTTTTTTTTCCTCCTTTGTCGCACACTTTTCTCTTGCTCGCCTTCATCCCCCATCCCAAAACCTTCCTTCCCACCACTCTCAAAACAAAATGGAGACCACCTTCATCATGATCAAGCCCGACGGCGTCCAGCGCGGCCTCGTGGGCCAGATCATCGCCCGCTTCGAGGCGCGCGGCTACCACCTTCGCGCGATGAAGTTCCAGAACGTCAGCAAGGAGCAGGCCGAGGAGCACTATGCTGATTTGAAGTCGAAGCCGTTCTTCGGCGGGCTGGTCGACTACATCGTCAGGTAAGAGATTGAATGTGGTCTCTTGCATCGCGCTTGAACGCGGTGCCCTCTTGCGTTTGGGAGAGAGAAGAAGAAGAGAGATAGAGAGAGAGGCGTTGAAAGACTGATGCTCCGGCCCAATCGATCGGTTCTCGATCGATTGACAGCGACGGCTGTGGTTCTTTGCGTCTCGATTCCTCCACCTTCTGCGCCTTCTCAGTGCTCAACTTTGATGTGAACGTGGAACGGAGGACATTCTCGATGCATCCACGCGTTCAGAAAGGGACAAAAACGACCGGAGCAAGCAGAAACCAGAGTGTTGTTTCTCCATCGTCTTGGATACCCACTGTCCGTCGCTCTCCTCGGTCGTTGACGCAAGCGGCGGCTGCCAACCAACCCCGACCTCCTCCCTCTTCCCCGCCTCCGTCCCTCCCCCTCCTTTCGTCGCATTCCCCCCTCCCTCTCCTTTTCCTCACGCCTCTGAAATAAAAAACCTCACAAACGTGTCGAAATACTCGAAAACGCAGCGCCCCCGTCGTCGCGATGGTCTGGGAGGGCAAGGCCGTCGTCGCGACGGGCCGCAAGCTGATCGGCGCGACCAACCCGCTCGCGTCGGAGCCCGGGACCATCCGCGGGGACTTCTGCATCGAGAGAGTAGCAGTAGCAGAGAGAGAGGAAAAGAAGAAAAAGGAGAGGCGGTGTATCTTTGGTAGAAAACGCAGCAGGAGCAGGTCGACTCACTCGAGATTTCCGTTGCAAAAAAAAAAAAAACCCAAAAAACCCCGAAAAACAAAAAACAAAACAGCGTCGGCCGCAACATCATCCACGGCTCCGACGCCGTCGAGGCTGCCCAGCGCGAGATCGCGCTCTGGTTCCCCGAGGGGCTGGCCGAGTACACCCCGCACATGGCCAAGTGGATCTACGAGTAGAGGAACCGCCGATTCTTCTCGGAAGAGAGTTGACAAAAAAAGCGGATTCAAGAAGTGAGAGAGGGGGAGAGAGAGGGAGCGAGCCGAGGTGGAGAAGAAAAAGGACGAGAGCGAGAAAAAACGTTCTTTTTTCGTTTTTTGGTCGAATTCTATTTCTCCAATGGCGGGTTGTAATCTCTTGCTCTGGCCTGCGTCTCTCGCTTCTGCTTCTGAATACTCCAAAATTGTTCTCGTTGCGTGCGTTTTTTACAGTTTGTTTCCAAACGAAAAAAAGGAAAAAAAAGGAGTCGCCGAAATATACCTCGAGCAAGCAGCAGCGGCTCGCGTCGCTCCTCTCACTCCTCGCCGTCTCCCATCGTGTTCTCCCCCCTCCTTCTGCCTCTCGCTTCTCATACCCCCGCGGCTCGCAGCAGCTCCTCGGCGGTCAAGAGCTTTACCCTCGGGGGGGCGTCAATGGAGGAGGACGCACCACCCTCCTCCCCTCCTCCTCCTCCTCCTTCCCCTCCTCCCCTCCTTCCCCCTCTCGCCCTCGCCCTCGCCTTCTCCGCCTCTGCTCTCTCCTCGACCTCCTGCGCCGCCCTCTCCCTCTCGAGGGCGTCGATCTTCGCCCACCCTTCGATCCCCACGACGCGATAAGGGGGACGGGAAGAAGAGGAAGAGGAAGGGGGCAGCAGCAGAGAGGGCAGGCCGGGAGGAGAGGGCGAGTCCTTCACGTTCTCTCCCTCGACTCCTTCGGCCCTGCGACGCGTCGTCATCAGCTCCGCGGCGTCGGTGGCGACGGCGTCCGCGACCTCCGCGGCGTCCCGCAGGTTCTCCCCGATGATCCCGGTGGGCCCCCTGCGCGCCCAGCCCGTGACGTAGAGGCCCGGGAGGAGGAGAGGATCAGGAGGAGCGGCAGCGGGAGAAAACGGGGGAGAGGCGGCGGCGGGACCGGCGGCGGGCTCGGGCTCCGGCGGCGGCGGCGGCGGCGGCGGCGGGGAGACCCTCCCGCCGCCGCCCGACGGGACGACGCCCCTCCTCTCGTCGAAGGGCGTCCCCTCCCCGAGAGAGGGGGTCCTGAAGCCCAGGGCGGCGATGACGAGCTGCGCCGGCAGGGTGAGGAAGGTCGGGACCGAAGGGGACGGGGGGGAGGAGCGGGGGGAGGAGGCGGCGGCGGCGGCGGGCGCGCCGCCGCCGTCGCCGTCGGGGGCGGGGGCGGCGACGGCGGCGGCGACCCTCCGCGTCCTGCCCCCCTCCCCTCGCCGACTCTCGAGCCTGTTGGCCACGAGGCGGACGGCCGCGACTCGAGGCGGAGAGGACGAGGCCCCGTCTCCGTCGTCCTCCTCCTCCGCTATCAGCTCGACGGGCGAGCGCAGGAAGTGGAAGTGGAGCTCCTTCCTGCCCCTCCCCCGGCCCCCCGCCGCCTCCGCGCCGCCTCCTCCCGCCTCGGCCGCCTTCTTCGTCTTCCTCAGGAGCTCGAACACGCGCGCCGCCCTCCTCGAGGCCGCGAGCTCGGCCCTGTCCGAGGGATCCATAGCGGCGTCGTCGCCGAACGGCGGCGGGTGGTGGACGAAGACGGAGACGCCGGGCAGCGACAGCGCTTCGCGGAGCTCCTTGGCCGAGAACGCCGCCTGCGCCGCGCCGCGCCGCGCGACGACGTGCACGGTCCGGAGGGGGAGCCCCTCGGCTCCCTCTGCTTCTCCCCCCTCTGCGTCTCCCCCCTCGTCGTCGGATCCCAGGGCGAGCGCGGCAGAGAGCGCCTCGCGGGACGCGTCTGTCCCCCGGAGAAGCTCCCCCTTGCCGCGGAGCAGCAGGCGAGCGCAGTCGAGCGCGACGTTGCCGGCGCCGACGACGACGGCGGAGCGCAAGGAATGCAGGTCGAGGCCGAGGCCGGCGAGCTCCGGGTGGCCGTTGGCCCAGAGGACAAAGTCCCGGGCGGTGACGACGCCCGAGGAGGAGGAGAGCGGGGGCGGAGGAGCAGAGGCCGAGGCAGGGGCAGAGGCGGCGGGGGGGAGCGGGGAGGTCCGAGGTGCTCCCCCTCCTCCCGCTCCCCCCGTCCCTCCTCCTTTTCCTCTCCGCCTCCTGCGGGCCAGCAGCGGGAGCCCCAGCGGCGTCGCGCTCTCCGCGCCGTGGGCGAGGACCACGGCGTGGTAGACCCTGCGGAGGTCCTGCAGCCTGACCGGAAGCGGCGCCGCGGAGGGCGAAGGAGCGGGCGGAGGAGGGGGAGAAGGCGAAGAAGAAGGGGAGGGAGAAGGCGAAGAAGAAGGGGAGGGAGAAGGCGAAGAAGGAGCGGGAGAAGAAGCGGCGACGTCGCTTCTCCCGTCTCCCCCTCCGACGACCTCGACGTTCCCGAAGAACCGCGCCCTCTCGTCCCGGAGCACGCGCTCGAACTGGTTGGTGACGTTCTTCGTGTCCTGGTGGTCCGGGGCGACCCCCGAGCGGACGAGGCCGAACGGCGTCGGGAGCTTGTCCTGTTCGAGAAAAGAAAAATCCGTTTTTCCCCCTGTTTTTTGAGGTGCTTCTCTTCCTCTTCCTCCTCGTTTCCTTTCTCCTTCTCCTTCCTCTCCTTTCCTCCCTCTTTCCTTCTTCTTACCAGGATGTCCACTCGCACGCTGCTGCCGAGCCTCTTGAATAGCTCGGAGGCGGCGTAGCACCCGGCGGGCCCGCTGCCGACGACGGCGACGCGGAGGGGGTCCGAGGGAGAAGGTAGACGAGGTCGAAGCTCCTCTGCTGTCGTTGGCGATGACGACGATCTCGCCACTGCCCAGGGGAGATCCCTCCGCGCTTGCTGCTGCCGCATTGGCAGGCGAGGAGATGCCAGCAGCTGAGGGGCAGCCCTCGCCGACCTCCCGAGCGCGCGCGGCAGCTGCAGAAGCAGCAGCGACGCCGCCATTGCGGGGAAGAAGAGCAAGCTCAAGCAATTGAAAAAGGAAAAAAAAGTGAGAACATCGCTCGACTGAGGATCACAAATTTCGAACTCGCCCTCTGCCCTCCCATCGCCCCCCGTCTCCAAGGAAAAAAAACCCAAAGCAAAAAAAAACATGCAGGCCGCTACCGAGAAAGTCTCCCGCATCTTCAAGAAGAAAGACGGCCACGAGCACGAGCACGAGGGCAAAGCCGCCTCTGACCACTCGGAGCATTCGGTGCACGAAGAGGCCCCCCCGGTGGAGAGGTGAGTCTCGAGAGAGAGAGAGAGAGAGAGAAAGAGAGAGAGAGAGAGATAGTTTCTTCTTTTCTTCGGGGGTTTCGCTTGAAGTTACGCTTTTTCCCGCGCCGCGCTTGTCAATCCGCCCCTCCGATAAGCTCTTTTCTTCTCTCGACGGAGTGCTTACAACGTGTTTTATGCCATGTCGCGATAACAAGAGAGCCGGAGCGCGATCGAGACGGCGCGCGGGGGGGATCGTGGTCTTTGGAGATCGAAGGCCGACGACATGCGCAGCACGCCATGCTGTCTAGAAATAAGTTTTTTCTCCTCTTCTCCCCTCGCTGTCCCAAACAACCCGCGTCCATCCCGCTCGCTCTCCGGGAATTTCATAGACAATCGATGCGATACACCAATTCCGGGGGTGGAGAGTGGTGAACCGAGGGAAAAACGGGATCGGGCGGGAGCGGGAAGATCTCCGCGGGCATGCGTTTTGAGGGCTTCTTTGCCTCGACGAAGAAAAAAAGCAGCGTCAGCGTTTTTTTTAATCGGAAGATACCACTATTTTCTCACCTTTCTCCTCGCTTCCGCAAAAACCACCAACAGCCCCGCCGCCGAGGAGACGATGCCCACGGAGGAAGCCGCCGCCGCCTCCGTCGAAGAGGTCCATGTTGAGTCGATGGAGCAGGAAGCGGAGAAGGAAGAAGCGGAGGAGGAGACGAAGATGGACGACAAGGAGGAGGTTGTCCTCGTCGCTGCTGCCGACGACGAAGTCAAGGACTCTTCTGGAGAGGAGAAGGAGATGGAGAAGGCGGCGGAGGAAGAGGAAGCTCCGAAGACGGAGATGAAGATGGAGGAGGAGGGTGGCGCGCCGGTCGAGACTCCGGAGGAGGAAGCCGCAGTCGACGACGAGACCAAAGGAGAGGAGGTCCAGGTCGCTTCGATGGAGACTGTCGCTGAAGAGTCCCCCGCCGTCGCGGAGGGGGAAGAAGCAGTCGTCGACGCGGGGGAGGAGGGAAAGGAAGCCGCCGTCGCACCCCCCCCCGCCGAACTCGAGCCCATTTCGACGGTAACGATGACGGAGGAGGCGCCGCCGGCGGCAGTCGCCGTCGAGGAGCCGCTCTCGCCGCCGCACGCCGGCAACACCTCCGAGACGGCCAAGATCGACGACGCCCACGCGACAGCGCCCGAGGTCGTCCCTCACGTTCCCTGCGCTTGAAAAGAGGAGATGAGTCTCCTCCTCCTCTCGTTTGCCATGAATGAACAACAACCCCAACAAGAGCCCGCCCGCTTTCCTTGTTTTTTTTGCTTGCTTGCCCTTTCCGCGCCCGAAAGAAGAGTTTTTGCCTTTTGCCCAAAAAAGCGCCTCGCCTCTTTTTCTTTTTATAAAAATCGAAAACAGTGAAGAAGAGGATCCTCCTCGCTCCTTCCTCTTGATCTCATTTGCGCGGCGGTAGTGAACAGGAGCGACAGAAGTTTCGACTTTTTTCCGTCTGCGGTTCCTCCTCGGGAACTGAGTTTGAGAGAGAGTTGAGAGAGAGTTGAGATACTCGTCCTTCACTTCGCCAACCAAAAAATGCGTGTTGTTTGTGCCTCAATCATTCTACTCGAGTGAAAATGTGTAAGCCAAAAAGCGATTTGTTCTCTCCGCGTGACGCGGCTCAAATTCCCCCACCCCCGGAAAAGAGTTTTTGTCGTTTTCTTTTTCGTTGCCCCCTCTCACTCTTCTTCTTCGTCGGTCGAGGTCGAGAGGCATTCTCGTTTTTGGCAGCATCGACCTTTGGGCTCTCCCGAATATGTCAAGCCGCGCAGCCCTGGAGGCCCTCGTGGCCTCCCAGGACGGGCTCGACGTCTCCCCCGCGCACGCCGCGGAGATCTCAGCTGGTGTGAGGGGCGTGCTGAGGTCCACGGCCGACGGAGACGATTCGGCGACGGTGAGTTGGACGGAGAGAGATCGAAAAGAATGTGCGGCTCAACGCCATTCTTTTTTTACTTACTCGACTCTAGCCTCCTTCTTTGCTTGTCTCTTCTCCATGACCGCAAGCGCGCGCGATGTCGACGTTGCATTTCGGAGAGCACAGGCGGCAAGAAAGAGAAGATAATTGCAAGGGCTACGGGAACGAGGGGGAGACGAAGTCGATGCTTTTTGCTTCTTTGTCTTCGACCCTCAACCTCTAAAAAAAAAAAAAAACACCACCGCCGCCAGCTCTGGCGCCTCGTCTCCAAAACCGTCCTCTCGCCCTCCCACCCTTTCAGCGCGCACCGCCTCCTCCACGAAGCGTGCTACTCCAACTGGGACCGGAGCGCGAGGGGACCGCCTCCACTGTGGACCCCCGACGAGGAGAGCGGCGGCGGGGGCGGGGCCCGAGACACCAACCTCGCCCGGATGATGGCGACGCTCTCGGACCCAGAGGCGGGGAGGCGGGCCGCCTTCCGCTCCTCCGAGGCGGCGGCGGCGGTCTCGCGCGAGTGGGACGCGAGGGCCACGGGGTGCCCGCTGCGGGACTACGACCTCCTGCACCGCGTATCGGTCTCCGAGCCCGAGTTCTTCTGGCCGCGCGCGCTGCGGCGGATGCGGGTCGAGTTTGCGACGGCGCCGCTTGCGGCGCTCGGGAGAGGAGGAGGCGCCTCTCCCTTTTCTTCTTCTCTTGAAGGCGACCCCGACTCTGTCGTGTGGCTCCCGGGGGCGAGGCTCAACGTGGCCGCGGCGGCGCTCTCCCCCAGGGCCTACGACGACGACGCCCCGGCCCTCGTCGCCGCCGACGAGGCGGCGCCGACGCTGACCCGCACAGTCCGCCGCCGGGAGCTCCGCGCCGCCGCTGGCACCGCCGCCGCGGCGTTCCTGGCCTCGGGCCTGCGCCCGGGGGACCGTGTCGCCGTCGTTGGGGCGCTGACTCCGGCCGCGGCGGCCGTGTACCTGGGCGCGGTCCTCGCGGGCCTGGTGCCGGTGGCCGTCGCCGAGTCGTTCTCGGCGGCCGAGGTCGCGACGCGGCTGCGGCTCTCGGGCGCGGCCGGGGTCTGGGCCGCGGACGCCGTGCGGCGGGGGGGGAGGGCGCTGCCGCTGCTGCCCCGGGTCGCGGAGGCCGCGGCGAGCGCGGCGGCGGCAGCGGCGGCGGCGAGGGGGGAGGCCAACGCCGCCTCTCCTCCCCCGCCGCCGCTCCGGGTCTTTGTCGGCTCCTGCTCGGCCGGCGTCTTCGGCCCGCTCTGCGGCGACGGCCCGGCCTCGGAGCTCCACCCGGCGGCCGCCGAGGCCGTGCGACGCCACGCGAACAACCCGGCCCTCTCGATCCGCCGCTGGGCGGACGCCGTCGCCTCGCTGCCCGCGGGCGCCGGCCTCGCCCTCGAGCCCCACGTCGGCGCGCCCGGCGCGCCGCCGGCCTCGCTCTCGGCCATGACGCTGCTCTTCTCGTCGGGGACCACGGGGGAGCCCAAGGCCGTCCCCTGGTCCCACGTCACGCCGCTGCGCTGCGCCCTCGACTGCCACGCCAACCTCGACCTGCGGCGCGGCGACGTGCTCTGTTGGCCGACCTCACTCGGGTGGATGATGGGGCCCTTCTCGCTCTTCGGCGCGCTGCTTAACGGGGCCTGCCTGGCGCTCTTTGACGGCGCGCCGCTCGGCAGGGGCTTCGGGGAGTTTGTGGCGGCCGCGAGGGTCACGCAACTGGGCGTCGTGCCGTCGATGGTGCGCGCGTGGAGGGCGGCGGGGTGGCTCGAAGAGCGGGAACGAGGAGGCGAGGGCGAGAAACCCTCGCCGTCGATCCCCGACTGGGGGTCGCTGCGGGTCATGGCCTCGACGGGCGAGGCCTCCTCCCCGGAGGACTACGCCTGGCTCGCGTCCAGGGCCCGCTACGTCCCGGTCCTGGAGTTCTGCGGCGGGACCGAGGTCGGGAGCGCGTACGCGAGCGGTACGCTGCTGCAGAGCTGGAGCCCCTCGACGTTCACGACGCCGACGCTCGGCTGCTCCTTCGTGCTGCTCGTCCCTCCTGACGCTGCGCCGCCGCCCCTGGCGAGCAGCGGCGGCGGCAGCAGCTCGCCCTCTTCCTCTTCCTCCTCCTCCTCCTCCTCTCCTTCCGACGACGGTCTCGAAAAGGCCCGGCAGAGCCCGCACGGCAGCACCGAGCCCTGCTCCGGGGAGCTTGCGCTCGTCCCTCCGATCCTGGGCTCGTCGCAGGCGCTCTTCGTGCTCGGTAGCGAAGCCGAGGGCAGGCGGCGGCACTTCAAGACCTACTTCGCGGGGATGCCTCGGCTCCTCGGCTCCCCTCGAAACACCCTCCTCCGCCGCCACGGGGACGCGTTCGAGAGGCTGCCCGGCGGCAGCTGCTACGCTGCGCTGGGACGGACGGACGACGCGATGAACCTGGGGGGCGTCAAAGTCGCGAGCGCTGAGGTCGAGCGCGTCGTCGTCGCCGCGCTGTCCTCTTCTCTGTCTCCTTCTCGTCCGTCTTCTTCCAGCTCGTCGCCCTCGCTCCCTCTCATCTCCGAGGTGGTGGCGGTGGGCGTCCCGGCCCCCGGGGGAGGGCCCGACTCGCTCGTGCTCGTGGTGGTGCCGGCGGCGAGCGGGGGAGCCGGAGGAGGAGGAAGCGAGGGAGCTGGAACTGGGGGAAGCAGCAGCCTTGAGTCGGCGCTCCGCGCCGCGGCTGCCGCCGCGATCCGCCGGGACCTCTCCCCGCTGTTCCGCGTGGAGCGCGTCGTCCTACGGGCGTCGCTGCCGCGCACGGCGACGGGCAAGATCATGCGGAGGACGCTGCGGGACGAGCTACGGGTCGGCTCGAAGCTGTAACAAAGACAAAAGAGGGAACCGAAAAACCTCCACTTTTCGAAAAAAAATCAATCGAACTGTTTTTCTCTCTTCCCCCCTTTTTTCAAGATGGCCTTTGCTCGCTCCTTCGTCGCGCTCGTCGCGCTCCTCTGCTTCGCTGTCGTCGCTGTCGTCCACGCACAGGCCGCTTCCGGGGACGTCACGAAGCTCCAGATCGGGGTGAAGGTGAGGGGGCAAAGGAAGCGGTATGAGAGAGAGCATTGCCACTCGCTTGTCGATCGATCGCTTGTTTCATGGCGCCCGACAAACACAAGCTCTGCACGCGCTTTCGCAGCTTCTCCTGTCTTGGTCTCTTCCTGGGAGCTCGGAATCGAGGCACCCCAAGCGTATCGATCAGAATCAAGACCAGAGAAGCGCGGAAAAGAGGAGAGGAGCGGCGCGGAACGTGCTCTTTCTTTCTCTCTTCCGCTTTTTCCCTCTTTTCGCGCTCCTTGCTCGACCTCGAAAAGCTTCGAAACCTCAAAAACCTCCAAAAAAACGAAAAACGAAAAACAGTCCCGCCCCGAGATCTGCACTGTCAAGTCCAAGCCGGGCGACAAGATCTCCGTGCACTACACGGGGACGCTCACGGATGGCACCAAGTTCGACTCGTCGCTCGACCGGTGAGAAAGGAAGAAAGAAAGAGAGAGAAGGAGAGAGAGGGGGGGAGAGAGAGAGGAGAAAAGCTTGTGTGCATTTTTTGGGGTTTCTCTCTCTCATTTTTCTGTATCTTTCTCACTCGCTTTTCACAAAAAACCAAACAAAACGCCGGAGAAACAGCGGCGACCCCTTTGTTTTCACCCTCGGAGCCGGCCAGGTCATCAAGGGTAAGAAAAAGAAGAGAGAGGAAGATTAAAAGAGAGAGAAGAAGAATTCTCGACGGAACGCGCGAAGAAACCCGCTCGCTTGCTCACTTGTTCCCTTCTTTTCTTCTCCTTCTTCTCTCCCCTCTCTCTCTCTTTCTCTCCCTCTCTCTCTTCCATTTTATTCCACTCCACTCCTCGCATAGGCTGGGACGCTGGCCTCAACTCGATGTGTGTCGGGGAGAAGCGCAAGCTCAAGATCCCCTCGGACATGGGCTACGGTTAGTAGTTTTTTGAAATTATTTTTGTTTTACAGAGAGAGATTTCGGAGAGCGAAAAAGGAGGGAAAAAAAAAGCTCACACCCCTTCTCTCAAATTCATTCTCCCAAACCCCAAAAAACAGGCGCGATGGGCTCCCCGCCCAAGATCCCCGGCGGCGCCACGCTGATCTTTGAGACGGAGCTGCTGGCGATCAACGGGAAGGCCTGAAGCTCAGGATCGAAATGATGGAAAATGGAAGAAAAGCTGTCAAGTTTTTTTTTCATTGTCTGTCGTCGTTAGAAGAAGAAAGGAAGTTGAAAGCCTGTTTTTTTCTCCCCTCGAAACGAACCAAAAAACGATATGCAATTTCAAATCGCCGCTCCTTTTTATGCTTCCAAAAAGAGGCCGATCTATCAAAGAGAGGAAGAGAAAGAGCAAGGAAGAATAGCTCGGAATTACCCATCCTAAAGGACGAACGCAGCGGCATCTTTTCAGGGACGCCCTCGCCAGCGTTGCTTTTTTGCGCTGCAACAAGGTTCTCGTCACCGCCATTCTTCTGCTATTTTTCTTTCTCGTTTTTGGCGTCACGCGAATGCCGGACTCACCTTTGAGGGGGGTAAACGGACGGCAGTTTTGACAGTTTTTGTTTTTTCGTTTTTTTTCCGTTCTGGTCGGGGTTGAGGGTTTTTTTGTACCAGGCCGGCCGCACGACGGCGGCGGCTTGACAATTTGCTCGCATCAGATCGAGCTTGTCTTCTATTGCCTCTTTCTCTCCCCCTGTCTGCCGTCGCTCTGCTAGCGCAACAGAGCATCTGCTCACGGTCACCGGGGCATCTTTAGTAGTCCCTCTCGCGAGAGAGAAAGGGACCGAAATTGGGACTTGTTGCGAAAAATATTTTCAGCAAAAGTGGTTCCTCATTGTTTTCACGAAACCTTTTCGAATGCTTCGCCGCTCCATCGCTGCAGCCGCTTCGGCAGCGGCAGGGACACGCTATCGAGCGGCGTTCTCGACCCTGGAGGCCGCCCCAGCCCTCGTCTACTCCGAGCACGGCGACCCGGAAAAGGTGCTGACGTTTGTCGAGGACGCCGGAGCCGGGAACGCGATCGCCGGCGATCGCCGCTCGTCTTCGTCGGCGTCGGCGTCGACCTCGTCTTCTTCTTCCTCCTCTCCCTCCGTGCTCGTCCGCTGGCTCGCCTCGCCCGTCAACTGGTCCGACGTCAACGTCGTCGAGGGGACCTACCCGGGGGCGCCCGCGCCTCCCGCGACCCCTGGGAACGAAGGAGCGGGGATCGTCGAGAGAGTCTTCGGGGACGACGGAGGAGGGCGGCACCGAGAGGGGGGCCGACACCACCACCGCCTGGCCCCGGGAGACTTGGTCGTGCCGCTGGTCCCCGCCGCGGGCGCCCTGGGGGGCACCTGGAGGAGGTTCTCGGTGGCTTTTCCGTGGGACCTGCACAGGATAGACCCGAGCCTGGGGCTGAGCGCGGAGCAGGCGGCGACGCTCTGCATCAAGTAAGAGAGAGAACCTCGCCCCCCCCCCCCCCCCCCCCTCCCCCCCCCCCCCCCCCTCCCCTCCCCCCCCCTCCCCCCCCCCCCCCCCCCCCCCCCCCCCCCCCACCCCCCCCCCCCCCCCCCCC